>Ga0194126_10002678_pt1 | contig 28767 bp, 25 predicted proteins | sample TA2KigC150mmetaG_FD_148641 | JGI IMG/M metagenome (GOLD analysis project Ga0194126, IMG submission 148641) | Freshwater microbial communities from Lake Tanganyika, Tanzania - TA2015035 Kigoma Deep Cast 150m | ecosystem: Environmental > Aquatic > Freshwater > Lake | place: Tanzania: Lake... | reverse complement strand
TATCTTCATCCGGTTTAACAACAAACCCGCCGATACAGAAGGGCGGGGATACCCCGCCCCTACTTCCCAAAATATTGCTCGTAATTTCCGGATTGTACAACAATCTTTGCTTCAGGAAAAACATCACTAGGGCTGAAAAATTTTACGGGTGCACCTTCCTATATGTTATAAACCTTTAACCAACAGTTTTGATTGATATCAGCCATTATTTCCCAAGCAAGGATAGCTCAGAAAAGAACAGCAGCAGAACGCCGGGATATCAGGGAACTTTATTCAGTGCATCGATTTCTTCGACTAAAGCTTCAAGTAGTTCCTCTTCTTTAACCTTTTTCACGATCTCACCTTTTCTGAATAGTATCCCTCTTCCTTTTCCACCGGCTATGCCAAAATCAGCCTCTCTTGCCTCTCCTGGCCCGTTCACCACACATCCCATAACAGCAATGGTTATTGGTTTATCCATGTTTCTCACTTTGTGCTCAACTTTTTTAACGAGACTTTTCAGATCAATCCTGCATCTGCCGCATGTAGGACAGGATATGATATTAACACCTTTTTTCCTGAGACCAAGCGAACCGAGTATGGCATAAGCAACCCTTACTTCCTCCTCCGGCTCTGCAGTAAGAGAAACCCTTATCGTATCCCCGATCCCCTCAGCGAGCAATATCCCAAGACCTACCGAGCTTTTTATGATACCGACTGATGGAAGACCGGCTTCTGAAATTCCAATATGGAGAGGGTAATCATATTTTTTCGAAAATAACCTGTATGCGTCGACTGTTTTCAGCACATCTGATGCCTTGAGAGAGACTTTAATATTCGAAAAATTCAGTTCGTTTAGTATTTGTATATGCCTTCCAGCGCTTTCAACAAGGGCCTCTGGTGTAGGATGTCCATATTTCCGGAGCAGGTCTTTTTCGAGTGACCCTGCATTTACGCCTATCCTGATAGGTATCTCTTTATCTTCAGCAGCAGAGATGACCTCCTTTATCTTCCACCTTGCGCCGATATTCCCGGGGTTTATTCTGAGTCCTTCAACCCCCTGTTTTATGGCTTCAAGTGCAAGTCTCCAGTCAAAATGGATATCCGCTATCATTGGAATGGTGATGGACTTCTTTATCCTGCCGAGGGCTTTTGCGGCATTAATATCCGGCACTGCAAGCCTTATTATCTCGCAGCCGGATTTTTCAAGGGACTGAATTTGTCTGACAGTTGATTTCACATCAGCGGTATCCGTCTTGGTCATCGACTGCACAGAAACCGGATTCCTTCCTCCAACAGGCACTTCCCCTACATAAATTACCTTTGTCTTTTTCCGGGCTTTCATTTTTTTAAGCGCCTTCCCGGGCCTTATTCGCTTTCTCAGCCTTTTTTATCTTCCTGTATTCCCGGACAGCAGCCTGATGTTCATCCATAGTAACCGAAAATTGATGTGTGCCATCATTGTTCGAAACAAAATAGATATAGGGTACATCTGCAGGAAACAGTGCAGCCATAATAGATTTAATGCCGGGAGATGCAATAGGTCCAGGCGGAAGGCCATTGATGGCATATGTATTGTACGGCGTTTTTCTTTTGATGTCGTCGGATGTTATCTTTTCTTTTGAGCTCTTTATCCCGTAAATAGCAGTGGGATCTGCCTGAAGTCGTATTTTTTTCCTTAGCCTGTTATGGTAAACAGCAGAGATCAAAGGCCTCTCTTCATCTGTTACAGCTTCCTTTTCAATAATAGATGCAAGGGTGAGCACTTCACGCTCCGAGAGGCCGATCTCTGAAGCACGCTCTTTGAGTTTATCCGAATATTTCTCTCTCATCTTATTTATCATTATGCCAAGTGCGTCCTCCGGGTCCATTCCCTTGGGTATCTTATAAGTATCAGGAAAAAGGTACCCTTCCAAAGAAGGGGCATCGATGGTATATGACGCCAGGAAATCTCCGTCAGAAGAAAGCTCCTGGAATTCTTCTTTATCAGCTATCCCCTTCTCAGATAATTTTTCTGCTATCTCTCTCAGTGAATCCCCTTCAACTATGGTTATTTCATATTCAATAATCTGTCCCTTCTTCAGGACCTTCAGGAGACCGAGCAGGCTCATCGAACGGTAGATAGAATAATATCCTGCCCTGATCTTCCTATCAATGCCGGTTATCCTGCCGATGATGAGAAATAAGGTTTTATCCCTGATAAGCTGTTCTTTCGAAAATATCTCAACAGCCTCCCTGAAGGTTGCGCCCTTTGGTATCCCGACCTCGATATTTTTATTGCCGACAGGAAGCGGCCGCAGAAGCTGGAATGCAACATACAGCAGGCAGAAGATGGTGATAAAGGAGAATGCAATAATGACTCTTCTTTTCATGATGTTAGGATGCCAGAAGCAACTTGTTATAGTCAAATAATCAACTGGCAAAAAAAGAGGGGATAATGTTATCCCCTCTTTTCAGAAGCAATTGACTATCTGCCTGTTTTTTTAGTACATTCCGCCCATTCCGCCGCCCGGAGGCATCGGGGGTTCCGGTTTTTCCTCAGGGATATCGGTGATCATGACCGAGGTTGTCAACATAAGCGCTGCGACTGATGCGGCATTCTGCAGTGCGTATCTCGTAACCTTGGTAGGATCAATAATGCCGGTTTTGATCAAATCGACATACTCTTCTTTATCTGCATCAAAGCCGTAGTTGACTTCCTTTGCATGTTTTACCTTTTCGACTATAACTGAGCCCTCAAGTCCTGCATTGTTGACGATCTGCCTTATCGGCTCTTCAAGCGCTCTTTTTATTATTTCAATGCCTATCTGCTGGTCATTGCCGAGTTTCAGGGTTTTCAGCGCCGGCAGGCATCTCAGTAATGCGACCCCGCCGCCGGGGATAATTCCTTCTTCCACAGCAGCCCTGGTTGCATTGAGAGCGTCTTCGACCCTTGCCTTTTTCTCTTTCATCTCTGTCTCGGTTGCTGCACCGACATTGATCACAGCAACACCGCCGACAAGCTTTGCAAGCCTTTCCTGGAGTTTTTCCCGGTCATAGTCGGATGTGGTCTCTTCTACCTGGGTCTTTATCTGTTTGACCCTTCCCTGAATCTTTGCCGGGTCTCCGGCGCCTTCAACGATGGTTGTATTTTCTTTATCTACATTGATCTTCTTTGCCCTTCCGAGGTCGGATATCTTTATGCTTTCAAGTTTTATGCCGAGATCTTCAGATATCATTGTTCCGCCGGTGAGCACTGCGATATCCTCGAGCATTGACTTGCGTCTGTCGCCAAATCCGGGCGCCTTAACAGCGCACACCTGGATTGTTCCGCGAAGCTTGTTCACTACGAGGGTTGCAAGGGCTTCACCTTCCACCTCTTCTGAAAGGATCAATAAAGGTTTTCCCATTTTTGCAGTCTGCTCAAGAATAGGGAGCAGGTCTTTCATGCTTGAGATCTTTTTCTCATTAATAAGAATATAGGCGTCTTCAAGTATGCATTCCATTCTTTCAGGGTCAGTGATGAAATAAGGTGAAATGTAGCCCCTGTCAAACTGCATGCCCTCAACAACATCAAGGGTTGTTGCCATGCTCTTTGCCTCTTCAACGGTAATGACCCCGTCTTTGCCGACTTTATCCATGGCCTCTGCAATCAATTCACCGATGGAAGCATCATTGTTTGCTGATATCGTGCCGATCTGTGCTATCTCTTTTTTGTCCTGTACAGGTTTGCTGAGTTTCTTGAGTTCATCGACAACTAATTCAACTGCCTTTTCTATTCCCTTTTTGATATCCATTGTATTTGCGCCTGCAACAACATGCTTCATACCTTCCCTGTAAATTGCGTGTGCAAGAACTGTAGCTGTGGTTGTACCGTCGCCAGCGGTATCAGATGTCTTTGAAGCGACTTCCCTGACAAGCTGGGCGCCCATGTTTTCCCAGGGATCTTTCAGCTCAATTTCTTTTGCTACAGTAACCCCGTCCTTGGTTATTGTGGGCGCGCCGTATTTTTTATCAAGTATTGCATTCCTTCCCTTCGGACCCAGTGTAGCTTTTACTGCATCGGTCAGCATGCTTACGCCTTTGAGTATGGCGCTTCTTGCTGCATCATCAAAAAGTAACTGCTTAGCCATTAAATCATCCTCCTTTTATCATGGTTAAAATATTTGTTATTCAATTATTCCGAGAATGTCCTCTTCCCTGATGATGAGGTATTCTTCGTCGTCGATCTTGATCTTTGAACCCGAGTACTTATCGAAAAGTATCGTATCCCCCACCTTAACATCCATAGGCTGACGTTTGCCGTCGTCAGTAACCCTTCCCGGACCTGTTGCAATTACAGTGCCTCTCTGGGGTTTCTCCTTTGCTGTGTCAGGGATAAAAAGACCCCCCGCTGTTTTTTCTTCCTCTGAAGAAAATTTGACGAACACCCTGTCTCTTAATGGTTTGAACTTCATAGACTACTCTCCTTTCGTTGATGGAATTTTTTATTTTTGTTAGCACTCTAAGTCAGTGAGTGCTAATATAATAAGAATTCAGGATATTTAAGGCAAGGGTTTTTATCGGATAAAAAAGGTTAATATCTAATGAAAGCTTCTATTTTTGATGATTATCTATTATTATCTAAATTTTTAAACTAAAGAGATTTTTTCTTGTTCTCCAGAAAGTTACTCAAAACCTCTTTAAAGAAATCACCCTTATCCCGGACCTCCTGTGCTATCCTGTTTTCATAGAGTTTAAGCCCTTCTTTTATTTCCGGGGAAAAAACAGAGGAAAAAGTATTTTTCCTGATTGATTCATCAGCTTTTGCAGTATTGTAGAGGTATATATCTGAAATAATGGTTCTTGCAAGCCTTCTGGCCCGCTCTATTTTGTCATCTGAATAAGGCGCTGATATTTTCTCCGCAGGTTTTATTTCCGGTTCTGTCTTTTGCTCAGTTTTTTTTTGTATCGGCGCTTCTGCCGGTTTCTCAACCCTCTCTTCCTTTTTTTCGTCAGGTTTTTTACTCCTGAATGCATTGATTGAATCCATAAGGAATCCGGTTATGCGGTGTTCCTCGATATAATCGTCAGCGTCATAAAAGGATTCAGGTTCTCTTCTGTATCTGTTTTTGTCATATGGCGAGCTGATGAGTATAAACTTCATCCCTTTTGTCTCAGGTCTTGCCTTTAACCGTTTACATACTTCAAAGCCATAGATTTTCGGAAGACTGACCTCGATTACTGTGAGGAAAGGAAGTTCTTTAATCGCCTTGACCATGGCCTCTATTCCGTCAGAGGCTGTAATTGTCTCAAAGCCATTCTGATTTAACAGAGGAATTATTTCATTAATAATAGCAGGGTTAGAATGTGCAACAAGAATTTTTATATTGTCCATTGGTTTTTCTTGTGCCGGCGGCGGTTTTTTTACAAGAAGGACAGTGCTGCATTTCGGACATTTAAACCGTGAACCTGCTTCTGTGAGTTTCCCGTCATCAACCTTGAGTTTTGTTTTGCATTTCGGACATATTACAACCACTGTCTATTCCTCCTTGGCAACCAGAGTTTTATTGCGACAAGACCTATGAGGAACCCTCCTATGTGAGCGAACCATGCAACACCGCCGCCTCTATGAAGTCCTGTACTTAGTAAACCATTAATGAATTGTATAATAGCCCAAAACCCGATAACTATCAAGGCAGGAATCTTCACAGTCGTTATAAAAAACCCTAAAAAAATCAATGTATGCACATTTGCCCTTGGAAAAAGCAGCAGATACGCGCCCAGGATACCGGAGACAGCGCCGCTTGCCCCGATCATAGGGATGAGAGAATCCGCACTTGTCAGGGCATGGGCATAGGCAGCAAAGATCCCGCAGAAGAGATAGAAGACAAGAAACCGCAGATGACCTAACACATCCTCTATATTATTGCCGAATATCCAAAGATAGAGCATATTGCCTCCAAGATGAAACAGGCCGCCGTGCATGAACATTGAGGAAAAGACTGTCAGCGCCGGATGTATCGGCTGGACCTTTTCAAAGGTCAAAAGGTAATGAGGAATTGCACCATATGCATAGGTTGCTTCCTTTATTCCTGATTGAGAAATCATCTGCAAGATGAATATGATGCCATTGAGCGCGATAATTCCGGCTGTAATATATGGAGTAGTATGAGTTGGGTTATCATCTTTATAAGGAATCACCTGTTTTTACCTCTGAAAAAGCAATATCAGGAATTATACGGCAATAGGAGGCAGGAGTCAAAAAACAAGGTATTTAGTGCTTGCATTCCATGATTTAGATATGCTATAAATTTACGGTCATAAAACGTTCTCGAAAATGAAAAAAACCTATAGGGGGTTCTATGGATAATAAAAAGATCATATCAATATTTTTATTTCTCGCCTTTATGATTTTCCCCGTTTATGTAAGCGCTGCCAAGGGGGTTCCGGAAAAAGGCGGTTATTCAAAAGTTACGCAGATGTGCCTCGAGTGCCATTCGGATAAAACCCTCAGCAAGAAGCTGATGAACAAGGAAATTCTGTCCCTCTATATAGAGAGCAATGAATTTGCCAAATCTATACATGCCAGGGTTGGCTGCTCCGGCTGTCATCCGAATATCACTCTGGACAATCACCCCCAGGTAAAGAAGATCAAGAGCAGGAGTGAATATTCAGCCGGCATGTCCAAATCATGCTCGGTCTGTCACACTGCTGAACAGCTCCGTAAAAGACAACCGGTTCACAGTTCTTTAGCCGCAAAAGGCACATGTGTTGAGTGCCACGGGTCACATTATATTAAGGGAATGGCGGCTGCAAAAGTCGGGGTAAAGGAAAATCAGCACTGCCTTACATGCCACAGGAACAGAATCGGCATGAAAATGAAGAACGGTGAATCCCTCTCTGTTTATGTGGACGAATCAATAATCAAAAATTCAGCTCATGGAAAACTTCAGTGCATAGACTGTCATAAAAATTTCTCAAAGACTGCTCATCCGGTGAGGTCTTTCAACAGCAGGCGCGATTATTCTATTGTTAACTCAGAACTCTGCTGGAAATGCCATGCCGAACCATACAAGAAGTATGAGACGAGCGCCCATCTCGAGCAACTTAAAAAAGGGAATACAAAAGCAGCTACATGCACAGACTGCCACGGCGCTCATGCAGTGGCTGTTACAAAGAACAACAAGGATGTCGGCTTGACATCCTGTAATGTATGCCATGCTGACATGAAAGGTTCATTTGAAGCAAGCGTCCACGGAAAGGCGTTGAAAAAAGGCGATGCAAAAGCCCCTCTCTGCTCATCATGCCATAATGCGCACGATATCACATCTACTGCAATGACAACCAAGATTAAGGATGGATGTCTGAAATGCCACAAGGATGCTGGAAAGCTGCATAGCAAGTGGCTGTGGAACCCGCCGATTAGGCTCTCTTCCTTTGCAGAGGCACACTTCGATGTCGTATCCTGCGCAACCTGTCACTCAACCGGCGCAAAGCCTGGGGTAATCCTCAGCATTTTTGACCGTAAAACAGGGAAGCCGATACCTGAGGAAGAACTCCTGAAGATACTGGAGACAGATTCAGACGGGCTGATGGCAAAGATTGATGCAAACGGAAATGGTTTAATAGATGCAAAAGAGGTATGGGACCTGTTCGCCCTTCTTTTCCAGAAAGGCAAATCAACTATATTCATGGGCAAGATGGATGTCCTGACCGCAAAGGAAGCGCATATGATCGGCGGCAAGGCAGATGCTGTCAGGAACTGTGAAAAATGCCATCATCCGGAAGCTGAGCTTTTTAAGGATGAGTTCATTGCGATGGGCAAAGAAGACGGAACAGTCAGATTGCTGAAGGCCCACAAGGACGTGCTGAATTCCATCTATACCATTGTTCCGGCAAGGAAGTTCTATGCGCTTGGAGGCACAAGTGTAGAGATCTTCGATATACTTTTTGTCGTTGCCCTTATTGGCGGCATTGCTGTTCCGATAGGACATATTACATTCAGAATAATAACTTCGCCCCTTAGGTCATTACGAAGGATGGGGAAGGGAGGTAAAAAATAATGCAAAGAATATTTCTTCATTCAATATGGGTACGGATATGGCACTGGGTGAATCTGGCGGCATTCATCATTTTAATCATCACAGGCGCCCAGATAAAAATGGGGGACAAGCTGAACCTTTTCTCGTTTGAGACTGCTGTTGATATCCACAGTTGGCTTGGTTTCATCCTCATAGGCAACTACTTTATATGGCTTGTCTATTACCTGGTAACAGGAAACATAAAGATTTATATCCCACCCTTGCACAAACCGATAGAGTTTGCAAAAAAGGCCTTGATTCAGGCCAAATTTTACGGGTATGGCATTATGGTCGGTGATGACAACCCCCATCATCCTACATTCTATAACAAATTCAACCCTATGCAGCAGGTATCATACCTCATGATCATGGTCGCCCTGATACCGCTTCAGCTGATCACCGGACTTTTACTCTGGGATCCCAATCTGTTCGGACCGGCTGTAAATCTTTTCGGCGGGATACAGATTGTTGATCTGATACATGTCTTCCTCTGGATATTCTTCAGCGCTTTCATGATCGTACATTTCTACCTCGCGACGCTCGGACATACTCCCATGGCACATATAATTGCGATGTTCAAGGGATATGAAGAAATCCATGAAGAGCACGAACACGGTCATGATGAAGGCCATGGACACGATGAAGGACATGGAGATACGCATACCAAGGAACACAGTCACTAAGATAAATCGTATCTAAACAAAAAAGCGGGGTATCTTTGCCCCGCTTTTTTTATTTCTTGTTATCTGTAAACTGACAGGTAGATATCCTCTTTCTCATGCCTTAATGTTGCAGACCTTGAAAGTTCGGTAATCGCAAAATACAGGATCTCTTCAGGCTTCACATAAAACAGTTCAACGCTCCTCTGCGGAACATAATAAGTGAGGAGATTAACGTAAAGAGCTTCCCTGCACAGCTTAAAAAGAATCTTCAGCACATTCTTCATAGATTCCTCAACCCCTGCGATCCTAAGGTTGAATACACCGCATATAAAAATGAGATCAAACTCCCTGTTGAACCCTGACTCTTCTATGTCTGTGGCAATAAATTCCGCCTCCGGGAATTTGCTCCTGGCAAGTTTAATCAGATTCTCGTTAACATCAATGCCGGAGTAATTTACAGAAATGCCCCTGTCTTTCAGAAATCCATAAAAGTCTCCCTTGCCGCAACCGAAGTCGAGGATTGTTTTACCCGAAAGATCTCCTGCAATGTTCAAAAGGGTTTCATATCTGCGGATTTGTCCTCCGGCTGTCCACCTGACAGCCTGTGGCTTGTCACCGAAGTCTTTCAGATGTCTGTTGTAGAAGGATAAGAGGTCTTTTTTACCGAGGGAATCCATGATAATAATATGGTATCATATATAGATAAAACAGTGTGCAATAGGAGAAGAATCTCACCACAGAGAACACAGAGGAAAAGGATTTTAGATTTTCAAAAACTCTGTGAACTCAGTGGTTTCTTTGAGCTTTTTGATATGTAATATTTTTTCTGTGTTCTCTGTGGTTAAGTTTTGACAATACAAATAAAATTCAAAAGGGGTGTTATGGAAGATTTTACGTACAAGGAATACACCGAAGAAGAAAATGAGATTTATAACAAGGCCATGGATGAGATAATGGCGGCATTGAAAAATGGCCTGAAATTCAATGAAGCATGCAAAGCCATAAATGTTGAGGACAAGGAGCTGAAAAGCTATATTGAAGACGATGCTCTCAAGATAATTATTGCGGATATGCATTATGTGAAAGGTCTTTCATTGCAGAATATCGCTGACGATTTAGAGGTTTCGATAGAAATAATAAACAGGGCAAATGCCGAGATGATGGAAGACGTTGCGATGACTACAACAGATTTATTTAAAATAAATAACCCTGAACGTCCGATAGGGAATGCATAGGAGGAGATATGGAAGAACAGAAAAAGAGAGTCAGACTTTACTCACTAAGCACATGCCCCACATGCAAAATGGTAAAAAAATTCCTCGATGAAAACAAGATCAAATATGAAATTACCGAGGTGGACCTGCTTGACAGCGGTGAGCAATGGCTTATGTCTAAAGAAGTCAGGAAGTATAATCCTGCAGTGACCTACCCGACCCTTGTTGTGGAAGAAGTTATACTCGGGCTCGACGAAGAAGCCATAAAAAAGGCTTTAGACTCAGAATGAGCCCCGAGAGGCTTTACGAGATCCTGAGCAAATATGCTGAATCGCAGGGAGTCCGGCTCAATAAGGATAAAAAATACGTCCTGGCAATACTGGAAGGGCTTCTTACCAATGAATCGCGGTACGGATACCGTTCCTGTCCCTGCCGTCTCGCAGCAGGCATAAAGGAAAAGGATGCTGACGTCATATGCCCTTGTGTGTACAGAGACCCTGATATAAAAGAATATGGAAGCTGCTACTGCGGGCTCTATGTTTCAGGAGAATGGAATGAAGAAAAGATAAAGCATGTCAGGGTGCCCGAGAGGAGACTCTTATAAGTAAAAAAGGTTGGATGGTGGTCTTTGCAGGCCTGGGGCTTAATTTGGCTCTCGGCATTCTCTATGCATGGAGCATCTTCGGAAAACAGCTTACCGAGTCTGTCGATAAAGGAGGTTTTGGCTGGAGTAAAACAGCGGCCACACTTCCCTATACGATTGCGATTGCCTGTTTTGCTGTAATGATGGTGCCTGCCGGACGTCTCCAGGACAGGTTCGGACCAAGGATTGTTGCCACGCTCGGCGCGCTACTTGCCGGTACAGGACTTATTATCACGAGTTTCGCAACCCCTGAAGTCATTCTGCCTGCAGTGATCGGATTTGGCGTCATGGCAGGAACAGGCATCGGACTCGGTTATGCATCGGCGATGCCCGCAGCAGTGAAATGGTTCCCTCCGCAGAAGAAAGGTTTAATTACCGGACTTGTGGTTGCCGGCTTCGGGCTTGCTCCTGTTTACATCGCGCCTCTCTCCAAATATCTTTTATCAACCTACGGAGTATCTTATTCCTTCAGGATTCTCGGAATTGCCTTTATAATCATAACTGCCGTCTTTACGCAACTCATTAAAAATCCGCCGGTCAATCAGTCTTCTTCAAAGGGTGTGCAAAGCGGAAGCACTATAAATCCGTCCCATGCCGATTACACATGGCGGGATATGATAAAGACGCCTGCGTTTTATTCTCTCTATATCCAATACGCCTGTGCTGCGACTGCCGGGCTCATGATTATCGGACACCTCGCAAAGATCGTTGCCGTCCAGTCAGGCAATACCATAACGATCGGATTTCTTTTTGTGTCCCTTCTTGCAATATTCAACGCAGGGGGCCGCATTGTGGCAGGCATTGTATCAGATTATATCGGAAGGATTATTACAATTGCCTTTGTCTGTATCATGCAGGCAATGATCATGTTCTTCTTCCCGCAGTTTTCTACAGTAAACGCTTTTATTTTAGGCTCGGCGCTCGTCGGATTTAATTATGGCGCCTGTCTTGCGCTTTTCCCTGCGACAACAGCTGACTACTGGGGAACGAAGAATCTCGGACTGAACTACGGTATTCTTTTTACATCCTGGGGCATTGGCGGTGTCTTCGGCCCTATGCTCGCAGGCAAGATAGCTGATGCAACCGGTGCATATACGACGGCATATTATATTTCAGCTTCGCTCCTGCTTTTCGCAGCTTTTCTCGCGATGATCAGCTATATCAACATCTCCGTGAACGTCGTTGAAAAGGAGATCACTATAAAAATCGGAAAGAAAGCAGCAGGGGAGAAATATAGCAAGGATGCTGCCTGAAAACAGGCTTTGTGGCAATACTTGTCAATCAATCTTATATAAAGGTATAATTTGGGACAATTCATCAGAAATGCTACTTTTGTCCGGAGGGAAAATACATGAACCATAATACAAATCACACGATATCTCTTTTGCTTGAGATCGGAACAGAAGATTTACCGGCAAGGTTTATAAATCCTGCCCTCCGGCAGTTAAAAGAAAACACCGCTAAGGTATTGAAGGAAAATTACATAGCGTTATCAGAGATCAGAACATACGGCACTCCGCGGAGAATGGCTGTGATTGCCGATGGCATACCAGTTATGCAGGAAGACAGGACGCGGGAAGTATCCGGGCCATCCAAAAAGGCTGCTTTCGATGCAGACGGCAGGCCGACAAAGGCAGCAACAGGATTTGCCCAATCGCAGGGTGTCAGTGTAGAAAGCCTTGTGATTAAAAATAAAGACAAAGGTGAATATGTAGTTGCCGTCATTGAAGAGAAGGGTCTGCATGTCAGGGAAGTTCTGCCGGAACTTCTGAAGAAAATCGTGCTTTCGATTTATCTGCCGAAATCCATGAGATGGGGCAACAACAACATGAGATTTGTCAGACCCATTCGATGGTTGCTGTCTCTGCTCGATAAGGAGATTCTCAGTTTTGAGATAGATGGTATTAAAAGCAGCAACAGTACGAGGGGGCACAGATTTTTGTCGCCTGCCTCTTTTCAGGTAAAGGAGATCCCGAGCTACAGAAAATTACTCGGCAACAATTGCGTTATAGTTGACCCTGAAGAGAGAAAGAGGATCATAATCGAGAAGACAGACAAACTCCTGTCATCTCTTGGTGAAAGACGTGTTGAGGACGAGGAACTCCTTAATACGGTTGTGAACCTTGTAGAATATCCTGTCCCTGTCCTTGCAACATTCTCAGAAGATTATCTTACCCTTCCTAAGGAACTGCTCATCACAGTAATGAAAGGCCATCAGAAATACTTTGCGGTTGAAAATAAGGATGGCAGGATTACGAACCGTTTTGTTGTAGTCAGCAATACCAGTGAAGACAACGCAGATACAGTTAAGACAGGCGCTGAAAGGGTTATTAAGGCAAGGTTTGAAGATGCGCGTTTTTATTTTGACGAGGACAGAAAAAAGCCCCTTTCAGAAAGGATAGAGGAACTCAAAAAGGTAACTTTTCAAGAAAACCTCGGCAGCATATATGAGAAGACAGAGAGAATGGCGTCTATTGCGGAATTTCTTGCTGAGCGGCTTTTTCCTGCAGCCAAAAAGAACCTTGTCCGTGCCGCATGGCTTGCAAAAACTGATCTTATCACAGGTGTTGTCAGGGAATTTCCTGAACTGCAGGGGATTATGGGCAAGTACTACGCAGTGCATGATGGAGAGCAAAGGGAAGTTGCAGAGGCTCTCGAAGAGCAGTATCTTCCTGCACATTCAGGCGGAAGACTGCCGCAGACAGACGTTGGAGCGCTTCTCAGCATAATTGATAAAATTGACAATATATCCGCGTTCTTTTCCGTAGGGCTTACGCCTACCGGTTCCGAAGATCCGTTTGCATTACGAAGACAGGCGCTCGGCATTATTGCGATACTCCTGCAAAAAGGCTATGGTCTGCCTCTGGATATGCTGGCAGAGAAGGCGCTGCAAACAGTATCAGGCGGAAAAGATCTGCAAGAAGTAAAAGAGAAGATACTGCAATTTTTTGAAAACAGATTGGAAATCGTATTTTCTGATCTGGGATACGGCTCTGACATTGTACAGTCCATTCTCTCTCTATCAAGCAGCGTCCAGTTGAGAGAGATAAGTGAAAGACTGGATGCTCTCAGGAAATTCAAAGATGACATGGCATATAACGATTTTCTCGCAGCTGTAAAACGTGTGAATAATATAATACCCAAAACAGAAGTCCCTGAACTGAAGGCAGATTTGCTTACGGAAGAAGCGGAGAGACAGCTCAGGGACAAGCTTGATTCTGTCTGTCATGACCTCCCGGATATTCTTAACGACCGGAAATATTATGATGCGATCATTCTCCTTTCTTCTCTTACAGATTCGATTAATAATTTCTTTGACAAGGTCCTTGTTATGGATAAGAACGAAGAGATCAAAATGAACAGGCTGTCTTTGCTGAATGAGATATGGAGAACCGTATCAACGATTGCTGATTTCTCAAAGTTATCCGCCGGTCAGTAGCTCTGCCTAATGATCTGAGATACGGAATCTATTTCTACCTGTACATGCGGGTTTAAGTTAAAATAAAAAATGACTCCTGCAGGAAGGTTCCCGGCATTACAGTATAGGGATTTCAGACTCTTCTGGTTCGGGCAGATCATATCCCTGTCAGGCACATGGATGCAGTCAGTAGCGCAGGGATGGCTTGTTTACAGCCTGACAAAATCGCCTTTCTATCTCGGCATGGTTGCTGCAGCCGGGTCGCTGCCGATCCTTTTATTTACCCTTTTTGGAGGCATTGCAGCAGACAGATTCAGGAAGAGAAACCTGCTCCTGATGACACAGGCGCTATCGATCATACCTGCCATTTTTTTGGGTATCCTGATCGATATTAAATTAATTGCTGTGTGGCATGTTGCAGCATTAGCGGCTTTCCTCGGTATTGTAAATGCCTTTGATGTTCCTGCAAGGCAGTCTTTCATCATAGAAATGGTAGGCAAAGGCAGTCTTACAAATGCGATAGCCCTGAATTCTGCTGCATTTCACGGAGCCCGCATGACAGGCCCTGTTATAGCCGGTATGGCGATTGCCCATCTCGGTCTTTCAGCATGTTTTTACCTGAATGCAATCAGCTTTATTGCGGTCATTATTGCTCTTTCAAAGATAAAAGCAAAAGGTGAAACAATTGAAAACCCGAACGGTATCATAAAAGATTTCATAGAAGGAATACAGTATTTTAAAAGTAAATCCGAAATCTACAGAAGTATTATTCTCTTAGCCATATTCAGTCTTGCAGGGATGCCGTTCATCACATTGCTTCCTGTATTCGCAGGGGAAATATTCAGAAAAGGACCTGAGGGTTTTGGTTTTCTCGTAGGCGCGACAGGCGCCGGTGCATTAACAGCAGCTTTATTGCTTGCATTCAGGGGTGACATAAAAGAGAAAAGCAGGTTCATATCTTTTTCTGCGCTCTGTTTTTCGATCCTGCTCTTTGTTTTTTCGTTTTCCACGAATTTCTATCTATCTGTAGTTATTCTTGTATTCATTGGCTGGGCTTTAGTAAGTTTTTTTGCAACTATGAACAGTTTTATACAGCTTGCTGTGCCTGATAATCTCAGAGGACGGGCAATGAGTGTTTATACATTTGTATTTCTGGGAACAGCTCCTATAGGGAATTCGCTTATGGGCATATTGGCAGATTCCATCGGAACTGTCAGGGCTGTGACAATTGCATCTGTTATCTGCCTTATTGCAGCCATCAGTTTCTCTATGAAAATATCCAGGGATAAGTGATATAGTAAATTCTTATGAAAATCCTTGCAATAGAGACGTCAACAATGCTCGGGGGGATAGCAATTGCTGCTGATTCAGGGCTTATCGCTGAAGTGAGGCTGAATGTCAAATCAACACATTCGGAAAGGCTGATGACTGAAACAGACCACCTCCTCAAACAGTCCGGACTTATGATATCAGATATCGACGTTTTTGCCGTAGCAACAGGTCCGGGTTCATTCACCGGATTAAGAATCGGCCTGAGCACTGTAAAAGGTTTTTCTTATGCAACAGGGAAGCCCATAGTTTCTGTGCCGACTCTTGAGGCGTTTGCATGGAGTTTCCCTTACTGCAGATATCCTGTATGCGCCATGCTTGATGCAAGGAAAAAGGAAGTCTACACAGCATTGTTCCAGTGGGACGGAGAGGGTTTTGCAAGATTGATAAACGAGGTTTCGATAAAGGTAAAGAGGATATTAGAAGATATAAGGCTATTATCAGCTGGAAAAACAATTTTTACCGGTGAAGGGTCGCTTCTTTATAAAGATGAGATAGTAAATATAATGGGTGAAGATGCGATCTTCGCATCGATGGACAAGATGGTGACTGCGCCGTCAAATGTCGCGGCCATCGCTATGAAAAAGGCCTTAAGGGGGGAGTTTTCTGAGCCCGTAAGCCTTGTCCCGTTTTATTTAAGAAGATCAGAAGCTCAGATAAAACGGGATGACTGATATAGTTACCCGAAAGATGGAGGAAGATGATGTCCCTGCTGTATTGAAAATTGAGCGGTTGTCATTCAGCACGCCATGGTCCGAATATTCTTTTCTGAACGAAATCTATAAAAAATATGCTTTCACAAGAGTTGCTCTGTCTGAGGGGAATATTATCGGATATATCTGTGTGAACTTTGTGCTTCATGAAGCGCATATCCTGAACCTTGCAGTGGATCCTGACTTCAGACGACGTGGTGCGGCAACCCTGCTGATGGATGAGGCGCTAAGGGAATTGAAAAAGAAAAACTGTGTTTTCATATATCTTGAAGTCAGGGTTTCTAATACCGCCGCAAGAGAATTTTATGAGGGATTTGGTTTTAAGCCTGCCGGCATAAGGAAAAAATACTACGCATCGCCGGACGAGGACGCGCTTCTTATGATGGGCAGAATCTGATTACTTCCAGACGCCTTTTATCCCTGTCCCGCATTTCAGGCACTGTCCGTCCTTAATATTGTTTTCAACAATACTGAATCCAAGCCGCTTGATCAGTAATTCCCTGCAATTATGACAATAAGTGTTCTCTCCGCCTTCACCGGGGACATTCCCTTCATAAACATATCTGAGGCCTGCCTTAAACCCGATCTCCCTGGCTTTTCGAAGTGTTTTCACCGGTGTCCTCGGCTTGTCCATCAACTTGTATGTAGGATAAAACTGTGTCACATGCCATGGGATGTAAGGGTCGACTGACTCAATGAACCCGGCGATATCCCGCAAGTCTTCCTCAGAGTCGTTATGATCCGGTATTATAAGGGTTGTGACTTCAACCCAAACCCCGAGTTCTTTCATGAGCCGTATCGTTTCCTTTACAGGCTCAAGCCTTGCGCCGCAGATTTTCCTGTAAAAATCATCGTTGCCCTTAAGGTCGATATTGTTCCCATGAAGGTAAGGAGCAATAACCCTTGTTGCCTCCGGGGTTGTATATCCGTTGCTGACAAAGACATTCTTAATGCCTTTCCTGTGTGCGAGTTTCGCGCAGTCATAAGCGAATTCAAAGAATATGGTAGGTTCGGTATACGTATATGAAATGCTCCCGCACCCGTTCTTTGCGGCTGCATCCACAATATCCTCTGGTGTGACAGTCTGTCCGGGTATGTCTTCATGCTCCATCGGGTACTGTGAGATCTCAAAATTCTGACAGTGCTCACAGCGGAAATTGCAACCTGCAGTTGCGATCGAAAATGACGTTGAAGAAGGAAGGAAATGAAACAGGGGCTTCTTTTCTATCGGGTCAATATGCATCGAGACAACTTTCCCGTAAACAAGGCTGTATAAAGTCCCGTCCATGTTTTTACGAACATGGCATATCCCTCTTTTACCTTCTTTGATTGTACAGTGATGTGAACAGAGGAAACACCTGACTTTATTCTCATCCAGCTTTTCATAAAACATTGCTTCTTTCATATTTAAATTATAGCAATTAATCTGGAAAATACATCTTTATTTTGGTTTCCTAAATGATATTATATTACATTAATAAATATCTTTAAGAAGAAAGGACGGCCATATTAAGCTGATCTGATATGGGCTTTAGCATGAACATAAAGAAGTGGATATTTGGAAAATCCTATATGCATTCGAAAGAAGCTATTGAATCCGAACTCTACAACATCAGATGGGCTATTGAAAACGATAAGGGATATATTGAAAGGATTCTTAAAACAGGAATTTCACAGTTTTTACTGAAACATATGGAAAGCCTGTCTTTTGCCCGTATCATGGATGTCGGGTCAGGTCCTGTATCATATCTGCTGAATTTTGTCAGACAGAACAGTGATCGTTTTGAGTTGACTGCTGTGGATGCCCTTGCTGATGAATATGCAGAAATAATGGAGGAATTCAGATGCGATGTTCCCCGGAATATAGCATGTTATGCCGAAGAACTTGACAGGCATTTCCAGCCGGAAACATTCGACATTGTATTTTGTTCTAATTCTCTTGACCATACTATAGATATTGCAAAAAGTCTCGAAAACATGTCTTTTGTTTTAAAAGATGATGGTTTTATTTACCTTCTGTGCAATATCAACGAAAAAGACAGGACATCAGGAGACGGGATGCATTACCATAACCTTAACTTAATTGACGGTAATCTTAACAATCATGGGAAACCTGTTCACATGCCTCATCTGAGGATATGTGACTTCAAAATACATATTCAGACGTGGACTATCGGGGCGGAAGTATTTGATGTGCCCCGTTTTGAACTGATACTGCGCAAGAATATGTAATGCGTATTATTTCCCGTGCATGAAGTTCATTCCGCCGGGCATCTGCGGCATGTCCATCTTCTGATATCCTGCAGGGATTTCAAAAAGACTGTTGGATTGAGAACCGATCCTGACATTCCTGAATTCCTGAATCCATGACCCGTCTATTGCCGCTGTCTTCAAGGGGAAGTTTATATCTGTTGCTATCCATTGGTAAACCTGATCTGTCCTGTTGCCGGACTTATACGTGATCAGATATTTTTTTGTCGGATGTCCGTCAATGGTCTCAGAGCCTATTAGTTTCCTTTCTGTTTCACCCTCGAATTTATCTTCGACCATTGGCCTGTTTTTAAGGTCAAACGGCATCTCCATATACATCTTCATGGCAGGCATGATATTCCAGGCTACCTTCCTGTCAATCCTTGTTATGACAATCATATCTTCGTGGGCCTTCATCTCCATCCTGAACCTGTCAGGTTTATAATAGAGTTTGCCTGTGATTTTATCACCACCTTTATGTGTTGTGATTGTATCTGCAGAGAACTCCATGGCAACAGCTGAATTAATAAATACAGATATAAAGAATAAAACGCTAAAAATCTTTTTTAACATTATGCCCTCCTTTTTCCGGTTATAACAGATTTATGTTTTTTATTTTAAGTGCATTCATGGAACCAATTATTTAGTATACAGAAAAAGTGTGTGTAAATAGAATAAATAAACACACCCCTGCCCCTCTTGATAGAGGGGAATCATATAATTCATGGATAAATTATTTTAAACAAAAGATTTAAAGATACCCCTGTACCCCTGTTTAAGGGTAAAATATGAAACATATGAATAATTCTCCAGAAATAGATGGTTCTTCAGGAGATCCTTTGAGGAAAAAAAGCAGGAGAAGGATTTTTTACATCCTGATTCTTATAACTATTATCGGCCTGACAATCCTTATCTCAAGAACCCCTCAGATATCAGACGCACTCAAAGATGTTATAACCTCTGAACTGGAGGATATGACAGGCAAGAAAGTTGCGATCCGGAATATTTACCTTAATATATTCCCGTTATTCATAGAGGCAAAGGATTTAAGGATTTACCATGAGGGAGACAGGAGCGTCTTAACCACAAACAGGGTAAAAGGGTATCTGGGGCTATCAGGACTCCTGGACAGAAGGCCTTCCCTTAAAAGGATTGTCATATATGAACCTGTGCTCTCTGCCGACAGAGGACAACTTGAAGAGATAATTAAGAATGTGAAGTCATATCTTGAAAAAGATACTAAAGCAGCGATTAAGGTAAAGGTAAAAGTTGTTGAAGTAATTAAAGGCTCTGTCGACCTGAAAGATGATGATTTGAAGGGGATGATGGCCATGAAAGGCCTTGAGGGTGAAATTATTATTGGAGAAAGCAACCGGCTCAAGGCTTCTGTAAAAGAACTTGGGGTGGAAAGGGGAGGATGGCCGAAGATTAAATGCGATATAAATACCGCACTGATAATGAAAAATGAGCGGATTGAGATAAAGCGGCTTGAGATCGGTTCTTTTGGTTCCAGATTTACCGGCGGTGGCTTTTACTCGGAAGGGAAAGGAATTCTGACAACCGATATAGCTCTGATTGTGGATTCTGTCAAGCGTATATTTAATCTCGGCCAGAGAGGTGACGGAAAGATTTCCGTAAAGGGTGAAATAAGGCTTGATAAGACTCAGCAGACAGCAGTCACCGGTCAGCGCCTGAAGGATATTTTCCTGAATTTGAAACTTAACGGTGAGTTCTATATTCAGACATTGATGGAGCTTCTAAACGTTGAGGAAAAGATAGAAGGGCTTATTGATTTTAAAGGCGAATTAACAGGGCCTCTCTCTGATATCTCCGGAAATGCAAAGACAAGGCTTCGAAAAGGCAACCTCTACGGAGTTGATATCGACTCGCTTATCTGCCAGGTAATTTACAAGAATGGCGTAATGAGGTTCGAAGACGGTCATGCAGCGCTGTATAACGGCGCTGCAACTGCGAATGCGTCAATAAATCTTCCTGTGGTTGATCACCTGACGCTGAACGTTAAATTCAATTCGGCAGACAGCAAATCCGTGCTGAAGCTTATCGGATGGGAGCCTGAAATCCCTGCCGGTAAAGTGGATGGCGAACTCTCAACAAAAGGTAACCAGTTTAATCCTGACGGCTGGTTTGTTTACAGATCTCTCAGTTCCGCCCAGCGGGCGGCGATAAAAGGATATCAACCGCCGACTGATAATGTCCTGAACAGAATAAAGGAGATAAAGGGCAATTATTCACTGCGGGGCCATATTATCACCTTATCAAACATGAAGTTAAATACGCTCCTCTCAGATATTACGGCAAACGGGACAGTTGATACAGAAAAAAAGACACTTGGTTTTAAAAGCAGGCTTTTTTCAGAAAATGTTTCTGATCTTGCTTTGCCGTATTACAGTGAGATAAAAGGACGCTTGGAATTTACAGGAGAGATAAGCGGTACGTTTGATGATCCAAAGATATCGGGAAGGACTACCCTGACAAATCCGGTTATAGAAGGATACAGATCAGACAGTATGGTTGCAGATTTTTCATATCAGAAAAAACTTCTTGATCTCCGTGAAGCTGTCTTAAGGTCGTCCGGAGAAGAACATATCGTTAAGGGCAAGATATCATTCCCGGAAGCGAAAGAACTCTTTGAACTCAGAATGCCGGTATATAACCTCAATGCATCAGTCAAAAACGCAGAGTTCGGGAAGGCAGTGCAGATATTTTACAGAGACTTCAAAGCCGCTGGAAGGATGAATGCTGATATCAAAATCGAGAGTAAGGAACGGGAGCTTCTTATTTCCGGAAAAGCCATGATAGACAGGGCATCAGTGTATGGTATCCCTTTTGACTCTGCCTCAGGAGTTTTTGCGTATGCAAACAAAGAATTTTCCCTGAAACAGGTTGGAATTACAAAGGGCAAATCAGTTCTGACAGGAGAAGGTAAAATTTTACCGGATGAAAGGTTTTCCTTCAAGGCATTATCCGATAAGCTTTTTATGAATGATTTCGGATTTTCTTATATGCCTGATGATTCTGTTGTAAGTCTTCGCTCAGAAGGCCAGGGCACATTTGAAAATCCCGATATCACACTGGATGCGAAGGTTGCAGGCGGCAAGTTTAAAGGCAAAGAAATAGGCGAAGGTTCCATAACTGCAGCGATCCGGAACCGAAATATTTCAGTCAATGCCTCATTGAGCAATGAAAAAATAAAACTCAAAGGCACAGGGCATCTTGATTCAAAGCTGCCATGGAGCGCTGAACTGAATATTCTTCCCGGAAGGTACGATTTCCTCATCAGTTCTGTTCTCAAGGATGTGCCGGAAGACCTGCAGTTGAATCTCGATGGACGCATCGACATGAAAGGAGACAGGAATAATATCACAGCAACTGCAAAAATAAACCATCTGACACTTTCACTCTTCGGACAGACATTATCGAACGATTCGCATATACAGTTTTCAGTTAATAACAGAAAACTCTCTCTGTCAGCGTTTGCAATCAAGAGCGGTACAACTTCGTTCAGACTCCAGGGAGGTCTTGAAATAGGAAAGGAATACGACATTGTCGTTGACGGAAGCTCTTCTCTTTCACCTTTAAAAGGGCTGACAAAAAAAATAGGATATCTGAAAGGAGATACTGATTTTGTTTTTTCTGTAAGAGGCAAATGGGAAAAGCCTGAAATAAATGGCGGAATGAATGTGAAGGATGCCTCTTTCGGTCTAAGAGATTATCCGGCATACTTAAGTTCGATAAACGGATATCTCTACATAGACGCCGACAAGATCGTCCTTCACAGGCTTTCCGGAAAAATCGGAGGCGGGGATGTAAACATAACAGGCATTGTTTATCTTAAGGCTTTTTCTTTTAAACGGTTTTATTTAGAGGCCGGACTCGATAATATACCGGCCACGCTTGCAAAAGATTTTACGGTTAATTTTAACGGCAATCTTCTCTATAAAGGGACGTTAGACGCACAGAGCATAACCGGAGACATAAAGATCAACAGGGCATTCTATAAACAGATGGTGGAATGGAGAAGCTGGCTTTTAACACCCAAGGCAAAAGAGAAGCTTCAGGCAGAAGCATCAGCCTTTGAAAAGGCGGAGCTGAATGTCAGGATATCGGGCAGCGAGAATATTTCTATTGATAATAATGTGGCGCGGGCTCCGTTCAGTATAAGCGGCGACATGATAGTGAAAGGCACCATATCCAAGCCAGTGCTTTTCGGAAGGATTGAATCAAAGGACGGATATGTCTATTTCAGAAATAATGAATTCAGGATAATATTCGCCAGCGTAGATTTTGCAGACCCGAACAGGATTAAACCTGTTGTTAATCTTACAGCCGAGACCAATGTCAAAGGATACAACATAAGGTTGAACCTTGAAGGCATGATGGATCATTTCAACCTCGCTTTATCTTCCGACCCGCATCTTGAAGAGATGGATATCCTTTCCCTCCTTACTGTCGGACAGGTGGGGAAAGAACTGAAAGGGATCGCTGGGGGTATCGGCGCCGGAGAAGCAACTTCATTTATTACAGGCAAGGTACAGGATGTCGTTGAGGAAAGGTTAAGGACTATAACAGGGTTAGACAGGTTTCAGGTAGAATCATCTTATTCCACAACCACCAGTACGGTAAGCCCGAAAGTGACAGTATCAAAAAGGCTTATCGGCGACAAGTTATTTGTAACATATTCAAATGTACTGAGTTCTGAATTAGAACAGGTGCTGAAAGTCGAATATCTCCTCGATAAAAATATTTCTCTCATAGTGATAAGGGATGAAATAGGGAGTGTAGGTGGCGATATAAAATTCAGGTTCGAGTTCAAATGAACCGGGAAATAAAAGAGGAGATATTGAGTACGAAGCAGATATGAAAAAGATATTATATTTTACTGCTTGCTGTTTGCTGTTTACTATCTGCTGTCTCCTGGTTGTCATTTCCGGGGCAACTGCTGCAATTACCGGAGAAGTAGAAATCCACGGTCTTTCTTCGATCAGGAAAGACGAACTTCTGTATATGCTGGATATCCGGCCCGGTAGTTTTATTGATGCCGGCAGTATAAGGCAGGGGATAAAGAGGGCATTTCTCAAGGGGATATTTGAAGACATTTCAGTCGAAACAACCGATGGAGAAAAAGTAAATGTTATGATCCGTGTCGATGAGAGGGATTTTATCAGGGCAATCCATATAAGAGGCGACTATGACCTTCCGAAAAAGACCATAAAAGAATTATTTCTATTAAAAGAGGGGCGGGGCTTGATCTGTGACATTCTCGAAAAGGCTGTCAAAGATATGCCCTCCAAATTGGCTGTGCTCGGGTTTCCGCTGGCACGTGTCAGTGCAGAGGTTGAACGATTAAAAGATCCAAACAGGGTTGATATACACCTTAAGGTCGATACAGGGGAACCTGAAAAGATAAAGAAGATAATGCCAGTCCGTGACAGTGATGAAATCAGGTTCCTGATGCGGTTATCAGAGGGGGATATTTTCAACCGGTCAATCCTGCAAAAAGACATTGAGAAGATAAAGGCGTACTATAAAAGCAAGCTGTATTATAAGCCGGTTGTGGGCCCATATACGTTCAGCAATGGAATACTCTATTTTTCTGTTGATCCGGGCAAGCGTCTCAGGATATCTCTTGAGGGCAATGAAAATGTTTCATCAAAAACCCTGCTAAAAGAGATGCCTTTCTTTGAGGCCGAGGACTTTAATGACGATATTGTGGAAGAGACGGTTCAGAAGATCTTAACCGTATATCATTCGAAGGGATATCCTATGGCACAGATAGCTCCTGTTATTACATCTAAGGATGACAGTATCATTGTCAGTTTTTTCATATTCGAAGGGCCACAGGTTAAGACAGGCAAGCTCTCTTTTACGGGGAACACCCTGAAAGAGGAGAGTATCAAAGACATGATGTCCCTGAAGGAAGAAAAGCCTTATAATCCTGACCTTCTTGAAACAGACCGGGAGACCCTTCAGAATTTCTATGTTGCCCTTGGATACCTGTCGGCTGCTGTCGATGAATTTCAGACACGCTATAATGAAGGTTCTCAGGAAATGGATATAGTTATCAACATAAATGAAGGAATAAAAACAGAGGTAGAAAAAGTAATTGTTGCCGGACAGAATCTTGTATCTGATACAGAGATCATGAAGGCGATTAATCTGAAACCAGGAGATTCTTATAATGAAGTCGATATTTACGATGCCCGCTTAAGGGTTATTGAGCTATATAACAACAAAGGCTTCCCGGATGCAACAGTATCGGTTAAGAGTGACATTGCCGATCAGAAGGCTACTATAACATTTCAGATAAATGAAGGGGCATTAACCTTATTCGGCAAGGTGATTGTTGCAGGCAATCAGAATACGAATTATGAAGTGGTGAAGAGAGAGTTGCAGCAGCAGGAAGGGGTACCTTTCGATTCCAGCATCCTTGGAAAGGATAGGCAGAGGTTGTATAAACTCGGTTTATTTACTGATATTGATATGCAGGCTCTCGACAGATATGAAGACAAGAGGGATGTCCTGATGAAATTTCGTGAAGGAAATGCAGGCGCTCTGGAATTCGGTCTTGGTTATTCCGACTATGAGAAATATAGGGGGTTTCTTGACGTCGGTTACCGGAATCTATGGGGAATGAACAGGCAGGCTTCGATACGGTTTGAATTGAGCTCACTCGATAAACGTATAATATTGCATTTTTATGAGCCATGGTTTATGGATAAGGCTCTGGCATTCAGGGCTTTTTTACTCAGTGAGGAAAAGAAAGAACTCAATTTAGATACAAAAAATACCCTCTACAGATTAACAAGAAATACAGCTACTGCAGGTTTCGAAAAAAAATTCGGTGAGCGTGTAAAGACTGAACTCTACTATGAATTCTCAGTTGTCAACACGCATGATGTACAGTCGGATGTTGTTTTAAGCAAAGAGGACACCGGGACACTGATAATCAGCGGGTTGCGGCTCGGAGTTTTTTACGATTCACGGGATAATCCTTTTTACCCGGCAAAGGGCATCTTTTCGGGAGTCACATTAAAATTTACCTCACCTCTGTTTTTTTCAGAAACAGATTTTGTTAAACTCACGGCATATTATAATTTCTATCATGAAGTCATGGAACGTGTTGTACTTGCTGCATCCGTAAGAGGGGGTGTTGCACAGGGATACTTTCATACCGATGAGTTGCCGATTGTGGAAAGGTTTTTCCTTGGTGGCCGGACTACCGTGAGAGGCTATGAACAGGATACCCTGGGGCCAAAAGGATCGGATGGAAACCCTACCGGCGGAAATGTCTTTCTTATGGGAAACCTTGAAGCAAGGGTTTCCCTGAGCAATAGTTTAGGAGTTGTCGCTTTTCTGGATGGCGGTAATGTATGGATGAAAATCAGCGATATCAATCCTAAAGATATCAAGTTTACTACAGGGCTCGGCTTTAGATACAACACTCCGGTTGGCCCTCTGAGGGTTGACTATGGGTATAAATTACAGAGAGAAAAGAGCGAAAGTGCCGGTGAAGTGCACTTCAGCATAGGACATGCGTTTTAAGAAAGCGATGAGCATAGAGCGAAAAGCAATGAGCAACAAAAAAGAAAGAAAGAAAAAATTTAAAATTATTTTCTTTTCTTTGGTCTCAGCCTTCTGTTTTTTATTCTTTGCTCTTTGCTCTCTGCTCTCTGCTGATTTTAAGGATCGTGTAGTTGCTTTTGTAGACAATGATGCAATAACACTCAGTGAACTGGAGATGAAATATTACGATACTGTGAAAGTTACTTCAGATATAACACAGGAAGAAGTCCTGAACACAATGGTTAACAGATTGCTGCTCCTCAGAGAGGCTAAAAAGATCAGACTGGAAGCGCCGTCTGAAGATGAGTTGCTCAACGAATATATTGATCTGAAAATACGGGCTTTCATAAGGATAAAGGAGGAGGAATTAAAAGACTTTTATAATAAAAATATCAGTAAATTTGAAGGGAAAGAACTTGACTCGGTGAGGGATGATATCGAAAACTATCTAGCTGAGCATGAAGTCAATCAGCGTCTTAAAGCCCATATCAATGAACTGAGAGGAAAATCCTGCGTGAAGATACAATTAAACGGCAGCCGGGGTAATTAAGAAGGCCGTTATGCATTTTTGATGGCTATGGATTCCAATATGTCGGCAACATCCTCACACTTGTCTGATGCATTTTCGAGATGTTCATATATCTCTTTCCATTTAATGACAAGGATCGGGTCTTTCATTTCATCAAACAAATGTCCGAGTGCGTCTCTAAAGATTCTGTCCATTTTGTTTTCGAGTTTATTTATCTCAACACAGTATTCCTGCATACGGGCGTAATCCTTTTCTTTCAATGTCTTTATTGCCTTATGCACCAATTCCACAGTTGTGAGGAGTTCTTTTGACATAATCACCGCCTCTTTTCTCGGTTCCTGCATTTTAAATACCGCAAGCCTTTCAGCTGTGCCCCATATAAAGTCCAGAATATCATCCAGTTTTGATGCAAGGGCATGTATATCCTCCCTGTCGAAAGGCGTAATAATAGTCTTATTCAGCTTCTTGATGATATCATGAGTTAACATATCTCCATCTTCCTCTAATTCATGCACCTCTTTAGCCCAATTATCCAGGTTAGTAAAGTGTTCCATAATGGCGACCAGGATTATGGCTGCCTGAGAGATGTTAGCTCCCACTTTATCAAATAATTCAAGGAAGCCCCGATCTTTTGAGAATACTTTCATTTATTTCTCTCCTTTTTACTCTATAGCGGAGGTTTCTTTGTGTCCAGAATTTCTCTGGCAGATTCGATATCATCACGGATCTGTTTCCCAAGGCTGTCTATATCAGGGAATGTCCTTTCACCCCTTATTCTGTCTATGAAGAATATCCTTAAGTTTTGACCTATGAGGTTGCCGGAAAAATTCAGGAGATGAACCTCATAACTCACTTCCTGATTGCCGAAAGTCGGATTCTTCCCGATATTTGCAACACCATCGTATATGTTGCCTTTAAACTCCACCCTAACAGCGTATACTCCCTCCTTAGGCGCTATCTCAACTGGCGTTGTTATATTTGCAGTGGGTATGCGCAGGAGGCTTTGGCCTCTTCCTTTCCCTTTTATCACAGCGCCTTCTATTGCATATGCCCTCCCGAAGTAGTTTGACGCCTCTAAAACAGCTCCCTTCATGAGAAGGCTCCTGATGGTGCTGCTGCTCACAATATTCCCGTGAACCATAACATCCCTTACAGCTTTAACATGGAAGCCGTACTTTTCTCCCCTTCTTCTCAATAAATCTATGGTGCCTTTTTTGCTCTTTCCAAAGGCATAATTTGTGCCTACAATTATCTCTTTAACTTTCAATTTTTTTACAAGCACTTCATCAATAAAATCATCCGGAAGCATATTGGCGAATTCTTTATTAAAGTTCACGAAGAGCAGTACATCTATCCCTGTTGCCTCGATCAGCCTTGTTTTTTCATCCGACGTTGTCAGTAGCTTTATATTTCTCTCAGGTGCGATAACCTTTACAGGATGCGGCTCGAAAGTCATAACCATTGAAGTGCCCTGAATCTCTTTAGCCTTCTGCAATACCATCGACAGTATCTTCCGGTGACCAAGATGGACCCCGTCATAATTGCCTATTGTGAGGACTATATCAGGATAACTTCTGCTGAAGGTTTCGAGACCTATTATTATTTCCATCTTCTCCCTCTTTCGCAAGCCGGCTGTATATTTTTTCAGCCTGTCGCTCTGTTTCTGCAATTGAGCCGTTGTTGTCTATAGCAAAATGAGACCTTCTGATTTTTTCGGCTACCGGAAGTTGGGATCTTAATCTGAGAAGCGCATCTTCCCTATTAATCCCTTCCTTCCCGAGACGGGCTACTGCTGTCTCTTCCTGACAATATACCGTGATTGTCCTATCGAATCTCTCCTCATATCCTCTTTCAAACAGCAATGGCGCCTCGATTACTGCAACCTTACCGGCGCTAATGTTTTTTTCCAAAAAGAGATCTATCTTCCCGAAGACAAGAGGGTGAAGTATATCTTCAATAGAGTGTCTTAATGCCTCATCCTTGAAAATTATCTCTGCAACCTTTCTTTTATTGAGGCTGCCGTCTTTATAAAATGCAGTGTCACCCAGGATATTCCTGATCTTTACGAGAACATCTTTTTCGGCAAGAAGAGACCCTACGATTTTATCTGTATCGAGTGTGAGTGCGCCAAGTTTCTGAAATACAGAAAGAACAGCGCTCTTCCCCATGCCATAATTGCCTGTCAGCCCCACGAGAAGCACAAACAATATTATACACCAACTAACATAAGTTACTAATAAGTTCATAAACAAAGCCCCATTTAAACACCCTCCCCTTAATCCCCTCCCCTTGTATGATAGAGGATAGGGTAAATTAACAATGAACTTAACCACGGGTGTGACAGACCGTACTCCCCTTGGGACTTTCGATCCCGTCCTTGAGCGCGGGTCGTCACACCTTTCTC
>Ga0194126_10002677_pt1 | contig 28768 bp, 26 predicted proteins | sample TA2KigC150mmetaG_FD_148641 | JGI IMG/M metagenome (GOLD analysis project Ga0194126, IMG submission 148641) | Freshwater microbial communities from Lake Tanganyika, Tanzania - TA2015035 Kigoma Deep Cast 150m | ecosystem: Environmental > Aquatic > Freshwater > Lake | place: Tanzania: Lake... | reverse complement strand
CCTTTGGAATGTATATCTTAATCAAGACTGGGAAAAATTGAAATCACTTTCCACACTTTCTTCCCCTTGCTTTCATTTTTTGGAGGAGGTCTGCCAAGCACAACTTGATCGACTTCCCGGAGTAAAAGGCATGGGCAAACCCGAACGAATTCTGAAGGAAATTCTGGCGAGTGGAATGGATGATTTTCAACTTGTATTCCAAGAATTCAACCAAAAAGCAGGAATCTATGGCTTTGGGGACTTGCAGGTGAAGGAAATGGTAAAAAGTCTTAATTCCTGATAACTATTACTCCAATAGGTAGGCCAACTTGATTGCATTAGAACCGATAAAACTGAATTTGATATACAAAAAAAATGAAATTTTATTTTAATATTTAATCAATACGCAAAACTTAAGGTATACCTGTTTTGAAAAATAAAAATTTTAATTTAGAATTGAATAATCAATATGGAGCAGGAAACCATTCTAAAAACTGGGAGTTATTGAAAAGCCTTACGAGTAGAGCCAATAAACAAAAAACCCAAGAGCTATGGAAAACTCTGAAAATCCTCAAATTGTCAAAACATCTGAATGGTTAATTACCTACCTAATCGCATCAATTCCGTTAGTTGGAATCGTTATGCTTTTTGTGTGGGCATTTGGAAGTTCAACAAATCCTAGTAAATCCAATTGGGCAAAAGCTAGTTTAATATGGATTGCTATTATTACAGTGATTTATTTCATTTTTGGAGCAGCATTAGTTGCGTCAATGATGTAATTTAGATAAGCTTTTTATTCTCTAAAAGTTAAACAGCCTACCTGTACAAATTCAGGTAGGCTGCTTGTTTTATTAATACAGCATTTTTAAGCTAGAGGCTTAGTTATACGGTAAGGTTAGTTAACTCCTAGGATGAAAACTATTCAATACCTGCCGGAGATATTCCCGATCCAAGTGGGTATAAATTTCCGTGGTGGTGATGCTTTCGTGTCCCAGCATTTCCTGAACGGCCCTCAAATCTGCCCCCCCTTCTATCAAGTGGGTAGCAAAGGAATGTCTGAAGGTATGTGGGCTGATGTTCTTTTTGATCCCTGCCAGCAGGGCTGTTTTTTTGATGATCAAAAAAAGCATCACCCTAGTCAATTTCTGCCCCCTACGGTTGAGAAAAACATATTCTTCATGGCCCCTGGAGGGGGTCTGATGGACTCTAACATGCTCCTGGTATAGGGCCAAATGATGCAAGGCATCCTTTCCAATAGGCACCAAGCGCTCTTTATTTCCTTTGCCTACCACCCGCAAAAACCCCACATCGGTAAAAATTTGGCTCTTCTTGAGCTCTACCAATTCGCTAACACGCAGGCCCGAACTGTACAAAACTTCTAACATGGCCCGATTTCTATGGCCTTCAGGTTCTCCCAAGGGAATGGCTTCCAATAACTTTTCAATTTCTTCAAAACTCAAGGTATCGGGTAATTTTCTCCCCAGCTTTGGAGCCTCCAAGAGTTGAGAAGGATCCTCTGAGAGTCGATCCTCATAGACCAAAAATCTATAAAACGCCTTGATGCCAGAGAGGATGCGAGCTTGGGAGTAAGAGGATATTTCAAGCTTTGCCAAGGCGGTCACAAATCTTCTCAGGTGCTCCAGTTCCAACTGTAAAGGACTCAAGGAGGGAAATTCCTTTTCGGCAAAGGCTGCCAACTTTTCCACATCTCGCGTGTACGCTTCTATGGAATTAGGACTCAAGGAGCGCTCCAAAGAAAGGTAATGACGAAATTGTTTAATCAGTTGGGTCCACATGGAAAGCAAATACATAAGCTAAAGGTAGGTGTAAATCATCTCCTGAAATGCTAAAATCAAGCGAGAGTTTACAAAGAGTAGGCTTTTTTTATTCAAGGGCGCTAATCCAAAAATTTCCAGCTGGCCCGATGATCTTTAGAAAGGGACTTCCCAGTCACTTTGGCCCGCAGAATTTCTATAGGCATGGCGTTCTGACTTAGAATCAAGTCGTGAAATGTTTTTTCTGGCATTTTCCCCGAGTCTACCATTTCTTGGCGAAGCGAATGGATTTGCAAGGCTCCCACCATGTAAGCAATCTGATACAAAGGCCCATAGCTGCCCTCAAAGGATCTCCGTACCTCCGCTTCTGCATTGGCCCGTTCGTGACCCACACGATTTACGAGCAAATCGATGCATTGCTGAGGAGTCATATTGCCCAAATGGTAATTGAGTGAAAAAATAATGCGGGCGGCTCTATGCATCCTCCAAAAAAGCATGCCTACCTTATCTTTGGCGTCCCGAGGAAACTTTCGGTCCCAGAGTACAAACTCCCAGTACAAGGCCCAACCTTCCGTCCAAAAGGGGGTTCCAAAAGGACGTCGGTGCGTCATGTAGCGCTGGTTCATGAATTGCTGCAAATGGTGTCCAGGTATAAGCTCATGCTGTACTGTAGCTCTAGAAAAATGAGGATTGTTTCCTCGCATGGACATCATTTTCTCTTCATGGCTCATCTCTGAAGTGGGATAAGCTATCTGAATGACTTCGCCTCCTAAGAAGAATGGACTCACGCGCTGTCGCTCTGCGGAAATCATGCTGGTCCTCCAAGTTTCAATCGCCAAAGGCGGCACGGTCAACCAGTCATTTTTGACCATTAAGTCAATGGCTTCTTCACCCAATCTGACCACCTCCTCGGGCCATGCCCCTGCAGGAAGATAGGTATTTTTGACCTCTTCCAATGCGGCCTTCCAATCGTTGCCGTATCCCATTTCTTGGGAAGCCTTCAGCATCTCCTTTTCGCACCAGGCAAACTGCTTTTCGGCCTCAGCGATCAGTTCCTCTGGGCTGTAGGCGATCATTTCATAAGCCAACTGCTTTTCCAAGGCCTCCCTTCCAATAGGTCTTCCTATGATCCCACTGCCGTCGTCCTTGACCGAATTGCTGTAGTGGGCCCGCAGCGCTTTGGCATAGCCTTTCATGCCCTCATCTATTCTCTTCCAAGGTTCAGGCATCCACCAAGTAAAAGCAGGGTCAAAATCGTAATAGAAATCGTAAGATTCTTTAACCGCCTTGTGTAAACTTTCAATGGCTTGGGCTGCCAAGTCCGCCCGTTGCCAAGAGCTGTATTTGGGGGTACTGGGAAGTGCTTTCATTTGGGACTCCAGAACCTTCGCTACCTCGTTCCATTGATGAGCCAAAGCTTGTGCCTCCGGTTGTGCCGCCCTACGTCGACTTACCACAAACTCCTCTAGGGGCTTGCCAAATGCAAGTACCGACTGAACCTGCAAAAATTCCCTTTTTGCCAAATCCAAGTCAGACAGTTCCCTTTCCAAATAATTCCTGAAAAGCAGGTAATCTATCTTCCCATCTTCTGATAAGGAAGCATAGGCCTGCGCCTGCAATGTTTGCAAATAGCCCTGCGTAAAGGATTCCATGCGTTTGAAATATTCATCGGAAAGCCTATGGGTATACAATCGGGAAAGAGCACCCCGGTCAGCTTGGTAGTTTTGGATCAAGGTCACAAGTTCGGTAGCCGAGGCCGCAAAGGAGCAAGAGGCAAATAAGAGAATAAAACAGATTTTTTTCATATCAAGTTGTCGTGGGTTCATAAACACGGGTTTCGGCGGGTGACTTCCCTAGGTTAGAGAAATAAGAGTCTCGGAGCAAAATCAATCCCTAGCTGAATAACACAAAAAATTGGCTAAATTGAATAACCGATGGTATAAAATTTACCAAATTCATTAATTCTACCTTAGCTCCCTTCCCGTCTTAAGGGTGTGGATAACCCAAATTAAACTCCAAGGTTCCATGAAAAAAATTCTTCTCCTAAGTTGCCTTTTACTTGCCTTGATGGCAGGCTTCTTTCTGTACACATTTTACTCCACTGGATATTTTAGAGAAATTGTAGATGGAAGTGAGGCAGGTGAGGTCTATACTACCTTTGCTCTACCTGGGGTAGAAGATATCGCCCTTGCCAAAGAAGATAGCCTTCTGCTCCTCTCAGTAGACGATAGGGCAGCTAGAAGAGAGGGGAAGGAAGGCATGCATGGGATTTACTTGGTAGATCTTCGAGAAGACTCCTTACAAGCTATCTCGATTTCTTCCCATCTAAACTTTCCCTTTTATCCTCATGGCATCAGCGTATTCTACCTAGATAGTGCTAGGTATGGACTAATGGCCATCAACCATGTGGAAGGCAAGCATTCCATAGAATCCTTCATTCTTCAGGGCAAAAGTCTAGAGCATGTAGGCACCCTTACAGGGGAAGCATTGATTAGTCCCAACGATCTGGTGATGGTAAGCCCAGAAGCCTTCTATTTTTCCAATGACCACGGCTACACTTCATCCCTAGGACTGCTTGCGGAGAATTACCTAGGACTTAGCGTAGCAAACGTGGGCTATTACGACGGTAAAAGCTTTCGTACAGTCGCTGATAACCTATCCTTCCCCAATGGACTCCAAGTAGATCCCTCCAAAAAATTGCTCTACGTGGCCAGCTCTAGGGGATTTATGGTTCGCGTATTTGATGTACTTCCTGATGGGAACTTGGCCTTCGTAGAAGATATTCCTACGGGGACGGGTGTTGACAACATAGAGCTGGACCCTCAAGGAAAACTGTGGATTGGTTGTCACCCTAATCTGCTGACATTTGCCTCCTACGCTGGTGGAAATGCCGCACTCTCCCCTTCTGAAGTGATCACCATAGATTACCAAAAAGGGAAAAAACCAGAAGTTAGATCCGTATGGACAAATTCGGGGGCTCAACTCTCCAGCGCCTCGGTAGCAGTACCGTTTGACAAGTACCTGTTTGTAGGCAATGTCATGGACAGTAAGGTACTGGTACTAAAAAAAGAGTGACTTTTGCAACCTGAACAAAGAAGTCCATAACCTACAACTAGCCTCTATATTTACTCCGCTTATGAAAAATTCTTTCTGCCTAGGAATTTTTCTTGATCTTTTGGAGAAAAGAATACTTCCCTATAAACTTTACTTACTTTTGAAAATAACTCATCACAACACTCCAATTCCCCATTGAGCTTATGAACTGGAAAGGCGTTTTTCCCGCAGTAACCACGAAATTTCATGCAGACGGCAGTCTAGACATGGACCTTTTTTTCAAAAACCTGGACTTCCAACTGGCCTCCGGAGTACATGGAATCATTTTGGGAGGAACCCTCGGAGAAAGCTCCGTACTGTCACAAGATGAAAAAATCACGCTCACTCGAGAAACAGTCAAACACGTAAACGGACGGGTGCCCGTAATCCTTAACATCGCAGAAGGAGCGACCCAAGAGGCGCTATTCTGGGCCAAAAAAGCGGAGGAACTAGGAGCTTCTGGATTGATGATACTTCCTCCCATGCGCTACGCTGCAGATGCTCGTGAGGTAGTAGCCTACTTCAAAGCGGTGGCCAATTCCACTGCCCTTCCCATGATGATCTACAACAATCCGGTAGACTACAAGACCCTAGTCACTTTGGACATGTTTGCAGAACTTGCGGATTGCCCCAATATCCAAGCCATCAAGGAATCTACTCGAGACATTTCCAACGTGACTCGGATGATCAATCGTTTTGGAGACCGTTTCCAACTGCTTTGCGGAGTGGATACCCTAGCCTTAGAAGAATTGCTCATGGGTGCTGTAGGATGGGTAGCTGGTCTAGTTTGCGCTTTTCCTAGAGAAACAGTGGTCATTTACAACCTGGTTCAGGAGGGAAAAATCGAAGAGGCCCGCAAGATTTATCGCTGGTTTTTGCCCCTGCTCGAACTCGACATTCATCCCAAGTTGGTGCAGTACATCAAACTTGCCGAATCCCATTGTGGCATAGGTTCAGAACATGTACGTGCCCCTAGGCTTACCCTCATTGGGGAAGAACGCACAAGAATTGAAAAAATAATTTTGGATGGGATTAAAAATAGACCGATACTATAAAGAAATAGTGTGGAAATACAGTAGAAATACACTGCGCTTCGCTACGTGAAATAATCTAGAGAAGTACAATGGAAATTCGAACTTGAATTCCCTATTTCCCCTAGCCTTTCGGCTAGGGCTATTTCAACTCTATCTCCACCGTATTTCTACCTTGTTTCCCTAGTAATTCCCCTAAATCCAATACACCATGAATACCAATTCCATCTTTCAGGCAGCCCAAGAAGCTTTCCTTTTCTACAAAAACCTCTCAGGAAAAGAAAAAGGAGATTTTTTGGAGAAAATTGCAGAAATCTTGGAATCCCGAAGGGAGGAAATCGTCCCCCTGGCTGTGCGCGAATCCAATCTTCCTGAAGGGCGAATCCAAGGAGAACTGGGAAGGACCACGGGTCAAATTCGCCTTTTTGCCAACCTGGTAAAGGAAGGGTCTTGGGTAGAAGCCAGCATCGACCCTTCCCTACCGGATCGAAGCCCCCTCCCTCGAGCAGATATCCGTCGATTTTTGTCTCCACTCGGCCCGGTAGTGGTCTTTGGAGCTAGCAATTTTCCCTTGGCCTTTTCCACGGCAGGAGGGGATACCATCTCAGCGCTAGCTGCAGGATGCCCAGTGATCTACAAGGCACACCCCGCGCATCTTGAAACCTCTAGACGTGTTGCCAACTGCATTCAACAAGCTCTTATTGCCTGCAGCCTTCCTTCAGGATTATTTACCCATGTAGAAGGTGGAATTGCGGAAGGCCAAGCCTTGGTGCAGCATCCCTTGGCCAAGGCAGTGGCCTTTACGGGTTCTCAAGCAGGAGGCATGGCCCTATTCCAATTGGCCAACCAGCGGAAAGAACCCATCCCCGTGTTTGCCGAAATGGGTTCGGTCAACCCTATTTTCTGTTTTCCAAATAAGCTCAGCAAAGAAAGGGAGGCTTTGGCCAAGGCATTTATTGCTTCCCTCACCTTGGGTGTAGGACAATTTTGCACCAACCCCGGGTTGATTTTCGTTCCGGCCAGTCAAGCCAAGGCTTTTGAAGCCTCCTTGGTCGCCGAACTACAAGGAATTGCCACAGCTCCCATGCTCCATCCCGGTATCGCGCAAGCTTATTACGATGCAATCCAAGTCATGGAAGCCCAGGAAGAACTTCGTTGGATAAAAGTTTCGGACCCCAAGCATCTCTTGAATGGTAGTACGGCCTTGGCAGAAATCCAGGTTGCCGATTGGCTGAAAGATAAGCAGTTTCAAAAGGAAGTATTTGGAGCCTTTGCCTTGATGGTGGTGTACCAAGATGTAGCCGATTTGGTAGAAGTAGCGAAGCAACTACAAGGCCAATTGACCATCACCCTGTGGGCGGAGCCGGAGGAACTACAATCCCAACTCTACCTGATCAACTTGCTCGAAGAAAAATGTGGAAGAATCCTCTTCAAGGGTGTTCCTACCGGGGTAGAAGTAGGCCATGCCATGCAGCATGGAGGACCTTTTCCCGCCACTACGGCAGCGCAAAGCACCTCCGTGGGCGCTTACGCCATCAAACGATTCGCACGTCCCCTTGCCTTTCAGGACATGCCGCATTCCTTACTTCCCGATGCCTTACAGGACCACAATCCGCTAGGAATTTGGAGGCAAGTGAATGGAATTGTAACTAAATAATGGAAATACGATGGAAAAAGACTACGCTTCGCTACGTGAAAAAGGTTTAAAAAGAATCTGGTTCTATTTCTCCGAGCTTGCTCGGATTATTTCTATTGTATTTCTTTTGTATTTCTTTTGATCATTCTACACCCAGAAAAAAATGCCTTCACGCCATACCTTTTCTTGCATCGATGCCCATACCTGCGGCAACCCCGTCCGGGTAGTCTCGGGAGGCGTTCCTTTTTTAAAAGGAAAAAATATGCTCGAAAAACGCCAGTATTTTCTAGATCACCTGGATTGGATACGAACCGGACTGATGTTTGAACCACGAGGCCACGACATGATGTCTGGCTCTATGCTATTTCCTCCACATGATCCAGAAAATGATTTTGCAGTACTTTTCATCGAAACATCCGGCTGCCTTCCCATGTGCGGGCACGGGACCATTGGCACGATCACCATTGCAATCGAGGAAGGCTTAATTCATCCCAAAACCCCAGGATTTTTGAGAATGGAGGCCCCAGCAGGCTTGGTTTTGGTAGAGTACCGCCAAGAGGGAAATAAGGTGAAATCGGTCAAATTGACCAACGTGAAAAGCTACCTCGCGGCAGAAAATCTAGACATAGAAATCGAGGAACTAGGTACGCTCAAGGTAGACGTGGCCTATGGGGGGAATTTCTATTGCATCGTCGATCCCCAGGAAAATTTTAAAGGTATTGAGCACTTCAAAGCAGAACAACTCATAGCTATGGCACGTAATCTGCGACAAAAAATGAACGAGCGCTACGAGTTTGTACATCCCGAACACCCTCAAATCAAAGGCTTATCTCATGTATTATGGACGGGCAAACCCATGGATCCAAAAAGTACGGCCCGAAACGCTGTTTTCTATGGAGACAAGGCCATTGACCGATCCCCTTGCGGCACGGGCACCTCTGCACGAATGGCACAATGGTACGCCAAAGGATGGCTCAAACCTGGGGAAGAGTTTATCCACGAAAGCTTTATCGGCTCCAAGTTTATCGGAAGAATCGAGGAAGTAAGTACCCTAGGAGGGAAGCCCGCCATCGTTCCCAGCATAGAAGGCTGGGCCAAAGTCTATGGCTACAATACCATCATCCTGGACGAGGACGACCCCTACGTACATGGCTTTCAAGTGATTTAAGAACCAACCTTTGAGGTTTTTAAAACCTCGAAGGTTTAGAGGTCTAAAAGACCTCAGAGGATAAACCAAAACCTCGAAGGTTTAATTCAAATTCTAATCCTTCGAGGTCTAAAATACCGGAGAGGATAAATCAAAAGCTTCTTTAATGAAACCAACCCTTATCATCGGAGGCGGAATCGTAGGATTGTTTACCGCCTATTACCTTCAAAAAACAGGAGTAGAAGTGGCCATCCTGGATAGGACTGACCTCAAGGACAATTGTTCTACGGGCAACGCCGGTATGATCACTCCTAGCCATATCATTCCTCTGGCTGCCCCGGGAATGATTAGTAAGGGAATCGCTTGGATGTTTTCTTCCAAGAGCCCCTTCTACATACATCCAAGGCTAGACTTTAAACTTGCTCAATGGTGTTTGCTTTTTTTTAAGGCAAGCTCTGCCACCCAAGTGAGTAAAAGCATGCCCTACCTCAATCACCTCACCCTCTTTAGCAAGGCCTTGTACCAAGAGTTTGAAGCCGAACATCCAGATTCTGCCGTACACCTTTCCAAAAAAGGCCTGATGATGGTTTACCAAACCGAGGCGGTAGAAAAAGAAGAAATTGAATTGGCGCATTTGGCAAAAAAATACCAGCTTGAAGCAGAAGTTTTGTCTGCCCAAGAAATGCAAGCCCTGGAACCCAACCTAGAAGTGAAAGCCAGAGGAGCCGTATATTTCCCTGGAGACGCCCACTTGGATCCAGGCGTCCTGTATGCTTACCTAAAAAACTACTTGCAGGCCAAAGGAGTGACATTCTACTCCGATACCCAAGTAAATGGATTTGTCTCTTCTGAGGGCAAAATATCTGCTGTGCTTACCGAACAAGGGACCATAGAAGGATCTCATTTTGTCCTTTGTGGAGGAGCCTGGACAGCTGAGTTGGCAAAAAAATTAAACTTCTCTCTGCCCCTGATGGGAGGCAAAGGATATAGCTTTGTTCAACCCAACCGTCCCGCCATTCAACTTCCTACCATCCTTACAGAAAGAAAAGTGGCTGTAAGTCCCTATGGAGATTTTGTGAGGTTTGGAGGCACGCTGGAAGTTGCAGGAACCAACGAGCGGATCAACCTCAACCGAGTAAGAGGCATTTTCGAGTCCATTCGCCAATATTATCCGGACTTCCAAGCCACCTTTCCTGAGGAAGATCAGATTTGGAAAGGATTGCGTCCTTGCTCGCCTGATGGACTACCGTATATAGGCGCGGCTCCGGGACATCAAAACGTCTGGGTGGGTGCTGGCCATGCGATGCTAGGCCTGACCATGGCTCCTGCCACGGGCAGACTTCTTGCCGAGCTCTATCACCAAAAAAATACCTCTTTAGATATCCAAGGATTTGAGGTGGGTAGGTATGCCTAATTCCAAAAAAGATTGATCCGTTTCTTAGGCTTTTTCGCCAGAAATTTATTTGAACCTTACCTATAAATCCTGGAGAACCCCTACTTTTAAGGCATGAAGAGCGCACTAGTTTTGGTGATCGTGGGGTGGCTATGTTTCGCCTGCGATCCAGTATGGCTACCCAAGCCTGCTGGATACAACCGCATAGACTTACCTTCTCCTGCTTACCAGACCTTAGAGGGCAATTACCCCTACCGCATGCAATTGTCTACTTACAGTCAGGTGGAGCCCGATTCGTTTAACCTCAAGGAAAAGGCATGGATCAATCTGAACTACCAAGATTTTGGGGCAAAAGTGCACTTGACCTACAAAAAGATTGACGACAATACGGACTTCAAAACCCTATCCTCCGATGCGTTTAAGCTCACTGCCAAACATCAAATCAAAGCCTATGGGATAGAAGAGGCCGTACTGATTACTCCAAAGGGGTATGCTGCCGTAGTGGCAGAACTCACAGGCGAGGTGCCCACACAATTTCAATTTTTTGTGACCGATTCCACCACTCATTTCCTTCGGGGAGCCTTGTATTTCAACACCGCTCTCAAAAACGACTCCTTGGCTCCAGTCATTGAATACATCAAACTAGACATGGCTCATTTGATCAACTCGGTGGAGTTTGATCCCAAAAGGTGAGTTCCTCCTAGAAATTTTTTCTTTCTAGGTAATTTTCTTCCAAGAAAATAAAATCATCAATCCTCCTGCTACGGCAATGGCTCCAGCTATGAATCCTTGTGCCAGCTCCCCGTAGATGAAAAATCCTGTGGAAAACAACGCGGCATAAACCATGACCGTGCCCACCATCATCAAGCCAATCTCCGTACCCAATTGTCCCTTTTCTTGGACTTCTGCTGGATACCTATCCAATACCTTTTTCCATCCTAAGGAAGCAGGCTTTACCTTGCGGTAAAAAGAGAGCAGAACTTCGTCCTTCTCTGGCTGAGTGAGGAAGGTAACCAATAGCCATCCTACGGTAGTGATGGACACCGAGTATACCAGCTTCAGGTAGGATTGCGATTCCGAAATAGCTATCCAACCCACCTTGGGATTGATGACTTCAAAAAAGAGGGCTACTACAAAAGAGATGGCCATGGCTGAAATTTCGGTGTAGGCATTGATCCTCCACCAAAACCACCTCAGAATAAATATTAAGCCCGTACCTGCGCCAATCTGTAGCAAGATATTGAAGGCAGATAAGGCCGAAGACATGGCCAAGGCCAAAACGGCGGAAAGCAGCATGAGCACCACCGTGGAAATCCTTCCTACGGCTACCAACTCCTTGTCACTCGCCTCTGGCTTGACAAATCGCAAATAAAAGTCATTCACCACATAGCTAGACCCCCAGTTGAGGTGGGTAGAAAGCGTAGACATCACCGCTGCGATCAAGGAAGCCAAAACAATCCCTACCATCCCTGTGGGAAGAAAAGAAAGCATGGCAGGATAGGCCAAATCGTCTCCTATCTTGTCAGCAGGAATGTGTGGAAATGCCTTTTGCAAGTCGCCCAGGGTAGGAAATAAAATCAAAGACCCCAAGGCCACGATGATCCAAGGCCAAGGTCTTAAAGCATAGTGGGCGATGTTAAACAAAAGCGTAGCACCAATGGCATTTTTTTCGTCCTTGGCAGAAAGCATGCGCTGAGCAATGTATCCCCCTCCTCCAGGCTCTGCTCCCGGGTACCAGGTGGCCCACCATTGGATGGCAATTGGCATAATAAAGAGCGGAATGTAGACATTTGGGTCCGTAAAATCTGGAATAAAATCCAACTTGGGCGCCACCAACTCGTGGCTCAGTAGCTGCTGCAGCGAACCCACTTCTGGCATGCCCAATACAAAATAGGCCGCACCAAAAGATCCTGCCATGGCAATGAAAAATTGGAAAAAGTCTGTTAACAATACCCCTTTTAGGCCTCCAAAAGAGGAATACACTACAGTCACAATGGAGGCGATCAATAAGGTTTGCAAGGGACTTAATCCGAGCATGACTCCCCCGATTTTTATAGCCGCCAGGGACACGGTGGCCATGATCACTACATTGAAAAATACCCCCAAATAAATGGCTCGAAATGCCCGTAAAAAGGCAGCCCCTTTGCCAGCGTAGCGCATTTCATAAAACTCCAAATCGGTGGTGGCTTCCGAGCGTCTCCAGAGTTTTGCATATACAAATACCGTTAGCATTCCGGTCAACAAAAAGGCCCACCAGGCCCAATTCCCCGCTACTCCATTTTTTCTTACCATGTCCGTGACTAGGTTAGGGGTATCGGCAGAAAATGTCGTCGCGACCATGGATACTCCTAAAAGCCACCAGGGCATATTTCTCCCCGATAGAAAAAATTCTTTTGCAGAACTGCCTGCGGATTTGGAAGTGGCAAGACCGATCAACAGGGAAATGACAAAAAACGCGGCAATGATGCCCCAGTCCAAGGCGGTTACATTCTTCATAGGGTTTAGGGTTAATTGAATTGACAATAAACAAAAATATTCCTTCAACAGAGAACCTCTCCTTACTTTTTTTAATGAATCCTGCCCTTTTTTCCTCCACTCTTGGATGGTCAAAGGATCAGCTCCCTCCTCTTCATTGCATTGAAAAGGAATTTTTACATTTCAGATCCTTTGGTTCCTTTCCTGCATTTTCAAGCAATTCTTTCCTAATTTGGTCCCATGGAAGATGCCCTTGTCGCCTTACTCCCAGAAGCTTATCCCCAGTTCCAGGGAGGTTCCTTGACTCTTATTCCATTTGGTGAAGGGCTCATCCACCAAACGTATCTGGTTCGACAGGGAGGGAAGCAATGGATACTCCAAGGATTCAATGAGACGGTATTTACCTATCCCCAACGCATTGAACACAACTTGGCTTTACTTTCTGATCGAGTTCGCCTTCGTCCTCTTCCCTTTACCTTACCGCTTCCCCTAAGCAACGTGCAGGGCAAGGGACTTAGCCTCCTGCAGGGGAAAAAGTACCGCTTGTTTGAGTTCGTAGAAGGAAAAACACTCCAAGGTATTTCCTCCCTCCCGCAAGCCAAGTTGGCTGCTCAAGCCTACGGCACCTTTGCCTCCTGGGCCCAAGAACTTCCAGTGGAAGCCTTTCAAGAAACCATCCTAAATTTTCATCGCCTCGACCTACGGTTTGCCCGGCTCCAGGAGGTTGCTAGCACCTCATCTAAGCTTAGCATAGAGGTAGAAGGCCTGCTTCACCTGTATTTGGAGCAAGCCCCCTTGGTCACCTGGTATACAGATCTACTTCCAATCTTGCCTCAGAGGGTCACCCATAACGATACGAAGATCAACAATTTGATTTTTTCAAGTGATTTAAATCGGGTGGAGGCTGCGGTGGATTTGGACACCTTGATGGGAGGATACCTCTTGTATGACTTGGGTGACTTGGTACGTACGGTAGCTTGTAGCCTCCCAGAAACTTCCACCCGATGGCAGGACGTTCGCGCCATTCCCGAAGTAGTTCAAACCCTGATTCTTGGATATTGGGAGGGCTTGTCAGGAGCCATTTCTCCTCAGGAAACAGCCTCCCTTCCCTACGCTGGAGAAGTGATGACCTTGATCATGGGCCTACGGTTCTTGACCGATTACCTAGAAGGAAATGTGTATTACCGCGTGACTTATGAAGATCAAAATTTGCATCGCGCCAAAAACCAAATGGCTTTGCTTCAAAGCCTACAGTCCCAGCGGGAACATTTTCAACACACAATACAAAAACTAACTCCAGGGGTTCGCTAGGATTTTTACCAAAGTTTTGGCATTTACTCCCCTGCAGGCGTATCTTGGGGTACACAACTGCGTTGCACTTGGCCACCATTTTTGACACCCGCATCGAATACCTGAGGGGCGTAGGCCCACAGAAGGCCGAATTGCTCAACAAAGAGCTGGGGATTTTTACCTACGGGGACCTACTGCAGCATTACCCTTTTCGCTACGAGGACAGAAGCACCTTTTTAAAAATTAGTGCCTTGCACGAAGAGCTAGAGCATGTGCAGGTGATTGCCCGAATCAAAAAAGTAGAACTATTGGGCATGGGAGCAAAAAAGCGTCTGGTTGCCCATGTAGAAGACGAAACGGGGGAAATGGAGATGACTTGGTTTAAGGGCATCTCCTGGATTCAAAAAAAATTACCCCTCGGCGCGAGTTATATTTTCTTGGGAAAACCTGCCTTGTTTGGAAAAAAATGGAGCATGGCACATCCAGAGATGGAGCCCTCCTCTGCCGCCAGTGAATCTAGGCCCAAGTTTCAACCCGTTTACTCCACCACCGACAAGCTTCGGGCTAGGTTTTTAGATTCTAGAGGAATCTCTCGTGCCCTAGAGACCCTCATTCCCTTAGTTTATTCCCATATTCCCGAAACCTTACCCCAGGAAATATTGCAGCAATACCAGCTCCTAGGTAAGCAGGAAGCCATGCGGCAAATTCACTTCCCTAGCTCCCTAGAATTGCTCTCACGGGCACGAAAAAGACTAAAATTTGAAGAATTTTTCTACCTCCAGCTTCGTCTGCTCCGAATGAAGGTAACCCGCATGGAAAAATCTATGGGTCAGGTGCTATCCAATACCCAACTCTTGACAGAATTTTACAAACATCACCTGCCTTTTGAGCTTACCCAGGCCCAAAAGCGGGTGATCCGGGAGATGTACGAAGACATGAGGTCGGGCAAGCAAATGAATAGGCTGGTCCAGGGGGATGTGGGAAGTGGCAAAACCATGGTAGCCTTTATCAGCATGCTCCTTGCCATAGGGTCAGGGGCACAAACCTGCCTGATGGCCCCTACCGAAATTTTGGCCAATCAGCATTTTGAAGGCCTGCGCCCCTATGCAGAGCGGCTTGGTCTTTCCATAGCTTTACTTACCGGCTCCACCAAAAAATCGGCTCGAAAGGAATTGCACGAAGCCTTGGCCAAGGGCACCTTACCTATACTCCTGGGAACTCATGCCTTGTTGGAAGAAGAGGTGCAATTCAACAACTTGGGACTGGCTATCGTCGACGAACAGCATCGCTTTGGGGTAGCGCAGCGGGCAAAACTTTGGGCTAAAAATGAGCTGTACCAGCCCCACGTCTTGGTCATGACAGCCACGCCGATTCCCCGCACCCTGGCCATGACCCTGTATGGGGATTTGGATGTATCGGTGATCGACGAGCTCCCTGCGGGAAGGAAGCCCATACAAACCGTACACCGATACGACAAGGATAGACTGAAAGTATTTGGATTTATCCAGCAAGAAATTAGCAAAGGCAGGCAGATATACATCGTGTATCCCTTGATCGAGGAATCCAAAAGCTTGGACCTAAAAAACCTGATGGATGGCTACGAGAGCATTGCGAGAGCTTTTCCCCACCATCCCCTCAGTATCGTCCATGGAGGGATGAAAGCGGAGGACAAGGACTACGAAATGCAACGCTTTGTCAAAGGGGAAACCAAGATCATGGTGGCCACCACGGTGATTGAGGTAGGAGTAAATGTACCCAATGCTTCCGTGATGGTCATTGAGAATGCTGAGCGATTTGGTCTTTCTCAGCTCCACCAACTTCGCGGAAGGGTGGGCCGAGGAGCTGAACAAAGCTATTGCGTACTTATGAGCAAATACGAATTGAGTAGGGACTCACGCATTCGCTTAGAAACCTTGGTGCGCACCAACGATGGATTTGAGATTGCCGATGTGGACCTCAAGCTCAGGGGCCCAGGTGACCTTATGGGAACTCAACAAAGTGGAATTACCGATTTACTGATTGCCGATTTGAGTAAAGATGCCCCCTTGTTGACTCTAGCCAGGGATGCAGCTCAGCAGCTCTTGCGGGAAGACCCCTCCCTGGAGCTCCCTCAGCATGCCCCTGTCCTCAGACAAATCTCCCAGCAAAAAGCTACGGCAGTCAATTGGAGTAGGATCAGTTGATTCAGCCCTTAGCTCTTAGATTTTTTTGAAAATAAATTAATCAAACGCTGCAAAAGGCGCTTTTCTTTTTCCCAAAAAAAACGAAACTGCCCGAAGATTGCCCCATAGATCAGTAGGACGATTTGGTAAAGGGGCAAGACTAGGATCAAATACAAAAAGGTATGCAGCGCCCCTTGGGTACCCCCACGTACTATTCCAAAAAAATCCAAGATGGGATTTTTGATCAGCAAGATGGTCGTGCCCGTGCAGGCAAAAACCAGCAAAACGAGGACGACTTGAAAAAGACTTTTCAATTTCCATTTGGCCTTGAGTCGCTCTAAAAATCCTAGTTTGGTAGGGGCATTCATAGATGATTACCAGGTAAATACGCCTTCATTCAGCCTCCGGAGAGCCTCCACTTTGTACTTTCCATCTACGAGGATGGAAACATTGTGCTTGCTTCCTCCAAAAGAAACCATGCGAACAGGTATATCTATCAAGGAATTCATCACCGATTGAATCGAACCCTTGGTCTCAGCCACTCGATTTCCCACCACGCAGACGATGGCTTGATCGTGATCTACCTCTACCGTACCCAAGTGACGCAATTCCTCTACTATCTGATCCAAGTGACTCAGGTCATCAATGGTCACCGACACGGCCACCTCGGAAGTAGTAATCATGTCTATGGGAGTTTTGTAGGCTTCGAAAACCTCGAAAATCCGGCGCAAAAATCCATAGGCAAGGAGCATGCGAGAGGATTTGATTTTGATGGCCGTGATACCGTCCTTGGCTGCAATGGCTTTTACCCCAGTTTCAGCTACTTCTGCCTTGATTAGCGTGCCAGGAGCCATTGGATCCATGGTATTGAGCAGCCTCACGGGCACGTTATGCAATTGTGCTGGCCAGATGGAGGCTGGATGAAGGATTTTTGCGCCAAAGTAGGCCAGTTCTGCCGCTTCATCGAAAGATAGCTCAGCGATAGGTCGGGTCTTGTCTACAATCCTGGGATCATTGTTGTGCATCCCATCGATATCTGTCCATATTTCGCATACCGAAGCTTGCAATGCTGCCGCCACTAGGGAGGCCGTGTAATCGCTCCCTCCACGCTTGAGGTTGTCTACTTCATTGCGGTGGTTTTTACAGATATATCCTTGAGTGATGAAAAGACGCTGATTGGGATGCTTGGCAAGCAGGGCTTTCAGTTTATCTGAAATTTTTCCTAGTTCTGGCTCGGAATTTTCATCTATACTCATAAAATCCAAGGCAGGAAGTAATACGGAGGGAATGCCTAACTCCTCTAGGAGGGCATGAAAAAGTTTGGTGGATAAAAGTTCACCCTGAGCCAAAATATCGCGTTGAATTGCCTCATTGAAGGAAATTTTGAGCAGGATATGTAAAAGCTCAAAATGCTCTTTGAGGATGGCCTCGGCCTTTTCTCTCGCTGACGGTGTAGTCAAGAGGGCTGGATAAAATTCCAGGTAATGGGCATGCAATTTTTCTATACGATCCTTTGCCAAGCCCTTATCTCCTTGAGCCAAGGCCTCCCCTATGCCTACCAAGGCATTGGTAGTTCCTGACAAGGCAGATAAAACTACCAAGGTAGGTTCGCTGCTACTACAGATCAGGTCTTTGACCTGATGCATTCGCTCAGGACGGCCCACAGAGGTACCCCCAAACTTCATGATTTTCATAGGATACTAGGTTGAGGTTTAAAAGCAGAGCATTTTTATGGCGGTGATGGCCGCTTCGTCTCCCTTGTTGCCGTACTTGCCCCCTGCGCGATCCAACGCCTGTTGTTGGGTATTGGGGGTGAGTACCCCAAAAATAACGGGCTTATTGTAGGTGAGGCTGACCTGGGTAAGACCTTGTGCTACGGCTTGACATATAAAATCGAAGTGGCGTGTCTCTCCTTGAATGACGCAACCCAGACAGATCACGGCATCTATTTCCTTGTCTTGGGCACACCACTGGGCTCCGAGTGAAAGTTCGAAAGAGCCAGGTACCAATTTTTTAAGAATGTTTTCTTTTTTTACTCCATGCTGCAGCAGGGTCTGGAAGGCTCCGGAATAGAGTGCCTGGGTCACTTCATCGTTCCATTCGGAAACAACAATTGCAAATTTTTTGGTAGACACATCCTGGATGTTGGTGGAAGTATGTGTACTTAGATTTTTTAATGAAGTAGCCATAACTGGAATAGGTAGGTCTAGGGTAAACAAAAAAGAGTAAGATCTAGTAGACCTTACTCTTCAAGTATGCAGGATTCACGCATTACTTGGCAGCAAGGCCTTCCAAGCGTGCTTTGTGTTTTCGAGCTAAAGCAAATTCAAAAGACTCGTAATACTTCTCCTCGATTTCAGCGTAGGTTTTGATCGCATCCTCAATTTTTCCAGCTTCCTCTTGAGCTACGGCCAACTTGGCCAAGTACTTAGGAGACATGTATTTGTTTTCATGGGTGCGGGCAGCCTTGGTATATTGGGCAATCGCCTCCTCGGTATTTCCCAACTCCAAGTTGGCATCGCCAATCAAGGAATAGGCTTTGGATTGAACCAAATAATCGTCTGAAGAAAATTCCTCCAAATGGGTCAAGGCATCTTCAAATTTTTTCTGAGAAAGGTAAATGGAGCCTATGTACAGGTGAGACAAGTTGGCGGCGTCGGTACGTGGATAGTTTTCCACAATACTCAAAAATCCTTTGTTGATTCCATCCCCGTTTAGGGCAAAATCCACACTGTCTTGTTCGAAGAAATAGACCGCCTGAAACATTTCGGCTTGGGCCTTATCGTTTTGCGTTTCAGTGGTATACTGGAAAAACAAAATTCCTCCAATAAGTATTCCAGCAGCGATCAAGACCCCTGCGACTATTTTGCTATTTTTTTTCAAGAAATCCTCTCCAGGAACCAGCTTTTGAGCCAGAACTTCTGGATTCTCAATTAGCTCGGCTTGTTCGGGTTTCTGTGCTTGCTTCTTTGCCATATCACTCAAATTTCGGTCGCAAATATACGCTTTTTATCTAATTCACAAGCCTAGACTGGGAAGCTGGCACTGGCCACTTGCCCCAGGTCCTTTGGCAGTGCCGGGATTGACTTATTCCATGACAAATGGATAGTCGGCCTGCACGTAAACGTCTTTGAAAGCATCCATGCCGTCGGGCCATGGGGATTCTTCTGCAAACTTCACCGCATCTTCTACTTGATTTTTTACTTTTTTACCTATCGCTTCAATTTCTTCTTCGGTAAGGATCTGGTGTTGGCGAATGGTATGCAGAACTTGCTCGATGGGGTCGCGTTGCTTGTATTCTTCAACTTCCTCTTTGGTTCTGTATTTTTGAGGATCAGACATGGAATGTCCTTTGTAGCGGTAGGTTCTAAATTCCAAAAGGGTAGGACCATCTCCTCTGCGGGCTCGGGCGGCGGCCTCGGCTACGGCTTCGTGCACTGCTTCCACGTCCATTCCATCCACTGGGAAGGAAGGCATGTCGTAAGCCTCCCCTATTTTGTACAATTCGGTCACGTTGGAGGTACGAGCCACGGAAGTTCCCATGGCATAGCCGTTGTTTTCTATGACAAAGATCACTGGGCTTTTGTAGAGCATGGCCAAGTTGAAGGCTTCGTGCACTGCCCCTTGGCGGATGGCGCCGTCACCCATTTTGGTGATGCATACATTCTTGGTGCCTGCATATTTTTCGGCAAAGCCTATGCCCAATCCCATAGGGACCTGAGCCCCTACGATGCCATGACCTCCCATGAAGTTTCTCTCCTTATCAAAAATATGCATAGAGCCTCCTTTTCCCTTGGTCGTGCCGGTAGCCTTTCCGTAGAGCTCTGCCATGACAGCGCCTGGATCTGTACCTAGTCCCAGAGGATGCGCATGACATCGGTAGGCAGTAATCCACTTATCGTCTTTGGTCAGGGCAGTGATGGCTCCTGAAGCACAGGCTTCTTGGCCAATGTAGAGATGACAAAATCCTCGAATCTTTTGCTGACCATAGAGCTGGCCTGCTTTTTCCTCAAACCTCCGCATCAAGAGCATACTTTCATACCAATACGCGTATGTCTCCTTGGAATAATTTACTTTAGACTTAGCAACTGTAGTTTTCTTTGCCATAAGGTACTCGTCAAAATATGCTAATTTTAGGCCTCAAATATAACAATCCCGACCTAAAAATCAGGGATGTAGTCAAATAATTCCACGAAAACATGATCCTGGAGTCCCTCCAACTCATCCAGTTTAAGAATCACAGCAACACCCAATTGGCCTTTAGCCCTGGGGTAAATTGCTTGCTGGGGAAGAATGGAAGTGGAAAAACGAATGTCTTGGACGGCATCCATTACCTCTGCCTCACCAAAAGCGCACTTCACGGGAGCGATGCCTTGCAGGTGCAACACGGCCAAGATTTTTTTACCCTGAAGGGCAATTTTATAGTTCAGGCCTCTCCCTTGGAAGTGCGATGCTCGGTGGAAATGGGTAAAAAAAAGCAAGTATTTCAAAACGGAAAGTGGATTGAAAAAGTGAGCGATCACGTGGGCCATATCCCCATCGTACTCATCGCTCCAGACGATACCGATCTTATCAAAGGAGGTAGCGAAGGAAGAAGAAAATTTTTTGATGGACTATTGAGCCAGCTGGACCGCAACTACCTGGAGCAACTCATCCGCTACCATCACTTTTTGAAGCAGCGCAATGCGCTTTTAAAACAGTTTGGAGAGACGGGTAGAAGGGATTTGACCTTATTGGATACCTACGACGAGGAATTGATCCGATTGAGCGTGCTTTTGGCAAATCGAAGGGCTGCCCTATTGTCTGAAATAGGACCACTGATCCAAGCGCATTACCTGAGTCTTTCCTCGGGCAAAGAAAAGGTAGAGGTGATCTATCAAACCGAAGCCTTGCAGCCTGATTTTTCGGCAAACTTTCTCCGCCTGCGGCAAAAAGATTTAGCAACCAAAACGAGCAATGCAGGAATACATAAAGACGATATTGATCTTCGCATCGATTCCTATCCTTTGCGGAAAGTAGGCAGCCAAGGGCAGCAAAAATCTTTTCTCATCGCACTCAAACTGGCTCAATTCCACTATTTTGAAAAGGCAAAAGGAGAAAAGCCTTTGTTACTTCTTGACGATATTTTTGATAAACTTGACGATGAGCGCATTGCCAAGCTCTTAGAGATGGTGGCTCAAGGAAATTTTGGACAACTCTTTTTGACCGATGCTCGACCAGAGCGCTCTAGAGAATTTCTAAAATCCCTAGGAAAAGAAGTAGGTTACTACATCCTCCATGAGGGTCAGGTAATAGCTACCGATTCTCTACCCCCAAAGTGAAGTGGGATATTCCCCTTGTTGATGCATCCGCTGCAAAGCCTCGATGACCAAGGGACGGTCCTCTGTGTAGGTCACCCCAAACCAAGTCTTTCCTCCAGGAAGAATCTCGAAAGCAGCCTTGCCGGATTGAATCAAGGCATTGGCTACCGTGGGTATATAAAATTCAGATTTGAGGTTGGTCACGTTGGCTGGCAAAAACTCCTTCCAAAGTGCGTCGATTTCCCCAAATACGGAAGGGTGAAATCCCCAAAAATTCATGCTCACGGGCGTATGAAAGGGGATTTCTAGGATTTCTCCTTCTCCCCTGCTGAGGATGGCATCTCCTTCTCTAGCGATAGAAGTTCTCTCGGTCATGCCAACCAACTGACCTTTTTCATTGGTTTGGCAGACTCCACGACTCACGGTCCCGTGTGTAGACAACACATTTTGTATGGCATAGCCTACCATGGCATGAAGGTCTGGACGCACCTGTTCACGAAGAAACTCTCCCAATACAGCAAAAGCCTCCTTGCCATAAAAGTCGTCGGCATTGATCACTGCAAAAGGTTCTTGGATGGCATCCTTGGCACAAAGCACCGCATGTGCTGTACCAAAAGGCTTGATGCGTTCTGCTTGTCGGTAGGATTCTGGAACAAAACTATCTAGGGATTGGATCACCCAGTCTACCTCTATTTTGTCCCCAAACTTGGGCATAAACTTCTCTTGCGCAAGGCTCAAAATTTCCTGCCTCACTATCATCACCACTTTTCCAAAGCCCGCTCGAATGGCATCGTAAACGGAATATTCTAAAATTGTTTCCCCTTGTGGGCCAAATCCATCGATTTGCTTGTTGCCCCCGTACCGACTGCCCATTCCGGCGGCCAATACGAGAAGTGTAGGTTTGCTTACCATGTAGTCTATTAAAAAACGCTTCAAAGGTAGTCCCTTTTCCCTTTTACACAAATTCAATTCTTGCATATTAAAGGTTTATTTTTAAACCTATTTTTTATTTTTTTTATATTTTTTTGATTTTTTAAGCTTGTTTTTAACCTTATATAATTAATAAAAACATCTATTTTTTATTTTTTTGTTATTTTTTTACCCTATTTTTTGATTTTGTTTTATTTTTTGACTTTCTTTACTGCCACATTGACAAATAATCACAACTTCTATTGTAAAAAATGAAAAAAATCGAAGCCATCATCCGCACCTCTCGATTTGATTACATCCACCGATGCATTTCCAAATTGGGCGTCAAGTTTCTCTCCTTCTACGAAGTAAAAGGGATGGGATTTGAACATGCCCGACAGGAAACGTACCGAGGAGTAGCCTACGAGCCCGCCTACATTCCGCGCACCAAACTTGAAATCGTCGTTCCAGACGATTTAGCAGAAGGCGTCATCAACTGTATCCTCCAAGAAGGAAAAACCAACGAAGTAGGCGACGGGAAAATTTTCGTCTACGATGTACTCGAAGCCTACCGCATTCGCAACCAAGACACGGGCGAAGCCGCCCTCTAATCATTTCTATATCACTTCACCGCCACCGTTCTCTCAACTATGGAAGCACCTGTTCAAGACCTATTCACCATCAACAACCTCTGGATGATGATATCCACCTTGTTGATTTTTATCATGCACCTCGGATTTGCCACCCTAGAAGCAGGCCTAACCCGAGCTAAAAACACCGTCAACATCCTCTTTAAAAACACGATTATCCCGGCCATCGGGATCCTCTCCTATGCCTTCGTGGGCTTCAACCTGATGTATCCTGGGACTGACTTTGCAGGCGCCTTCTTTGGATTCTCGGGATTTGGTCTCTCCCTTCCTGAGGGCTGGGACAGTAGCAATTACAATGCAGGCTACACCTATTTCACTGACTTTATCTTTCAAGCGATGTTTGCTGCAACAGCTGCCACCATTGTATCTGGAGCAGTTGCCGAACGAGTAAAGCTGGGACCCTTTATCATCTTCTCCCTAATCTATGTAGGCTTTTGCTACCCAGTGGTAGGCATGTGGAAGTGGGGAGGAGGATTCTTAAATACCCTGGAAACTCCCTTTTATGATTTTGCTGGATCCACCATCGTACACAGCGTAGGGGGTTGGGCAGCCTTGGTAGGCGCATTTCTTCTTGGTCCACGAATCGGAAAATATACGCCAACCGGTATGAAGGCAATTCCAGGTCACAACATCCCCATGGCAACAATGGGGGTATTCCTACTCTGGTTTGGCTGGTTTGGATTCAATGGCGGCTCTGTCCTGAGCGCAGACCCAGGCACCGTTTCTCGCGTATTTGTGACCACCTCGCTTGCTGCTTCCGCTGGTGCCATCGGAGCACTCCTCACCTCTTATATCAAATTCAAAACCTATGACATCACCATGGTGCTCAATGGGATCTTGGCTGGTCTAGTAGGCATCACCGCAGGCGCCGACAAAATGGGCGTGATGGATTCCATTTACATTGGAGCCATCGGTGGAGTCTTGGTAGTACTTTCGGTCATTGCTTTTGACAAACTCAAAATCGATGATCCAGTAGGAGCAATTGCAGTACACCTCATTGGTGGGATCTGGGGTACATTGGCCGTCGGGATATTTGGGGATTTGGCAGGATTGAACCAGCTTATCTCCCAACTTATAGGAATCGCAGCTGTAGGTGCCTTTTGCTTTGGTAGCTCCTGGCTGATTTTCTTCACCCTAAAGCGAACGGTCGGCATTCGGGTCGATGAAAAAGAAGAGGTCGAAGGCCTAGACATCAACGAACACCAGATGCGGGCTTACCCCGATTTTGCAACGAAGGATTAAAAACTAAACCACATATAAATCCCCTGAGAAGTTCAGGGGATTTGCTTTTTATGCCCTTGGAAGTAAAGCCAGGGGCCCCACATGGCGCAGTAGGATGGCCTGATGCAGGTGTCCAAATTTCTCATAGCACCACATTTTCACTTCCAAGATCTCTGCAGGAAGCAAGTAAGCCAAACCCTTTTTCAGTTCTCTTTCAAAAAGAAATCCATTGAAACTTACTTTTTGCAGAATCGTCTTCACATAGTCTAGCATAGTTTTAAAAATTTTGAAGGCATTAACTGAATTTAAGTTGTTGTACGACAGCTAATCCGAAGATGTTGCGTTATTTTGAGGGGATTAGTTGGAATTACCCTATTTTCGCAACGATGAAGACAATGACACTAAAAGGATTCCTTTTTTTATGTGGCATGTTCCTGCTTCTCGGCATGGGATGGGCGCAGGAGGTTAAGGTAGAACTTGGTCCTGATGAGATAGGCATCAACGAAACCTTTACCATCAAGGTGACTTTGTCCAATGAAAAAATAAAATCTTACGATCAATTCCCTGAAATCCAAGGATTTCAGAAACAAGGAATTTCTCAGTCCTCTTCCATGAACATCATCAATGGACAGATGAGCAGTTCCAACAGCGTCATCCAGTACTACAAACCCAGTAGAAAAGGGCAATTTACCCTGGGGAGATTTTCGGTGCTCATCAATGGAAAGTCCTACGCATCTGCTGGCAAGAGGATCACCGTAAAAGATGCGGTCACCAACCAAGGCGCAACAGGCAATGCCTATGACCCCTTTGCCGATTTTTTTGGAAGAAATGCTGAAGCTCCTGAGTTTGTCGAAGTCGCTGACGATGCCTTTTTTGCCGTTACAGTAGATAAAAATGAAGTTTATACCGGGGAGGGTTTTACCCTAGACGTTTCCTTCTTTATGTCCGAACAAAACCAAGCCCCCTTCCAATTTTACGAACCAGGAAAGCAGCTAGACGCCATCTTAAAAAAACTTAGGCCTGCCAATGCTTGGGAAGAAAATTTCAACATAACCAACATTGAGCCTGAGACAGTAGAGCAAAACGGCAAAAGATGGATCAAATACAAAATTTTTGAAAGTACTTTTTTTCCCTTTTCGGAAGGAAAAATCCAAATCCCAAATGTGCCCTGGGAGATGATCAAGTACCGGGTAGCTAAAAATCCTTCTCTTTTTGGGGCCAACAGACAAGAAGATTTCAAAACGTTTTACTCCACCCCCAAAGTAATTACCGTAAAACCCCTTCCTCCCCATCCTCTCAAAAATGAAGTAGCTGTAGGGCAATTTCAATTACGGGAAAATATCAATACCCTCGAAGTGGAAACAGGCAAAGGATTTAGCTACAACTTTGGTGTTTCTGGAGTGGGCAACATCAATTCCCTCAATGCCCCCAAGCGCCTGCCAGGCACCAACCTCAATGCTTTTGACCCCAACGTCAGACAGCAAATCAACCGCGGAAATGGGCGTGTATCGGGTATCAAAGAATTTGATTACTTCATCACCCTCAACGAAGCGGGTGAATACAACCTCAACCAATACTTCGAATGGATTTATTTTGATCCTGCACAAGAAGTCTACGACACCTTACGCCCTGCTGCAAAAATTTTAGTTTCGGGCGAATCAAAAATAAATGAGGCCCTCTCGGGACAAAGACTAGGGGGAATTTATGACCGCATTGAGACGGAAAGCAATCAATTTTTAAACGAGCAATATAAATACTATTTTACCACCGCAATCAACGTACTACTTCTAGCGGCTTTAGCTGTACTGGCAGTAACGATCATCCGCAAAAAATAATGGGCAATTCTTTTGGCAGGCTTTTTAGGGTTACCACCTTTGGCGAATCGCACGGCAAGGCCCTGGGCGCGATTGTAGAAGGCTGCCCTGCCGGATTGACGCTTGATTTGGAAAAAATCCAAGCAGAAATGCAGCGACGAAAACCGGGTCAGTCCAAAATCACTACCCAACGCAAAGAGGAAGATGAGGTGGAGCTGCTGTCTGGAGTGTTTGAAGGAAAAACTACCGGCACACCTATAGGACTGCTTATCCCCAACGAAGATCAAAAAAGCAAGGACTATAGCCATTTGGCAGATACCTTTCGCCCTTCCCATGCCGACTATACCTATTTTGAAAAATACGGCCATAGAGATTACCGAGGAGGAGGCAGGTCCAGTGCTCGGGAAACCGCCGCTCGGGTAGCCGCAGGGGCCATAGCCAAACAGTTTTTAGCTACACAAAAAATTCGCATTCAGGCCTATGTATCCCAAGTTGGAGATCTTATTCTTGACAAATCCTATACCGAACTTCATCTGGATGCTGCTGAGGAAAATATCGTTCGATGCCCAGATACTCAAATGGCAGAGCAGATGATTGCCCTGATCGATCGGGTCAGGCTGGAGCGAGACACCATAGGAGGTGTGATCACCTGCGTGATCAAAAATTGCCCTCCTGGATTGGGGGAACCCGTATTTGATCGCTTGCATGCAGACCTAGGAAAGGCCATGCTAAGCATCAATGCAGTAAAAGGGTTTGAATACGGAAGTGGATTTGCTGGGGTACAGCTTCGTGGATCTGAGCACAACGATGCCCTTGTCCAAAAAGGGGGAAAAATCCATACAAGTACCAACCACTCCGGAGGCATACAAGGAGGAATTAGCAACGGAGAAGACATCTATTTCCGCGTGGCCTTCAAGCCCGTAGCCACCATCATGCAAGACCAAGCTTCGGTCAATACCCAGGGAGAAGCAGTAACCGTCAGTGGGAAAGGGCGGCACGATCCCTGCGTAGTTCCAAGGGCTGTTCCCATCGTGGAAGCCATGGCTGCCTTGGTCATCGCCGACTTTCTTTTACTATCCAAAACCAATAAACTCCATACCCTCTAACCCCAGTATCCCTTGAAAAAATTACCCTTACACACGCAAATTATCATTGGCTTGATATTGGGTCTGATCTTTGGACTCGTTTCCATCAAGACGGGCATACCCAAGTGGATTACCTTGGATTATATTAAACCTGTAGGAACAATTTTCATCAATGGGCTCAAATTGATTGCCATGCCCCTGGTGTTGGCTTCGCTCATCATTGGGGTATCCAATTTGGGGGATATTTCCAAGCTGAGCCGCATTGGAGGCCGTACCCTATTCTTATTCTTGGCAACTACCGTGGTGTCCATCTCTATAGGGCTGGCCTTGGTAAATATTTTCCAGCCCGGCACCGCATTGCCAACAGAAACCCGTGAAAAGCTGATGAGTTTGTATGAAGGAGATGCTGGAAAAAGGGCCGAATCAGCTGCCCAGTTTCAAGAACAGAGCCCCTTGCAGCCCATCGTAGACATGGTGCCTCAAAATATCTTTTTGGCTACCACCGACAATGCCGCCATGCTGCAAGTGGTATTTTTTGCCATTCTCGTAGGAATAGCACTGCTTCAAATCCCCAAATCCAAAGCCGCTCCCGTGGTGGCTTTCTTTGATGGATTCAATGAGGTCATTACCTTGATTGTAGGGTATATCATGATCATTGCTCCCTATGGAGTTTTTGCCTTGATGTCCTCTTTGATTGTGGAAATTGCGGGCGACAATCCTGATTCGGCCCTCTCCTTACTTTTGGCTTTGTTGAAGTACAGTTTGATTGTCTTGGCAGGACTATTTATTGCCATGCTAGTGATGTTTCCACTCCTGCTGAAGGCCATGTCGAAGGTTCGTGTGAGTGACTTTTTCAGGGCAATCCGCCCTGCGCAGCTGCTTGCCTTTTCTACCAGCTCTAGCAATGCCACCTTGCCCGTGACCATGAAGCTTACCCAAGAGGAACTCGGGGTATCTGAAAATATCTCCAGTTTTGTCCTACCACTAGGCGCTACTGTCAACATGAATGGGACCAGCTTGTACCAAAGTGTGGCGGCCGTATTTATCGCTCAAGCCCTAGGCATGGAGCTTAGCTTCTCGCAGCAAATCATGATTGTCCTAACCTCCACCCTGGCCGCAGTAGGCTCGGCAGGAGTTCCTGGTGCAGGATTGATCATGTTGATCGTGGTCTTGGAAGCCATAGGCGTTCCTGCTGCAGGCATCGCCTTGATCATGGCTCCAGACCGTATTCTAGACATGTTTAGGACGGTGGTGAATATCACCGGAGACGTGGTGGTAGCCGCTGTGGTAGCTAGCAAAGAGGGAGAGCTCCCCAATGGGGCCCAGCCCATCCAAAAAACTGAAGGTTAAACTATCTTGCACAGAAAAAAAGTCCCGAATCTATCGGGATTTTTTTATGGCCTGTAGGAAGCTAAAAAATCAAGCATTTTACCAAACTCTGTATCGGTAATGGCAGGGAAATTGGCCACCCTAAAGCTGCTGGACTTCAGCGGCCCATAGCCTCCGCCCAAGCTAATTCCCTCTCTTTCTGCAGCTTTCTTGACGGCGCTGATCACCTGCTCTTCAGCGGCGATAGCTGCTACCGTTGTGCTTCTTGTGGCTGGATTTTCCACCAACAACTCAAAGACAGGGGAGCTTTCAATGACTTCTTCCAACCTGGCCATTCGACCCCGAAGTCTAGTATCCACCTGACCAATAGGATCCATGTCTTGCAAAACACGATGGAGTAAATATATTCCCAAAACGTTTGGGGTGTAATGAGTTTGGTAGCTTTCGGCATTTTCCAACATAAAGCTAAGGCTATTGTA
>Ga0194126_10002674_pt1 | contig 28815 bp, 23 predicted proteins | sample TA2KigC150mmetaG_FD_148641 | JGI IMG/M metagenome (GOLD analysis project Ga0194126, IMG submission 148641) | Freshwater microbial communities from Lake Tanganyika, Tanzania - TA2015035 Kigoma Deep Cast 150m | ecosystem: Environmental > Aquatic > Freshwater > Lake | place: Tanzania: Lake... | reverse complement strand
ACAATCGCAACAAGCGCTGCGTGAAGGCCAACTGGCAATTCACAACCGACGATGCCCGCGTTAAGCTGAGAACTCTTTACCCTCAGTTCGAATGACTCGGGCCACTAGAGCAGTCACGCCGTGTCGATGAACGGGCGACCTTGCTTGTCACTACAGCCTTTCCTGCCGTACTTTCCGACATGCTTCATTGCTTTTACGAAGCATTAGAAACCTCACGAAAAGCAAAGCTAACTATCAGTTTTATGCTTGTACGTAAGCCATTGCAAGAAAGCCTCTATCTTCTTGAGTCAGTGATAGCAGATCGATCTGATTTTGCGGAAAAGCTGGCCTTCGACCCCGTGAACCTTTGGAGTCAAACAGGTGGAGGTGTAGAAGTTCATGCGAAGCGGATACAGAAAGTTATTGATTCTCTTGGAGAAGGCGACCGATTCAATGCTGAATATATTGCTCAATTGCGTTACGACAAAAATGCACGGGACGGTTTTGATGGCATTTGTAACAAAGCCATGCATCTTTTTACAAATCACGACGCTATTCGTACAGATCCGCTAAATATTAACTTCATATTCTCCGGTATGGACGCCAAGCTGACGCAATGGTCATATTTATATAGCCGCCTCCCTTATCTTCTCGCTTATATGTACTGTATCGTCGAACACGTATATGCAACCATTATTCCCACCGATCCGGTCTACCTTCAGGATATGGACCGGAGGATATCTGCTCTCATCCTTCTCTGGTGGGAAACAATCGAGCCATCATACAGAGAGCTTCATTTGGAAAAATTCGTCCTGACAACGCGGCATCGTCTTTTCGAACATTGCCGCGAGGCGGGCTATCGCTTTCCTAATCGCCTCGATCTTGAGACGATGGCGGACACAGGAACTTTTCCTGATGAACCGCAGGCCAAAGTAGCCGAGCGAAATCTACGATACTCACAAGCCGCTGAGATCAGTGGTTCGCCGTTAATTCCACCAGCAATCGGCAAGGGACCGACCCTTCTGCTAAACTTGCTGCTGAAAATCCGAAGGTGGTTGGGGAAAAAAGCCGCATAAGTCCCAATCGCATAACCAGCCATTACGGAACTTTGCTTGAAGGACTGCCTCCCGCGCAATCCGGCCGCCTCGCCCGCCACCAAAAATTTCCGCTTCCCGCCAAAGGCCTACCCCGCCCCCTCCAGCAGCCGCGCCGCCGCCGCGCGCGCCTCCTCGGTGATCGCGGCGCCTGACAGCATGCGGGCGATTTCCTCGCGCCGCTCGCCCTCGGCCAGCACGGCGACGCTGGTGGCGACGCGCTTGTCCTTGCCGGGCTTCGCCGGCGCGCCCTTGCTGATCCGCAGATGCTGGCCGGCGCGGGCGGCGACCTGCGGCGCATGGGTGACGGCGAGCACCTGGGCGCGTTTGGCGAGACGCCCGAGCCTCTGGCCGATAGCGTCGGCGACCGCGCCGCCGACGCCGGTGTCGATTTCGTCGAAAACCAACGTCGGCGCCGAGCCGCGATCGGCGAGCACGACTTTGAGCGCCAGCATGAAGCGCGCGAGTTCGCCGCCCGACGCGACCTTGGTCAGCGGACCGGGGCGCGAGCCCGGATTAGTCCGCACCCAGAATTCGACGCGATCGATCCCCTCAGGCCCGGCTGCGTCCGGATCGCTCGTCACCTGCGTCGAAAAATGCGCGCCCTCCAGCCGCAGCGGCTTCAATTCGGCGTCGACCAGCGCATCGAGTTTTTTTGCCGCCGCCTTGCGCGCGGCGGAGAGCGCCAAGGCAGCTTCGTCAAACGTCTGCTTCGCGTCGGCGAGCGCCCGCGCCAGCGCGACGAGCCGCGCTTCGGAGGCGTCGAGCGCCGCGAGATCGTCGGCGAATTTCTCGGCGAGCCTGGCGAGGTCCGCCACCGCGACCTGATGCTTGCGGGCGACGCCGCGCAGCGCGAAGAGGCGCTCCTCGACCCGCTCCAATTCGGCGGGGTCGAATTTCGTCTCGGCGAGCGCGCGCTCCAGCGCCTCTTCGGCAAGGCCGAGCGCATCGACCGCCTGCGTCAGCGCGCGGGCGGGCGCGTCCAGGAGCTGCGGCGCCTGAGCGAGACGCCGCTCCAGACGCCGCGCCGCCTGAGCGATGTCGCGCGCCGGCGACCCGTCATTGGCGAAAGCCGAGAGCGCGTCGGAAATATCGGCGGCGACCTTCTCGGCGCGCTGCATGAACAGGCGCCGCTCGGCGAGCGCGTCTTCTTCGCCGTCCTGCGGCGCGAGTTCGGAAAGCTCGGCATGGGCGTGGCGCAGAAAATCGGCGTCGGCGCGCGCCCTGGCGATTCGCGCTTCTTCTTCGACAAGCGCGCGGCGCGCCGCCTGCCAGGCGCCGTAGCGCGCGCGAACGTCACTCGCTTGCGTCATGAGCCCGCCATGCGCGTCGACGAGCGCGCGATGGGCGCTTGGGTCGACGAGCGCGCGCTCGTCATGCTGACAGTGTATCTCGACGAGTTCGCGCCCGATGGCGCGCAGCGCCTGCGCCGTCGCCGGCTGGTCGTTGACGAAGGCCCGCGTGCGGCCGTCCGCCGCCTGCACGCGGCGCAGCACCAGTTCGTCTTCGCTCGCAAGGCCGAATTCGCGGGCCGCGAGATGGGCGGGATGGCCCGGCGCGAGATCGAAGACCGCCGTCACCTGACCCTGTTCGCAGCCGGCGCGCACCAGCGAGGCGTCGCCGCGCCCGCCCAGCGCCAGGACGAAGGCGTCGAGCAGGATCGACTTTCCCGCGCCGGTCTCGCCGGTGAGCGTCGTCAGACCCGGCGCGAAGTCCATGTCGAGCGCGTCGATCAGCACAATGTCGCGGATGGAGAGACGAACCAGCATCAGGCCCTGCACAAGTCCCGGCGTCGCGGCGACTCAGCCGCCGCGACCCGGAAACGCGCCGGGATTATAGTCGCGGGGGACCTTTTCCAAATGGAGAATTTATGGAGAGCTTCTTGCCCGATCTCGGCATCGACGACATCCGCGCCCTGCTCGGCGCCAAGCCGAGGCCGGTCGGCTGGCCGGCGCGGCGCGCCCGTATCGAGGAAGTCGGCGCGGCCTGGCCGGCGGCGCCCGATATCGCGTTTGAGCCGGTTTCGATCGACGGCATGGCCGCCGAATGGTCGCGCGCGCCGACGAGCGACGCCTCGCGCGCGCTGCTCTTCTTTCACGGCGGCGGCTATTGCTCAGGTTCGATCCTCAGCCATCGCCGCATGGCGAGCGAGGCCGGACGCGCCGCCGGCGCAAGCGCGCTCGCCGTCGCATTCAGACTGGCGCCGGAACATCCCTTTCCCGCCGCCTATGACGATGCGCTCAAGGCTTGGCGATTTCTGCGCGAACAGGGGTTTTCCGCCGATCGGATCGCGGTCGGCGGCGACAGCGCCGGCGGCGGGCTGACGCTCGCCCTCCTCATGCGCCTGCGCGATCTTAAGGAGGCGCTGCCCGCCTGCGCCTGGCTCGCGTCGCCGTGGACCGATCTGACGCTGTCGGGCGATACGCTGGCGACCAAGGACGGCGTCGATCCGCTGCTGCACAGGCCCTATCTCGAGGAGCTTGCGCAAGCCTATGTCCCGGCGGGAATCGATCGCCGCGACCCGCGCGTTTCGCCGCTCTTCGGCGATCTCGCCGGCCTGCCGCCGCTCCTGATTCAGGTCGGCTCCAACGAAACGCTGCTTTCCGATTCGACGCGCCTCGCCTCGGCGGCCGGCGCCGCCGACGTCTCGGTCACATTGGAAATCTGGCCGCGGATGATTCACGCATGGCCGCTATGGAACGCGCGGCTTGACGAGGGCCGGCGCGCCCTGGCGCATGCCGGCGCCTTTATGCAGGCGCGCTTTGCAAAGGACGGCTAAATCGCGTGCAGCGTCTTGCCGACCTTGGATATCCAGGAGTCGGTGTATTCGTGCGGCTCCAGACCGTCGCTCTTTAGCAAGGCGTGGGCGTCCTTATACCACTGCGAGTCGGGGTAATTATGCCCGAGGATGGCGGCGGCCGTCTGCGCCTCATTGGTTACGCCCATGGCGAGATAGGCCTCGGTGAGGCGATAGAGCGCCTCTTCGGTATGGCGCGTCATCTGATATTTGCCGAGCACGTCGTGAAAGCGATTGATCGCCGCAGGGTAATTCTTGCGCAGGAGATAGAAGCGCCCGACATTCATCTCCTTGGCGGCGAGCTGGTCGCGCGTCACCTGAATTTTGTATTTCGCGTCGTTCACATATTCGGATTTCGGGAATTTCTGGATGAGCTGGGTGAAGACGTCCAGCGCCTTCTCGGCCGTCTGCTGGTCGCGCATCACGTCGGGCACTTGATTGTATAACGACATGCCGGCGAGATAATAGACATAGGGCGTGTCCGGCGAATTCGGATAAAGGCCGATATAGCGCTGCGCCGACTGCACCGCGTCGTCATATTTGGGTTGCTCGTACTGAGCGAAGGTTATCATCAGAAGGCCTTTGCGCGCCCAGTCCGACGACGGATGTTGCTTCTCCAATTCGCCGAATTTTTTGGCGGCGCCCTCAAAATCCTTGACCTTCATCCGCGCCAGACCGGCATTGTAGAGATCGTCGGCCGGAATGTCGGGCAGGATCTCGGTTTGATATTTGGTCCCGCCGCCGCCGAAGAGGCCAAAGCCGCTGGTGATCGAATCCATGAGGTCGGCGCGCGCCGGCGCGGCTCCGATCGACAAGACCGACGCCAAAGCCAACACACTGAATGAACGAGCGAAAATCGACATTTGTTGCCCCGTTGCGGCGCATCGCGACGCCCGCGCGTCCCGACGCCTTCCAAGCTCGATCAACGAAATCGCGCCGCAGGACGCCCCTGTCCTGCGCCAAAGGCGCGGCTCCGCGCCCCGCCTTTGCGGTCGCCTGAAAAAAGAACCTTCATCTGGCGAGATTATGGCGACAGGCTTCTGCCCGCGTCCATTGGGCATTCCTTGCGCGCGCGCTCGAACTCCGGCGCCAGGGCCCCGTCGCGCGCCGCGGCTTCGAGCAGCGCGATATTGAGGCCATGTCCGCCGCGATAGGAACGGAAGGCGCCGATGATCGGCGCCCCGGCCAGCGCCAGATCGCCAATGACGTCAATCATCTTATGGCGAACGCATTCATCGGCGAACCGCAGTCCTTGCGGATGGATCGGCCCGCGCGCGTCGAAGACCAGCGTATTGTCGAGATTGGCGCCGAGGGCAAGGCGCTCGCGCCAGAGTCGCTCCGCGTCGTTGAGGAAGCCGAAACTGCGGGCGTCGGCCAAATCCCGCCGGAAATTTTCCGGCGTGAGGTCGAGCGACAGCCGCTGCCGGCCGACAGGGCTAGGAAAAGCGATTTCCACATCGAGATGCAGACCGGCTTTGGCGGGCCGCAGTTCGGCCCAGCCGGCGCCGTCGGAGACCCGCGTCGATTTCACGACGCGCCAGCAGCGGCGCGGCGCAGCGAGCGCGGTGACGCCGGCCTCGTCGATCGCCGAGACGAAGTCCCGGGCCGAGCCGTCCATCGCCGGAACCTCGTCGCCGTCGAGCAGCACGAGCGCATTGTCGACACGAAGCGCCGCCAGAGCGGCCATCAGATGTTCCACCGTCGAGGCGCTGGCGCCGCTTCCCGCCAGCCGCGTGCGCAATTTCGATGCGTCGACGCGCGACCAATGCGCCTCGATCTCGGCGCCGCCGACGTTGAAGACGACGCCGGCGTCGGCGCCGGCCGGGGCGATGGTCAACCTGGCGCGACGGCCCCCGTGCACGCCTTCTCCGATGAGCGTCACGCTGCGGCCGATGCTCTGCTGAGTAGCTGGCGCGGCGGCGCTCAAAGCAAGCGCAGCGCGGCGCGTGCGCGGCGCGTGTCGGCGTAATTCCGAGCGAATGACGCAACCCTCCCTAAAGCCCGGACAAAAGATAGCAAATTCGAGCGCCGGCGCTCCAGTCACGGTTTCTTACAGTTTGTTACAAAGGCAGGCGCCCAAAAGAAAAGGCCCGCGCGAGGCGGGCCTTTTCATACTGTCGCGAAACTCAGTGGTTGGCCTGTCGGCGCAGGAAGGCCGGGATTTCAAGATGATCCTCCTCGGCCGAGCGCTGCTGCAGGGCGCGGCGGACATGCGGATCGAGCGACGCATGCCCGCCTTGTCCCACTGGGGCGGCCGGACGCTTGCCATATTCGGCGTGCGTCGATGACGGCTGGCCGCCCGACGGCGCCATGTGCGGGCGCGGCGCGGGCGCCGCGGGAGCGCCATACAGCGCGTCTTCCTGACGGCTCGCGCCGAAGGAAGCGAGACGCTCGAAGAGCGATTTGCGACGATGGTCGCCGCCGCCCATCTGCTGGCGCAGCTGGTCCTGGATCGGCTGGGGAAAATCCTCGATCTGAGGCATGCGGGGCGCGCGCGGCTGCTCCGGCGCCGGCGGCACATAGGCGCCGGCCGGCGCTTCGTGACCCTCGGCGTCGTACTGCGGCTCGCCATAGGCGAGACGCGGCGGCGCCGGCTCGAAATAGACGCCATGGGCGGGCGCCTGTTCGGCGTAATAGCCGGCCGACGCCTGCGGCTCCTCGGAATGCCGCACGAGCGGCGCCGGCTGGACCGCCTGCGCGGATTGCTGCTGGGCGCGCGCCTGCTGCAATTGCGCGCGCAGGCGCTCGGCGGCCTCGGCGAGGCGCGATTCGCTCATCGGATCGTCGGCCGTGATCGCGGCGAGATCGATGCCGGTCGCGACGACGGAGACGCGCACCACGCCCTCGAGCGACGAATCAAATGTCGCGCCGAGAATGATGTTGGCGTCCTCGTCGACCTCCTGACGAATCCGACTCGCCGCTTCATCGACTTCATAAAGCGTCAGATCATGGCCGCCGGTGATCGAGATCAGCAGGCCGCGGGCGCCCTTCATCGACACTTCGTCAAGCAGCGGATTGGCGATCGCCGCTTCCGCCGCGAGATTGGCGCGATTTTCGCCCGTCGCTTCGCCGGTGCCCATCATCGCCTTGCCCATGCCGCGCATGATCGAGCGGACGTCGGCGAAATCGAGATTGATGAGCCCTTCCTTCACCATCAGATCGGTGACCGACGCGACTCCCGAATAGAGAACCTGGTCAGCCATGGCGAAGGCGTCGGCGAAGGTGGTCTTTTCCGTGGCGATACGGAAGAGATTCTGGTTCGGGATGACGATCAGCGTGTCGACGCATTTTTGCAGTTCGGAAATGCCCGATTCCGCGATGCGCAGGCGGCGCTGGCCTTCGAAATGAAACGGCTTGGTGACGACGCCGACGGTGAGAATGCCCATCTCGCGCGCGATCTGCGCGATCACCGGCGCGGCGCCCGTGCCGGTGCCGCCGCCCATGCCAGCGGTGACGAAGCACATATGCGCGCCAGAAAGATGCTCGCGGATTTCTTCGCGCGCTTCCTCCGCGGCGGCGCGGCCGACTTCGGGCTGAGCGCCGGCGCCCAGTCCTTCCGTCACCTGCAGGCCCATTTGAATGATTCGTTCGGCCGCCGACGAGGCAAGCGCCTGAGCGTCGGTATTGGCGACAAGGAAATCGACGCCGGACAGGCCGGAGGAGATCATGTTGTTGACGGCGTTACAGCCGCCCCCGCCGACGCCGCAGACCATGATGCGGGGCTTCAATTCCCGAAGTTCGGGGGCTTTAAGATTAATCGTCATTTGCCAGGCCTCTCACCATTGCATTCACAACTCGGCGCCAGTTGTCCTTCGCCAGTGGACGCCCGGTCGCCGAACGCGTCGTCCTCGGCAATCATTCCCGGCGCTTGGCTGTCGAACGGCGCCGGATCGAAAGAATCAGTTCCACGCGACACTAGAAGCTTTCTCTTAACCATCTCCCTACGCGCGAGATGTATCCATCCGTTCCCGTCGCCGCGCGCTCGATCCGTCGCGGTTCGAAATATTCATGGCCGGCGACCTGCGGATAGACGAGCAGTCCAGCGGCCGCGGCGAAGGCGGGACTCTTCGCAGACTTGGGCAGACCTTCGACGCCGATCGGACGTCCGACTCTCACCTGGCCGCCGAGAATGCGGCGCGCCGCTTCGGCGACGCCGGTGAGCTGGCTGGCGCCGCCGGTCAGCACGACGCGGCGGCCGGGGCCGCTCGGATGTCCGGCCTTCGCCAGACGGTCGCGCAGGAATTCAAGCGTTTCCTCGACCCGTGGACGGATGATGCGCACAAGATGCGATTTCGGCGCATGCGCCTTGTGATCGCTCTCTCCGACATGTTCGAAGGAGATGGTTTCGCGCTCGTCGGACGACGAAGCGATCGCCGAACCGTGAAAGGTCTTGAGTCGCTCGGCGTCCGAGAGCCGCGCGTCGAGACCGCGCGCGATATCCATCGTGACGTGAACGCCGCCGAGCGCGACGGCGTCGAGATGAATCATCTCGCCTCTTTCGAAGACGGCGACCGACGTGGACCCGGCGCCCATGTCGATGACGACGACGCCCATCTCGGCTTCGTCCGGTTCGAGCGTCGAAAGACCGGCGACATAGGGCGCGGCGGCCATGGACTCGACGCTGAGGTGCGTGCGCTCCACCGCGAGAATCAGATTGCGGGCCGCCGCCTGATCGCAGGTCGCGACATGCAGGTCGACTCCCAGCTCCTCTCCGATCATGTTCTTGGGTTCACGGATTCCGGACATGCCATCGAGCGAAAAGCCCATCGGCAGCGAGTGCACGGCGATGCGGCCGCGATTGAGATGATGCGCCGCCGAAGCTTCGAGAACGCGATGGATGTCGTGTTCGGCGACCTCGCGGCCGCCGATTGCGCGCTTCGCCTGGAAATGCTGCGACGACAATCGTCCGCCGGCGGCGGTGACGATGACGCGGTCCGCCTGAATGCCAGCCATGCGCTCGGCGGCGTCGACAGTCTGTCGGATCGCGGCGTCGGCGGCGTCCATGTCCACGACGAGGCCGTTCTTCACGCCGAGAGAGCGCTGGTGGCCGATGCCGACGACGCGAACGCGATGCGTGCGCCAGTCGCCGGGCGCAACCGCGCCAAGCGGCGTCAGCCGCGCGATGAGGCAGGCGATCTTCGAGGTGCCGACGTCAAGCGCGACGAAAGTCGCCGAGCGACGCGGCGACAGCGGCTTCATTCGCGGCGGGACGATGGGCGATATCATGCTGCTAACCACCACTCTTTGACGACTTGCGCGGCGCAAGCTGGGCTTCGCGCGCCGCAGCGGCCTCTTCCGTCAGCCGAACGGCGACCCGATCGGGAATGCGTAGGTCGATCGACATCACGTCCTTGTCGAGAATCCGCGCTTCTCGCTGCAGACGCGCCAGCGTGTCCAGCGCGCCGAACGGATCCATCTCCGGCAGCTTCACGGTGACGCCATTGGTCATCTCGAGATTCCAGCGGCGGCCGGCGACGAGCACGCCCGCCTTGATCCGATGCGCGAGATCGCCCGCCCTCGCCATCAGCATGTGATATTCGAGCAAGCGCTTCTGCGCGCCCTCGCCGACGACGAAAGGAAGGCCGAGATAGCGCTGATCGCGCAATTCATCGATCGGCACGCCGTCTTCGGAAATGACGGCCACGCGTCCGTCGCGCTGCCAGAGGGCGTTCGGCTGCCGCTCTTCGATCGCAATGACCAGACGATCCGGATAGAGCTTCATGACCCGCGCTGATTTGACGAGGGGCGCCTGCATCAGGCGCTCCCGCACCGCCGTCGCATCGAGGAAGGGCAAGGAGTTTCGCGGTCCGACGCCTGCCGCGTCGAGCAATTCGCGTTCGCGCAAGCGCGACTGGCCAGTGATGGTGACCGCCGAAATCGGAAAGCCCGCGGCGCGCGCCGCGATGTCGTAGAGTTCGCCTTCGCTTTGGACGAGAGCGGCGTAGCCGCCGTTCTCGATAAAGCCCGCCGCGCCGACAAGGCCAAAGAGCGCGAGCGTCGCAAGCGTGCCGACTCCCGGACGGCCGAGAAGCGCCAAGTACGCCACAAGGCGTTTGTTGCGGCTTTTGCGCGCCGGCGCGCGCGGCGCGACCACTGCGGCGGGGGCGGCGGCGCTCGCCGGCTGGACGGACGCGACGGCCGCCGCTGCCGCAAAGGCGTAAGGAGCTTCCGTGGAAACGATCGGGACGAGCGAGTGCCGAGCCGTAAACGACTCTTTCAACGATCGCAGGACGCGTCTTCCACCATCCATCTGACCAGCTCGCCGAACGAAAAACCTGCGTATGCCGCCATTTCTGGCACGAGCGAGGTCTCCGTCATTCCCGGCTGGGTGTTCACTTCCAATACGACGAGTTCGCCCGTACCTCCGGGGCGGTCGTCGTATCGAAAGTCCGCGCGGCTCACGCCGCGACAGCCGAGAGCTCGATGAGCCTCAAGGGCCAAATGTTGGACCTCTTGGTAAATATTCAGTTTAAGATTCGCCGGAAGTACGTGTTTCGAGCCGCCTTTGGCGTATTTCGCGTGATAGTCGTACCAGCCGCCGTCGGCGGCGAGAATTTCGATCACGTCCAGCGCCTTGTCGTTCATGACCGCGCAGGTGAGTTCGCGCCCGGCGATGAACTGCTCCGCCAGCATCATGTCGCCATGCGTCCAATCCTCGCGCCATAATTCCTGCGGTGGATGCTCCTGCCCCTCATTGACGATGAAGACGCCGAAAGAGGAGCCTTCCGATATCGGCTTGAGCACATAGGGAAGCGGCAGCGCATGCGCCTTGGCGGCCTCCAGCCTGTGCAGGACACGTCCTTTCGGAACCGGAACGCCAGCAGCCGCCATGACCGTCTTGGCCACGTCCTTTTTCATCGCCACAGAAGACGCGAGCACGCCGGAATGCGTATAGGGGATGCCCAGAAGCTCCAGCACGCCCTGAATGCAGCCGTCCTCGCCGAACTTGCCGTGGAGCGCGTTGAAGGCGACGTCGGGCGCGAGCGCCGCAAGGACATTCGCCACGTCATGTCCGGCGTCGACGCGCGTGACCTTGAATCCCTGCTCTTCGAGGGCTTTCGCGCAGGCTTCGCCCGATCGCAGAGAGATTTCGCGTTCGGCGGAGAGCCCGCCCATCAGAACAGCGACATGTTTGGTCATGTTGATCTCGAATTGAGAAGAGCGAACTAAAGATCGCGGTAGGCGGCGTCGTCAGCGTCCGATGCCCATTCGGCGAATGTGGCGAAAGGGCAGACGACCTTGCTGAAATCGTCGGACGTCGCGAGGTCTCGATCCTCGAGCGAAGCCTGCGCCTTGGCGCTTCGAGCATTACGGCGCCTCAACGTCGCCGCCTGTTCAGCGGCGCCAGAGGCGGTGGGCGATTTTTTGCGCGGCGGCATCATTCTCGTCTCCCAAACGTCCACGCTAGAGCAAGTTCCGAAAAAGTTGACAGACTTTTTCGATAAGAACTTGCTCCAGCTTTTCTACTTGGCGCGATTTCTTATCGATCAGACGATCCCGTCTGATCGGAAAGCGCGCTAAGCTCTCGGCGCCAACCATGCAATTTCGCCTTGGCCCTTCGCCTCAAGCGACGCCGATCCGCTTGATTTCCCAATGCAGCTCGACGCCGCTCGTCTCGCGCACCCGCCGGCGCACTTCTTCGCCAAGCGACTCAATGTCGGCGGCGGTCGCGCGCCCGCGGTTGATGAGAAAATTGCAATGCATGTCGCTCACCTGGGCGTCGCCGACGACAAGGCCGCGGCAGCCGGCGGCGTCGATCAACTGCCACGCCTTGTGGCCGTCGGGATTCTTGAAGGTCGAGCCGCCGGTTTTTTCCCTGATCGGCTGCGAGGCCTCCCGCGCCGCGGTGATGCGGTCCATCTCGGCCAGGATCGTCGCAGGGTCGCCGGGCCGACCTTGATAGAGAGCCTGGGTAAAGATCACATCGTCGGGCGCCGAACAATGGCGATAGGAATAGCCGAGATCGGCGTTGGAAAAGACACGGATGCGGCCGGCGCGGCCGACACCGCGCGCTTCGATGAGCGCGTCCCTGGTCTCCCCGCCATGGGCGCCGGCGTTCATCCGCAGCGCGCCGCCGATCGCGCCGGGAATGCCGCGATAAAAGGCGAGGCCGTCGATCCCGGCCTCGGCGGCGGCCCGCGCCGCCTTCACGTCGGGAACTGCGGCGCCGACCCGCAGCCTGCGGCCCTCTTCGACGACGATCTCGCCGAAGCCCTTCGCCGAAAGCCGAATGACCACGCCTTCGACGCCGCCGTCGCGCACGATGAGATTGGAGCCGAGCCCGATGACAGTCACCGGAATTTCACGCGGCGCATGCGCGAGGAAATAGGCGAGATCGGCTTCGTCGGCCGGCATGAAGAGAATTTGCGCCGGCCCGCCGACGCGAAACCAGGTCAAGGGCGCGAGCGGCTCATTCGCGCTAACGCGCCCGCGCAATTGCGGCATGGCGGCGGCTATGTCGGCGGAAAGGTCTGGAAAGGTCATTAGCGCCCACAAGCCTGAATGCGTTGCGCGCGGCGTCCGCCGTCCGGCCTCGCCTCGCGCCTGTTCCTCTCGCATATCGAGGGAAGGATGGAAACGTCGCTGGCGCGTTCTTTAGACCTGAAAGCCTTAAGAATTTGCGCGCAATCCCAACTCGCGCTCTTATGACAATTCCTCGCGTTGCACGATTCAAAATGCCGTAGCCTCGTCATGCCGATCCAGGGGCGAGCGTGAACGCAGCGAGGATCGTCACGCAAGCGGCCGGCGCTACATGAACATCATCAGCAGAAGTTGGGAGACGCTTTATGCCTCAAGCCATTCGATTCGACGGCGCTTATGAAGTTTCCGCATTGCCGGCGCTTATCCCCGGAGGCTGGTATATCGGGTTTGGATGCAAGCAGTGCCGTCAGCACTTCGCCATTCTGAACGAACCGACCGACACGGGCGCCCTGGAAATATCCGGGACGGCCTCGTTCAGCGCGACCTGTCCGAACTGCGATGCGCGCGGCGACTGTTCGGCGACCGAACTTGTCCAGTTTCAGGCCGCCCAGGGAGGTCCGTCGTCAACTTCATAGAAACGGCTCTCAATTCTCGGCCGGTTCGTAATGCGCGGTGAAATGTCTGAGAAACGGCGCATGTTCGGTAATCCGGTAGGCCCTGATCGACGCGCGCTGGCGCCAGACAACATCCAGCGTTTCGATTAGATAATCGAAGTGGCTTTGCGTATAGACCCGGCGGGGGAAGGCCAGCCGCACCAATTCATGCGGCGCGGCGACTTCCCCGCCGCCGTCCGGCGCGGGCTTGCCGAACATCACGCTGCCGAGTTCGACGGCGCGAATCCCGCCTTCGAGATAGAGCGCGTTGACCAGCCCGATGCCGGGATAGTCGCTGGCGTGAAGATGCGGGCAGAGGGCGGCGGCGTCGATGAAGATGGCGTGGCCGCCGGCCGGCAGGACGATCGGTATGCCGCGCGCGATCAGCGCCGAAGCGACATAGTCGACAGTCGCATGTCGATAGCGCTGATAGTCAAATTCCAGCGCTTCCATCAGCCCGACGGCGATCGCCTCGAGATCGCGGCCGGCGAGGCCGCCATAAGTGGGAAATCCTTCGGTCAGGATGAGCAGATTGCGGAAATCGTCGGCCCAATCGTCGTTATTGCAGGCGAGAAATCCGCCGATATTGGCCAGCCCGTCCTTCTTTGCGCTCATTGTCGCGCCGTCGGCGAACGAAAACATCTCTCTTGCAATGTCGAGAAGGCTTCGGTCCGCGAAACCCTGCTCGCGCGCCTTGATGAAGAATGCGTTTTCGGCGAAGCGGCAGGCGTCGATGATCAGCGGGATATCATGCGTCTTCAGCAGTTCCTTGACGCGCCGGATATTTTCGATCGAGACCGGCTGACCTCCTCCGCTGTTGTTGGTCACGGTGATCATGCAAAAGGGAATGTTGGCGGCGCCCTCGGTCTCGATCAGTCGCGCCAGCGCGTCGAGGTCCATATTCCCTTTGAACAGCTTCTCGGACTGGAGATCGCGCGCGTCAGCCGACGGCAAATCCGTCGCGACGGCGCCGACATATTCGATATTCGCCCGGGTCGTGTCGAAATGGCCGTTGTTGGGAACGACGTTCCCGGCTTTCAGACGGGTCGCGGCGAGAATGCGCTCCGCCGCCCGCCCCTGATGCGTCGGGAAAATATGTTTGAAGCCGGTAATGCCGCGTATGGTTTGCTCGAACCGCCGCCAGGAGCGGCTGCCCGCATAGCTTTCGTCGCCGAGCATCAGCGCCGACCATTGGCGGTCGGACATCGCGCCCGTGCCGCTGTCGGTCAGCAGGTCGATGGTGACGTGGTCCGCGTCCAACAGGAAGACATTGTTGAAGGCCCTCGCCAGATAGTCTTCGCGCGCGCCGCGCGTCGTGATCGGCAGCGCTTCGGTCATCTTGATGCGAAACGGCTCGATGATCGTTCTCACGGGATTGCTCGCGTCTCATGGAATGCAGAGACCGACACGGCTCTTTCGACCAGCCTGTCGCGTGATCTTCAAATGGGCATCGTCGCGCGCCGGGTCCAATAAACCCTTGCGCCGCGGACTGGCAAAATTTACTGGCGCACGCCGAGCCGCCCGAAAAATCTGCGAACCGAATTGGCGGTGCGCTTCAGCAAGGCCGAAAGGCCGTCGGACTTCCCGGAAGGATGCCGCGCGCCGTTCTTGCCCTTCGCCTGCTGCTTCGGCTTCGAGTCGCTGTTGGCGTTTGGCGCACTGCGTTGCGGGTCAGAAGCGTTTTGATCCGGTTCGGCGCCGGAGCCGATGGACGCGGGCTTCGCAGTTGAATCCGTGTCCGGCTTTGCAGGCGACGCCGCGTCTTTGGGGCCGGCCGGAACTGGCGCGGCCGGCGCGGCCCGATTGTCTTGGGCAGGCTTGTCGCCCTGCTGGGCAGAGGGAGACGGCGCTTGCGGCTGCGGCTGGGGAATCGGCGCAGCCGGATTTGGCGTTGACGTTTGCGGCTTCGGGGGCGCTGGGGCGGCGTCGCCGGGCTTTGCGGGCGCGGCGTCGGCCGGATGCGCTGGCGGATCGCCGCCATCGGCCGGAGCGCGAGTCTGCTTTGGCGGCGGCGCCACGCTGGTTTTTGGCGGCGGCGGGTTTGCTTTTGGCGGGCCTTGGTCGAAGCTGCGCGGCGACTCGCCCAAATTCCACAGCGCCGTCTTGAGGCCGAAGACGGAAACCAGGCCGACGACGATAACGCCGGCGATGGCGATCAGACGCGCGGCGCCTCTCGGCCTCGTTACGAGAGCGGTTCCGCCGCGTCGGGCGACGAGCGCGCCGAAATCTCCAGATGATGCTTGACCGCCGGCGCCCGCCTCGCCGCCCGCGTTCCCGGCCTGCGCCGGCTTGCCGATCTCGTCTACGACGACAAGCGCCCGCATCGACGCAGAAGTCGGATGATCGTCTCCTGCGGCGTCGGCGACGGCTTCTTCCGATCTGGCGATGATTTCGAGGCGTCGCTCTTCTTCCTGATGGCGCTTGAAGCCTTCGACGAGCCAATTGTCGACGGGAACTTCCCTGCTGGCCGCGTCAGCGCGATCGCCGGAAGGCGGATGGCTCGCCGCCCTGGCGCGTTCTTCCTCTTGTCGGCGCCTGAAGGCCGCGGCGATCCAATGATCGCCTGACATGTCCGGAGCGTGAGACGCTTGGATCGTTGGCGCGTCGCCCTCACGCGCGGCGCGCTCGCTCCTTAGCCGCTCCTCTTCGCGACGTTTAACGGCGGCGAGCGTCCAATCGCTTTCGAGAATGTCTTGCAAGAGGCATCCCCATTCTACCGGCCCGTCTCCCGCGCGCATGGGCTGCAGCGACAGTCGTCCGGGAACGCATGAGGCCTAAAGAACGGGAGATGCTAGCCGACTGACGCCATTCGTCAATGATGGCGTCCTTCCGCGGGCCGCGATCCGATCGCGTCGAGACGCGTCGGAAGCGGGCGCGATTTTGCGATCGAACCGATCCGAACGCCGCGCCGCTCATTGGGCGGCTCTGGCGCGCGCGGATCGACTCAAGTCAAGCTTACGATCGATACGCGGCGGTGGCGCAAAAATGTCCATTCAGGGTAAGCTCCCGTTGAAAGCAGGATGAAAGAGCAAAGAGAAACGGATAGGCTGCGCCGAACGGCGCGAAAGCCAACGCCCGATGTTGAAGCTCGAAAAAAACTCGTTCAATGCTATTGGGACAAAGGGGAAAACAGCTATGCGGACTGTCCTCAGAATTGCCACTGCGCTCGCTTTTGGCGCGATGATTCATCCGGCGGCGGCGGCCCAATGCGGAAATTCGGGGGCGGGCTTCGAGAATTGGAAGCAGGAATTCGCCCAGGAGGCGCGCGGCCAGGGCATAGGTCAGGCCGGAATCAGCGCCTTAATGGGGACGCATTACAATACGGCCACGATTTCGGCCGATCGCGGCCAAAAAAGCTTCCGCCTGTCCCTCGACCAATTCCTGGCGAAACGGGGCGGCCCGGCGATCGTGGCGCGCGGGCGCACGCTCAAGCGGTCCTACGGCGGGCTCTTCTCGCAAATCGAGCAGCGCTATGGCGTGCCGCCCGGACCACTTCTCGCCATTTGGGGGATGGAGACGGGGTTTGGCGCCGTGCACGGCAATCAGCACGCGCTTTCGGCGGTGGCGACGCTCGCCTATGACTGCCGACGCTCCGACTATTTCACCGATCAGCTTTACGCCGCGCTGACTCTGGTCGATCGCGGCGCGCTGGCGCCGAACGCGCGCGGGTCGATGCATGGCGAGATCGGCCATACGCAGTTCTTGCCGAAAAACATCCTGAATTATGGCGGCGGGGGGAATCTGGACAACGCCGCCGCGGCGCTTAACGCCACGGCGAACTTCCTTCACGCCCATGGCTGGCGCGCCGGCGGCGGCTATCAGCCGGGCGAAAGCAATTTCGGCGCGATTCAGGCGTGGAACGCCGCCACCGTCTATCAGCGGGCGATTGCGCAGATCGGCCGTCAGATCGATGGCGGCGGGGCGTCGCCCGAACAGTGAAATCAGTCTGTGCGCGACGCCAAAAAAACGCCGACGCACTAGATCACGCTGCATTTGGGCGGAATCGCCCAAATGCAGCGTGATCGATTCCAAAAGTTTAGAGCGCGCTTTACGCGAAAAACCGGTTCCCACTTTTTCGCAACGCGCTCTAGCGCCGGCGCGAATTCCGACGTCAAGGCGAACGGCCATTCACTCCGCTGGAGTCGCCTCCGGGCCGTGATCCTCATCCGGCGTCGTCGGCGGCGGCGCGGGCGGCGGCTTGTGGGCCTTGGTCGCCGCCGTTTCGCGACGGCGATGGACCAGATAGATCGCGAAGACGGCGAGCGTGCCGAGCCCGAGGGTAATATAGACGGGGAGATCGCGCATGAAACTCTTCCCCACCGAGAAGGGGAAGCGCGACACCCATCGCTCGCCATGATCGCCCGTCACCGTGACGATGCCGACAAAATAACCCGGCTCTTCGAATGTATGCTCGAAATTAATCGTGCCGCTCGGATAGTTTTTCGGATCCTTGTGGGCGACCGTGACGGCCTCGAGATTTTCATTCTCCTTATCCTCGCCGCCGACATCCTTGACGATGCGCAATTCGACTTTCATGTCGCGCAGTTCGATCTGCTCGGCGTCCAACACCATGATCATCGGCCCGGTCGCCGGAATGTCCTCGCAGAACTCGTTCTTGGAGGCTTCGGGCAGATAACCGGTAAATTTCATGATGTCGGGGCCGATGAACAGTCGGCATTGGCCTTCCGCGGCGCCCAGGCGGCCATGAGCTTCGGCGGGAGCTGGCGCGCCGGCGACGGCAGCCGCGAGGACTGCGGCGACTGGAAGAACTGAGAGACGAACGCCTTTGGCGAAACGGCGCATGCGCTCCGAAGCGGAGCGGACTTCGCCCCCCTGCGGCGCGGAATGCGCGTCCGGATTTCCACCTTCACGCATGATGACCTCCTGGGTCTTCGTGTGCAAGAACACGGGACTCTCAGTAATGCCGCTTTGCGCCGCACAAAGCAGTTCCGTCAAGCTTACGCTTAAGACAACGTCGCGAGGACGCCTGAGACTTGATGTTAGCGGATTCCCGGCCATCAGCAAGGGTGTGACGATCGGCCGCCATCCCGCGCTGCGCAACGCGCTCTCCAGTCCGGCGCGCGCCTGTCTCGAGACCGGCAGACGCCAAAAGGCCCGATTCGCTGCGGGCCGCCCTGTGCAGCGCAACATAAATTGACAAGCATCAGAAAAGCGTCCAGGACGCGTCGACTTTCGTGAAGGCGCCTCAATTCGCAACCACCTTAACAAGAGTTCATTCGTCGCCGGCTTGCCACTCAATTGAGGCGGAGCCATATTCAGCGCGAGGCTAGGGAGCGCTTTCCCTGACGCGAGGCGCGGACCAGCCACCAGAGCAAGAGGATCACATGTCCAACTTCGACCGCAACACCAGCTTCGGCTACGGGCGCGGGGTCGCGCGGCCGACCACGGCTGAGATCGACCAGGGCCTGCGGGCCTATATGCTTGGCGTTTACAACTATATGACGCTCGGCCTGGGCGTGACGGGACTTGTCGCGCTCGGCACCTACATGCTGGCGGTGGCCAAGACGGCGCCTGGCGAGATCGCGCTGACGCCCTTCGGCCAGATGCTCTACACGACGCCGCTGCGCTGGGTGGTGATTCTGTCGCCGCTTGCATTCGTCTTTTTCATCGGCGCTCGCGCCAACAAGATTTCGGCGGCGACGGCCCGCAATCTTTTCCTCGCCTTTGCGGCGGTGATGGGATTGTCGATGTCGTCGCTCCTGCTGGTCTTCACCGGCGCATCGGTCGCGCGCATCTTCTTTATCACCGCGGCGGCGTTCGGCGGTCTGAGCATATACGGCTACATGACGCTGCGCGATCTTTCCGCCTTCGGCTCATTCCTGGTGATGGGCGTCTGGGGTCTCGTGATCGCCGGCCTCGTCAATCTGTTCCTGCAATCGACCGGCCTGCAGTTCGCCCTGTCGATTATCGCGGTTCTGGTGTTCGCCGGGCTGACCGCCTGGGACACGCAGAACATCAAGGACATGTATTACGCGAGCGACAGCCATGAAGTCGCCCAGAAGAAGAGCGTCTTTGGCGCGCTCTCGCTCTATCTGGACTTCATCAACATGTTCCAGTCGCTGCTGTTCCTGTTCGGCCAGCGCAACAACTAGCAATCGAACCGGCGGATAAAAACCCCGCTTCGGCGGGGTTTTTTCTTGCGCGCCAAGCTATGCGCGCCGACGCGCCTGTGGCAGAAGTCGGCAAGCGATCGTGCTGAGGACGCTGAATGACGAATGTCACCTTCCCGGCGGCTGCGGCGGCGGGACTATTGTCTTTCCTGTCTCCCTGCGTGCTGCCGCTCGTGCCGCCCTATCTGACCTATCTCGCCGGCGTCAGCATGGAGGACCTCGAAATCGAAACGCGCTCCGCGGCGCGTCGCGACATTCTATTGTCTTCGATCCTGTTCGTTCTCGGCTTCACCACGATCTTCGTTCTGCTAGGCGCCACGGCCAGCGCCTTCGGTGGCGTGCTGCGCGCCAATCTGCATATTCTTTCCTGGGTCGCCGGCGCGATTATCATTCTGATGGGCCTGCACTTTCTAGGACTGTTGAAAGTCAGCCTGCTCTACCGTGAAAAGCGCGCCGAGATCACAAAGCCGATGGGACTATTCGGCTCTTATGTCATGGGGCTCGCATTCGCCTTCGGCTGGACGCCCTGCATCGGGCCGATCCTCGCCGCCATCCTCGCGGTCGCCGGAACGCAGGAGACAGTGACGCTCGGCGCCGCTTTGCTCGCCACCTATTCGCTGGGACTGGGCCTGCCCTTCATCGTCGCCGGACTGGCGCTCGGCCGGTTCCTCGCCTTCGTCGCGCGATTCCGGCGCCATTTCGGCAAGGTCGAAAAAATCGTCGGCGTCCTGCTTGTCTTCACCGGCGTCGCCTTCCTGACGGGCGGCGTGCAGGAGATGTCCTATTGGTTACTCGAGCTGTTTCCGGGCCTCGCCAGGCTCGGATAAGCGAAGCGCAAAATCCGCTTTACGACGAACATCGACTGCCAGAGATCGACCGGCTGCGCGGGCTGGTTATGGTGCTCATGGCGCTCGATCATATGCGCGACTTCTTCGACGCGGACGTGATGCGCTTCTCTCCAACGGATCTGGATCGCACCTATCCGTTTCTGTTCTTCACCCGCTTCATCACGCATTTCTGCGCGCCGACCTTCACCGTGCTCGCCGGCGTCAGCGCTTATCTCTATGGCGTCAAGGTCAAAGACCCCTCGGCGCTTTCGAGATTTCTCGCGGCGCGCGGCCTGTGGCTCATTCTTCTTGACGTCGTTGTCATCAGTCCGATCTGGAGCATGGGTTCGGGACGCATCGAACTCGGGACGCTCTGGGCGATCGGCTGCGGCCTGTTGGCGCTCGCCGCGCTGTCGCGACTGTCGCCGCGAAACGTGCTGCTCGTCGGCGTCGCAATCATCTTCGGCCATAATCTCCTCGATGGCGTTCACGCCGCCGACCTTGGCGCGTTCGGACCTTGGTGGAGTCTGCTGCATGAACAGGGCAAGCTGCCGTTCGAAGCGCCCGGCGGCGTTATCTATCCCGCGCTTCCCTGGATCGGCGTCGCCGCGCTCGGTTACGGAATCGGTCCGCTGTTCCTTCAGTCCGCAAAACTGCGCGACCGCGCGCTCCTAGTCGCCGGCGGCGCGGCGCTCGCGCTCTTCGTCGTGCTGCGTTTCTCGAATCTTTATGGCGATCCGCGCCCCTGGAGCGCGCAGCGCGACCTTGTTTTCACCCTGCTCTCCTTTCTCAACGTCACCAAATATCCGCCCTCGCTTCTGTATCTCCTCGTGACGCTTGGCGGCGCGGCGCTGGCGCTGCCCGCGCTGGCGCGCGCCGGCGGACGCATCGGCGTGGCGCTGACCGTCTTTGGCCGCACGCCGCTCTTTTTTTACGTGCTGCATCTTTACGTAGGGGTCGCCGTGGCGCTGGCTTTTGTCATGGCGCAAGGCTATTCGCTGTCGGACGTCGCCGGCTGGGCGAAAGCCGGAGGGCCTCCGCCGGAATTGGGCGCGGGCCTCGTGGGCGCTTACCTCGCGTGGATACTCGTTGTTTTGGCGCTTTACCCGCTTTGCCGCTGGTTTGCGGAGGTGAAGCGCCGGCGCCGCGATCTTTGGTGGCTGACCTATTTGTGACGAGATCGCGTCATATTGACGCATGGAGTCGTAATTAAGGTTTTGGGGCAAGTCGCCTTGGTGGTCGCGCCGCGCGCTTGTATAGAGAAGCGCGACCGAAGAGCGCCGAGCCCCGCGCCAATGAGGTCTTGTCGCCAAAAGGCGGGAAAAACAGAATGCTCGAAAAGTTGGTCGCCTTTTGCCTCCGCTGGCCCTGGACAGTGGTTCTGCTCACTTTCGGTCTGACGGCGGGCGGCGTTTATGTCACCGTCGAACGATTTGCGATCGACACCGAAACCGCCAATCTTTTTTCGCCGGACGTCGCCTGGCGGAAGAACGAAGCGGCGCTTTACAAAGCCTTTCCTGATCTTCTCGACGTCATCGTCGTCGTCATCGACGCCAAGACGGGCGAAGAAGCCGACGACGCGGCGAAGCGCCTCAACGGCGCCCTGCAGGGAAGTCCGCTCTTCTCGCGGGTATGGCGTCCCGACGAGCACGAATATTTCCGCAAGAACGGCCTGCTGTTCCTGCCAGCGTCGGACATTGAAAAGCATATCGGCGTCATGATCGGCCAGCGCGACGTTTTACAGCCGCTCGCCGAAGACCCCACGCTGCGCGGTCTGTCGAATGTCCTCGTCGGCAATTTCAAATCCGCTTCCGGCAGCGAACGCGCCTTGAAAATGTACGTCGGCGGGGTCGAAGAGTTTTCCGCCGCGATTGAATCGACGCTCGCGGGAAAACCGGCCGAGGTCGACTGGGGCAAGCTGTTGGCCTCCGGCGGAACCGCGCCGGCGCCTCCGGAACTGGAAAAGCGGCGGATCGTCATCGCCAAACCGATCGTCGACTATACCGACCTTGAGCCGGGAGGCGACGCGATCAAACTCGTGCGAAAGACCGCCGCGGATCTGCGTCTCGACGAGGAACATGGAATCAGGCTTCGCCTGACGGGCCAAATCCCGCTCGCCGCCGACGAATTCGCCACCATTTCGGAAAACATGGCCTTGAACACAACCGGCACGCTCGCCGTTGTGACGCTCATTCTGTTCGCGGCGCTGCGTTCGCCAAAGCTCATCCTTGCGGTGCTGATCACGCTGATCGCCGGTCTCGCCATGACGTCGGGGCTCGGCATTTTGATGATCGGCCGCTTCAATCTCATCTCGGTGGCCTTCGCGGCGCTGTTCATCGGGCTGGGCGTGGACTTCGGCATCCAATTCGCGACCCGCTATCGCGAAGAACGGCACAATGACAATGATCTCGAACGCTCGCTACTCTCGGCGACCCGCGGCATCGGAAGCTCGCTAACCCTCGCCGCCGTGTCGCTGCTTGCCGGTTTCTTCTGCTTTTTGCCGACGTCGTTCAGCGGCGTTTCCGAACTCGGACTGATCGCCGGCGTCGGCATGATCGTCGCTTATGTCGCAACGCTCACTTTTCTGCCGGCGGCGATCAAACTGCTGCGCCCGCGCGCCGAACATGTGCCGATCGCGACGACGTCCCTCGCCGCCGTCGACCATTGGATCGCGCATCACCGCGCCTTCGTGCTGATCGCCACGGCGGTCGTCGTGCTCGCCGGCATGCCCGCGCTGATGCATCTGACCTTCGATTCCAATCCGATGAATCTGCGCGATCAAAGGGTCGAATCGGTCGCGACCTTCCTCGATCTTTCGAAGGATCCGAAAACCGCGCCCAACAAGATCGAGGTGCTGGCGCCGTCGCTTGAAGCCGCGCGCGAATTGGAAAAGAAAATCGCCGCGCTGCCGGAAGTCGATCACGTCGACTCGATCGAATCGCTGATCCCGAAGGACCAGGACGACAAGCTCGCCCTCGTCGACATGGCGGTGTCGCAATTGCGCGGCGCGCTGTCGCCGAAGCTGAAATCGCCGCCAAGCGACGCCGAGACCGTCAAAGCCTTGATCGGCGCCGCCAAGGCGCTGCGCAAGGCGACCGCCAAGAAGCCCATACCGGCCGTGACGCGCTTCGCCGACGACCTCGACGCGCTTGCGAAAGCGAGCCCGGAAACGCGCGCCATGGCGCGCCAAGCGGTGTTTGGCGGCTTCGACAAAATGCTGAGCGAAATTCGACAGGCGCTGCAGGCGCAGCGCGTCACGATCGACACGCTGCCGGCGGATTTGCGTCGCGACTGGATTTCCGACGCGGGCGTTGTGCGAGTCGAGGCGACGCCGAAAGGCGACAGCAACGACCGCGTCGTCATGACCACCTTCGCCGAGGCGATCCAGGCGATCGCGCCGGAGGCGAGCGGTCCCCCGGTGATCGTGTCGGAAGCGCAAAAAACCATCACGCGCGCTTTCCTTGAAGCTGGTCTCTACGCTTTCATCGCCATCTTCATCATTTTGGCGGTTGCGCTGCGCAATCCAATCGACGTCGCCTTGACGTTGGGCCCGCTGGTGCTCGCAGGCATCATGAGTCTCCAGGCTGCCGATCTGCTCGGCATGTCGCTGAATTTCGCCAACGTCATTGCGCTGCCGCTGATGTTCGGCGTCGGCGTCGCCTTTCATATTTATTATGTCATCGCCTGGCGAAAGGGCGTCGTCGACATGTTGGCGTCAAGCCTCACCCGCGCCATTTTCTTCAGTTCGTTGACGACGGGCACCGCCTTTGGCAGCCTGATTTTGTCGAGCCATCCCGGAACGGCGAGCATGGGTCAACTTCTCGCCATCTCGCTGTTCTTCACATTGCTCGCCGCGTTTATAATCGTGCCGGCGTTTCTTGGTCCGCCGCGCAAGCCGATAAAGGATGCGGCGGACTCGGCTTGACCGAGTCGGCGTTCCAGCGTTCGCTAGCTTGAGCGAATCGCATTCATCGCAACAAACAGAGGTCCGGCGTCATGAGAAAAGCATGTCTACGCGTTGCTGTGGCGATAGCCCTCTGCGCCCCGACGGCGGCGAACGCCGTCGACGCCATTTACGGGGTTTGGGTTCGCGAAGGCCATCCGGACGACAAGCTGGAGTTTTACGACTGCACAGGCAAGCTTTGCGCCAAGGGGATCGAGCCGATGCCCGACGGCTCGCCGCCGCCGGTCGTATTGAAGAACGCCGCCAAGACGACGCCCAACCATTGGGAGGGCGATATCAATGATCCCGAAAGCGGCAAGACCTATATCGGCAAGATCGCGCTCGATTCGCCGACCTCGCTGACGATGACGGGCTGCCTCGTCGCCTTCCTGTGCCAGAGCGAGACCTGGACCAGGGTTTCCGGTCCCACCAAGCCGGCGGCCGACGCCAAGCCGTCTGGACAAGAGCCTGCGGCAAAAGCGGCCGCGCCCGCGTCAGAAGCCAAGGAGCCCGTCGCGAAGGAGCCCGTCGCGAAAGAGCCGATCGCGAAAGAGCCAGCGACCAAGGAGACGCCAAAGCCGGCAGCCAAGGAGGCGCCGAAGCCGACCGCGAAACCGGCGAAGCCGGCGAAGGGCAAGGCGCCCGCTCCCGCCGCCGAAACGGAATAGCGACGAGAGGGTCTGGCGCGCGGCAGCCGCGCCGGTCCTTACCGATACGTAACTTGACCCTCGCGCCGCCGCGCGCGACCTTGCAATTCACAGCTTTTCGCGCGTTGACGGCCAGCGCGCGCCTCCTCGCCGCCGCTTGGGAAGGCTTGCGATCCGGCGCTCTTCCGTTCTGGGCGGGCGAAGTGGAGCCACAGGACCCTGGGGCGCGGGCCTTCCCCACGCCCCCACTGGCGCTTAAGGAAGGGGACGCTCAGGCCGTTCCCGCCGTCCCTTCTCCGGAGACGTCTACTCCTTGACCGCGTCCGCTCTGTTTCGCTCTCATCGCCTGGCGTTAGCCGTCGCGACGCTCGCGGCGGCGCTCGCCGGCTGCGATCTGGAGTGGGACAAGCCTGACCTCTCGGCGCCGCCGCCGGCGCGTTTCGTGGAAGCAAAGCCGCATCCGGCGCCGTCGATCTCAGGGGGACGGGATTTCGCCGTTAAATTCGGCTCCAGGGAATTGACCCAGCTCGTCGAGCGCGCGCTCGACGACAACCTCGACATCGCGGCGGCGATCGCCCGCATCGCCGAAGCCGACGCCCAGGCGCGCATTTCAAGCGCCGCGCTATGGCCGTCGGTCTCCATGTCGAACATCGCCCGCACCACGCGGACTCCCGGCACCACGATCAACGTCGGCTCGGCGAGCTCCGGATTTAATCCGGCGACGTCCAGCACCGGCACAACTTCGGCGGCACGCGCGCGCAACTTCGGCTTTTTCCAGCTCGGCCTGACCGCGAGCTATGAAGTGGACTTCTGGGGCAAGAACGAGGACGCCTCCAGGGCGGCGCGCATCCTGGCCAATGTCTCGCGCTTCGACCGTAACGTCGTCGAAATCTCGACCGTCGCCGCCGTGCTGAACGCCTATTTCCAGGTGCTCACGGCTCAGGACCGTCTGCGCATCGCCCGCCAGAACGTCACCATCGCGCAACAAGTGATGGACGCCATCAACGCAAGGCTCGAAGTGGGCGTGGCGACTGTGCTCGACATTTCGCAGCAGCAAACGATCCTGGCGCAGCAGCAGGCGACCGTCCCGCCGCTCGAACAGACCCTGCGCCAGACCCGCAACAATCTTGCGGTGCTGCTGGGACAGACGCCCGAGAGCATGACGATCAAGGGCGGCTCGCTGATTCAGCTGGCCTTTCCGCGCATCGCGCCGGGTCTGCCGTCGGAAGTGCTGTTACGCCGCCCCGACGTGGCCGAGGCGGAAGCGCGACTCGCCTCGCAGGAATTTTCGGTGCTGCAGGCGCGGGCCGCCTTTTTCCCGTCTCTCAGCCTGACCAGCCTCTATGGCTTCCAGAGCGCGCTTCTCTCGACGCTGCTGCTGCGGCCAGGCGCCATCGGCTTGCAACTGGCGGGAACGCTGACGCAGCCGGTGTTCGACGGATGGAATCTGCAGGGCCAATATGATTTCCAGAAAGGCCGCTACTCGGAACTCGCGGCGCTTTACCGCAAGCAAATTCTAACCGCGTTGTCCGAAACCGAGAACGCGCTGATTGCAATACGCGAGACAGACCGCCAGATGAAGTTCCTGAGCGTCGCGGTGTCCGCCGCACGCCGCGCGCTGGACGCAGCGGAGATGACACTGCGGGAAGGGACAATTGACATCGTGACGCTGGCGCAAACGCAGACGAGCTATTTCCAAACGCAGGACCAGCTGGCCATCGCGCGGCTCTCCCATTTTCAGGCGGCGACGAGCCTCTATCAGGCGCTCGGCGGCGGCTGGTCGCCCACGACCCGCGAAATCGAAATCGCCCGCTCCAACGCCGCATATGAAGCCGACCGGGGACCATGGCCATGATCCGCGTCAGCCGAAGAGCGCTGCTTGCCATCGGCGCGCTCGCGCTCGCCGGCGCCTTGGCCTGGGCCTATCAATCGGGAAAGCTCCCTGGCTTCGCCGCTAAGGACCAGGGTCACGGCGCGGCGGGTTCGGGCGGGCCACGAGGCGACCGTATCGTTACGGCGACTGCGGCGAAGACCCGCCTCAACGACGTGCCGGTGACCATCGATGCGGTCGGCACCGTTCAGGCGCTCAACACGGTGACGATCCGCACGCAGGTCGACGGGCGGCTGCTGCGCCTCGCCTTCACCGAGGGACAGGACGTCCGCAAAGGCGACATCCTGGCCGAAATCGATCCGGCGCTCTATCAGGCGCAATATGATCAGGCCGTCGCCAAGAAGGCGCAGGACGAGGCCAATCTCGCCAACGCCCGCGTCGATCTGGCCCGCTACGAAAAACTCGTCGTCGGCAATTTTGCCTCCAAGCAGCAGCACGCCACCCAGAAGGCGAGCGTCGCTCAGCTTGAAGCGCTGGTGCGGGCCGATAAGGCTGCGATCGATAATACAAAGACGACGCTGGACTATGCGACGATCCGCTCGCCGATCGACGGCCGCGCCGGCATCCGACTCGTCGACGTGGGCAATATTCTACACGCCTCGGATTCGACCGGCATTGTCGTCATCACGCAACTGAAGCCGATTTATGTTGTGTTCACCGTGCCGCAGCAGACGTTGCCGGCGGTGCAGAAAGCGCAGGCCGACGGAGCGGCCAAGGTCGCGGCGCTCGCTCCCGACAACGCGACGCCGATCGAAACCGGAGAGCTAAGCGTCATCGATAACCAGATCGACCAGATGACGGGAACGGTGCGCATCAAAGCGATTTTTGCGAATCAGTCGCTGGCGCTCTGGCCTGGCCAATTCGTTAATGTGCGCCTGACGCTCGACACGCTGAAGAACGCGGTCGTGGCCCCGAGCCACGCGGTGCAACGCGGGCCGAGCGGCGCTTTCGTCTATGTGCTGGGCCCCAATGATATCGCGACAATCCGCGAGGTGACGACGGGCCGACAGGATGAGAAAATCGCCGTCATCGCAGCGGGGCTTCAGCCTGGCGAGGTCATCCTGACAAGCGGCTTCTCTCGGCTGTCGGACGGCGCAAAGGTTCAGATCGTGCGCGCGGCTTCGGCCGCAGACGGCGACAGCGCCGAAGCCAGCGGCGAAGACGAGCGCGCAAAGCCAGCGCGCGGAGCGCCGCCGCGCGCGCAAGGCAGTCGAATGAAAAAATGAACGTATCAGCGCCCTTCATCCGCCGACCGGTGGCGACGTCGCTCCTTGCGTTCGCCGTGCTGCTGTTTGGCGTGATGGGCTATTTGCGACTTCCCGTCTCGCCGCTGCCGCAGGTCGATTTTCCGACCATTCAGGTGACGACGCAGCTTCCCGGCGCCAATCCCGATACGATCGCATCGCTGGTGACGGCGTCGCTCGAACGACAGTTCGGCCAGATTCCGTCGCTGACCAGCATGTCGTCGCAAAGCTCCTTCGGGCTCTCGCAGATCACGCTGCAATTCGATCTCGACCGCAACATCGACGCGGCCGCGCAAGACATTCAGGCGGCGATCAACGCCGCCGCCTCGACGCTGCCGCGCAACCTGCCCTATCCGCCCGTCTACGCCAAGGTTAACCCCGCCGACACGCCAATTCTGACGCTGACGCTGCGTTCGAAAACCGCCACCCTGCGCGATTTGAGCGATCGCGCCGACACGCTGATCGCGCCGCAGCTCTCGCAGGTCTCGGGAGTCGGCCGCGTGTCGGTGCAAGGCGGCGTGCGCCCCGCCATCCGCATTCAGGCCGATCTCGCGCGCCTCGCGGCCAATCGGATCAGCATGGAGGATCTGCGCCTCGCCATAGCTTCGGCCAATGTCGCCGGCGCCAAGGGCTCGCTTGACGGCAGGCGACAGTCATACGTGCTGGACGCCAACGACCAGATTCTGCACGCGAGTCAGTACGACGACATCATCGTCGCGTGGCGCAATAATGCGCCGGTGAAGCTTCGTGACGTGGCGCACGTCCTCGACGGGCTGGAGAACGCACGCGTCGGCGGCTGGCACAACGGCGAGCAGACGGTGGTTCTCGACGTATTGCGCCAGCCCGGCGCCAACATCATCAACACTGTCGAATTGGTGAAGAGCGAGCTGCCGCAGATTCAACGGGCGCTTCCCGCCGGCATGACTCTCGACATCGTCAACGACCGCACCGTGACGATCCGCGCCTCAATTTTCGAGGTTCAGTTGACGCTTGTCATCGCCGCGGCCCTCGTCGTGCTTGTCGTGCTGATGTTCTTGCGGAGCTGGCGCGCGACCATCATCGCCGGCGTCAGCCTGCCGCTCTCGATCATCGCCACATTCGCCACCATGTGGGCGGCGGGGTTCTCGCTCGACAATCTGTCGTTGATGGCGCTGACCATCGGCACGGGCTTCATCGTCGACGATGCGA
>Ga0194126_10002670_pt1 | contig 28835 bp, 21 predicted proteins | sample TA2KigC150mmetaG_FD_148641 | JGI IMG/M metagenome (GOLD analysis project Ga0194126, IMG submission 148641) | Freshwater microbial communities from Lake Tanganyika, Tanzania - TA2015035 Kigoma Deep Cast 150m | ecosystem: Environmental > Aquatic > Freshwater > Lake | place: Tanzania: Lake... | reverse complement strand
ATGACCTTCCTCTCGCATCTCTTTCTCGTGCGCTTGCGGGTGAAGATGGGAGTGGATGCACCTGCCCTGACTGTTTCCCAGGTACGCCAGTTACTCCAAGTCGTCTTGCCACAGCGCAAGTTTGATGTGCAGTCCGCGTTAGACGAGGTGGAGCGGATTCAGAAACGGAACCGCGCGGCCTATCTTTCCCACCGCAAACGCAAACTGCGGGAACTTCATGCCCAACTAAAGTAACGTTGTAATACTAGTGACTCAGCCCCCGAATGAATTCGGGGTCTCAGCGCGGTGGAAATCGGTTGGAAACCGATTGTGACCAACTTGATTGATCGAGTTTTCACTTCGTTGAGGCGCCGATTGGAAATCGGCGGTTGGATCAAGTCATAGACGAGGAGGATACGATGTCTCGCTTTGTTCGACATGCGCCGCCGGGGTCTTTGCCGGGAAGCGCAAGTTCTTCCGGCGCAGGCGGCTGCAAGTACTTTCTTATCGGCGTCGGGCTGGTGATGTTCGGCATCGCCGTTTTGGCAGTCCTGGGAATCGTCGCCTACGTGCTAACGAATCGGCTGCCATCGCTGCCAACCGCGCAGCAACTGCCGACGGTACCGGGACCGGATGTCGCGTTTCAAGAGCCGTTGCCCGGCGCGCAGCTCGCGGTTGGCGAAGCGGTGCTCGTCTTCGCGACCGCGCGCGATCAGAATCTCGTGACGCGCGTGGATCTGTGGATTGACGATCAGTTGGCGATCCAGCAGATCCCACCCGATCCGAACGGTCTCACGCCGTTCAGTTTGATTCACAATCTGGTCGCGACCAAGGCGGGGACGTCCGCGTTGCGTGTGCGCGCCTACAACGCGTTGGGCGCAATGGGCGAATCACCCGTGTTGAACGTGACTGTCTTTGACCAGACAGCCACCGCGCCCGGACAGCCGCCGGTGACACCCCAACCGCCGACCTCGCCGGTGCCACCGGGTCCGCCTTCGCCACCGGCATCGCCAGAGCCGCCGACCCCGCCGTCACCATCAGCACCGCCAGCGCCGCCTGCGCCACCGGCTCCGCCGGGTCCCCCGGGACCGCCGGAGCCACCGGCACCACCGCATCCGCCGTTACCACCTAACCCGCCGGTACCACCAATTGGTTGGCTTCCCCCTCTCGCCCCAGATCCGGGGCCTGGGGTAGCCAAGATTATTCCCGGTCTCGTTCCGGGTCAGCCGGGTTCTCCTGGCGTGATGATTATGCCGGGGTTGATGCCGGGAAAGACTTTGAAGGATTTGTTGAATCCGCCCAACGCGCCGCTCCAAGCCCCGGAGTTGCTGACGGCGAATGTGGCGGGTTGCACCGTCACTCTCGCCTGGAAAGACACGTCGGGAAAGAACCCCATCTTCGGCATCGTCCGTAGCGCGGCTGGCGAGCCGGGGCGATTATTGGTGAAAGAGCAACTGCCGTCCGGTACGACGACATACTCGGACAAGGTGCCCCATCCCAGCACCTACGTCTATGAGGTCGCGGCTTATGCACAGATCGGGCAGAACTGGCATCGGGCGATAAGTAATCTCAAACAGGTGGTTGTCCCGCCGGCGGCAGACTGCATCCCCGCGCGGGTTCAGACCAAGTTCGTCTACTTCAAGCCAGATTCGTTTCAACCCGCCGGGGGTGTGGCAAGGGGCGCTCTCCGTGTTACCGTCGGCGAGGTCACGCGGCGTATCCCTTCGAAAGACTCGCTTCGCCGGGGCGACTGGAGTGAGTGGCCGACCGAAGTTTTCCCCGCGCCCGAATCACTCTACGGCAACGTCCCCAGCGTACGGCTAGAAGTGAATGCGAATGGCTCGGATGAGTCAGGAGCCCCAGACCTGGGTGGATTCGGCCGGGACTATACACCGAGGGATCTGGTTGAGCCAAATCGCGTGCGGACTGTCACCGGACAGAATTTCAGTCTCGGCTATCGCTTCTGGATCGAGGATAAAAAGTGGACGGGCAAGGGGACGACCGACAAACTTCCCGCCCCCACGAACCTCCGGTTCAAAGAGATTACCGCCAGTCGCCGCATCCTCGAATGGGATTGGACGGGTGATCAGAGTCTTCTCGATGTCTACATCCTCTACCGCGGATACAGTTGCCCTGGCACCCAAGTGCCAGTCCAGTCACCGACGCAGCTGCCAAAAGGCGATCGGTATTCTGTCATCTGGGTTGGGAATGAACCACCTGGCTGCATCGCCAGTTACCAGGTCAGCGCCTATGGCACGCCCGGCGAGTCGGCGATCAGTAACACGGTGACCGCGAACACGACGGCAGCTATCGCCGCGGCGCAGGTTACCTTCAAGGACCTGACTGTCACCCAAGACGCTACGGGCGACATCATGCTGATTGCTGGTCAGCAAATGCGCACGTCGGAGAAGACGAATATCAAGGCAAATACTCTCCTTCTCTTGAATCAACTAGGATTTAGCGGGCAGAATAATGTCTTCACGGTCAACTTGGCGCGAGATGAAGCCCTCTGGCTTCATTCCAGGGCGTTCAATTGCTCGCTTGAGAGCGCCGTCTTCCGCGCACCCGAGGGTGACTGGAAAAAGTTCGGACAAAGAACAGAGACGATCCAGACCAAGGACGCGCAGGGGAAGGTTGTGTGCAAGATGACCGTGGAGATCAAGGTAGGAGACGCGGTGGCTCCGCCGCCGGGGCCGGCTGGCCCCGGCGGGGCAGTCCCCTGCGCGGGTGCGCCGGCGATCACCTCCTTCACCGCATCGCCGGAGACGATAGAAGCCGGCAAGTCCTCCACGCTGCGTTGGACGACGACGAACGCGGACAAGGTGATGCTTAACCAAGCGCAAGTGAGCGATCCACAACAGGTAAAATCTGGCTCGCGCGAGGAAAAGCCCCAGACCACGACGACGTACACACTGACAGCCACGGGCTGCAAAGATCCGCCGGCAACCAGGCAGGTGAAGGTGACGGTGCAAGCCGCCGGGGTTGCTCAACCAGCCAACCCAGCGGTTTGCCAACAGACTCCGGGCGTCACCACCGCGCGATTCGTCAACGAGGCATCGGCTCCTGTGATTTCTCTGAAGATAGATGGCAATGAGCAGTTGACCTCCGCCAGTCCAGAGATTCCCTACAATCGTTATCTGGATGTGCCGAACGCGCAACCGGGTCAGCACAAGTTGTTCGCCCAGATCGGTTTTCGCAAAGCGGACGGCAGTTCCGATGCGCGCTACAACCACGAACCCACATTTACGCAGCAAGCGAATGCGATCTGCACGATCACCATACCCCAGCCGACGATTCAACAATTGCTGACCAGGTTTGGCGCAAGCGCGTGTTGGCGCAGCGGCGTTTACAGCATCGAAGAAAAAGGTCCGCTGGGGCTGCCGTTGATCCACTATAAACAGATGGCTTTTTGCTTTAACGGCGACGGCTCACTGAATTTCTACGAAGGCGTTGCGCCCCTGGCGCCCAGCGCTGCCACGCTGATCGAGTCGGGGACGTACAGTCAGGTCAGTCGCGATCCGACCAAATGGACCGTAACTTTCCAAGCCACCGGCAATAAGAGTAGGCAAACATTCCAAGGTATGTATGACGAACAAGGGGCTGACCTTCGTCAACAATCAGGAGACTCCCTCGCCACCGGTCCCTATTTCAAGATGTCCAACGGTCCGCGGGGGACCGTCTTCGAAACTCAGTACTATTGGCCACTCCGGTAACGGATGAGGAGGATCAAAATGATTACCCAAACCATCAACCACCAATCGCATCGCCGCCGCGCCGGCGCGCTCGCAATCGTCACGCTCGTCACCGCGCTACTCGCGAGCGCGTGCGAGCCAGAGGCACCGAAACTCGCGCAGGCGCCGGCACCGGCACCGGGTGCCGTCAACCCCCAAGTCTGGATCGAGTTTCCCTTCGAAGGGCAAACGCTGCCGATGGGACCAGTGACACTCGTCGCCTATGCCGCTGACCCGACAAACGTCGTGCAGATTGATCTGCGCGTGAATGGGCAAGCAGTGCCAGCAGGACCACCGCGCGGCATCGACGCGAACAACGGCTATCGCCTGGCGCGCCTGGATTTCACCTGGCAACCGCTGGCGCAAGGGCAGTACCTCCTTGAGGCGCGCGCGCGTAATTCCGCCGGCACCTACGGGCTGCCTACCACCGTCAAGTTTTGTGTGGGGTCTTGCCAACCGATTACCCCCACCTGGACGCCCACACCCGCCGCGCGCCGCTTCACCGACACGCCGACGCCAACTCCCGTCACGCCGACTCGCACGCACACACCGATCACGGCAGTCGCGCCGCCACCGCCGCCCATCACTCCCACGCGCACGCACACACCGATCACGGCAGTCGCGCCGCCACCGCCCGCGAGCATCAACTTCCGTTCCGACGCGCCGTACGTCAACGGCGGCAGTTGTACGACGCTGCGTTGGGATGTGGACAACGTGCGAGCCGTCGCTCTCGATGGGCAAGGCGTCGTCGGTCACAGCAGCAGACAAGTGTGCCCTTGCCAGCAGACCACGTACACTCTGAACCGATTATGCGTAATTCACCCTTTGGCGTTACGTCAAGTGGCGGACCGTCCATTTTGATAGGCTCTTGAACGTGACGAGTCCCTGAGATGCCATCGGTTGACTGATTTCCGACCTAATTTGAAGTGCTGAACTCGTTCGGCGGCGAGTGTATAGCCAATTACGCATAATCGGTTCTGAGTGTAGTCAAACTCGACAACACCACGGAGAATCGGACTGTGACGATTATGGTGTACGGCAGTTGCCCGCCTCCCCCCGCGCCGCCAACAACCGTCCGACCGCCGACCACGGTTGCGCCGCCGCAAGACAAGACCGGTCCGAGTATTAGCAACATCACACTCGATCTGGAGGGCTGCCAGTTGATCGGCAGAGCGACGATTACCGATCCATCGGGTGTGTCGCAAGCCAAGTTCCGGATCAATACCGGGACGGGCTGGGGCACGATTTGGATGAAGAATATTGGCGGCAATCGTTGGGAAACTGAAGTTGGAATCAAACCCCCTAGCGGAGTGGCAAACGTGCAATTCGGCGCGTGGGCGATGGACAGCCGATTAAACGAAACCACTGCGGATGGCGGGAGCAAGACCATCTCCGCCACAGGATGCCTACAATAACTCGACGCGGGCGCAGGAGTCAAACTCCTGCGCCCTTGGAGGATTCCGATGTGCTTGAAACCAAAACGCGCGTTCATCTTTCTGCTCGCGCTCTGCGCGCTCTTGCTCGCGTGCGACCTGGGTTCGCTCCTCGGCGGCGGCGTGACCAAGCCAACCGTCATCATCACCGCGCCGGCGAGCGGCGCGCGCGTCAACGCGGGGACCGAAGTCGCCGTGCAAGCCACTGCAACCGACGCGCGCGGAATCGCGTGGATCGAATTGTGGGTGGACGGCGCGGTGGCGGGCAACCAGGTCTTGCCCGCGCCGCAGACGAGTTACACTGCCATCCTGCTTTGGCGCGCGACGACGCCGGGCGCGCACGTCATTCAAGTGCGCGCGTACAACACCGCGAGCGCGGCAAGCGACCCGGCAGCAATCTCAATCGAGGTCGCGCCGGTCATCGCGCAGGCAACGCAACTGCCACCACCCTCGGCAGGGCGCGCGACGCCGACGCCAACGCCCGCGCAAATTCCAGGCGCGGCACCGCCCCCATCGCCTACCAGTCCAGTGCCGACTGCGCCGTCACCGTGGCGCATTCCCACCAATCCCACCACGGCGATACGAAAACCGGCGACCCCATTTGCGCCCGCCGATTTGCCTTTCCACATTGATTGCAGCGCGCTCGATCCATCCAGAAAAGCAGAGTGTGATCGCTACATTGCCAATACGCGCGATCTTGTCTACCCACTCCTGCGGGAAATAACCGGCACATCGCTTTCCAGTTGTTATGATGCCGTGTACTACAAGATTGTGCCTGACGAACAATTGACAACGCATAGGGCGCAAGCGCAACAGAACAGGATCTTGTCGTCACTGCGCGAAACGTTAAACGCTGCCCCTGCTCCCCTCTATGACTCGCACGAGATATTGCATACGATCAGTATGTTTTGCATCAACGCACTAGACAACCACGTCTTTCACGGCGCAATCGAAAGTCATATTGACCTGACTCTGACCGGGCTTCAGTGGCAAAATCCCGGCAGAGAACTCATAGCGAACTGGTTGGAAAAGAAACTCATACCAGACATAAAGAAAAACCCAACACCACAGCCAACTCCAGGCGTCATCGCCGTTGACCACCCATGCGCGAAAATTTTCGGGGATCTAGTGACGATTCTGTATTATGACTCTGGAATCGAAGCCATCAAACGACTCTACCGAGCCACCATCAAGCGCGACCCGACTGTTGTGCCCAACGCTAAACTGTCCGGTCTCTTTGGAGCAAACGCCTGGCAATATCAAATGGTCGTGAACGCGCTCAAACAGAATACGAAACATTCAGTCACTGTGCCCGAGTGCGGGTATTGAAATGGGCATGCCGACTGTGGCAGTCTGCCGTCATCGGTCGGCGGTCAACAAATCTCGAGGAGGTCTCAAATGAACACGCGACCACAACGTACGATTATCGTTCTGCTTGCGCTCTGCGCGCTCGCACTACTCGCGTTCGGCGTGAGCTGCGCTGCCCTCGCGCCCACCAAACCAACGGTGGTCATCACCGCGCCGGCGAGCGGCACGCGCGTCAACGCCGGCACAGAAGCCGCAGTGCAATCTACCGCGACGGACGCGCAAGGAATCGCGCGCGTCGAACTGTGGGTGGATGGCGCGGTCGTTCGCAGCGACGCGCTCCCCGCGCCGCAAACCGCGTACACCGTCATTCAACGCTGGACAGCGACAACGCCGGGCGCGCACGTGATTCAAGTACGCGCGTACAACACGGCAGGCGCGGCAAGCGACCCGGCATTTGTTTCAATCGAGGTCGTCGGCGCGCCGACAACCGCCGGAGGGTTGGTGCCCGCCACGGCTATTCCACCCGGGCAGTCACCCGTATCGCCCGGTGGAGCGGTAGCGCCACCTACGCTAACCTCTACGGTACCCAGACCGGTCCCGACGACGCCGCCAACATCCATCCCAACGGCTACGAAACCACAACCACCGCCGCCACCGGCTTGCCCCGGTCCGCCGGTGATCACATCTGTCTTCACGGCGAATCCGGCGACGATTACCGCCGGGCAATCCACGACGCTGAGTTGGGGCAAAGTGGACAACGCAACCAGCGTGACAATTGACCCAGGTATCGGCGGTGTTGCCACACCTGATTCGAGAGTCGTCAAGCCAGATAAGACGACGACATACACGTTGACTGCGACGGGGTGCGGTGGCACGATCACAAAGCAAGTGACTGTGACGGCGAATCCCGCTCCTGCTACAACCGCCCTGTTGATTCTGACAGGCAAGTGGGGCTCTCCGCAGTGGGGTGAAATGACGTTCATGCACAACACCAACAACAACCAAGTCGTCGGCTTGTACACTTGGGACGATGGTTCGCTCGATGGCGTCTTTGTTCAGAGCACGCGACGGATGGACTTTCGTTGGTGGGAGAAGGCGCGCGGAAAAACCTATTACGACCAATCTGATCCGCGCGAGCGCGGCGTCGGCTATCTGGTCATCTCAGAGGATAGCAAAACCCTGACCGGCAAATGGCGCTATGAGAGTACGCCGGAAGGCAAATGGGACGGCGATTGGACCGCCACGCGCAAGTGAACCGGACGGGTTCTGAAAAGCAAGGCATTTTCAAGACCCTCCGGCTGGGGTGATGAAAAATCGTTCTGGCGACGTGTCCACCATGATCCCATTTTTGTTTCCAGCAGTCAGTGTGCGCGAGTGCCAAACCCGTAATCGAGCGCAAGATTGTGCTGTAAATTGCCGACGATACCTGACCAGGTACTCAAGTTTGTAGCTTTGATCAGGAACAAAATCGAGATCGCGGCTCACTGAGAAGGCGGGTTGTTTAGAGCCAATTTTCATCAGCCTACCCTCCGGCTCTGACAACGAGGAGGCAAAATGAACAGACATTGGATCGCATTGTTCGTCGGCTTGTTCCTGGGCACTCTGTTGGTCTGCTGCGCGCTGGGGCTTTTTTTCGCCTTGGGACTCGTGTCTCTCCCGACAGCCGAACTCACTCCGACGACAGTGGCGGTACGCACCCAGCCGCTGCCGGTGATTACCGCGCCGGTCGCCCCTCCCGCGGGCGTCGCAACGCCGATGACCGCGTCGCCAGCCGAGCGCACGATCGCCGTGACGGCGCTCGCATACAACGCCGCGCGCGCCGAAGGGAGCACGCAGCGCGCGCAAATCATCATTCGACCGAAAAGCGACAACATCGTCCGCGTCGGCTTTCTCGAACGCACGGCGGTGGGGATCGGCGCGATGTGGCGTTCGGCGGCGTGGACGGCGACCACCGCCGCCGCGCTGATGCTCGGCGTGGATCTTTCCGCGTACGACATCGCGTTCGACACCGGCGCGGAACTGATTGACGGTCCGAGCGCGAGCGGCTTGATGACCGTCGCGGTCCTCGCCGGACTATTGGGTGACGACGTGCGCGCGGACGCGGCGATGACCGGCACGATCAACCCGGACGGCACGATCGGTCCGGTCGGCGACGTCCCGCAGAAAATCGAAGGGGCGGCGCGCGACGGCAAGAAACTCGTCGTCGTGCCCATCGTCAACCGGAACTCGGTAGACCTCAAAAGCAAAAAGACCGTGGACGTAGTCGAATGGGGACGCAACCTGGGTGTGGAGGTCCGCCCGGTGAGCACCGTCTACGAAGCGTACGAGATCTTGACCGGGAAAAAGTTGCCGCGCCCCGCGGGCGCGCCGCGCGTCGCGCTCTCTTCCCGCGCGATCGCGCAATTCACTACCGCGACGAATACGCTCCTCGCGCGCTATAATCAGGAAATGCAACGCTACAACGCGCTGCCTGAAAACATTCGCCAGGGGCGTGCGGAAAGCGTTTCAAGCGCGACGCAATCCGCGCAGACTTGCTCCCAGTATCTCGCGCAAGGATTGCCGGAGATCGCCTTTCAACACGGCTTTGAAGCGCTCTCTGCTTTGGTCGCGCTGAACGCGTCGGCGCGGCTGGATCAACTGTACCTCCAGGGCGACTATCCAGGCATGGTCGCTCAAGCCCAAGCCGCCGAGAAGGCGTTGCCCCTGAATGCCGCGCTGGATCGCTTGAAGGCGCAAACGCCGCGTACGGCGACGGATGCCATCGTGCTGATGGACGCGTACAGCGATCAAGCCGCCGCCTTCGCGCTCACCGCCGAAGGCGATCTGTTGCTGAGCGGCGTTGCCAAAGCGATGCCCACCGGCAAACCGTCCGAGGAGTGGCTCAATACGCTCTATCGCGCGAATGGCGATTTCGCGAACGCGAGCGTCTATCTCGAACTGGTGGATCTGCTTCTGACGACGTACATCGGCTTTGGTCAATCCGGCGCGCCGAGCGAGGCGCGCGCCGCGGTGATGGCGGAAACACTGCAACGCGCGGCGGAAGCGAATCTCGCCTATTTCGAAAGCATCCTCGATGACAACGCGCGCACGCTCAACCTGGACTCGGCGAAATTGCGCGGTGTGGTGTTCAGCCGCGACGGAGATTACCGCAACGCCAAATTCTCCCTAGTCGGCATTCCTTTTGCCGCTCAGCGTTTGGGCGCGGGCTCCCACTCGAGTTTGATGCGGCTCGGCAGTTCGCTCAACGCGTACGCGTACTCGGCGGTCCTGATCGCCAAATACTATTCGCTCAACGCGCAGATAGACAAGGACGGCACGCTGACCGGCTTTGGGCAGCCGCAAGGTTTGATTGACATGCTTTCCCTGGCGGACCAGAACTCGGCAAGTCTGCTCGCCTTGGTGCAAGCCGAAGAGCCGTTACCCGCGCTGTTCTACTACAACAACGCGCGCTTTTTCCGCGAAGGTACCGCCGCGCAAAAATCGCTCGCGCTCTTTTACTTTTGGCAAGCCGCCGCCGAATCCCAGGTGCTTGCCAATTTCTCGCAGGCGTACGCGCAGAGCATTCAGAGGGACCTGGCTGCCAGCCATCGCCCGGTCTCGCCTTTGCTCGCGTGGGGCTGGCGCGCGCCCACGCTGCCGCCTGCGCCCCCTGCGCCCCGAGCGCTGCCGACAGTCGCGCCTTCGCCGCAAGCGCAAACGACGATCGCGCCTCCGCCGACCGGGTTGCCCGGCAACATCATCACGAACGCGGTGATGGCGCGGGACGCCAAAGCCGACACGAATGAGCCAGTCGGCGTCGCCGATACGTTTGGAACGGAGCAGGCGATTTTCCATGCGATCGTCACGATAGCCAATGCGCCGAGCGGAACCGTCCTCAAGACGGTCTGGACCGCGATTGACGTCGGCGGTGTCGCGCCGCCGAATACCCCGATGGGTGAAATGGAAATCCAGGTGGAGGGTTCGCGCAATGTGGATGCCAAGTTCAAGCCGAGCGCGGGACGCCTGCCGCTGGGAACGTTCAAGGTGGACATCTACCTGAACGGCAAACTCGATCGCACGCTCCGGTTTGCGGTGACGAGCGCGCCGCCCGTCGCGCCGCCGACGGCGGCGGGGTGTCCGCCGCTCCCTGCGCCCGCGCCCAAGCCATCGGGAATCGTCGCCAGCGTGACGATGGCATTGGACGCGAAAGGCGACACGAAAGAGCCGATCGGTCCGACGACGGTGTTCTCTCCCGACGCGACTTTGCACGCGATCGTGCGGATTCAAAACGCGCCCGCCAATACCAAAGTGGGAATCGTCTGGTACGCCATTGACGTAGGAAGCGCGGCGGCGTGCAACACCCGGCTAGGCGAGCCGTACGAACTCGTCGCGGACGGGACGCGCAACATTCACTTTACGCTCAAACCGAAGACGGCTTGGCCCACCGGCGCGTATCGTGCGGAGGTTTTGGTCAATGCGGTGTTGGATCGGGTGGTGAATTTCAGCGTGAAATGAACAAATTGCGAGAATCGCATAACCGCCGACGGGTATGCGGTTCTCACAACAAAAGTGGAGAACTAGGGCAGAGGAGCGCGTACGCGCTCCTCTGGTTTTGCGACCCTTTTGTGATATACTGCATCCACAAAATTTTTTCGACGAGGAGCAATGCAGAATGAAGTACGATTTCGATCGCGTGATCGATCGCCGCGCCACCGATTCGATCAAATGGTCGCGCAACGAAAAAATGTTCGGCAGCGCCGATGTGATTTCCGCGTGGATCGCCGATATGGACTTTGAAGCGCCCGCGCCGGTGATCGCTGCGCTGCGCGCGCGCGCCGCGCACGGCATCTACGGCTATCCGATTCGCCCGCCCAACTACTACGATTCGTTGATCGACTGGATGCGCCAGCGACTTGACTGGGAAATCAAGTCGGACTGGCTGGCGTACAGTCCCGGCGTCGTTCCCGCGCTGGCGTTCGCGCTGCACGCGTACACCCAGCCCGGCGACAAGATCATCATTCAACCGCCGGTCTATCCGCCGTTTTTTTCCGTCGTCAAAAACAACGGACGCCAACTCGTCTTCAATCCGTTGAAATTCGCGGACGGCAAATTTCGGATGGATTTGGAGCATTTGGAAAAGCAGATCGACGCGCGAACTCGAATGTTGATTTTGTGCAGTCCGCACAACCCGGTCGGGCGTGTCTGGACGCGCGAGGAGTTGACCCAGTTGGGCGAAGTGGCTCGGCGGAAAAACATTCTGATCGTCTCGGACGAAATTCACTGCGACCTCGTTTTGCGCGGTTATCACCACACGCCGCTCGCGTCGCTTTCCGACGCGCTCGCGCAGAACACGATCACGTGCGTCGCGCCTTCCAAGACGTTCAACATTCCGGGGCTGTACACGGCGGCGGCGATCATTCCGAACGCGCAGTTACGCGCGCAGTTCAACGCCGTGCGCGCAAGGCTCGGCTTGGAAGGCGCGAACATTTTCGGGCTGGCTGGATTTCAAGCGGCATATCGCGAGGGCGAAGAGTGGCTCGATCAACTACTCGCGTACTTGCAAGGCAACCTGGAATTGCTCCAAAATTATTTCGAGAAATCCATCCCGCGCCTCAAACTGATCGTGCCCGAAGGAACGTACCTGGCGTGGCTCGATTGTCGCGGCTTGGGATTGGACGAAGCGGGATTGCGCCAGTGGATGCGCGAACGCGCGCGCGTCGCGATGAACGAGGGGCACACGTTTGGCGAAGCGGGGCGCGGTTTTGCGCGTCTCAATTTCGGATGTCCGCGCGCGGTGTTAGTGGAAGCGCTGCAACGGATCGAGCAAGCCGCGAAAGATTTGCCGTAGAAGAAGACCGTCGAGGTTTTGGAAACCTCGAAGGTCTTTTACTTCAAAATCTGAAACAAGTTACTGTAATCGTCCGTCCACACGCGAAAATTGGCGAGGTTCACTTCGCGCGGACTCGTGCGCCGCGCAATCGCCGCTTGATTCAGAAACGCGCGATCGCGCGTGACGATCATCCAGATCGACGGGGACGCGCGGTCATCGCCGCGCGGATTTTTGATCAGCGCGGCGCCCAGGTTCAACTCGTCGGAAATTTTCCAGACGACCGGCGACAGATCGAGAAAATTATTGCTGATGTGCAACGCGAGAATCCCGTCGGGCTGGAGATGCTGAAGATACACGGCGAACGCTTCGCGCGTGACCAGATGCACCGGAATCGAATCGCTGTTGAATACATCCAGGATCAACAGATCAAAGTTTTGCGCTTGTCCCGCCGCCAGTTCCTGTTCGAGCGCGATCCGCGCGTCGCCCAACACGATTTGCGTTTGCGCGCGCGACGCGCGCACAAAATCGAAATAGCCGCCCGCGCCCTGCGCCAACCGCACGACCTCCGGATTGATTTCGTAATAGCGGAACAGATCGCCCGGCTGACCGTATGCGCTCAGCACGCCGATCCCCAGACCCAGGATGCCGACGCGCAACGCGCCGGGGCGTTTGGGATGCCCAAGCAACGCGAGACCGCCGCCGCCGTTTTCCGTGTAGTACGTCGTCGTCAGTTGCCGCCGCTCCGGCGCGATGAACTGATAGCCGTGACTCGTCGCGCCGTGACCCAGCATATACGCGCGCCGCGCCGGATCGTCGCCGTTGATTTCGACCACGCGCACGACGCCGAAGAAATTGCGCGCGACGAACAACGGATCGAACGATGTCGTCTTGACGTACAAAATGCACAAGCCGCCCAGCAAAACAATCGTCCCGCCCATGAGCGTTGCCAAGTTGCGCGTCGCGCGCGCGGTTTGCCCGGGCACGCGATAGCGTAGCGTGACGATGAAGAGCAAAATCGCGCACGCGAGCAAGCCGAGCGGCAGTTCCCAGTACGATTTGAACACATTGGGCGCGAGCAAACTCGTCGCGCTGCCGCCGAGCGCGCCGCCGATCGAAATCGTCAGGTAGAACGCGGTGAGATGGCGTGGATGCGGTTTGAGCCGCGCGAGTTCGCCGTGGCAGATCATACACGCGACGAAGAGCAACGCCGCGTACGCGCCCATCGCGAGGTACAGCGAAACGCTGATGACGCGCCCGAAGATCAACGCGAACAACGCGCTGAACACGAACAACGCGGGCGTGAAGATCAGGCGCGAGTACCCGCGTTCGCTCTCAAAACACAAAATGAATGTGAGCAAGTAAATCGTCAGCGGCAAAATCCACAGGAACGGAATGACCGCGAGTTCTTGCGAAATCTCGCTGGTGATCGCGAGCAACAAAACCGACGCGCACGCGGAGAGCGCGAGCCATAGCGCGAAACGTTTTGCGGCGGGACGCGCGCGCGCCTCTTCCGTTTTCGTTGTTGGCGGAGCCGCGTGACGCATCGTTTGAAACGCGCCGTACAGCGCGAGCAGTGCGAACGCCACCCAAGCCAGCGACCACAGTTGCGCTTGCTGTTGCACCGTGAACAATGGTTCGATCAGAAGCGGGTACGTGAGGAGCGCGAGCAACGACGCGACGTTCGACAACGCGTAGAGCCGGTACGGCGAACGTCCGGGATATTTTCGATTGAACCACGCTTGCATCAACGGACCGTTCGTCGCCAGCAAAAAATACGGCAGTCCGATCGCGACAGTGAGAATTTTGAGAATATCCCCAATCGGCGTATCCACGCCGCGCGGTTGCCAGGACGCATCCGGCAGAACCGGCGCGCGCCATATCAGCGCGGTGAACGCAAGCAGGATCAGCGATGCACTCACGACAACCCAATGAATGGCGCCTTGTCTTTTTTCACCCAAACGACCGATCAGCCAATCGGCATACGCGTAACCGCCGGTCAACGCCGCTTGGAAAAACAGCATCGTCGTTGACCAGACCGCAGGCGTGCCGCCAAACCAGGGCAGGATGTATTTGCCGAGCATCGGCTGAACTTGGAACAGCAAAAACGCGGAAAGAAAAATCGAGATGGCGTAGTAGATCATCTTGATCAATTCTGTGGCAAGGTCAAAGTGAGACAAGGCATTTGCAAAGCGCGCGCGAGGATTTCGACGATGGCGCGCTGAGCGGCGGAACTGCGCGCGATGAATTGCGCGCAGCCGTCGCCTTGCGCGCCGATCCCTTTGCCGCCCCAGATGTGCGGCTGGAGCGGCGCGTAATTCAGAACGCGATGCAATACCGGCGCAGTCAATTCTTCCGGGCAGACCGGCGCGGCATAACGATCGAATAATTCTTGCGCCTCGATCATCAGCGCACCGAGACGCGCCGCGTCACCCGCGCGTAACGCGTCCACCGCTTGGGAGACGATGCGCCGGTTGTGCGCGCCAAACAATTCTTGCGCGCCGCGCGCACAATCGGTTTGCGCGTGAGGATAACATTCGTTCAAGCGGCGCAAAATCGCTTGTGTGTTTTTCTGCGCGCGCAAATCCACGATGACGAAATGCAGATCGCGCGCAACGCGCAATTCGGTCGTTTCGAGATGATCGCCGTCGAACGTCATCAGCACCGGACGACTGCCGAACGCGCAACCCTGATCCATTCGCCCACAACGCGACGGCGTCGTGATTTCGCCTTGATACGCCAGTTCCATTTCGTCACGCGTGGTCAAACCCAGATCGTACACGCGATTGAACGCGCGCGCGATCAGCACGCAAATCGCCGCGCTCGACGACAGTCCTTTCTTGACCGGCAAATCGGTTTTGTGGTTGTGGACGACCAAGCCGCGCACTTGATATTTCATCAGCGCTTGATACGCCACTCCGGCGATGTAACTCCAAAAGCCGCCGCGTTGGGCTTGGTCCAACAACACGCGCGCGTCCATCGGGATTTCGCGCGAGACGGAAACCCCGTCCTCCGGCGTGGTCGCAGTGAGAACGAGCGCGGTTGGATGCGGCGCGATCTTGGCGTAGATGCCTTGTTCGGTGCCGCAGATGATCGTATAGCCCTTTTCGATCGTAGGGTTGTCGCGGCGATAGCCACCCGCCCAATCGGAATGTTCGCCGAAGAGGCAGATGCGCCCGGGAATGAAGAGGTTCACGTCTTTGGATTATAACCGAAAACGGCGTTGCGACAAACGCGCGCCTGATCTTGAAATTTAAGGTTCGCAACAACCGATTTGGTGTTATACTGTATTGGTCAACCAGATGTTGCACATGCTTTTGACATAAAAACGCCAGGAAAGCGTTCAATTTGCCCGTAGTGCCCAGCATGGCGCGGCTACCACCCTCGCGGGCACTGTGCAACACCCCGCCCCGTTGACTAGTACACGATTTGGTGTTATACTATGTGGGTAGATTGAGATTCCCGTTCTCACCCGATCGGAAGGAGGTGATGTGCACGCGGCTTTACAAATCGGATTGGCAGTCTGTTCCTGTTTCGCATTATCCAATTAGTTTCTCACGAAAGGAGATTGTACGATGGAACGAATTATGGGGGTGCTGACTCTCAAAGCACCAGTCTACAAAGAAATCGCTGAAGATAAGTCAGCCACGACGATGGCAGCGATCATTGTAGTTATCACGACATTGGTTAGTGGCTTTTTCAAAGGTTTGGTGCACGTCAACGAAACAACCGGTGCGGCAAGCGTTAGTATCGGCGGCGCAGTTCTCGGCGCGATCCTGACGCTGATCTTTGGTTTGATCGGTTGGGTGATCGCCGCGTGGGTTTTGCAACTCGTCGCTGGATGGTTCGGCGGTAAGACGGACACAGGCGAAATGATGCGCGTGACCGGGCATGTCGAGGTCTTCAGCCTCATCGCCGTGTTGAATGTCTTGACGCTCGGTGGCACCGCCCTTGCATGCGTGACCGGGCTTGTCGGGCTTATCGTCGGCATTCTGAAACTCGTCGGCTATGTGATTGGCGTGCGCGAAGCCGCCGAGTTCACTACCGGCAAAGCGGTTGTCACCGCCCTCATCGCCGCGATTATCAACTTCCTGATTGTCGCAATTCCGGTAGGCGCGTTGATGGCAACCCTGGCTGTCGCGATGGCAATCGGGGGCTAACCTGTACACGACTCCACTGAAAAAACTCGCTCGCGTACTACTTTTGGGTTAGAAAACGAGCGTGAAAAATTATCGAAAACGACATTCAGAGACCTTTTTTCAGTAGAGTCCTGTACACGTAAATCAACGGAGCCAGAGTCATTCGACTCTGGCTTTTTTGCTAATTCCGGCATCGGCGGTATAATCGTCTCCGCAAAACCAGGAGGATGCAAATCACAATGAAAGAGATCAACATCGCGGTCGTGCCGGTGGCGGGAATGGGAACGCGGTTGTTGCCCGCGACCAAATCGCAACCGAAAGAAATGTTGCTCGTCGGACGCAAGCCGGTCGTGCAGTACGTCGTCGAAGAAATGACGCGCGTCGGCATCAAACGGTTGCTCTTCATCACGGGCGCAGGCAAGACCTCCATCGAAAATTATTTCGATCTGAACAACGAACTGATCCAGAGTTTGCGCGAGGCGGGCAAGGAAGATTTGCTCGCCGAATTCGAATTCGAGCGCGCGCCGATGCAGTACTTTTACACGCGGCAACGCCAACTGCTCGGCTTGGGACACGCGGTTTTGTGCGCGCACCCGTTCGTCGGCGCGCAACCCTTCGTCGTCGCGCTCGGCGATTCGATCATCGGCGTCAACGCGCAGAGCGACATCGTCCAGCGGATGATCGAATGTTTCTGGGACACGCGCGCGGACGCGGTCGTCGCGTTCGAAGAGGTGGCGCGCGACGAAGTATATCATTACGGTATCGCGAAACCGAAAACGCCCGGCGACGTGTTCGAAATCGCGGACGTGATCGAAAAGCCGAACGTCGCGGAAGCGCCCAGCAATCTGGCGATCGCGGCGCGCTATGTTTTCGCGCCGACGATCTTCGAGGCGTTGCAACGCACCAAGCCCGGCAAGAACGGCGAAATTCAATTGACCGATGCGATTCGCTTGCTCTTGCAAGACGGACGCAAAGTTTTTGGAATGACGCTGCGCAACGAGCGGCGTTACGACATCGGCAATTTCGATTCGTACTTTCGCGCGTTCGTCGAATTTGCGCTGGCGGATGAAAAGTACGGCGCGGGACTGCGCGAGTACGTGAAAGCGTTGATCAATGGACATTCTTCGTAAACGCGCGTATGCGCGCGCCGGTTTGCTCGGCAATCCGTCGGACGGCTACAACGGCAAAACGATCTCGATCATCGTCCGCAATTTTTGGGCGGAAGTCGTGCTGTACGAATGGGACACGATGGAGATCGTGTTGGCGCAAGACGACCGTGCGCGCTTTAGTTCGATTTACGATTTGGCGCGCGACGTGAAATTGCACGGCTATTACGGCGGCATCCGGTTGATCAAAGCGACGATCAAACGGTTCGTGGACTATTGTGATCGGCGCGGAGTTCAGTTGCACGATCGCAATTTTTCGGTGCGGTACGAAACGCACATTCCGCGCCAGGTCGGACTCGCCGGATCGAGTGGGATTATCGCGGCGACGTTGCGATGCTTGATGGAATTTTACAACATCGCCATTCCGCGCGAGGTGCAACCCAGTTTGGTCTTGGCGGTCGAGAACGACGATCTGGGAATCGCGGGCGGTTTGCAGGATCGCGTGATCCAGGTGTACGAGGGCTTGGTCTATATGGATTTCGCGAAAGAACGCGAGCGCGTCATTGACGGCTACAAGACCTACGCGTACGAGCCGCTCGATCCGGCGTTGTTGCCGCCGCTCTACGTGGCGTACTCGGAAGCGTTGAGCGAGCCGACCGAAGTTTTTCACAACGATATTCGCGGCCGCTTCAATCGCGGCGAGGAGCTCGTCGTGAATGCGATGAAGCGCTTTGCGGAGATCGCGGCACACGGTCGCGCCGCGTTGCTGGCGCGCGATCACGCGCGGCTGGCGCAATTGATCGACGAAAATTTCAATACGCGGCGAACGCTCTACAATCTCGCGCCGTGGCAGATTCAGATGGTCGAGACGGCGCGCGCGTGCGGCGCGAGCGCGAAATTCGCCGGGTCGGGCGGCGCGATCATCGGCGCGTATCGCGACGACGCAATGTTCGAGCGTGTGCGCGCGGCGATGGCGGAGATCAACTGCCGGACGATCAAGCCGGTGGTGGGGGTAGGGTGATCATCCCGGTCATTGCGAGGCGTAGTTTGCCGAAGCAATCTCCAAATCGCAAGATGGGGATTGCTTCGCTCCGCTCGCAATGACAACCATTACGGTGGTCTATGCTCGAATACTTTGCTGGTGACTGGAAGGGCGCGCCGTTTGAATTATTTGGCGCGCATCATTTGATCGGCATCGCGATCATTGCGCTGATCAACCTGTACCTTATCTTCGGCTGGAAGAATCCGTCACCGCGCGCGAAAATGACTTTTCGCTACGCGCTGCGCCGTTTGCGCTCAAGGATTGGCGCGCGCGGCGAACAGTGAATAGTGGTCGGTGAACAGTGAACAAAAAACCGTTTGCTTCAGAGAGCAAACGGTTTTTTGTTGGCGGCGGTCAGCGGTCATCCGTCGGCGGTTGGATTTGCGGGCAACGGTGCCGCGCCAACTTCTCGCGCGGCAAGATCGAGGGGAATGGTCAGGATGCGTTCGACCGGCAAAATGCGTTCGTCCGCCACCTGGCGCAGATCGATCGTTTTGATATAGCGCCCGCACTTGGCGCAGGTGTAGAGCCGATAGACCTCATCGTCCGATGCGAAATATTTTTGCTGATCGGGATCGTCATTTTCGCAGAACGGGCAGGTGCCGCGCCAGAACGCCCACTCGAAATCGCAACGCGCGCAGAGCAGGATGCGCGCGCCGCTGTCCTTGGACAGCGCCGCAAAATCCGGCGCGCCGCCGCACACGGGGCAGGTCGTGCGAAACCAGATGCTCACATCCACGAACGGACTCAGCACTTGGGCGTACGTGCGGAGAAACGGATGCAAGGCGTGGTTGAAAACGAACGCGAGCAACGCCTGATCCAGCCCTGCCGCTTGCGCGCGCGCGAACGCGCCGTCCTGCAAATACTCGATCGCGTGGGCGAGGATCGCCGCGCGTTCCTGCGCGAGCCAGACGCGCGTCGCGTCCAACGCGTCGCGCAGATCGGCGCGATGGCGCGCGGTGATCGCGCATATTTCGTCGCTCAAGCGCGCGAGCGCGGCGCAATCGGCGCGAAACGCTTCCGGCGGGAGGACCGGCAAGCCGCGCTCGACGCGCGGCGGCGCAATTTGGGCGATCCCGGCATATTCGCGCGGATGCACCTGCACGCGCGCTTGCGCCGCGAGCAAATCGCAGTAGAGCGCGAACATTGGCGCGCGGGCGGGTTGAAGCGCGCTCTGGCGATGTAACTCTTCCAAGATTTTTTCGTAGCCAATCATAATCAGAGATGAGAGATGAGAGATGAGAGATGAGAGATGAGAGATGAGAGATGAGAGATGAAAGATGAAAGATGAAAGATGAAAGATGAAAAAATCTTCTCTCCTCTTTCGTCTCTCCTCTTTCATCTTTCTCAGGCGAACGCCATTTCAGGTTCAGGTGTGCGAACTTGGGCGGCGGCGAGTTGGATGCGCGTAAAGTGCAGCCGCTCCATCGCCGCTTGCGTGATGTGCCGCATCAAGATGTACCCCAGCGTCGCGTCTTTGTCGGACAACGCGCGCAGCGCGCGCGCATCCAGCTTGAGCACGTGGCAGGGTTTGCCCGCGCGCGCGGTGTGTTGCAGGATGTACGGCGGAATCAGCGCAGAAATCGCAAACGGCTCGCCGGGGTTGACCTCGCCGATCAAAAATTCGCCGTGCTGTTCGGTCAACACGTTAAAGTACAAATCCACACTGCCGCTCAGCAACAAGTACAACGCGTCCGCCGATTCGCCCTCTTCGAAAAATGTTCTTCCGGCGGCGCAATGAATCTCGTCGGTGATTTGCGCGAGCAGTTTTCGTTGCGGCTCATCGAACGACGCGAAAAATGTGTGACGCCGCAACAGTTCTTGCGAAACCATACGCCCTCCTATTCGGCTGGACTCGCCACGTGATGAGGCGAGAACAGCGGCAAGTATTTGGCGACGAGTCCATACGCTACCACGCCCGCCGCGATGATGCTGAGCGTGATCGCGAATTCCATCCAATGCGGAAAATACAACGCGTCGCTCGAACGATTCCAGCCGATCAAACTCACGTTCAAGCGATTGAGGACCACGCCACCCACGACGAGCAACCCCGCGCCAAACGACGACTGCGCGTTCTGCCGCACCTTGGATCGCATAAACAACACCATCGGCAGAATGACAAAGCCGATTATCTCGATCCAGAACAACACGCTCATCCCATCGCGAAACGCAAACGCCCATTTGCCGGAGACCGTGAGATCGATCACTTTCAGAACGAGATACACCCCCAGCACGGGCGGGATCGCCTTCGCCAGATCGCCGAGCAGGTCCGTTTCCAAACCACGCTTCAGGACGCGCGCGCTGATGTGCGACTCGACGATGACCATCGCCGGACCGACGGCGACGGCGGTGAGGAAAAAGTACAACGGCAACAGCGCAGAGAACCACAGCGGGTTGACTTTGCCCGGCGTCGCGAGAAACAGCGAACCCAACGACGATTGGTGGAGCGTGGACAACAGCGTGCCGAGAATCACCAGCACGATCGTGATGCGGTGAATGATCTTCAGCGGCAGTTTCCAGCCGAAACGCTCAAACACCATCGGCGAAAATTCGAGCGCGAGCACGGTCGTGTAGAGCATCACGCACCAACCCACTTCGAACATCACCGAGTGCGGATTCCAGTGAATGATGAGATGCCAGATTCGCTCTGGGCGACCCAGGTCAACCATCAGCGCGACAATCACCATCAAGTAGCCGAGAAAGCCGGTGAGAATCGCCGGGCGCAAAATCGGGCGAAAGCGCTCCAGCCCGACGATGTACACCGCCGTCGCGGTTGTGAATGCGCCGGCTGCCAGCGCGACGCCGCACAACAGATCGAAACTGATCCACATTCCCCAGGGATACGCGTCGTTCAAGTTGCTGATCGCGCCGATACCGAACAGGTAGCGCGCCACCGCGATGAGAGCGCCGAGCGCCATCAGCGCGAACAAGATCAAGACGCCCGGCGAGATTCGTAAGCGATTCAGAATTGTCATGACGATTTCTCCTTTTCCTTCGCCGCGTGTTCCGCGCCGCGATTCCGCAAGCGGAAGAACAGCGCCAAACCCGCCAGGGTTGCCCCCCACGCGCCCGCAAACGGCAGCGTGTACTCCATCACTTGCTCGCTCAACGCAGTCACCGGCGTCGTGCCCAGTTTCGGCAGTCCCAGTTGATCGAACGGAATCGCGGAGAGATAGAGAATCGAAGTGCCGCCCACTTCGTCTTTGCCGTAGACGCGGTTCACGTACTTGTCCGGCGATTTGCGAATTTGCGCCTCCGCTTGCGCGATCAACTTGTCGCGTTCGCCGAAGGTGATCGCTTTGGCGGGACAAGTCTTGGCGCACGCCGGAATCAAGCCATTGCTGACGCGATCCACACACATATTACATTTGCGGATGAGCGCCTGATCGAGCAAGCCCTTGTGCCAATCGAACGTTGGAATTTCAAAGGGGCAGGCGACCATACAGTAGCGGCAACCGATGCACTTGGTATCGTCGTAGACGACGGGACCTTCCGGCGTTTTGTACAGCGCGCCGACCGGGCAAACGGACGCGCACGAGGGTTTCTCGCAGTGCATACACGCGTGCTTGAGAAAATAGAATCCGGCTTTGCCGTTCGTTTCGGTTTCGACGTACCGAATCAGATTCCACGTCTTTGCCGAGAGCGCGGGCGGATTCGTGTACGAGCCGCGATTGCGCGTCACTTCGCCCGGCAAATCGTTCCACTGCTTGCAGGCGACCTGGCACCCGCGACAACCAGTGCAACGCGTTTCGTCAACTAACATTCCGTATTTGACAGCCATAGTTCGCTCCTTCAAATTTGCCAAATCTGCCAAAGGTGCCAAATGTGCCAAATCGGTTTGGCATCTTTGGCACTTTTGGCTCATTTGGCACCTTTGATTGCTACGCTTTCCTCACGTCCACCAAAAACGCCTTGTATTCCGGGATCATCGTATTCGCGTCGCCGACGTGTGGAGAAATATCGTTGATCACGTCCCCGGTCGCGAGACCTTGCCAACCCCAGTGCCAGGGCATTCGGACCATGTGAACTTTTTTGCCGTCTATGGTCAGCGGTTTCATCCGCATGGTCACGATCGCGACCGCTTTGATCTCGCCGCGCGCGGAAACGATCTTCGCCATCTCGCCGTTCTTGATGCCGCGCTCGTTCGCCAGTTCCGCGCCGATCATCACGAACAAATCGGGCTGGATTTCCGCGAGCCACGGTAGCGTGCGCGACATCGTGCCGGACTGCCAATGCTCGACCAGACGGAACGTCGTGCAGACGATCGGAAATTTGTCGCTCGTTCCAATGTTGTCGCCGACTGACTTGCCCTTGTCCGTCGCCCACACTTTGACGACCGGATTGATCTGGCAACCGGAGAGACAGTTCTTTACCGGCGATTCGACCGGCTCGTAGTGTTCCGGGAAAGGTCCTTCCGCCAAGCCCGCGGCGGCAAAGAGCCAGCCCTTGCCGTCCGCTTTCATCAGGAACGCGTCGGTGCCGGATTGCGTCGCCAGTCCCACGCCTGCCGGATTCGCCTTCGCGTCCGGCGCTTTGGTCGGCACAAAGTCCGGCACATCATAGCCCGTCCAAATCTTTTTCTCCGCGTCCCACCAGATCAACTTTTTGTTTTCCGCCCAGGGTTTGCCATCCGGTCGCGCCGACGCGCGATTGTAGAGGATGTGGCGATTGGCGGGCCAGGTGTAGCCCCAGTACGGATACAGACCCAGGTTGCCCGGATCTTTTGGACCGCGCCGCCGCGCGGCGGGCCGCCAGATGCCGCGCCCGTCATCAGCCGGCGCGAAATAGCCGGCGTAGAGCCAGTTGCCGCACGCAATCGCGTCGAAATTCGCGGCGGAAGCAATCGTCGCGAACGCGGGCAAGAGCGCGCCTTTCGCTAAGAGCGTCGCGCCTGCCGCGTCTTTCACATCGTCGAGCGCATAGCCATTGATCTCGCGCGCGACGAGCCACACGTCCGGCTCCGGATCCTCGCCATAGTTCCAGTTCAAATCGAGAATCGGACGATCTTTCGCGTCGGTCGAGTTGGCATACGCGGCTTTGAGCGCTTTTGCCAGACGATCGAGGATCGCGAGATCGGTCTTGGCGCCGCCGGGACCTCCCGCGACGCGCGGCCGCCATTGGATGCGGCGTCCGCTCGTGACAATCGAGCCCTCTTTTTCCATCGCGTCGAGCGCGGGGAGGAGAAAGACTTCCGTGTTGACTGTTTTGGGATCCACGCCGGGCGCTTTCCAAAAATCGGCGGTCTCCGTTTCGAATAAATCCATCACGACGAGCCAGTCGAGTTTTTCCAGCGACTTGCGTTCCATCCGCGCGTTGGGTCCGGAAACCGCCGGGTTCATTCCCATCGCGATCAGCCCTTTGAGTTTTCCGGCGTACATTTGCTGGAACATCGAAATCCAGGAATAGTTGCCGCTGGTCTTGGGGAGATAGTTGAAGCAGTAATCGTTTTCTTTTTTCGCCGCGTCGCCGTACCACGCCTTGAGCAAAGTCGTGGCAAAGCGCGGACCATTGCTCCAGTAACTCGTCGTATCGAACTTTGCCGAGTATGTTTTGAAATCACTGTGCCGATCCGTCGGCGCGCCGAGATAGCCCGGCAAATCCTGAAACAAGAGCGCCATATCGGTCGATCCTTGCACGTTCGATTCGCCGCGCAGCGCGTTGACGCCGCCGCCGGGAATGCCGATGTTGCCGAGGATCAGTTGGAGCATTGCCAGCGCGCGCACGTTCTGCGTGCCGACGGTATGCTGGGTTTGTCCCATCGCGTACAGAATCGTGCCGGCTTTGTCCGGCGCGCCGGTCGCGCAAAACGTCTTGGCGACTTGGAGGAATTGATCTTTCGAGGTGCCGCAGACGCGCTCGACCATTTCGGGCGTGTAGCGCGCGTAATGCTTTTTCAGATGCGACCACACCGTGCCGGGATCGTCGAGATTTGCGGCGCGCTTGGGGACATTGAATTCTTTTTCGACTTCCACTTCTTTGCCGGACGCGTCTTTTTCTTTGACCACGACCTTGACTTTATCGGTTTGGTACTGCCAGGTCGCAGTGGCATACGCGCTGGTCTCTTTGTTGAAACCGGAGAAAAATCCGTCCAGATCGGCGGGACCTTTGAAATCGGGATTGACGAGCGTGAGCGCGTTCGTGTACGCTTTGACGTACTCGTCGTTGGAGAGTTTGTTCTGAATCGCGTAATTCATCAGCGCGCCGAGAAAAACAATATCCGTGCCGGGACGAATCGGCGCGTAGAAATCCGCCGCCGCGGCAGTACGGGTGAATGCGGGGTCAACGACGATCAGTTTCGCGCCGCGTTCGCGCGTGTCGTTGATCCAGGTGAAGGACGCGGGATGATTACTCGCGGGGTTCGCGCCAATGACGAAGATGCAATCGGCGTTTTTGAGATCGACCCAGTCGTTCGTCATCGCGCCGCGACCAAATGTGGGGCCCAGACCGGCCACCGTGGAAGAGTGTCAGAGCCGCGCCTGGTGTTCGAGGTACACGACCCCGAGCGAGCGCATCAACTTGGTCGCGAGGTAACAGTCCTCGGTGTTATTCGCCGCGCCGCCGATGAACGCGAATCCTTCGGCGCGATTCACCGGCACATCCTTGTCGCCGACCTTGACCGTGCGGACGAAGGACTCGTCGCGCGTTTTCTTGACGCGCTTGGCGATCTCGCTCACCGCCCAGTCCCAGGATTTCTCTTCCCACTTGGTCGCGCCGGGCGCGCGGTACATCACGTTGCGCAAGCGCAGCGGGCTGTTGGAGAGTTGCCGCACGGCAATAGACTTGGGGTCGAGCGCGCCGCGATTGATCGGATTCTCCGGATCGCCTTCGACGTTGACGATGTGCCCGGTTTCGTCGGTGGCGACGACGAGCCCGCACCCGCACGAGCAGTAGGGGCAAATCGTCACACCTTCGCCGATTTTTTTGTGGAGGGGGAATTTTTTGTCGCCGCCGGCGGCTTGGGCGGCGCTGGGGAGTAATAGACTACCGCTGACTGCGGCAGTCACTTGCAGAAACTGTCGCCGAGTGAGTTGGGGCATTGGCTCCTCCTTGAAACCAGATCAGACTTGCCAGGTTCTGAAAACCCGGCAGGTCGTTGGCTCAAAGTGTACTACGATCTAGGAGAATTGCCCATCGGTAGAACGCGGTATCTAGTTTTTCACTTTTCGAGTAGGAGGAATTGGTAAAGGATGAGGGATGAAAGATGAAGGATGAAGGATGAAAGATGAAACTACGCTTTCACAATGCCCTCGCGAATCGCGTACTTGATCAACTCGACCGTGTTATGCGCGCCGATTTTTTCCATAATGTTGCCGCGATGCGTGATGACCGTTTTCGCGCTGATGCACAATTTTTTCGCGACTTCATTCACGCTCCACCCTTCACCGACCAAGCGCAAAATCTCGCGCTCGCGTTCTGATAACGGCGAATGTCCCTGCGCGGCGCGTGCCGCAACGCCCTCCACGAGCGTATGCAAAACATTTGGCGGCAGGAACGCGCCTTCCGCGTGCGTCGCGCGGATCGCGCGCGTCAATTCCTCGGCGGTGGCGGCTTTGAGCAGATACCCCGCCGCGCCGGCGCGTAACAACGGCAAAATATAGTCCGTCGTTTCGTGCTGGGTCAGGATGAGGACGCGCGTGCCGGGAAATTGCGTCGCGATTTTTTGCGTCGCCTCCAAGCCCGACATCTCCGGCATCGCGATATCCATCAACACCACGTCGGGTTGACACGCGGCGATTTGCGCGAGGGCTTGCGCGCCATTCGCGGCTTGCCCCACGATCTTCAAATCGCGCTGTGCGGCGAGCAAATGGCAAATCCCCTCGCGGACGATGGCGTGATCGTCCACGACGAGAACACGAATCGGATGTTTTGTCGTTTTTGCCATCGGGGCATCACCTCACGGCGCTTCAATCGGCGCGGTCATGGTGATCGTCGCGCCGGCGCCGGGCGCGCTGTGGATCGCAAATTCACCGCCGATCGCTTTCATTCGTTCTTCCATACTCATCAAGCCCAAGCCGCGCGCGCCATTGCGCGAAAATTCGACGCGCGCCGGCTCGAACCCCTGCCCGTCGTCGCTGATCTGCACGCGCACGTGATCGTGCCAATACTCGAAGCGGAACTCGATGTGGCGCGCGCGCGCGTGGCGCACGGTGTTGTTGACGGCTTCTTGCGTGGTGCGGAACAAGGCGGCTTCGATTGGCGGCGCCAACCGGCGCGGCTCCCCGACAATGCGAATGTTCCAGGTCAGTCCGGTCTCGGCGCAGCGTTCTTCCGCGTAACTGCGTAACGCGGGAATCAGCCCCAGTTGGTCGAGGAGCAGTGGGCGCAGGTTGAGAATCACGTAATTGACTTCGGTGCGCGCCATCTGGGTGAGTTCGCGCAGTTGTTCCATCAAGGCGCGCGTCTCGCTCGCGCGCAATTTGCCGCGCGCGATCATTTCGGCGGCGCGCTCCAGCCGGTACACCATTCCGATCAGGATCTGGCTCGTCCCATCGTGCAATTCGCGCGCGATCCGTTTGCGCTCTTCCTCCTGCGCGGTGATGATGCGGTGTAATAGTTCGCGGCGCGTGTGTTCTTTGTGGCGCAGTTCGACGTAGAGCTGCTCGATTTCCACGCGCGCGGCTTGACACTCGCTGGTCTGTTCGTGCACGCGCGTGTCGAGTTCGGAATTCCACGCGCGAATTTCGGCAATCGCATCTTGCAGGCGCGCGCGCATCGTGTCCAAGGATTGCGCCAGCACGCCGATTTCGTCTTGACCGCGCAATTGCAACGGCGTGCTCAGATCGCCCTCCGCGATGCGCCGCGTGGCAGCCGTCAGCGCTTGCACCGGCGCGATCACCGCGCGCGTCGTCAGAAAAACCAAGCCCAGCCCGATCGCGACGGTGAAAAGCCACAACGCGATCAAACGCGTTTGCAGCGCGTGCGTCGGCGCCAAAACTTCGGCTTCGCTTTGCCGGACGGTGACGCCCCACATCGCGCGTTCCAGCGGCGCGAACGCGAGGATTTCGCGTTGCGGCGGGAGTTCCGTCGCGCGATGACAATTGTGACATTGCGCCACACTCTGCTGTTGCGCGCGAATCTGCGTCGCCAGAAAATTTTGGTGATCGCCGGAGGAGCCGATGCGCGCCGCGCGCGTGCTGGCTAAAATCGTTCCGCCCAGATCGACCAAATCCACATAGCCGGTTTCGCCCAGCCCGATCGGATGCGTAAACGCGCGCACGTTCGGACTCGCCAGATTGAGCGTGACGAGCAGCGCGGCGCGAACTTGCTGATCCGCGTCGCGGATTGGCACGACCGCAATCGTGGAGGAACCGGTGACATCGAGTGGACGAATGTAACGCGAGGCGGCAAACGGTTGACCGCTCAGCGCGGCGGAAACGGAGGCGAATTGATCGAACGACAAGGGGGAAGTAATCGGAGGGTACGCCGCGACAACTTGCGCGTCGCGGTTGATGACAAAAACGCGCGTGGCAAAAAATTTCAAGCGCGGATAACTGCGCTCCAACGCGGCATCCAACTGATCGGGTTGCCGCCACCACTCTTGCGCCGCGTGATCCGTCAGAACTTCTTCGATCATCGCGAGGAGCGAATCCAGATGGCGCGCGGTCGTCTGCGCCAACAAGACGCGTTCGTGCAGCGTGCGTTGCGTGCTTTGTTCCAGCGCGAGTGTGCCCAAGTATCCGAACGCGCCGATCAGCAACACCGATCCCAGCACGACGCTCAGCGCCATCTTGGCGCCCAACCCAACGATAGGATAACGCGCGCGCGCATATTCTGCTTGCGCGGGATCAGACCCCAGACGGGTCATTGGTCTCCCCTCCATTCCGTTCCGCGTCTTCGCGGACGTGCGCGGTCCAAGCCCTTTCCGTTTTTCCCTGCCCCAGGGAATCAGCCGACGTGACTAGTGCGATGATCTCTTGTCGCCATTTTAACGCAGATGCGCCGTCAAGTCAAAAGCGCGCGTTAAACAAGACCTACGCTAGCGTGTCAAATCAAATGATAATGTTACCGGCGCGGAATCGCTCTGTCAAATGATAATGTTACCGGGTCTGCCTGCTCCTTTCTATAGTTTGCAGGGGCATCCATAGATGCTTCGTCCGGAATCAGCCACGTGTCCTGTGGAGTAACTGCCCAGGCATAACCAAACTTGAACGGTTTTTGTATTGCAAAGCACACCTACCTCAGGCATAATGGGAACAATGACACCTTCACCATTACCCACAGATGAACAAGTGCGTGCTTTTTACCAACAGGGTGAAGAAACTGTTCTGGCCCTGGTCAACGGATTGGTCAC
>Ga0194126_10002661_pt1 | contig 28907 bp, 24 predicted proteins | sample TA2KigC150mmetaG_FD_148641 | JGI IMG/M metagenome (GOLD analysis project Ga0194126, IMG submission 148641) | Freshwater microbial communities from Lake Tanganyika, Tanzania - TA2015035 Kigoma Deep Cast 150m | ecosystem: Environmental > Aquatic > Freshwater > Lake | place: Tanzania: Lake... | reverse complement strand
CAGGGCGGCGGCTATCTCTGTTCGCCGGCTCACATCGTCCAGGCCGACACGTCGGTGGAGAATATGGAGGCGTTTATTGCCGCGGTGAAGCGTGGGGCGTGAAACGTCAAGCGTCAAACGTCAGGCGTAGTGCGTATCACTCTGGTCGCTTCGCTGATCTGCTGACTTGCTGACTTGCTGACTTGCTGATTTGGAGACCTCCACATGAACAGTCGCGAACGTTTCCTCGAAGTGATGAGCTTCAACCGGGATGTCCGGTCGCTGAAGTGGGAGTTCGGCTTTTGGGGCGAGAACCTGACGCGCTGGTACGCGGAGGGGTTGCCCAAGGTGCTGGGGACCAACATCCCTACGCGCCTGACCACCGTCAACGCGTCCGTCTATACGCCGGCCTGGACGCACGAATGGCGTAAAGGCCGCACCTATCTGGAGCAGTATTACGACGAGCGTGAGCAGGAAATCCCCCTGCCGAAGGGGATCGCCGTCTGGGGCGGCGGGCTCTACTGGCCGAGCCAGGGGTTTCCGCTCGGATTGGACGTCATGAACTACTTTGGTTTCGACAAAAGCACCGCGCAGGTTCCGGTGGAGCAGGTGTTCTGGCCGATGTTCGAGCCTGTCGTGCACGAGGATGCCGAAGCATACGTGATCTACAGCGACGTGGACGGGGTCAAGCGCCGCTATCAGAAGGACGAAGGCGTGATTCCGGCCGCGCTCGAATGGCCGATCAGCGATTGGGATAGCTGGAATCAGATCAAGGCCGAGCGGCTGCGCCTTGACCAGGTACGCCAGCGTTTCCCCGCCAACTGGGCGGAATGGGCGGCGGCCTACAAGGCGCGCGACTACCCGCTGGCGGTCGGCGGCTATCCGTGCGGGTTTTTCGGCACGCTCGTGCATCTGATCGGTTACGAAAATGTCTTCCTCAAGTACTATGACGCGCCCGACCTGATCCACGACATCCTCGATCACTTCACGACCCTCTGGTTCGCCATCTGGGAGGAGATCCTGGCCGATGTCGAGGTGGATTGCTGTCACATCTGGGAGGACATGTCTTCGACCAAGGGCGTGATGATCTCCAAGAAGATCTTCAACGCCTTCATGGCCCCCTGCTACCGTCGCGTGACCGATTTCCTGAAAGGGAAGGGGGTCAGGACGATCCTGGTGGATACCGATGGCAACTGCGAGGCGCTCATCCCGTGGCTGCTCGATGTGGGCGTCACCGGCCTCTACCCGATGGAAGTGAGCGCGGGGATGGACGTGGTGCAGGCGCGCAAGCAGTACCCCCAGCTTCAGTTGATGGGCGGCATCCCCAAGTACGACATGGCGCTGGGCCGGCCGCGCATAGACGAGTTCCTGGAGCCGGTGGGCTGGCTGCTGGAGCAGGGCGGCTACGTGCCGTTCGGCGATCATCTGATCTCGCCCGGTGTGAGTTGGGAGCAGTTCAAGTACTACCGTGAACGGCTGAACGAGATGATTGACAGCCGGGGACGCGTCTGATGGGCTTTGCCGCTCAAAAGGGGAAGACCTGCATCATCGCGGAACACGATCCATGGGACATCCGCTTGTTGCGCATGTACGTGGAACGGCTGGGCCTGCGGCTCCTCCAGGCCTTCGACGGCGAGGATCTGCTGCGGTTGGCGCGCGCTGAGCGACCCGATGTCATCGTGTTGGATGGCGAGTTGCCGGGCGCGCTCCGCGGCGGCGAAGTGCTGCGGGCGCTGAAAACCGATGGCGTCACCAGCGCCATCCCGGTCGTGTTGCTCTCGTGGTTCGATGATCGGAGGCATGATCATGCGCCGCGCCATGCGGCTGGCTGGCTGCGCAAGCCTGTAACCTACGAATCGTTTTGCGCCGCGCTGGCCGAAGCTGGCGTTGTACTGCAAGCTTCGGAGCCGTAGAGCATTGTTCATAGGATGCCACAAAGAAAATGTAACCGGAAACCAGAAAAAGGAGGACTATCATGAGAACGTCCGGGATCACCCGACGACAATTCCTGGTGCAGATGGGTGTGGCGGCCGCTGGCGGCGCGTTGGCAGCCTGTAGCGCGCCGGCCACCCCGGCGCCGGCGCCAACCAAGGCTCCAGAGCCGACCAAGGCCCCCGCGCCCACCTCGGCCCCGGCTGCGCAGCCAACCGCAGCCCCGACGAAGGCCCCCCTGCCGACCCAGCCGCCGGTGGCGCCGACGGCCGTCGTGAAGGCGGCCAGCAAGTATAAGGAAGCGCCCGCGCTGGCCGAGCTGGTGAAGGCCGGCAAGCTGCCGCCCGTGGATCAGCGCCTGCCCGACGATCCCTTCGTGGTGAAGCCACAGGACAAGATCGGCAAATACGGCGGCAAGCTCTCCAGCGTTGTCGCCGACCCCACCGGCGACCTGATGGAGATCGAGGGTTCGATGGGCCGCGGGCTGGCCGGTCGTCCGTTCGATCTGCAGACCATTGTGCCCTGGGCGGCCAAGAGCTGGAAGTTGTCCGACGATCGCAAGGAGCTGCAGATCGCGATGCGCAAGGGGCTCAAGTGGTCCGATGGCAAGCCGCTGACCACTGCTGATGTCAAGTTCTGGTACGCGGATGTCTTCCTCAATACGGACTTGACCCCCAAGATTGACGGCAAATGGGCGCCGGGCGGCAAGCCGATGGAGATCAGTGTCAGCGACGACTATAGCTTCAGCATCAAGTTCGCCGCCGCCTATCCCGCGATCCTCGACTTTCTGCCCAATCTGACCCCCTGGGCGCCCAAGCATCATCTGTCGCAGTGGCACATCAAACACAACGACAAGGCCAACGAGCTGGCCAAGAGCGAGAAGTTCGACACCTGGGTGCAGGCTTATCAATTCCACAGCGCGGGCTCGCAGCAGCAGCAGGATGTCAAGATGCCCACGCTGAACCCGTGGGCCTACGAGAAAAGCGATACGCAAGGCAATCGCACCTATGCTCGCAACCCCTACTACTGGATGGTAGACACCGATGGCAATCAGCTGCCGTATACCGACGCTGCCGAGCGCATCGTCGTCGAAAACAAGGAGGTGTTGACGGCAAAGGTGGTGGCAGGCGAAGGCACGCACCATAGCTGGTTCCTCAGCCTGGCCAACTATCCGCTCTACAAGCAGAACGAGGCCAAGGGCAACTACATCACCAATCTCTACCCCGACCTGCGCGCTTCGGAGTGCGGCTTCTGCTTCAATTATACCCACAAGGACGAGGTCCTGCGTAAGCTGTTCAACGAGCTCAAATGGCGTCAGGCGATGTCGCACGCCATCAACCGAGACGAGATCAACGAGCTGCGCTTCGCTGGCCAGGGCGTGCCCCGCAACCCGATCATGCATCCTGGAGCCACCGGCTACAAGGAAGGGATGGATCAGTACTACACCAAGTTCGACGTGGCCAAGGCCAATCAGCTCTTGGACGAGATCGGCCTGAAGTGGGACGCGGACAAGAAGTTCCGCCTGCGGCCGGATGGAAAGCCGTTTGCGATGACCATGGAAGTGGACGCGGGCCGCGCCGACCTGGCCGAGGTGTGCAACTTGATCAAGGGCTATTGGGCCAAGGTGGGGATCAACATCAGCGTCAAGGGGCAGGATCAGCAGTTCTTCATGCAGCGGATGCGCGCCAACGATCACGACATCGGCGTGTGGGCCATCGGCGGCTCGTCCGAGGTCTATTCACGGCAGAACGAGCCGATCCGTTATCGGCCGCCCTGGCACTGGACGAGCACCCCTCTCGGCGGCCCACTGTGGCGGCAATGGTTCGACACGTCCGGCAAGGAAGGGCTGGAGCCGCCGGACATCATCAAGAAACTGTGGGATGTGAGCGAGCAGTGGCGCCAGGAACCGCTGGGCAGCGACAAGTACAAGGCGCTGGCCGAACAGATGCTGCAGATCAATGCGGAGAACTGCTGGTGCATCGGCACGGTGGGCCTGGTGCCGCGCGTGGGCATCGTCAAGAACACGGTGCGCAACGGCCCCAAGAAGGGCCAAATCCTCAGCATCGAGTACAACACCTGGACGTACTACCTGCCCGAACACTGGTGGATCGAGGGATAGAGACGCGTTTTCTTGCCACGAATTACACGAATGGCACGAATTGATCCTCCTATCTTCGTGAAATTCGTGCAATTCGTGGCTGCATCATTCGCGAGATTGGTCGGCATGCTCAGATTCATATTCCAGCGGCTTTTGCTGTTCATCCCCACCCTGATCGTCATCTCGATAGTGGCCTTCACGTTGATCCAGCTCCCGCCGGGCGACTATATCACGGTCTACGCAGCGCAGTTGGAGGCTTCGGGCCAGGAGGTGAGCGAGCAGTTGCTGGCCGCGCTCCGCAACCGCTATGGCCTTGATCAGCCGATCTACATCCAGTACGTCAAGTGGCTGGGTAACATCGTGCTCTACGGCGACTACGGCCAGTCCATGCAGTGGAACCGGCCTGTGGCCGACCTGATTTGGGAGCGGTTGTGGTGGACGATCGTGCTTTCGATCGGCACGCTGATCTTCACCTGGATCGTGGCGTTCCCCATCGGCATCTACTCAGCCACGCACCAGTATTCGGTCGCCGACTATGTCTTCACCTTCATCGGCTTTTTCGGCCAGGGCGTGCCCGACTTCCTGCTGGCGCTGGTGTTGATGTGGCTGGGCTACACATGGTTCGGGGTCGAGGTAGGCGGCCTGTTCTCGGAGGCGTACCGCGAGGCGCCGTGGAGCTTCGCCAGGTTCGTGGATCTGCTGCGCCACCTGTGGATTCCGGTGGTCGTGCTGGGCATCTCCGGCACGGCCGGACTGATCCGCACCATGCGCGCGAATCTCCTGGACGAGCTGCGTAAGCCGTATGTCGTCACTGCCCGCGCTAAGGGGATGAAGGAGTGGGCGCTGGTCTGGAAGTATCCGGTGCGCGTGGCGCTCAATCCGTTCATCAGCGGTCTGGCCTATGTGCTGCCGGGCCTGGTGTCGGGCGCGACGATCATCTCGGTGGTGCTGAGCCTGCCGACCACCGGTCCGATGATGCTGCGCGCGCTGATGAGCCAGGACATGTATCTGGCAGGCAGCTTCTTGCTCTTGCTGAGCACGCTTACCGTGTTCGGCACGCTGATCTCGGACATCCTGTTGGCGTGGGTTGATCCGCGCATTCGGCTAGGGTAAGCACAAGTCATTGCGAGACCCGATTCTAGCGGTGAGATACCGGCCGTGGCAATGGCTGACTCTGTAGAGAGGTTTTCTGATTTGGCTCCGACCCCCACCAAATCGCGGAAAGACCTTCAGGGCGAGCGCCTCTTCACCGCGTCGCAGTGGCAGTTGATGTGGTGGCGCTTCACACAGCACAAGCTGGCCGTCATCAGCATGGTTGTGCTGATCGTGGCCTACCTGGTGGCGCTCTTCTGCGAGTTCGTGGCCCCGCACGACTCGAACCGCTATGACCCGCGCTGGGTGTGGGCCGCGCCGATGAAGCTGCACTTCGTGGACAAGGCCGGCCGCTTCCAGTTTCCACCGTTCGTCTACGGGCTGAAGTCGAGCCGCGACATGAACACTCTGGCGATGGTCGTCGTGCCCGACGAGAGTCGAACCTATCCCGTCAGGTTGTTTGCGCGCGGCGATCGCTATGAGATGTGGGGTTTGTTCGAATGGGATCGGCACCTGGTGGGGATCGAGTCGGGCGACAACCAGATGCTCTTCCTGCTCGGCGCAGACGAGCTGGGCCGCGACAATCTTTCGCGTATCATCTATGGCGCGCGCATCTCGCTCTCCATCGGGCTGGTGGGCGTGGCGTTCTCGCTTTTCTTCGGCATCATCCTGGGCGGCATCTCGGGCTACTATGGCGGCGTCGTGGATGTCGTTATTCAGCGCCTCATCGAGTTCTTGCGGTCGCTGCCGACCATCCCACTGTGGCTGACCCTGGCCGCCGCGCTGCCGCCCACCTGGAGTTCCATCCGCATCTACTTCGGCATCACGATCATCCTGTCCTTTATCGGGTGGACCGGCCTGGCGCGTGTCGTTCGCGGCCGCTTTCTGGCGCTGCGCGAGGAGGATTTCATCCTGGCCGCGCGGCTGGCCAACGCGCCGCGGCTGCGCATCATCCTGCGCCACATGGTCCCTTCGTTCGCCAGCCATCTCATCGCCAGCCTGACCCTCTCGATCCCCGGCATGATCATGAGCGAGACCGCGCTGAGCTTTCTGGGCCTGGGCCTGCAGCCGCCCATCGTCAGTTGGGGCGTGCTGCTCCAGGGCGCGCAGAATCTGCGGTCGGTGGTATTGGCCCCCTGGCTGATGTTGCCTGGGCTGTTCGTGGTGGTCGTGGTGTTGGCGTTCAACTTCATGGGCGACGGCTTGCGCGACGCGGCCGACCCGTACGCGATATAAGAAATGACCAAACCCAATATCCTCTACATCTTTGCCGACCAGATGCGCGCCTCGGCGATGGGCTGCATGGCCGCGGCTCCGGTGGGCCAGCCGGCCGAGCCGGTGCAGACGCCCAACCTGGATCGGCTGGCGTCCGGGGGCATTCTGTTCACGCACGCGTTTGCCAACACGCCCGTCTGCACGCCCAGCCGGGCTTCTCTGCTGACCGGCAAGCACGCGTTGACCGCGCGTTGCATCGTCAACGATCTGCGCCTGCCAGAAGATCAGATCAGCATCGCCGATGTGCTGAATCAGCACGGCTACCGTTGCGGCTACGTCGGCAAATGGCATCTGGATGGCATCTCACGCCACATGTTCACCCCGCCCGGCCGGCGGCGGCATGGTTTCGACGACTACTGGGCGGCGTACAACTGCAACCACAACTACTTCGACCCGAAGTGGTTCGAGGATGACTCACCGGAGCTCAAGCGTGGGAAAGGCTATGACGCCGACATCCAGACCGATCAGGCCATCGGCTTCATGGAGCGGTTTCAGGGTGAGCCGTTCTGTCTGTTCCTCTCCTGGGGGCCGCCGCATGATCCGTACCGCGCCGCGCCCCAGGAATTCCTGGATATGTATCCGCCGGCCGAAATACCGCTGCTTCCCACGATGGAAGGCGTTGATCGAGAGGCGATCGCCGGCTACTATGCGCACGTCACCGCGCTCGATCGCAACGTGGGCCGCTTGCTGGCCGCGCTCGACCGGCTGGGGCTGGCCGATGACACGATCGTGGTCTTCTCTTCGGATCATGGCGACATGCTGTGGGCGCACGGCCGGCGGAACAAGCAACAGCCCTACGAGGAGAGCATCCGCATTCCCTTGATCATGCGCTGGCCGCGCCAGCTGCCGGCGGGCAAGATAGAGGATGTGTTGATCGGCGTCGTGGACCACACCCCGACGCTGTTGGGGCTGGCCGGCGTGACCGCGCCGGCCGAGATGAACGGCCTTGACTTGAGCCGCCGCCTGCAGGGGCAGGGGCAGCCGGCGCCGACTTCCGTCTTCATCAACGAGCACGCGTCGTTCGACCAGGGGCAGTTCTGGCAGCCGTGGCGCGGGGTGCGGACCGGGCGCCACACCTACGCACGCTGGCTGCAAGGGGGCGCGCTGCTCTTCGACAACGAAGCCGACCCGTACCAACAGCACAACCTGGCCTGTGCGCCAGCATCTCAGCCGCTCCTCGGCGAGCTCGAAGCTGAGCTGCAAGGCTGGCTGGCGCGGCTGGGCGACAAGTTCATGAGCGGCGAGGCTCACCTGCGGGAACTGGGGCAGGCCGAAGAGTGGCAGATCCGGCAGGAACACTTCTACGGGTTCGGGACGAGGAACTTCTGAATGGCGGATCAAGACAGCCTGATCGAGGTCCGTGACTTGAGGACCTATTTCTACCTGCGCGAAGGGATCGTGCGAGCCGTAGACGGCGCGAGCTTCACCATCCGCCGCGGCAAGACGACCGGCGTGGTAGGTGAAAGCGGCTGCGGCAAAAGCGTCACCGCCCAGTCCATCATGCAGATCGTTCCGAAGCCAGGTCGCATCGTCGGCGGCGAGATCACGTTCCACTATGGCGGCCCCGGCGCAGCGAAAGGGGGAGCGCAGGTCAAGATCACGGACCTGGCGCCGCAGAGCGACGAGATGCGGGCCATCCGCGGGTCGGCCATCGGCATGATCTTTCAGGAACCGATGAGCTCTTTCAGTCCCGTGCACACCATCGGCGACCAGCTCAGCGAGACGATCCTGCTGCATCAGTCGGTCAGCAAGGGGACTGCCAGGGAGATAGCGCTGCAGATGATGGGGCATGTGGGCATCGCCAACCCCGAGCGCAACTTCGCGGCCTATCCGTACCAACTCAGCGGCGGAATGCGCCAGCGCGCGATGATCGCCATGGCGTTGATGCTGCGGCCCAGCCTGTTGATCGCCGACGAGCCGACCACTGCGCTCGATGTGACCACCGAAGCGCAGATTTTGCGCCTGATGCGCCGGCTGCAAGGGGAGCTGGGCATGGCCATCATGTTCATCACCCACGATCTGGGGGTCATCGCAGAGATGGCCGACGACGTGGTGGTGATGTACCTGGGCCGGGTGGTCGAGTACGCCGGCGTGGACGCGATCTTCCACGAGCCGAGACATCCCTACCTGCAGGCGCTGTTGCGCTCCATCCCCCGCATTGGCGTGAAGGGCGGCGGCCGGCTGGCTGCCATCGAGGGAATGGTGCCGAACCCGCTGGACATCCCGGCCGGATGCCCGTTCCACCCACGCTGCCCCGAGCTCATCCCAGAGCTGTGCGATGTGCAGACGCCGCCGGATACGCTGCTCGGCCAGCGACATATGGTGGCATGCCACCTCTACAGGCGGGAGGGGTGATGAGTGAAACGTCAAACGTGAAACGTCAAACGTCAAACGTCAAACGTCAAACGTCAAACGTGAAACGTCAAACGTCAAACGTGAAACGTGAAGCGTCAGACGGGGACGTTCTCCTGCGCGTCGCGGGTCTGAAGAAGTACTTTCCTGTTCACAAGGGCTTCTTGCGGCGGACCGCGGGTTTTGTGCGCGCTGTGGATGGCGTGGACTTCTACATCAAGCGCGGGGAGACTTTCGGACTGGTGGGCGAGAGCGGGTGCGGCAAGACGACCACCGGACGCTGTGTGCTGCGCGCCATCGAGCCGACCGTCGGCCAGGCGCTTTTCCAGGATCAAGAGATGGGGCGGGTGGATGTGATGGCGTTGGACGAAGCTGGGCTCAAGGTGTTTCGTCGCCACACAGCCATGATCTTCCAGGATCCCTACTCATCGCTCAACCCTCGCATGACGCTGCTGGACATCGTCGGCGAGCCGCTGATCAACAATGGCGTCGCCGGCCAGGAACGCCGCGACCGCGTCGAGCAACTGCTCCAGATGGTTGGCCTGCGCCCCGAATACATCGTCCGCTACCCGCACGCGTTCTCCGGCGGGCAGCGCCAGCGCATCGGCATCGCCCGCGCGCTGGCGCTCAACCCGCAATTCGTGGTCTGCGATGAACCGGTCTCAGCTCTCGATGTCTCGATCCAGGCGCAGACCCTCAACCTTTTGCAGGACCTGCAGGACGAACTGGGGCTGACCTATCTGTTCGTCGCGCATCAACTCAATGTCGTCGAGCACATCTGCGATCGGGTGGCGGTGATGTATGTCGGCAAGCTGGTGGAGATGGCGGAGACTGAGAATCTCTTCCAGACTCCCCTTCACCCCTACACCGAGGCGCTGATGGGCGCAGCGCCGCGGCCCGATCCCAGGCTCCGCCGCGAGCGCATCGTGCTGGAAGGCGAGGTCGCCAACCCCGCGCGGCCGCCCTCTGGCTGCTATTTTCATCCGCGCTGCCCCTATGCGATTGCGCTTTGCTCGGCCGAAGAGCCTGCGCTGCGCGAGCTGCGGCCGGAACACTTCGTCAAGTGCCACCGGGCGGGGGAATTGACGCTGAAGGGGATTAGCGCATACGCGTAAAGCGAAGCATCCTGGCGGAGGCCCGTGGGTTTTGCGGGCCGCAGTCGAAGGATGCGGCCCTGTGTGCGAGGTCGCATCCCTTGTATCTTTTCAATAAGTGGGGGCCGACGGGGGTCGCAGACCCCCTGAAAGCAGGCTCGTAGGCGGTCTGTGACCGCCGTTTCCCCGGATTATTGAGAGGATACCATCCCTTCGACAGGCTCAGGGCAAGCTCTTCGACTGCGCCTCGCGAACGACAGCGAGGCTCCGCTCAGGATGCTGCCAACTAACACAGGACAAACATGACTCAACCCAACATCGTCTTCGTCTTCGGCGACCAATGGCGGGCGCAGGCGACCAGCTATGCCGGTGAGTCGAGCGTCCGCACGCCCAACCTCGACCGGCTGGCCGGCGAGAGCCTGAACCTGGTCAATGCGGTTTCCAACTGCCCGCTTTGTACGCCGTATCGGGCCAGCCTGCTCACCGGGCAATACCCGTTGACGCATGGCCTTTTCGTCAATGACGTGCCGCTCGACCCGCACGCGACCAGCCTGGGCAAGGTCTTCGCTGCTCACGGCTACGATACAGCCTACATCGGCAAGTGGCATGTGGACGGCCACGGCCGTGACGCTCCCATCCCGCCCGAGCGGCGCCAGGGGTTCCAGTTCTGGAAGGTGTTGGAGTGCACGCATGACTACGGCCACTCGGCCTATTACGCCGGCGACTCGAACGAGCCGCGCTGGTGGGAGGGCTACGACGCCATCGCACAGACGCGTGAGGCGCAGCGTTACATCCAGGAGCACGAGGGCCGCCATCCGTTCCTGCTCGTGCTCTCGTGGGGGCCGCCGCACAATCCGTACCGCACTGCGCCCGAACCATATCGCTCCTGGTACGAGCGCGCGCCGATCCGCCGCCGGCCCAACGTGCCGCTGAACACCTGGGTGACGGCCTACGACTCGCTGGCAGGATACTACGCTCACTGCTCCGCGCTGGACGCCTGCGTCGGGGACCTGCTGCGAACGGTTGAGGAAGCTGGCCTGGCCGATGACACGATTATCGTGTTCACCTCGGATCACGGCGATGCGGTGGGGTGCCACGGGCATGGCAACAAGCAGGCGCCGTGGGACGAGTCCATCATGGTTCCGTTCCTCCTTCGCTATCCCGCCCGCTTCGGACGCACGCCCCGGATGCTCGATTGTCTGCTCGGCGCGCCGGACATCATGCCGACCCTGCTCGGTCTGGCGGGCCTGCCCATCCCCGGCCCGGTGGAGGGGCTGGACTTCTCGGCGCATCTGGCCGGCGGCCCGGATCCATCGGACGGCGCGGCGCTAATCGCCTGCTATCAGCCGATCGCCGACTGGTGGCGTGGCGAGGGGGGCCGCGAGTACCGGGGGTTGCGCACGAAGCGCTACACCTACGTCCGCTCGCTCGAGGGGCCGTGGATGCTCTTCGACAACCAGGTTGACCCATACCAGATACACAACCTGGCCGGCCGGCCAGAGTCGGCGGGGTTAGTGCGCCAGATGGATGCCTGGCTCCAGCGCAAGCTCGATGCGCGGGGCGACGAGTTCTTGCCGGGCATGGAGTACATTCGCCGCTGGGGGTATCCGGTGGATGGTCGCGAGACCGTGGTTATCCCGCCGAGCGTGTTGAGGGGCTGGGCTTGAGGTTGAGGTCGAGGCTGAGGTCAGGATGCAGTCCGTGAGCGAGGCGGCATCTCCTATGAACACCATTCTCGTCGAAGCCGATCAATTGAGCGCCAGGTGGCTGGGGTGCTACGGCAACCCGGCGGCGCACACGCCCAATCTGGATGCGCTCGCAGCGACAGGCGTGCGCTTCGATCACTGCTACGCCAATCTGCCGGTCTGTATGCCCAGCCGGGCATCTACGATCACCGGCCGGAGCGCCCAGCACACCGGCGTCTTCTTCAACGGTTGGGAGCTGAGCCTCGATCTGCCGACCTTCCCGCAGGCGCTTCAGCGCGGCGGGGTGCAGACGTTCGGCGTGGGCAAGTTTCACCTGGAATGCCATGCTCGCAGCGCGTACAACAATGTGGTCAAGTATGGTTTCGACCGGGCGGAGACTACCGAGGATATCCGAGCCGGCGACTGGCTCGACTGGGTGGAGCGCGAGCACCCCGACTGCTATGAGCAGGCGTTGGCGACCGTCTGGGATGAGCCGCATCTGGTCCGCTATGGCCCTGCGGGCCGTGATCTGAACCCCGCACTGCGCGCCGCCCGGCAAAAACATCCGCCGGCCGCGGCTGCGCCGATGACTTACCCCTCGGTCGTGCCTGAGCGGGCGTGCCAGACGCGTTGGGTGGTTGATCGCGCCATCGCCTTCCTCGAGGAGCGCGACCGATCGCGGCCTTTCTTCCTGAAGGCGTCATTCGTGGATCCGCACGACCCATACGACCCACCTGAGCGGTTCCTCGAACGCATAGATGCTGCCAAAGTCCCCGCGCCGCTGCGCTCGGCCGACGAGTCGCTTGGGCGGATCCTCACGCGCTTTCAGGTGATTCCATATGCCCGGCTATGCAGCGCTATCCCGTCAGGGGTCTGGCAGATCATCCGTCGCCACTACTTCGCATCGGTGGCGTTCATTGACGAGCAGATCGGCCGCCTGGTCGCGGCGCTGACGGGCCTGGGTCTGGCCGATGATACCGCCATCATCGTCACGGCCGATCACGGCGACATGCTGGGCGACCACGGCCTGCCGACGAAGGGCCCGTGGCATTTCGATGCGTGCATGAGGGTCCCGCTCATCATCGCCGGCCCAGGCATCCGCCGGGCCGCGGTCGAACAGCGCGTGGTCACCAACCTCGATCTCTTCCCGACGATCACCGAGCTGGCGGCCGTGGCCCAGGACATTCCGCTAGAGGGGCTGAGCCTCGTCCCGCTTCTGACCGCCGCGGGCAGCCTCGACCGGCCCGATGCGGCCCTGGTCGAGACCTATGGCAGCTACCAGCGCGTCGGCCCCGACGTACAGGCGCGCACCGTCGTGACCCCCCACGCCCGGCTGACGCTCTTCCCCGCCAGCGCGGGATCGCGCGGGGATGAAGACGGGATGCTCTTCGACTTGCGCTCCGACCCCGATGAGCAGGTGAATCTGCTGGGCCGGCCGGCGGGCGAACCGCTGGCGCGGGAGCTGCGCGACCTGATGCTGACGATGATGGTGCGCCAATATCGCACATTGCCGAACCGCAACCGCCACCCGCTGGGCAGACACTAGATCGCAGGTCAAATGACGGCCCGCAGCTACTCCTTTCAGACAATGTGATGGCCCCTTACAGATGACGGCGCAATGGCTGTGCTATGATGGCGACTGTTGCCGGGCAGTGCGCGTGTGCTCACCGCGCAATCGGAGACCCGGAGCGGAAGGTATCTGAGACAGGAGAAAGGACCCATGATCAACAAGACCGTCGAAATAGCCATCAACGATCACATCAAGCACGAGCTCTACTCAGCCTATCTCTATCTTTCGATGTCAGCCTGGGCCGAGTCCAACAACCTGCCCGGCGCGGCGCACTGGCTTCAGGCGCAGTTCAACGAGGAGCAGGGCCACGCGCTGAAGCTTTTCCACTACGTCAATGAGCAGGGCGGCCGGGTAACGTTGCAGGCCATCTCGCAGCCGCCCGGCGAGTGGACTTCGCTGCTCGATCTGTTCCAGCAGGTGTTGGAGCACGAGAAGAAGGTCACGGCGCTCATCAACCGGCTGTATGAGGCCGCGGCGCAGGAGAAGGACTACGCCACTCAGATCATGCTCCAGTGGTTCATCAGCGAGCAGGTTGAGGAAGAGCAAAGCGCTGCGCAGATCGTAGAGACGCTGAAGATGGTCGGCAACGCCGGCCACGCCGTGGTGATGATGGATCGGCACCTGGCCGCGCGTTAGTACACGTTGACAGATCTGCCGGCGTCTGGCGCCAGCCCTTCGTCCAGGCGAGGCAAACGGGCGGAAACCATTCGTGGTTTCCGCCCGTTTCTTTTTTTGCGCCAGTTGCAGTACAATATCGGCTCGGAAACCGATGACCGGGAGAGGAGTTTCGTGACCCCATTCCAACCCGCGTACCTGGCGCTGTTGCGCAGCGGCGAGCTGGCGCGCCGCGTGGCCGACGCGTATGCGCACCTGGACGCGTGCGATGTCTGTGCGCGGGGTTGCGGCGTGAACCGTCGCACAGGCGAGCTGGGCGTCTGTTGCACGGCCGCGCGGGCCAAGATCAGCAGCTATGGGGCGCATCTGGGCGAAGAAGCGCCCCTGCGCGGCTGGCGCGGATCGGGCACGATCTTCTTCACGCGCTGTAACTTACAGTGCCAGTACTGCCAGAACTACGACATCAGCCAGGCGGACGCCGGCGACGAGGTGGAGCCTGAGCAGTTGGCCGGAATCATGCTTGAGTTGCAGGCGGCGGGTTGCCACAACATCAACCTGGTCTCGCCCAGCCATGTCGTCCCGCAGATCATGGCGGCCGTGTTGATCGCAGCCCAGGCCGGCCTGCGTCTGCCCCTGGTCTACAACACCGGCGGCTACGATGCGCTGGCGATGCTGCACCTGCTGGATGGCGTGGTTGACATCTACATGCCCGACATGAAATACGCCCATGCCGAGACCGCCCTGCGTCTCTCGAAAGCGGCCGACTACCCCCGGGTCAACCAGGCGGCCGTGCGGGAGATGCACCGGCAGGTGGGCGATCTGCGGTTGGATGAGCGCGGGCTGGCGTCGCGCGGGCTGCTGGTGCGCCACCTGGTGCTGCCCGATGGTCTCGCGGGCACGGCTGAGATCGTGCGCTGGCTGGCCGAGCTTTCGACCAATACCTATCTCAACGTCATGGACCAGTATCGTCCCGCCTATCGCGCTTACGATCATCCCGAGCTGAACCGGCGCATCACGCGTGGCGAGTATGCAGCCGCGGTGAAGCTGGCGCTCGATGCCGGGCTGCGGCGGCTGGATGATCGCGTGCGGGGGTGGTGAAAAACGCAAGGAGGGTGCAATGATCTCGTCAGACCTCTGGCCGTTGACCTGGGAGGCGCTGCAGGCGCTCACGCGACACTATGGCCCGGCCATTGATCGCGCGGCCGAACAGGTCGGCATCCCGTACGGCGAGTGGTACGGCTGGCTGATGGCGGCCAAGATCTTCGAACCCGATCCGGTCTCGGCAGCGCGGCTGCACGTGCGCGCCGCCTACGCCAACCCGGCTCTGCAGGAGGAGCGGTTGGGGAAGGGCGTGCGGCTAGGTCTCCTGTCGCACGTGGGCGGCGGCGACTACTACCTGACCAATCTAGGCCACGCAGCCGTCCGCCAGCTCATCGCCGCGGCCTACGCCGCGATGACGCCGCTCCATCCGCTGCCCCCTGCCGAGCTGGAGCGGTTGCTGGCGTTGCTGCGCCGGTTGGTGGAAGCCAGCCTGGCCGCGGCCGAACCGCCCGGCAAGTGGTGTCTACGCGTCGCCCGCCACTACGACCCCGACGGTCGCGCTGGACCGATGCCGCAGGTTGATCAATATCTGAGCGATCTGGCGGCCTATCGCGATGATGCGCATCTGGCCGCGTGGCAGCCGCTCGGCGTCAGCGGGCAAGCCTGGGAGACCCTCACCCATCTTTGGGTCGGCGACATCACGACGCTCGACGAGCTGTGTGTCAGGCTATCCCCGCGGCGGGGCTACTCCCGCGAAGACTATGCGGACGCACTGGCTGAGCTGGTCGCGCGCGACTGGATCGCGGAGCAGGCTGGCGGCTATCGGCTGACCGACGCCGGCACGACCGTGCGCGATCAGGCCGAGGAGACCACCAACCGCTTCTTCTTTGCGCCCTGGGCGGCCCTCACCGAAGCTGAAGCCGGCGAGCTGCGGAGCTTGCTGACGCAGTTGCGCGCGGGGCTGCTCGCGGCGGGCGAGTGAAACCCACCAAGCGCCAGGCGCTTGGTGGACCATATACAGGAGCTAATCGTGTCCAATCCCTTCCAATTGACCACGGCTGAGCTTCAGGCCGCACTCAAACCTGCGCTGCCGCTCTTTCCCGAGTTGGACGCGGCGCGGGCCGATCTCGCCGCGATGCAGGAGCTGCCTGGCGTCAGGCTGGCGCTGGCGAAGACCGAGCCCCTGATGGCGGACATCCAGGCCATTCCGCACACCACCTACACCCGCTATCGCTGCTTCCTGCGCACCGGCGACCGGGACACCTACGAGGAGCAGTACTTCCGCAAGCGCCATTGCCTGTCGGCCGCGGCGCTGCGTCTCTTCCTCGGCCGCGATGATCTGAAGGATCTGGTGCAGGACTACATCTGGAACATCTGCGAGGAGACCAACTGGGTGCTGCCCGCGCACGAGCGCCGGCCGATTGATCTCTTCTCGGCCGAGACCGGATTCCTGCTGGCCGAGACGTTGGCGCTGCTGGGCCCGACGCTCGACGGCGAAGTGCGCAGTCGGGTGCGCACCGAGATCGAGCGGCGCATCTTCTTGCCCTATCTGTTGCACCACGAGGTTATGGGCTGGTATCGGGGCGGCAACAACTGGAACGGCGTCTGCAACAGCTCGATTGCGGCCACTTTCCTGTGGCTGGAGCCGGAAGGGGAACGGGTCGCGGAGGCGTTGGCGATTGCCCTGGCCGGGCTGGACTACTTCCTGGATGCCGCGTTCGAGTCCGATGGCTCATCAACCGAGGGGGTGGGCTATTGGCAGTACGGGCTGATGAACTTCATCGCGCTGGCCGAGATGCTCGCCGCTCGCAGCGGCGGCGAGCTCGATCTGTTGGGTGCGGAGCGGGTGCGGCGCATCGCGGCCTATCCCGCCAGGATGCTCCTCTCCGGCTCCAGCTTCGCCAGCTTCTCGGATTGTCACGAGACCGTGGACTTCAACCCTGGCATCATCGCGCGGCTGGCGGCCCGCACAGGCGAAGACTCGTTGTTCGACCTGCTGGCGAAGCCGGTAGAGTTCGCTGATGATTGGCGGTTGCCCATGATGCTGCGGAACGCGTTCTGGTGGGACGGCAGCCAGCGCGACGCGGGGCAGATCGGCGATGCGGTGCTGGAGGTGGGCGCCACCGCGCGGCTGACGGCCCGCACACCGGCAGGCCTCCCGATCGTGTTGGCGATCAAGGCCGGCCACAACGCCGAAAACCACAACCAGAACGACATCGGCAGCTTCCTGGTGCACGTGGACGGTGAGAACCTGCTGACCGATCCCGGCCCTGGCCTCTACAGCCGGTTCTACTTCGGCCCCCAACGCTACGAGAACATCTTCGCCAACTCCTACGGCCACAGCGTCCCGCGCATCGGCGGACAGCTACAAGGGGTAGGCCGCGAGTTCGCGGGGCAGCTCGTGGGCGTCGAGACGGCCGGCCCGCACAAGCGCGTGCAGATCGAGTTCGCCCGCGCCTATCCGGCCCCGAATCTGACCAGCCTGCGCCGGCAGGCGACCCTGGCTGCCGCGGGCGAGGAGGCCGGAACGGTATGGTTGGAGGATGCCTTTGCCTTCGCCGGTCAGCCGGCCGGGGTGGAAGAAGCGTTCGTGACGTGGGGCGAGGTTGAGGTCGCGGGCGGGACCGCGCTGATCCGAGGCGAGCGTCACAGCCTGCGGTTGACCATCGAGACGCCCGCGGGCGCGGCTTTTCGGCTCGAACGGCTAGAGGAAGCCAGCAAGGCCAATCTGAAGCCGGAGGTCCTCAAGCGCCTGACGGTCGCTTTGCCCCCGGCCGTCGAGATCGTGGCGCGGGTGCGGATGGAGACGGCCTGAGATGCGGCGGGCGGCCCGGCGTCACGCCGGGCCGTCTCAATCTCCGCCGCGATAGGCCCAGCCTACCATGCGCCGCTCGAGGAGCGCGAACACCGCATAGAGCGCGACCCCCATTGCTGCCACCACCAGCAGCCCGGCGAATACCAGCGGCACCTCGAAGCGCGAGCTGGCGATGACCATCATGTTGCCGATGCCGCGGTTGGACGCGCCCAACTCCGCGATGACCGAACCGACGAACGAGAGGGTCACGGCCACCTTGAGGGACGCGAAGAAGTATGGCATGGCGCGCGGGAAGCCGATCTTGCGGAACAGATCGAACCTGCTCGCGCCGAGCGAGCGCAGCACATCGCGCATTTCCGGCTCGACCGTGGCGACTCCGGTCGCCACATTGACGGCAATCGGGAAGAACGAGATCAGAAAGGCGATCAGGATCGCCGGAACCGTGCCGATGCCGAACCAGATCACGAACACCGGAACCAGCGCGGCCTTGGGCACGGAGTTGAAGCCGATCAGAAGCGGATAGAGCGCCTGGTACAACAGGGCCGAATAGCCGATCAGCGCGCCCAGCGCCACACCCATGACGATGGCGATGCCGAAGCCGACCAGCGTGGTGAAGAGGGTCTGCAAAGCATTCGGCCAGATCGCGCTCTGCCAACGGAAATAGGCAGCCAGGGCCACGGTCGGCCGCGGCAACACGAACTCATCCACTCGCAGGACCGTACAGCCCACCTCCCAAAGGATGAAAAACAGGAGGATGGTAGCCGTCGGTGGGACAGTGTTCTGCAGACGTCTTCGCATTTCCTCGCTCATACGCGCACCTCGCCGATGTGTCCGTAGATCCGGTGCACCAGGTTCACGAAGGCAGGTTCGAACGTGTTCTCGAGGCTGCGCGGCCGCGGCAGATCAATCAGGGTCTCGTGGACCAACCTGCCAGGGCGCTTGCTCATGACGCAGACCCGGCTCGCCAGAAAAGCGGCTTCGCGCAGGTCATGGGTCACCAGGATCACGGTGCAGCGCCGATCCATCCACAAGGCTTGCAGCACGCCCCAGAGCTCCTCGCGCGTGAAAGCATCCAGCGCGGCAAACGGTTCGTCCAGGACCAGGATTTCGGGTTGGTGGATCAGTGCTCGACATAATGACACGCGCTGCTGCATTCCACCGGAGAGCTCGTAGGGCGGTCGGTCCGTGAAGCCTTCCAGTCCCACCGTGCGCAGCAGGCGAAGCGCCTGCTCTTCATAGGCCCGGCGGTTGTCACGAAACTGCTGTCGGTGCGGCTGCACGATCTCCAGCGGCAGCAGCACATTTTCGAGCGCCGAGCGCCAGGGCAGGAGGATGGGGTTCTGGAACGCCATGCCGACGTTCTTTTGCGGCCCTTTCACCGGCCGGCCGTCAATCAGAACCTGTCCTTTGGTCGGCGGGAGCAGGCCGGCCACCAGCTTCAGGATCGTGGTCTTGCCACAGCCACTCGGCCCGGCGATGGCCACGAATTCGCCCTGCCGAATGGAGAGCGACAGGTCGTCGAGCGCGTGCACATACTTGCCGCCGCTGAAGTAGTTCAGCGATACATTCTGGAGTTCCATACAAGGCGGAGCGGTTGGGATTGGGTTCATGGGCTGCCGAGACCCCTCCCCCGTCGGGCGAGGGAGGGGTGCGCGTCACAAGGTCATTTCGTGGGCGGCAAACGCCGCTCTTTCGCCGGCAGATACTTGTCGGTGAAGACCTGCTCCGGCGTCGGCTTGGTGGGCAGCTCGAAGCCCTGCGCCACCAGGTCAATGGAACGGGATAACCGGGCGGCATCTACCGCGCCGAAGCCGTTCTTCTTGACCTCATCGTTCAGGAAGTGCAGCTCAATCGCCATCTGGAGTCGCTGTAGCTCGATGTCCGCGTCCACCAGCGGCTCGCGGCGTTTGATGATCTCGATTGCAGCCTTGGGGTCGGCCAGCGAATCTTGCCAGCCGCGCGTCAGCGCCCGCAGAAAGCCCTTGACTGCTTCCTGGTTGGCTTCCAGGTACGCCGGGGCCGCCATGACCGCATTGCCGTAGAGGGGCAAACCGAAGTCCTTGTACATGAAGGACACGATGTTGCTCGGATCCACCTTGTTGCGCGTCAGGCCGAACCAGCCGCTGCCGTAAAAGGCGGTGATGGCGTCCACTTCACCTTTCGCCAACGACACTTCGCGCAGCGCCGCTTCCATCGTGACCCATTCGACCTTCTTGTCATCGAAGCCAGCCTGCTTGGCGAACAGGGGGAACAAGCGCCGACCAGCATCGCCCGCGGGCGCGCCGACCTTCTTCCCTTCCAGGCCTTTCGGGCTAGTGATGCCCTTGTCTTTGAGCGTGAACAGCGTCATCGGCGCGGTGTTGTACACCATCGCAATGGCCTTCAATGCCTTGTCGGGGGTCTTGACATTGAACTCCATCATGGCGTTGATGTCCGCATAGCCCATCTCATAGGCGCCGCCGGCGATCCTGGTGACCGTGCCGGCCGAGCCTGTGCCGCGGTCAATGACCACGGAAAGGCCCTCTTCAGCGAAGTAGCCCTTGTCCAGGGCGACCAGGAAGGGGGCTGACGGCCCTTCGATGGCCCAATCGAGCGCGAAGCGGATGTGCGTGACTTTGGGTTTGGCGGCCGCAGGGGCGCCAGGTTGAGCAGCCGGTGGGGCGGCGCAAGCAGTGATCCCGACTGCAAAGACTACCATGAGCAGGATGAGTGATCGGAGCTTCATTTTCGGCGTCTCCTTGTGTGTCTAGGATAGAGGACTGATTCCAACCCGGTCCTGTGAGTAGTCGGATTATACACGCGATGGCCTGGCGCGCAAATCTCATGCGCGCCCTGAGCCCGTTTGCAGTGACCAGGTTCGGAATTGTGATCAGAACGGCAACGTGGTGTACAATGGCTGGCGCACGGTACATCTGCCGTTGGCGCCTCGCGGGCAACGGCCAACGAGTTTCATTCATGACAAGACGCAAACTATGGGTGCTGCTTTTCCTCGCCGCGGCGCTGGCCGCCATCGTGATTTTGGCGTCCAGCGTGACGCAGTTGGAGTTCTTGCCGGGCGAACCGTTTTCGTTGGGTTCCGGCCCGCTGGTTCGCCCCGCGCCGGCGGCCATGCCGCCGATCGAGTCTCCCCTCATTACGCTGATCATTCGTGTGCTGTCGCTCGTGCTGGCCGCGCTTCTGCCCTTCTCGATCATCTACCTGATCATCTCGCCGGAAGCCCGACGCAGGGTTCTCCCTAACCTCGTTCTCTTGGGTTTGATCATCCTCCTGATCAACTACCTGCGCCGCCAGCCGCGATCCAACGAAGAACGTGATCTCTTCGCGGGCCTCCGCCTGGGAGCGCCAGCCGAAGGGATGCCCACGCCGCCGACGGCCGAATTCAGCAGCGCGCTACCTGACTGGTTCATCGTGCTGGCGAACTTCCTGCTGGCCGCGTTCGTGATCGCGCTGATCCTGGGAATCCTGGGGGTCGCCTGGCGGCGAAGTCGCCAACGTCCCGTGACCACCGCCCTTGAGCAGTTGGTGGAGCAGGCGCAGGTTGCGCTCGACACGATCGAGGCCGGCGGCGACGTGCGGAACACGGTCATTCGCTGCTATGCCGAGATGAATCGCGTGGTGCAGGCCGAGCGCGGGCTTCAGCGGCAGGCAGCCATGACCCCGCGGGAGTTCGAGGAGCCGTTGACGCGGGCCGGGTTGCCGGCCGAGCACGTGCGGGAGTTGACGCGGCTTTTCGAGGCTGTGCGCTATGGCGAGAAGAGCCTTCCCGTCTGGGAGGAGCGCCGGGCGGTCTCGTGCCTGACAGCCATTGTCCAGGCGTGTAAGGTGGTGTATGCGTGATAGCCCATGACTAGAACCCAACTCATTCTGTTGTTTGTCGCCGGCCTGCTGCTGGTGGGTCTGTTGACGTTGGCCTTCATGGCGACGGTCGGCGCCTCCCTCGCCCTGCCGGTTGCGTACCTGGCATGGCTGGCGGGCCTGGTGTTTCGCAGCGTTCCTCAGTGGCTGTGGTGGGTCTGGTTCCTCTTGATGGCCTTCGTCATCGCGGCCAAGAGCTTCAGCACGCGCGACCGCGGCGCGCTGCAGCCCCCCCCGAACGAAATCGTCAGTCAGGGACCGGTGCGCGCCTGGACGCGGCGCGTCTATCTGGCGACCAAGGGCAGCTACTTTCGCTGGCGACTGGCGCACGACCTGGCCGAGCTGTGTCTGAGTTTGCAGGCCTACCACGATCGCCGCGGGCTGGCGCGCTATAACCGCCGCGAGTACATCGAAGAGCTGGCCGCGCCGCCGCAGGTGCTGGCATACTTTCGCGCGGGTTTGGCTTCGCAGCCGATGGAGAATCCCACCGTGTTCGCCAGGCTGACCCGTTGGTGGCGGTCGAACGCCAGCGATCTGCCCGTGGACCTCGATCCTCAGATCGCGGTGAGCTATCTGGAAGACCAACTGGAGAATAGAGATGACCGTTAGTATCATGCAGATGTCCGCCAAGAGCGGGCAGGTGATTCGCGAAGTGGAGCGGGCCATCGTGGGCAAGCGGGAGCTCCTCGAAAAGATCATGGCCGCTGCATTGGTGTCGGGCGGCCATGTGTTGTTGGAGGACTATCCGGGCCTGGCCAAGACGTTGATCGCCAAGAGCTTCGCGGTCGCGCTGGGCCTGGAGTTCAAGCGCATTCAGTTCACGCCCGATTTGCTGCCGGGCGACATCACCGGCGGCTATGTTTTCGATCGCGAGCAGAATCGCTTCGTGCTGCGCAAGGGCCCGGTCTTCGCCAACATCATTTTGGCTGACGAAATCAACCGCGCCTCGCCCAAGACGCAATCGGCTCTCTTGGAGGCGATGCAGGAATACCAGGTGACGCTCGAAGGGGAGACGATGCGGCTGCCGGAGCCGTTCATCGTGATCGCCACGCAGAACCCCATCGAGTACGAAGGCACCTTTCCGCTGCCCGAGGCGCAGCTCGACCGCTTCATCATGAAGCTGGCTGTCGGCTATCCCTCGGCCGACGAGGAGCAAGAGATACTGCGCCGGCGCCGCGAGCGCCAGCGCGATGAGTTCGACCTGCGCCAGATCACCGACGCCGAGGAACTGCGCGACATGCGTCAGAGCATCGAGCGCGTGCACCTGGACCCGGACATCGAGCGTTACATGATTGACCTGGTCGCTGCCACGCGGCAGCGCCGCGGGGTGGCGGTGGGCTCCAGCCCGCGCGGGTCATTGGCGCTGCTCAAGTTGAGCCGCGCCTGGGCCGCCATCCAGGGCCGCGACTATGTGCTGCCCGACGATGTGAAGACGTTCGTCAAGCCGGCGCTCATCCACCGGCTGATCCTGGAGCCCGATCTGTGGATGACGCGCCATGCCGCGGACGAGGTGCTCAATGATGTGATGCGGGCGGTGGGCGTGCCTGTCATCGCGGCGGCCAGCAAAGGGCCCGCGGTCGCTGACGCTTTTCGGCCAGGGGCTTGATGATGGGCCGGCTCTTATTGCTGGGCGGCTTGATCTACGGGCTGTTTTTCGTCGGCCTCGCGACGCTGAGCGGCGGCCTGCTGGCCCTGGCCCTGCCGCTCGCAGTCTACCTGGCCGCAGCTTTGCTCTATGCGCCAGAACCGCCGCGGTTGCGGATCGTGCGAGAGCTAAGCGCCGAACGCATCATGCCGGGCGCCGCCGTGGAGGTCAAGCTCTCGCTGCGCAATGAAGGACGGCAGTTGGAAGAGGTGCTGGTCGAGGACATCCTGCCCCAGGCGCTCGATTGCACCGATGGCGAGGTCAGCAAGGTCGTCGTGCTGCCGCCCGATCAGGCGGTGGAACTGACCTATTCCGTGAAGGGGCCGCGCGGTCGCTACGAGTTCAAGCACACCCGGGTGACCGCGAGCGATCACCTGGGCGTTTTCCGGCGCCAGGTAACGTTGGCCTCTCCCGGCGCCTTCATCGTGTTGCCCGAGGTCTTGCGCATGAGGCAGGTGGCCATCCGGCCGCTGCGCACGCGGGCCAGCGCCGGGCTGATCCCGGCGCGACTGGGTGGGCCAGGCATCGAGTTCTTCGGCGTGCGCGAATACCAGTCCGGCGACTCGCTGCGGTGGATCAACTGGCGCGTAACTGCGCGGCAGCCCCGCCGCATCTTCACCAACGAGTTCGAGCAGGAGCGCATCGCAGATGTGGGGCTGATCCTGGATGCACGCCTGCGGAGCGATGTGCGGTGGCAGGGCGCTTCGCTGTTCGAGCATTCGGTGCGCGCCACGGCGGCCCTGGCCGAGGTGTTTCTGCGCGATGCGAACCGCGTGGCGCTGTTGGTCTATGGCTCAGGGCTGAACTGGGTCTTTCCCGGCTATGGGCACGTGCAGCGTGAGCGCATCATGCAGGCATTGGCGCGCGCCCAGACCGGCGAGAGCGAAGTCTTCGAAAGCCTGGAGTATCTGCCCACGCGCCTTTTCCCCGCGCGCTCCCAGATCGTGCTGGTCAGCCCGCTCGCCGACGATGATTTGCCGATGCTGGTTCGGCTGCGTGCGCGCGGGTATGAACTGCTGGTGATCAGCCCCGACCCGGTCGCGTTCGAGAATGGCGCACTGCCTGCGCAGCCCGATGTGGCGCTGGCCGGTCGCATCGCCCGGCTGGAACGCGCGGTCATGCTTCGCCGCCTCCGGCAGACTGGCGCGCAGATCGTGGATTGGCGGGTGGATCAGCCGTTCGACCGGGCGGTTCTGACATCGTTGGGCCGCGTGCCGCGCCTCGTGCGGGCCGGCCGGCCGGGTTGAGGTTGATACGACAATGCTTGGATACATCATCTGGGGCGCTATCATCCTGGCAGGGCTGATTCCCGCGGCGGGCTATGCCCTGAATGGCCTGTGGCCTATCGCGCTGGGCGCAGCCGCCCTGACCGGCTTGTGGCTCGTTGACTACGGCCGCAGGTGGGGCAAGGCGGCGGCGCTGGCCTTCCCGTGTTTCGTCGTCGCGGCCGCGGCAGGCGTCAACCTGACCTGGGGCGCGAGTTGGGCGCCGGCCGGTCTGGTGGTCGCGATCGCGGCGTGGGACCTGGATCGTTTCGCCGGCCGGCTGCGGGTCGTGGGTGTGACCGATGAGACCGCCGACTTGCAGCGACGCCATCTGATGCGACTGTTGTTGGTGAGTGTCCTGGGCCTTGCGCTGGCCTGGATCGCTCTTGGCATTCGCATCGAGCTGAGTTTCGCGCTGATCTTGCTCCTCGGTTTCCTGGCGGTCATCGGCCTGAGCGTGGCCGTGCGATCGCTGGCGCGGGAGAGCGACTGACAAGGAGGAACACGTGGAATACCGTAAAATAGGACAGAGCGGCCTGAAAGTCTCGGAACTCTGTCTGGGCACGATGACCTTTGGGCACGGCGCCGACCAGGCCGATGCCGGCCGCATGGTGGACATGGCTTTCGATGCCGGCATCAACTTCTTCGATACGGCAAACACGTATGGCGCAGGGCAGTCGGAGGTGATGCTGGGCAAGGCGCTGCGGGGCCGGCGCCGCGATGTAGTGGTGGCGACCAAGTGCTTCAACCCGGTCGGACCCGGCATCAACGATTCAGGCTCGTCGCGGTTGCATATCATGAACGCCATCGAGGACAGCCTGCGCCGCCTGCAGACCGACTGGGTGGACATCTTCTATGTCCATCATGTGGATGTGGACACGCCGCTCGAAGAGACCCTGGCTGCGTTGGATGACCTGGTGGCCGCGGGCAAGGTGCGCTATCTGGCGTGCAGCAACTACGAAGCCTGGCGTCTGGCCGAGGCGCTCTGGATCAGCGATACGCGAGGCCTGGCGCGCTTCATTTGTTACCAGCCGCAATACAACCTGATCGTGCGCGACATCGAGACCGAGTTGATCCCGCTGTGCCAGTACAAAGGGGTGGGCGTAGCCGCCTGGAGCCCCCTGGCAGGGGGTTTTCTGACGGGTAAGTATCAGCCTGGCCAGCGCGTGCTCGCCGGCGCGCGTTCAGAGGAGAAATGGGTCTTCCCCGCGCGCTTCCTGACCGCCAGCGCCGACGAGACGCTGTGCGCATTGCTGGCGGTCGCCGCCGAGCTTGGGCGTTCGCCCGCGCAGGTCGCCATCCGCTGGGTCGTGGAGCAACCCGCGATCACCTCGGCCATCGTCGGCGCGCGCATCGTGGAGCAGTTGCGCGACAACCTGCAAGCCGCGGACTGGCGATTGCCCCCTGCGGCGTTCGCACGTCTGACCGAGGTGTCTCAACCTCCCGATCGCTATCCCCAGGCGATCGAGCGTGACCTTCATGAGCGCCGCGTGCAGGCGATCGGGCGGGCGAAGCCCATCGTGCGAGAACCTTGACGCAAAGGAGGCCTGATGTTGCAAGCAACTGTCCTGGAAACCGCCGCCCACCGCTCTGGTCTCGAGGCTTTAGCCGGTCACCGCGTCAGACAATGTAACCGGCTGAAGCCTCCAAACCGGGACATTTTTCCACGGGCCGTTCCACGGCGTGTTTCGTCCGAAACCCTCTGGTACACCGCCCCGGCCCATCACTGGGTGGAGGCGCTGCCCATCGGCAACGGCCGGCTGGGCGCGATGATTTTCGGCGGCGTGGCCGAAGAACGGCTCCAGATCAATGAGGAATCGCTCTGGTCGGGGCATCCCAAAGAGTGCGACAACCCCGACGCCCTGAACGTCTTGCCGCTTGTGCGGAAGGCGGTTTTCGACGGCGATTTCGCCCTGACCGATCAACTCTGCAAGAAGATGCAGGGGCCGTTCACCCAAAGCTACCAGCCGATGGGGGATCTGCGGATCGCGTTCGACCACGCGGGCGCGGCGGCGGAGTATCGCCGGTCGCTCGATCTCGACACGGCGGTGGCCGAGACGACCTACCGGGTCGGCGGCGTGGGTTTCGCCCGGCAGGTCTTCGCCACGGCCGCCAACGACGCCATCGTCGTGCGTCTGACCTGCGACGCGCCCGGCGGGCTGACGTTCGCGGCGACGCTTGATAGCCCGCTGCGCTATCGGGTCGCACCTATCCCCCCATCCCCCTTCCCTGAAAACGGGCGGGTTCGTAGTAGCGACTTTAGTCGCCGCGGCCCGCGCCGAACGACTGAAGTCGTTACTACGAACGTTTTCATTCGCCGTGGCGCCGTGCCCGGCATGGGCAACTTCCCGGCGAGGGAAGGGGGAGCAGAGGGGGTTGGGTCTCTGCTCCTCACCGGTCAAGCCCCCAAACACGTGGATCCGAGCTATCTCAAATCCGACAACCCGGTCATCTACGACGCGGCGGGCGGCGAGGGGATGACCTTCGCTATCAGCCTGGGCGTGTATGCGCGGGGCGGTCGCGTGACGGTCGAGGATGGCCGGCTGCGCGTGACGGGCGCGGACGAGGCGACGCTGGTTCTGTGCGCGGCAACCAGCTTCAACGGCTTCGATAAATCGCCAGGGCGGCAAGGCAAAGACCCGGCAGCGTTGGCCGAGGCGGCGCTCGCGGCCGCGCTAGACAAGCCCTTCGAGGCGTTGCTGGCCGCGCACCTGGCCGAGTATCAGCCGCTCTATCGCCGCGTCGCGCTCGATCTTGGCTCGCGCGGCGCGGCCGACGTACCGACCGATCAGCGCATCCGCAACTATGCCACAGACCAGGACCCGGCGCTGGTCAGCCTGCTCTTCCAGTATGGCCGCTACTTGCTGATCGCCTCCTCGCGACCGCACACCATCCCGGCCAATCTCCAGGGCATCTGGAACGACATGATCCGGCCGCCGTGGAGCTCCAACTACACGATCAACATCAACACGCAGATGAACTACTGGCCGGCCGAGGTCGCCAACCTGCCGGAATGCCACACCGCGCTCTTCGACTTCATCAAGAACCTGAGCGTGAACGGCGCAAAGACGGCCCGGACGAACTACGGCTGCCGCGGCTGGTGTTCGCACCACAACGCGGATGTGTGGTGCCAATCCGCGCCGGTGGGCAACTACGGCGGCGGCCAACCGCAATGGGCCAACTTTCCCCTGTCGGGCGCGTGGCTGTGCCAGCACCTGTGGGAACATTACGCGTTCGGTGGCGACAAAGATTGGCTGCGCGACTTCGCCTGGCCGATCATGCGGGGCGCGGCCGAGTTCTGCCTGGATTGGCTGATCGAAGACCCGGATGGCAACCTGGTGACCAACCCGTCCACCTCGGCCGAGAACGTCTTCCTCACCGAGACCGGCGCGCCCGCGCAGGTGAGCATGGCGACGACCTTCGACATGACGATCATCCGCGAGCACTTCGACAACTGCCTGGCCGCGGCCGAAGTGTTGGCGCTTGAGCACCCTGAGCGGAGTGAAACGCAGTCGAAGGGTGAGCGGAGTGAAACGCAGTCGAAGGGTGAGCGGAGTGGCGAACCGTTCCGCCACGGAGTCGAAGGGCGCATTCCCGCTGATCGTGACGCCGACCTGATCGCCCGCATCCGCGCCGCGCGGCCGCGGCTCTACCCGTTCAAGATCGGCGGCCAGGGGCAGCTTCAAGAGTGGTTTCGCGACTTCGCCGACCGCGACCCGCATCACCGCCACATCTCGCACCTGATGGGCCTCTACCCGTGCCGGCTGATCACCGCGGACGCGACGCCCGATCTGTTCGCGGCCGCGCGGCGCTCGCTGGAGCTGCGCGGGGACGAGAGCACCGGGTGGTCTATGGCGTGGAAGGTGAACTGCTGGGCGCGGCTGGGGGACGGCGACCACGCGCTGCGCATCCTCTCGTTTTTGTTCAACCCGGTGGAGCCGGGCGCGTTCAACATGCGCAAGGGCGGCATCTACCCGAACCTGTTCGACGCACACCCGCCGTTCCAGATTGACGGCAACTTCGGCGCGACCGCCGGCATCGCGGAGATGCTCGTGCAGAGCCACGAAGGGCACATCCGGTTCCTCCCCGCGCTGCCGGCCGCCTGGCCGGATGGCACGGTGAAGGGGCTGCGGACGCGCGGCGGCTTCGAGCTGGATTTTTCCTGGGCGGATGGGAAACTGCAGCAGGCGACGATCCGCTCGGCCCTGGGCAACACGTGTCGGATCGTCGCGGGTGCGACGGGGACAGTCACGTGCAACGATGTCCCGATGGCGGCGCGCGAGGAAGACGGTTGTCTGGTCTTCGAGACGCAGGCTGGCGCGATCTATACGTGGCGATGTCACGAATGAGCAACGGAACGCGGACGACGCGGATGACGCGGAGAACGCGGATACGATGAATCTGTCTGGTCTTTCCGTGTGCTGGAGGTTGTCCATGAAAACCCGAACCCTCGGTCGTACCGGTCTCGCCGTATCCGAGCTGGCGCTCGGCGGCCTCTTCCTGGCATCGTGGTTCGCGACGCCCGAACAGTCCGCCGCGACGGTGCGCCGCGCGGTGGAGTTGGGCGTCAACTATATTGACACCGCGCCCGGCT
>Ga0194126_10002654_pt1 | contig 28970 bp, 26 predicted proteins | sample TA2KigC150mmetaG_FD_148641 | JGI IMG/M metagenome (GOLD analysis project Ga0194126, IMG submission 148641) | Freshwater microbial communities from Lake Tanganyika, Tanzania - TA2015035 Kigoma Deep Cast 150m | ecosystem: Environmental > Aquatic > Freshwater > Lake | place: Tanzania: Lake... | reverse complement strand
GGCGGTCAGCAGCCAGTAGACGGCCGGAAAATGCAGGCTGGCATCCAGCAGGATCTCGTCCTTGGACCAGAAGCCCGCGAAGGGGAAGATGCCCGCCAGCGCCAGCGTGCCAATCATGTACAGCCAGAAGGTGACCGGCATCGTGCGCCGCAGCCCGCCCATGTTGCGCATGTCGCCCGGGTCGAAGACCTCCTCATGTGCGTCATCGTGACCCGCCTTTTTGGCCTTCCTGCCAACGGGCGCCTTGCGATCGTGATGAGCCAGATGATGATGCCCGCGCTCGAGCCCAAGGATGACCGAACCGGCGGAGAGGAACAGCAGCGCCTTGAAGAAGGCGTGCGTCGCCAGGTGGAACATCCCCGCCACATACGCGCCCATCCCGACCGCGGCCACCATGAAACCGAGCTGGGAGATGGTGGAATAGGCCAGCACCTTCTTGATGTCGTACTGGCCGACGGCGATCGTGGCCGCGAACAGCGCGGTGACTGCGCCGGTCAGCGCCACCACGGTCTGCGCTTCATATACGAGAGAGTACAACGGCGCCGAACGCGCCACCAGGTACACGCCGGCGGTCACCATGGTCGCGGCATGGATCAGCGCCGAGACCGGCGTCGGCCCGGCCATCGCATCCGGCAGCCAGACGTACAGCGGGAGCTGGGCGGATTTGCCGGTCACACCCACCAGCATGAACAGGGTGATGGCCGTGATCACCCACGGCGAGGCCTCGGCGATCAGGTGCGCGCTCTCGAAGACCTCGTCGAACTGGAAGGAGCCGAGGTACCAGAACATGATGAAGCCGGCGATCAGGAAACCGAAATCCCCGATGCGGTTGGTGATGAAGGCCTTGTTCCCCGCGTTCGAGTTGGCCCACGAGGGGCGCCCGAGCGTGTCCATCTCGTACCAGAAGCCGATCAGCAGGAAGGAGCACAGGCCCACCCCCTCCCAGCCGACGAAGAGCATCATGTACGAATCGCCGCTGACCAGGATCATCATGGCCGCGATGAACAGGTTCAGGTACACGAAGAAACGGCGGAAGCGGCCGGTATCGTGCTTGAAGCGCACGTCCTCGTGCATGTAACCGATGGCGTAGATGTGGATCAGCGTCCCCACCCCCGAGACGACCAGCATCATGACCGTCGAGAGCGAGTCGACGCGGAAGGTCCAGTCGAGCCGCAGCGCGCCGATGTGAATCCACTGGGCGAAGGGAACGCGCACCGCCTCGCCGTGGACCGCCGCCAGCGACGCTGTCAACAGGACCGAGATCACGAAGGTCGCACCGGAAGCCAGGCTGGCGACCGTCCCGATGACCCGTTCGCTGAACCGGCCCCCGAAGATCAGGTTGATCAACAGGCCGCTGACCGGCGCCAGCACCAGCCAGGGCGCCAGGAGAAAAAATCCGCTTGAAACCGATTCGCTCAGATGCATAAAATCTCCGACTGGCATGTCATTACGAGGAGGGCTGATGGTCGAGTAGGGCGAGCGTTCTTCCCGCCCAAATCGAGACCCAGCCCGACGACGCAATCCCGCAATGACAGGTCATTAACCCTTCAACGAACTCAACTCATCGATGTTGATGTTGCGGCGCGCCTTGAAGATCTCCACGATCAGCGCCAGACCGACCGCCACCTCCGCGGCCGCCACGGCGATCACGAAGAACACGAAGATCTGCCCGCTGAAGGTCTCGTACACGCTGGCAAAGGCCACGAAGGCCAGGTTGGCGGCGTTGAGCATCAACTCGATCGACATGAAGATGATCAGGGGATTGCGGCGGATCAGCACGCCCAGCGTCCCGATCACGAACAGCACCGCCGAGAGCGCGATGTAATAATCCAGCGGGATCATGATTGCCGCCCCTTCCTCTCCTCTTTGGTCAACACGATCGCGCCGACCATCGCCACCAGCAGCAAAACGGAGGTGACCTCGAATGGGAGCAGGTAACTGCCGAACAGTTTCAGCGCCATGAGCCGCAGGTACTCCATGCTGTTGACGTTTTCCGCCGGCGAGGTGATGAGACCCGCCATCCCGGCGCGGGAGAGGATCACGTAGATGGATTCCACCACGAGCACGGCAGCCAGCGTGAATGCCAGCGGCCGCTGCCAGGGCAGGACGTTGCGCGGCGGAAGCCGCCCGCCGCCCAGCAGCATGATCACGAACAGGAACAGCACCATGATCGCGCCGGCGTACACGGTGATCTGCGTCATGGCGATGAACGGCGCGCCAAGCAGCAGGTAGAACACCGCCACGGTGACGAAGTTCAACACCAGGAACAGCGCGGAGTACACTGCGTTCTGGCTGAGCAGCATGCCCAGCGCAGCGGCCACCGACACCAGGGCGAGAACGAGGAAGACGATCAAATCAACGGACATAAATTCCTAATCCCTCGGATCCTTCATCTGCGGCACCGAGCGCGTGAACAGGCCGGGTTCCACCTTGCGCGGTGTGAGCATCTCCGCCATGGGCACGGGCTCAAGCAGCATGTCCTTGTCGTAGATCGCCTGTCGGCGGTCGGTGAACGAGAGCTCGTAATTGTCGCCCAGCACGATCGCCTCGGTCGGGCAGGCGTCCTCGCAGAACCCGCAGTAGATGCAGCGCAGCATGTTGATCTCGTAGGTGGAGGCGTAGCGCTCGCCGGGTGAGAAGCGCGCCTCGTCGGTGTTCTCGGAGGCCTCCACGAAGATCGCGTCCGCCGGGCAGGCTGCGGCGCACAGCGAACAACCGATGCACTTCTCCAGCCCGTTCTCGTAGCGCTTCAGGACGTGCCGGCCGCGGAAGCGCGGACGCACGGTGCGCTTCTCTTCCGGGTACTGAACCGTCACGGTCGGTTCACGCCAGAACGAGCGCAGGGTCTCGCCCAGACCGCGCGAAAGTTCGATGATGGGATCAAATACGCCCATGCGATTTTCTCCTCAACTCACGGTAAATTAAGGCGACAGCCACTAAAGCAATAGCAGCAGACAGGAATGGAATGATCGCGATATACACAGGGATATTAAATATCCACAGTGAAACCATCAACGGGTATTGTTGTTGAAGCAGGATACCTACCGCTGTGATGAACGCCAGGAACAATGTAAGCGGCAGGAGCACCTTCCAGCCAAAGGCCATCAAGCGGTCGTAACGGATGCGCGGCCAGGTCGCCCGCACCCAGATCATGAAGAACAACAGCACCACGACCTTCAGGAACAGGTAGATCGGGCCGAGGAACCAGTAGCGGTCCACGCTGAAGATCGTGTCCTGGAGGAACCAGAACTCGCGGTATCCGCCGAAGAACAGGGTCGCGGCGATCATGCTGATCACGATCATCTTCTGGTATTCGGCCATGAAGAACAGCGCGAACTTCATGCCCGAATATTCGGCGTGATAGCCGGCGGTCAGTTCCTGTTCCGCCTCCGGCATGTCGAAGGGCGCGCGGTTGACCTCGGCCAGCGTGACGATCAGAAAGGCCAGCGCGCCCGCCGGCTGCACCACCGCAAACCACATGTCCTTCTGCGCGGCCACGATCTCGTTCAAGTTCATCGAATCCCCCAGCAGGATGGCGATCACGAAGCACAGGCCGAGCGAAAGCTCATACGAGATCATCTGCGCCGAGGAGCGCAGCCCTCCGAGCATGGCGTATTTGTTGTTGCTCGACCAGCCCGCCAGCACGATGCCATAGACCGCGATCGAGGCGATCGAGGTCAGGTACAGCACGCCGACGTTGATATCCGCCACATACAGATGGATCACCCGCCCGAACAGGGTGAAGGACGAGCCCAGGGGGATGACCGCCGCGATGATCAGCGAAGGCACTACAGTCAGGATGGGCGCCATCAGGAAGATGGCCTTGTAGGCCTTGGCCGGCGTCAGTTCCTCCTTGAAGATCAGCTTGACCGCGTCCGCGATCGGCTGGAGCACGCCCTGAGGCCCGGCGCGATTCGGCCCGACGCGCACCTGAATGCGGGCCAGGGCGCGGCGTTCGTATAGCGTCAGGTAGGCGAACCCGGCCAACAGCAGCATGCAGAGCACGAAGCCTTTGACGATCCATTCGATCCAGAGTATCCAATCCATGCCGCTCACCTGCCCTTCGCCGGGTTTTGAACGCGCGCCGCCACGGGTTCCCGGATCGCCAGGCCCATGCTGCGCGGCACCAGCATCACGCCGGTCGAAATCGTATCGTCGACCCGCAGCAGCGCCTCATCGCTCACACCGTCAAAGCTGACGCGCACGCGCTGGCCGGCCCCCAGGCCGAGTTTTTCCGCCGCGGAGGGATGCAGCACCACGGTCGCCCCGCCGATGCGATCGCTCAGCAACTCGCTCGATGCAACCGTCACACCGAGATCGTACAGTTTATTGACCGGCACAGCCAGCAATTCCTTCTCCTTCGGACGCCTGGCCGCCTGCTTGCGAACCTTTGGGATGCGCAGCGACCCGCCCAGCTGGGCGGCGGGGATGAGTTGAACGCCAAGTCCTTGCGTGTTCTCGTACGTCGTCCCGCCGTAATACAGGTCGCCGCGCCCGACGATCGGCCACTGCCCCTGCACTTCCGCCAGTCGCGCGTAGCTCAGGTCGGAGAAGGCTTCCAGCGAATTCGTCAGGATGTCGAACACTACCGAGGTGGACGAGCCTTCGAGGATTAGTCCCATCTGTTTGGCGATCAGGGAGGTGATCGTGAAATCCGCCTTCGAGTCTCCCCGCGGCGGGACCGCGGCATAGAAGCGCTGCACGCGGCGTTCGCCGGAGACGACGGTGCCTTCGCGTTCCGTGAACGCCCGGGCCGGGAAGACGGCGTCCGCCAGTTCGGTGGTGGCGGTCTCGAGCACATCCTGCACCGCAATGAACTTCGCTTCCTTCAGCGCCTCGGCCAGCGCCGGGTCATCCCCGGCCGGGTCCGCGCCGGCGATGTATACGACCCTGCCTTTGAAAACTTTCTTGAGATCGGGGACCGGTCGGAAGCCCATCTCCAACGCGCCCTGATCGTTCGGCCGCTGCCAGACGCCGATCAGGCCGTTGTTCGGCCGGCCGATGTGCTCGGTCTCCCTCAACAGGTGGGCACAGGCCGAAGCCACGGCCGAGGATCCACCGAGGCCCAGGCCTTCGCTTCCAAAGAACACGACCGCGTTCTTTGCCTTCGCAAACTCGTCGGCAATTCGATTCTTACGGCTCAGGTCGTGCACGGTCTTGACCTCGTCGCCATAGGCATAGCGGATGACGTATTTGGCAAAGCGGTCGAGTTTGGTCTCGCGCGGGTTGGCTACGATCAGCGTCGCGCCGCGATCCGCCGCCTGTTTGACGCGCAGCCACCAGATGGGCGCCTCTTCATATAGATCGGAGGCCACCACCAGGATCGCATCCCCGCGGCCCATCCCTCCGAGGTTCGTGCCGGCGCCCACGCCGACCAGCTGGGCCAGGTCGCCGCCGCCCATGTCGGAGTACAGGATCGCCTTGCCACCCGCATGGTCAGCAAGCGACTTGAGGTTGAACAGGTCCTCCGTCGCCAGCCGGCCGGAAGCCAGCACAATCAAATCCTTCTTTGCCTTCGAAAAGTTTTCCGCCGCAAGTTTGGCGGCCGCCTCCCACGAGGCTCGCACCAGTTTCCTGTTCCTGCGGACCTGGGGACGCGTGATCCGCCGGCGGCTTTCGATATAGTGATAGGCAAAACGTCCCTTGTCGCACAACCAGATCTCGTTCACTTCCTCGTTCTGCCGCGGCATGACGCGCTTGACCACAACCTCCCCTCCGGCCCTGGCCTCGCGCCGCGTGTTCAACGTGGTGTTGCAGCCCACCGGGCACTGCATGCAGATCGAGGCATGCGCCTCCAGTTCCCACGGCCGCGCGCCGAAGCGGAAATCCGCGGTGGTCAGCGCGCCGACGGGACAGATATCGGTGGTGTTGCCGGAGAAGACCGAATCAAACCCCGGATCCGAAACGGAGATGATCTGCGTGTTTCGTCCGCGCTCGTCGAAGGCCAGCACGGCCTCGCCGGCGACCTCATCCTGAAAGCGGATGCAGCGCGCGCACTGGATGCAGCGTTCGCGATCCAACCAGATCAAATTTCCGAGCGGAACCTGTTTCTCGAGGTGCAGTTTTTCGTCATAGTGGAAGCGGCTGCGGCCGGGACCGAATGCCATGGTCAGGTTTTGCAGCGGGCATTCCCCGCCCTTGTCGCAGACCGGGCAGTCCAGCGGGTGCGAGGTGAGCAGGAACTCGACCGTGCCTCGCTGTCCGTCCAGCGCCTTCTCGGAGCACGTCATCACCACCATGCCCTCCGAGACGAAATTGGTGCAGGCGGTCTCCAGCTTGGGCATGAACTGGATCTTCGGCTGGCCGTTCTCCATCACCACCTGGCCGGTGCTGCGATCCAGCATCGGTCGGCCGATCTCCACCAGGCACATGCGGCACATACCGACCGGCTCGAGCTTGGGATGATGACAGAAGACGGGAATGTCGATGCCCGCCATCTTGGCCGCATCGGCCACCAGCGTGCCTTCCGGAACGACCACCGTCTTTCCGTCTATGCTTAGAGTTACCTTTTTGGACATAAATCTCCAGGAGGCGAATTTCCTCAATAGGGTTCACCCGGTGAAAACACCGGCTAGACCCTGGCCGCCTTCGTAAAATCCTGCGGAAACCTTTCGATCCCGGTCACGACCGCCATGGTGGCGAACTCCCCCAGCGCGCACAGGCACTTGCCCTGCATCTGCCTGGCAACGCCGGCCAGCAGGTCCACATCGGCTTGCGAGCCGCTGCTCCGAACCCGTTCCATCAGCTGCAGCATCCAGTAATTACCCTCGCGGCACGGCGTGCATTTGCCGCAGGATTCGTGCTTGAAGAAATGGATGGTCTTTTCGATGACCCAGCCGATGTCCACCGTATCATCCAGCACGATCACGGAGGCGGAACCGAGGTCCGCGCCGAGCGTGCGGACGGAGGCATAATCCATCGGCGTGTCCAGCACCTTGTCGTCGCCGTTCACCAGGATCAGCGAGGAGGAGGCGCCCGCCGGCATGATGGCCTTGACCTTGCGCGCATCCTGCACGCCGGCGCCGTTCTTCTCGCCGTAGATCAACTCGCGGAACGTCGTTCCGAACGGCAGTTCATAGTTGCCCGGGCGTCGCACCCGGCCGGAGAGTGAAAAGACCTTCACCCCGGCGCTGTCCGGCGTGCCGAGGGATTTGTACCAGTCCGCCCCGTTGATCAGGATGGGCGGAACGTTGGTCAGGGTTTCCACGTTGTTGACGATGGTGGGTTTTCCGTACAGGCCGTAGGCCGGAGGGAACGGCGGGCGCACGCGCGGCTGCCCGCGTTTGCCCTCGAGCGATTCGAGCAGGGCGGTTTCCTCGCCGCAGATGTACGCGCCGGCGCCGAGGTGGGTAAAGATCCGCAGCGAATAATTGGTGCCGAAAAGTTTGTCCCCAAGATACCCGGCCGCCTCCATCTCCGCGATCTTTTGATCGAGGAACCCGGCCAGGTCCCAGAACTCGCCGCGCAGGTAGACATACGCCGTGTCCGCGGCCACCGCATAGCAGGCGATCGCCACGCCCTCCAGAAATTGGAAGGGATTGCCCTCCATGATCTCGCGGTCCTTGAACGTGCCGGGCTCGGACTCGTCCGCGTTGGCCACCACGTAATGCGGCCAGTTCTTGTTGTCGATGAACGCCCACTTCATGCCGGTCGGGAATCCTGCACCACCGCGGCCACGCAGGCCTGAATTCTTGACGACCTCGGTCACTTCGTTGGGCTTCATTCCGGTCACGGCCTTCCTGAAGGCTTCAAACCCGCCGTTGTTCCGGTAGACCTGCAACTGGTTGATCTGCGGAAGGTCGCGATGACGCAGCAAAACGTGGGACATCACTTCACCTCCCGCCCGGCGCGCTTGAGCGCGGCGATCACTTCCATGGTACGGTCAACCGTCATGTTTTCGTGGTATTGGATGCCGCTCGGCCCCTGAACCTGGAACATCGGCGCCTTGTCGCAGGCAGCCAGGCACATCACTGATTCAAGCGTCACCAGCCCATCCGGCGTGGTTTCACCGATGCGGATGCCCAGCCTGCCGCACAGGTTCTCGAGGAATTCATCCGCGCCGCGCAGGGCGCAGGGCAGGTCCGTGCATACCTGCATGCGGTATTTCCCCTCCTGCTTGTCGTGATACAGCGTATAAAAACCGACGATCGAGGCCACTTCGGTCTCGGTGATGCCGAGCAGCTGCGCGATATCCTGCATGGCATCGCGGTTGATATAGCCTGCCTCGTGCTGGGCGAGGTACAGGAGCGGCATGACCGCCGAGCGCTTGTGCTCCGGCGGGTATTTGGACAGGATCTGTTTCACTTCCTGCGGGTGGGTGGTTTCGAGGCTCATCGATCGATATCTCCGAGAACGATGTCAATGGAGGAAAGGATGGCAACCAGGTCGGCCACCAGATGTCCCCGGACGATCTCTGGCAGCACGGACAGGTTGTCGAACGAGGGGGTGCGCATGTGAACCCGCTGCGGTTTGGGTCCGCCATCGCCCTCCAGGTACACTCCCAGCTCGCCGCGCGGCGACTCGACCGCGCTGTAGACGGAGGCCTTGGGGGCGGGAAAGCCTTCGGTCCACAATTTAAAATGATGGATCAGCGCCTCCATGCTGGTGCCGATCTCCGAGCGCGGCGGCGGGACGAATTTGCGATCGTCGGAGCGCACCGCTCCCAGCGGAAGCCGGTTCAAGGCCTGTTCCACGATCTTCAGGGACTCGCGCATCTCCTGAACCCGCACCAGGTAGCGCGCGTATGTATCCCCCTCGGTGCGCAGCGGCACGTTGAATTCGTATTGATCGTAGCCCATATAGGGGCGCGCCTTGCGCAGATCCCAATTCACGCCGGAGGCGCGCAGCGGAGGGCCGGTCACTCCGTATTGAAGGGCAACCTCCTTCTTCAAGTAACCGATGTCCGTGGTGCGGTCGAGGAACAATGGATTCTTCGTGAGCAGCGATTCGTACTCGTCCACCCGCCTGGGGAAGATCTTGATGAAATTGCGCACAGCCTGCTCGAACTCCACCGGAACATCGCGCCATACCCCGCCGGGCCGGATGTAAGTGGTCATCATGCGCTGGCCGGAGACCAGTTCGAATATATCCAGGATCTGCTCGCGCTCGCGGAAACAATACAGGAACATGGACATGGCGGCCAGGTCGAGACCGGAGGTGCCCAGCCAGACCAGATGCGAGGCGATGCGCTGTAGCTCGGTCAGGATCACGCGCAGGGCCTGGGCGCGCGGAGGCACGTCCAGATCCACCAGTTTTTCCACCGCCATCACGTAGGCCAGGTTGTTGCCCACGGTGTTCATGTAATCCAGCCGGTCGGTCATCACCTCAGCCTTCTGGTAGGTTTTGGCCTCCATGTTCTTCTCGATGCCGGTATGTAGAAACCCGACATCCGGCACACAGTTGACCACCGTCTCGCCATCCAGCTCGAGCAGCAGGCGCAGCACGCCGTGCGTGGAGGGGTGCTGCGGACCCATGTTCAAGAGCATGGTCTCGCCGGTCAGGGCGCGCTCGGAAACGAGGTGCTTGTATTGGTCCAGGGTGACTTCTTCGATCTGGGACATGATTATTCCTTTGCGTAGGGCTTGCGCAGATCGATCTCATCGAAATTGAAGCTGAACTGCGGCTCCTCGTAGCCCAGCGGAAAATCCTTGCGCAGGGGATGCCCTTCCGTGTCCTCCGGCATGAGGATGCGGCGCGGGTCCGGATGCCCTTCGAATTCGATTCCGAACATGTCCAGTAGTTCGCGCTCCCGCCAGGCTGCCGCTTTGTACACGCCGCTCGCGGTCGGGAGCTTCGGGTTGCTTCCATCCACGGGAACGCGCAGCTGCAGCGAAAGGTTGTGCGTCAGGGAGGTCAACTGGTAGATCACGTGAAAGCGCGGGGACGACTGCGGCCAGTAATCGGAGGCGGTCATGGCCGACAATAATTCAAAGTGATGTTCCTCGCGCAGCATGGTCAACGCTCCGACAATCTGCCCGGGGTCGAGGAACAGATGCGCCTCCTCCCGGAATTCCTCCAGCGCGGCGCCGAAGGCATCCTGCAGGACTTTGACAATGGGTTCAAGACTCTTGTTCATCGATCCTTCGCTCCAACAAACCTGACAGGCTTTTTTCCATTTCCTGTCAGGTTGACCGCTACTTGTATTTTTCGGCCTGATCCTTGATCTTTTCGCCTCTCACCTTTTCATGCACGGTGAGCACGCCGTGGATCAGCGCTTCGGGGCGCGGCGGACAGCCGGCCACGAACACATCCACCGGCACCACTTCATCCACCCCCTGGTAGATGGCGTAATTGTTGAACACGCCCCCGCAGGAGGCGCAATCGCCCATGGCGATCACCCATTTGGGCTCGGGCATCTGGTCGTACAGGCGCCGCAGGACCGGCCCCATCTTCTTCGAGACGCGTCCGGCCACGATCATCAGGTCGGATTGGCGCGGGCTGGGGCGCATCAGTTCCATGCCGAAGCGGCTCATGTCGTAGTGCGAAGCCTGCGCCGACATCATCTCGATCGCGCAGCAGGCCAGGCCGAACAGCATCGGCCACATGGCATTGGTGCGTGACCAGTTCACCGCGCTCTCCAGCGTGGTGGTGACGACCCCCATGTTCCCAAGTTTCTGTTCTATTCCCATTCCAGGGCTCCCTTCCCCCAGGCGTAGACATACCCGATCAGCAGGATCACGATAAAGATGGCCATCTCGATCAGGCCGAAGAGTCCCAGCTTGCGGAAGGTGATCGCCCACGGCAGCAGGAACACCACTTCGATGTCGAACAGGATGAAGAGCACCGCGATCAGGTAGAAGCGCACCGGCATGCGCCGCGTCCCCTCCCCGTATGGATTCATGCCCGATTCATAGGGCATGGATTTCGCTGCACTGGCTTTTTTCGGTCCGAACAATTCCCCCAAACCGATCGCGATCCCGGCGATCAATGTGGCAACCGCGATCATGACCGCGATGGCGATATATTCCAGCAACATGGACACCTCAGCGATGCGTGAAATCTGGCACGTTCGGCAAAGTATATCATAAGAGGTTAGCCCAAACCACACAATGTGTCAGATTTCACAAAAAGCTGGGATAATGGTCATATCGGGTAAATGAAGGTTGAATTAGGAAGATTCAATCGAGGACACAATGCTTCGTGTCCACTTTCACTATTACCCAAGGTAATCCCGCAGTTCGCGGCTGCGGGCCGGGTGACGCAACTTGCGCAGCGCCTTGGCTTCGATCTGACGGATGCGCTCGCGCGTCACTTCAAAGTAGCGGCTGACCTCTTCGAGCGTATGCTCGCGTCCATCCTTCAACCCGAAACGCAGTTCCAGCACCTCGCGTTCGCGCTCCGAAAGACCTGCCAGTGCGTGGTGCATCTGTTCGCGCAGCATATCGCGCGCCGCGGTATCCATCGGCGAGGGCGCATCCTCGTCCTCGATGAAATCACCCAGCGAACTGGAATCCTCATCCCCCACCGGCCCCTCGAGCGAGACCGGCTCCTCCGCCGAGCGCAGCACACGGTCCACTTTATGCGTGGCAGTTTCCAGGCGGTGTTGAATTTCGGGCGGCAGAGAGGTGTTCTCCGAATGCGCCCGCAGGATCAATTGCACATCCGCAGCGGAGAGATATCCCACTTCAAGCGCCAGCTCCTCGTTCGAGGGATCGCGTCCCAGCACCTGCGTCAGGTGTCTTTGGGCACGCAGGATGCGCGAGATCGACTCGAAAAGATGCACCGGGATGCGAATCGTGCGCGCCTGCTCGGCAATCGAACGGTTGATCGACTGCCGGATCCACCACGTGGCATAGGTGCTGAATTTGAATCCGCGGCGCGGATCGAATTTGCCCACCGCGCGCAGCAATCCCATGTTGCCCTCCTGAATCAGGTCCAGGAAGGAGATGCCGCGACCCAGGTAGCGCTTGGCTACGCTCACCACCAGCCGCAGGTTGGCACGGATGATGGCCTGCTTCGCCTCCTGAGCCCGAACCTGGACGGCTTCCATCTCGCCGGCCAACTCCTCATCCGGCGGCAGATTGCGAAACAGGGTCCGCTGCATGGGCAGGGCTTGATGAACGCGTACAAATTCCAGCAACCAGCGGGAAAAATCCATGGGCAGCAGGGACAGGCATAGAAAGACGTTGTAAGCATGCCGCGCCAGGTTGTCCCATAGATGATCCACGCCCCAGTGACCGTTATCCAAATAGGCCCTTAAATAGGAGGGGACCTCCGCATCCCAACTGGCATGCAGCCCAAGCATCTCTTCGATCATCCCCGCCAGGTCTGGCAATTCGTGGTCGACGCGTTCGGCGTCCTCGATCAGGCGGTCCCAAGAGGTGGACAATTCGGACAACAGGGAATGATAGGTGGAACTCTGCGGGGTCAAACCCTTGCGCCGTTTCAATTTGCGCAAGGCAGCCAGGAAGCGCTGCGCCTCGATCAGTGTGGCCAGACGGAATTCGCTGTCGGCGTCAAGCAGCTTAACCTGTCCGATCTCGCGCAGGTAGAGGCGAACCGGATCCTCGGCCATCTCCACGGCCACTTCACGAATCTTCACCTCCAGGTCGGCAAGGTCGGCCTCCTGTTGGACGAGCAGAGCCTCATCCGGTTCGACCATCTCGTCGACGGGTGAATCGAAGTAGGCATTTCCCTCCCCGGCCATTACCATCACGTCATGCACGGAAAGCTTTTTGGGTGTTCCCTTGGATTTTTTCTTTTTAAGCCCAGCGCCTTTCCATTTCCCCGAAGGCGACCCCGGTTTCCCCCCTGCCTTTGTCCTGGGCTTTGGCTTCTTAGCGGATTTGGCGGGCATTCAGAATCTCTCTCCCTGGAATGGTGATCTCACTTGACAACCATCACGCCTGTCTCTTCATAGACATCTTCCGTTTCGCCAGATCCAGACTCTGGAGCAGGCGCGTGAATTGCAATGCCTGCTCCTGATATATTTTCAAATTTGCACCACCCTGTCCCTGCGCCTCCTCCTGCAGGAAGCGAAGCTGGTTGATGTTCCCCTGCGCGACCGTGCGCCGCAAATCGATGAAGCGGCCCACCAGTTCCTCCAGGATCCGCTCTTCGAGCAGGTCGAGTTTCTCCGTCACGCTCAACAATTCCCTCGAAAGGCCCTCCAGCGGTTCCGGCAGATGGCTCACCAGATAATGATGATGATCCTTCTCATCCTGCTCCACTGCCTGTCGCACCAGACGGAACAACACCTGATGGTCAGTATAACCGAAATCCTCCGCGGCCAGCGCGCTCAGGCCGAATTCCTGCAATTGACGATCGAGTCGATACAACAGATCCGGCCGCCGGTACAGAACACCAAGACAATAGGATTCGATCCGCGAGGTGGGTGAGACCGCTGGAACCGCTTCGGATACCTCGATGATTCGGTCCCGCTCCATGGATCGCGGCCGGCGCCTCGTCAACGGAACCCGCGCCGGCGCGCCAGCCAGGGTGCGTTCATCCACCCGCAGCAGGCGCGCCAGGTTCTGTCGGTACGTATCGCGTTCCACCGCGTTTGGCAGATCCTCGATCAGGGGCAGCACCTGCGCCACGATCTGATTCTTGACCTTGGCATCGTTCAGGTCCTGGCCGGCCGCAAGCGTTTCCATCACATGCGTGACGATCGGTTTGGCGCCTTCCATTAATTTCGCCCATTCGGCCTTGTCGCGCGCCACGATCTCATCCGGGTCGAGGTCATCCGGCATGCTCGCCACACGCAGGTCCGCCTGCAGGCGCGCTTCGTTTCGCAGCAGGCCGCGCGCATCGAATCCCAGTTCACCTTCGCGGTCCATGGCGGAACGCGCCGCGTCGAGTCCGCGTAACACGGCCTTCTGACCGGCAACATCCGGGTCGAGTGCGAGCACGATGCGGCGCGTGAACTTCTTGAGCATGCGCAGCTGGTCCTCAGTCAGCGCAGTACCCATCGGCGAGACGACATTTTCATAGCCCGCCTGGTGCAGGGCGATCACATCCAGGTATCCCTCCACGATCACCGCCTGGTTCGCGACGCGGATCGGCTTGCGAGCGCGGTCGAGTCCATAGAGCAGGCGCCCTTTGGAGAAGATCGGGGTTTCGGGAGAATTCAGAAACTTCGGAGACGCCTGCCCTGAGCTTGTCGAAGGGTCATTCGGGTCCACGATGCGCGCGCCGAAGCCGGCCATGCGTCCCTGCTCGTCGCGGATCGGGATCATGATGCGGTTCCGAAAACGGTCGAAGCGCGCGCCGTCCTCGCGTTCCGAGAGCAGGCCGGCATCGAAAATTTCCTGCGGGCTGTACCCCTTGGCAGAGAAATGTGCAAGCAGGTTGTCGTATCCCGCGGGGGCGTAACCCAGGCCGAAGGTCTCGATCGTGGAATCGGTTAACCGGCGCTCGCGGCGCAGGTAATCCAGCAGCTTGTCGTGGTTGAACAAGTGAGTGCGATAATAGACCAGCGCGTCCTCCAGCAGCCGGCGCAGATGCTCATACGCCTCCTTCTGTTGGGGGGTTTCACGCTGCCGAAGGTCCTTCAACTCCACTCCGGCCCGCGCGGCAAGCTTTTGCAGAGCCTCCCGGAAATCGATTCCCTCCCTCTTCATCACAAACTTGAAGATGTCGCCGCCCTCATTGCACTGACCGAAGCAGCGCCAGGTTCCGCTCTCCGGCCAGATGACGAAGGCCGGCGTATGCTTGTTGTCATGAAAGGGACAGAACCCGGTGTAATTCCGTCCCGAGTGGCGCAATTTCACGCCGGCCTCGGAAATGAGGTCGACGATGTCTATCCTGGATTTGATCTCATCGATGGTGGACATATTCGAAATGGTTGAAGATCGAAGCGTACCGGGACCGCACGGCACCCATATTATAATTTAGCGCCATGAACTCCCTCGTCTATAAATACCGACTGCTGGTCATCCTGCCGCTGGGGGCGTATATTTATCTGCTCGTGCAAACCGCCTGGTGCAGCGATGACGCCTACATCACCTTCCGTTCGATCGAAAATTTTTATCATGGCTACGGTCCCGTGTTCAACGTGGGCGAACGCGTGCAGACCTTCACCCATCCCCTGTGGTTTCTGCTGCAAACCCTTGCCAATTACGTCCTGGATCTGTGGAAGGAGAATCCGCTTCACAACGCCCAGATCTATTTCCTGAACATCTTCATGTCCATGGGGTTGTCCCTGGCGGCGATGCTCGTCCTGGGCTTCGGGGTAGCCTCCTCCACCCGCAACGCCGTGCTGGGAACCGTTATTCTCAGCGGTTCAAAAGCCTTCATCGATTATTCCACCTCCGGACTGGAGAATCCACTGACCCATGCGATCCTCATGCTCTTCCTGTGGATGGTCTTTGCGAATCGCAGGAATTCCCCTGCTCACATTTTCACCCTGACGTTTTTGGCGGCATTGGGAGGGTTGAACCGGTTGGATGTATTGCTGTTGTTCCTGCCAACCCTGGGCTTGTTGTTCCTGCAAAACCCGCATAAATGGAAAACCTTTGGTGCAATTCTCCTCGGCTTTTCCCCTCTGATCGCCTGGGAGTTCTTTTCCATCCTGTACTACGGGACGCCCTTCCCGAACACGGCGTACGCAAAGATCAACGCGGAAATCCCCCTGGCGGACATGCTGCGCCAGGGACTTTGGTATTTCAAGAATTCCCTTGTTCTCGATCCGATCACCCTGCTCGTCATAGCCAGTGTGATATTGTTTGGATGGAAGAGCGCGGACGTTCATCGCAGGACGGTCCTGGTGGGCGTGGTGCTCTACCTGGTCTACATCCTCTACATCGGCGGGGACTTCATGAGCGGCCGGTATTTCTCCGTGCCGCTGCTGGGGGCTGTGGCTGTCCTGGTCAGCACGGAATTCAAATCGGCAAAATCCTATGCCCTCGCCCTGACGGCAGTGTTGATCCTGGGATTCGCGCCGGCGTACTTCATCCCTGAACGCCGGGCCTCCTTCGGCAGCGAAACAGGCAACTACCGCGTCTTCCGCGACGAGCATGGAATCACCGACGAACGGCGCATCTACACGCGTTATGGATTCGGTTTGGTACAAACCTTGTCCATGGGTATGGCGCGCACATCGGACTATTCGCGGGGTAACTGGATCTACGAAGATGTTAGACCCGTGCATGTGGAACTGGTCGGTCCATTGGGCATGTCGGCCTACGGCTACGGACCGAACGTACACGTGATCGACGTCAACGCCCTGGCCGATCCACTGATGGCGCGACTGCCCCTGATCGATCCAAGCCAGTGGCGGATCGGGCACTTCCGGCACATGATTCCGGACGGATACCTCGAGACTCTCGAGAGCGGTGAAAATCGCATCACCGACCCGAAGATCGCGGAATACTACGACAAACTCACGCTCCTCACGCGCGGGGACCTGTGGAGCCGGGCGCGGCTCGTCGCAATATGGAATTTGAACACGGGCAGGTACGATTACCTGCTTGAGGATGCATCCACCTACGTTGATGAAGGATGAACGAATCCTTCCACGACGGGAAATTCGATCGATTTCTCAGAACCCCTCAAGCTTGCTCATATCAGCCACACCGCCTGCCAGTGCCGCGATGCGTTGCAGCATCCCCAACCTGTTCTCCTGCAATTTCCTATCCTCCGCCATCACCAGTACCTTGTCAAAAAATTCATTGACCGCGGGAATCATGGGAAGGAAGGCGTTCAGGAAGTCGTCGGCTGAGCCTTCGGCGCGTTTTGCTTTTTCTGCCTTTTCCAGCGCCGTGAACAGATCCTTTTCCTCAGTCTCCTGAAGCGCCTTCTCCGAGACCTTGAAGACCTTCTTCTGATCGCGCGTGATGCGCACGCAGCGCGCGAAGGCGGGCAGAATCTCGCGCCAGTCCGCGCGTTCCGTCCAAGCCTGGAGTTGTTTTACCGCGCGCAGCGAACCCGCCGGATTGTTGGATTGCACCTCAAGAACGGCATCGACGACATCGTACTTGAAGCTCATGTCCTTTAGAAGCACGGACAGACGGCCGGCAATGAACTCCAGAACCTGTTCCTGCGTCTCCTCACTGACCTTGAGCGGCTGCGTGATCGCAGACTTTTTCACCGCGGCAGCCAGATCAAAATCCAGGTCATGCTCGATGAGCGGTTGAACCACGCCGATCGCCGCTCGCCGCAATCCGAACGGGTCCTTGGCGCCGGTTGGGGCGAGTCCCGCGGCGAAGAGCCCCACCAGCGAGTCGAGGCGGTCCGTCAGCGCAAGCATCATCCCGATTTTTGTTCCTGGGACAGGCCGATACTGTTCGCCGATCGCCTCCGCCACTTCGGGATCTTCACCGCTGCGCAGGGCATATTCGCGGCCTACGACCCCCTGTAACGAGGTCATCTCCGTCACCATTTGCGTAGCCAGGTCGGCCTTGGCAAGGAACACGCTGCGCGCCAGGTGCTTGATCGGCTTCACCTCCTTCAGGCCGAGCATCTCACCAATCTCGGCGCCGAGCTTCAACATGCGGTCGGACTTTTCCAGCAGCGATCCCAGCCGGGTGTGGAAGATGAGCGAGGCAAGTTTGGGGCGGTATTCTTCCAGTTTAAGTTTGAGATCCTCTCGTACGAAGAAATCTGCATCGGCGAAGCGCGCATTGAGCACATGCTCGTTGCCCTCACGGACGATGTCCACATGCATGTCGTCCCCGTTGCGAATGGCGATGAAATGGGGCAGCAAACCCTCGCCCCCCTCTTTCCCCTCCCTCACCCCCTGCCCCTCTCCCTCACCTCCGTCCCCTCTCCCCTCCCTCACCCCTTGCCCCTCTCCCTTAGGGAGAGGGGTTGGGGTGAGGGGAAAATACCTCTGGTGTTTCTTCATCACTGAAACCAGAACCTCGCGCGGCAATGCCAGGTATTCCTTGTTAAATCCGCCCATGACCGCGGTGGGCATCTCGACCAGGTTGGCCACTTCGTTCAACAGGTCGTCGTCGAGAAGCGCTTCCCCACTGACGAGAGCAGAAGCCTGCCTGACCTGCTCCACGATGGAGGCTTTGCGTTCTTCCTTATCCAGGATAACCCCGGCTTCGCGGATGATATCGAGGTATTTATCCGCGGAGGGGATTTTGATCTCGGGCGAGTCGTAGGGACGCAAACCGCGGGAGATATTGCCTGAGGCAACCCCGGCATATTCGAACGGGATGATTTGATCACCGAACAAAGCAACATACCAGCGAACGGGGCGCGAGAAGGAAACACCGCTCTCGTTCCATCGCATGGATTTCTCGAACTTGATGCCCTCGACCAGCTTTGGCAAAGCTTCAGCCAATATTTCGATTGTAAGGCGTCCATTTTGTTTGACGACGGCAAAGACATACTTGCCGCCATTTTCTTCGCGCACTTCCAACGCGGAGGGATCAATTCCATTCTTCTTCGCAAACCCTTGCGCGGCTTGAGTCGGTTTGCCGTCTTTATCGAAGGCCTTGTCCGCGGGTGGACCTTTGACCAGGTCCTCGCGGTCCGGCTGATTCGGAGTGAGAGAGTCGATTGAAACAACGAGTCGGCGCGGGGTCGCGAAGACTCGAAAGTCACCATGTTCGAGTCGAAGTTCATCGAGCAAAGTAGGAATCCGCTGGCTGAGTTGTTCATAAGCCGCATCCACATCGCCGGCGGGTAATTCTTCAACGCCGATTTCCAGCAGGAAGGGCGAAGGACTGGAGACAGAGGACCGGGGACCGGGGACCTCCGTCTTCTGTCCTCTGTCCTCCGTCTTCAACAACGGATATTCCAGTTCCTTCCTCTGCTCTTCATACCCCTCCGCCACCTTTCGCGCAAGCTCGCGCATCCGTCTAAAGAATGCCTGTCTCTCGGCAACCGAAATCGCGCCGCGCGTATCCAGGATATTAAATGAATGAGAACACTTCAACACATAGTCATGTGCCGGGAGAACCAGTCCCTGCGCCAGGCAGGCATCCGCCTCGGCGGAAAACAGGTCGTACATCGTCCGCACGCGTTCGACATCTGCGGTCTCGAAATAGTATTTGGAGTGTTCGAATTCCTCACGATGGCGGATCTCACCATAGGTCACGCCTGCCCCCCACTCCTCGTCCCAAATGGCTTTGGCATTGTTGAGCGCGATCAGGATGCGTTCGAGGCCGTAGGTGAGCTCGACCGAAACGGGATCGAGCGTCACGCCTCCCATTTGCTGGAAGTAGGTGAACTGCGTGATCTCCTGCCCGTCGAGCCAGACCTCCCAACCGAGCCCCCAGGCCGAGATGGCGGGCTGTTCCCAGTTATCCTCCACGAAGCGGATATCGTGCCGACGCGGATCGATGCCGAGGGCCTTGAGCGAATCGAGATACAACTCCTGCGGATTCCCCGGATCGGGCTTGAGGATCACCTGATACTGGTAATGCAGTTGAAAACGGTTGGGGTTTTCGCCATAACGCCCGTCATCCGGGCGGACGGACGGCTCGACATAGGCCACGTTCCACGGTTCGGGCCCGAGCACGCGCAGAAAGGTGTTGGGGTTCATCGTCCCCGCGCCGACCTGGGTGTAGTAGGGCTGGGTGATCAGGCACCCGTGCGAAGCCCAGAAGTTTTGAAGTTTGAGGATGACTTCCTGGAAGGAGGATTTCGGCATTTACGACACCTGTACTTGCGCAAGCAAGTATTTCCGATTGAGGTTTGGGGGTCGAGCGCGCCGAGGGCGCGCATCGAGACTGGTGCGAGGGGATTATAACTGATGGGGAGACGAAAGCCCCTACAAGTTGAGACCGCAACGGGCGTCTAAATATACCGCAGTTGATTTTGCATTTCTTCAGCGGTTACAGCGTCCAATAGAGCTAGCAAGTTGCCGACGACTTCCGCGTCCCTGCGGCGCTTGGCGATGATCACACCGTAATTGTTTCACGCCGCTTTCGAGAAATTTCCTGTGCTGCTTCTCAAAATCAACGCGATTATGGGTTACGACTGCGCGGCGCTGCGAAACCGCAAAGAGCATCTGCTCGTCGTCCGGTCTCCCCAATGCATCCGCATCACGAGCGGACAAAACATCAAAGCCGCGAGTCTGCAAATTTTCCACAATGCCTGCTGAAACATCTTCGTCAAAATACAGGCTGATATACAGGAATGAATAATCCCCTTCGCTGCCTTCAGTCATGTGCAGGGATTCGATTCAGCTCGATATATTTCTCGATTTCTTCGCGATGATCATCGTAGTACCCAAGCGCGTCGAAAATCTGTGCAAGTCGCAGGTGCGGGAGATTGCGGACGATTTCTTCCGCACTTTCTCCAAATTTCCAGCGTTCCACAACCGCACGAACGGGTGTGCGGGTGGTTTTAACAACAGGCTCCCCGCTCAATACGTCTGGAATGCTTTCCACATATGGGTGATCTGTAACCGCGCCGTGCGCCACTTCTGCAGACGTGAGGGACTGGCGCAGCCGCTTAAGTTCTGCTTCGAGTGCGTCAAGACGAGTGATAAAAGCTTGAAGATCGAGTGATAACCGCGTCATGAAACATTCTTTCTATAAAGGCAAAAGGAGTATAACACAGGCAGACTACGCCACATTCCACCGCTCGGGCTTGAGCACGCGCAGAAAGGTATTGGGATTCATCGTCCCCACGCCGACCTGGGTGTAGTAGGGCTGGGTGATCAGGCACCCGTGCGAAGCCCAGAAATCTTGCAGTTTGAGGATGATTTCCTGGAAAGATGAGTTTGGCATGACCTCTTCTTAATACGAAGGACACGACAATCACAAAGCTGACGGTTTTCCCCTTGGTGCACTTTGTGTACTTTGTGTTTATTCCCTAATAAATAGCTTTGTGCGAGGGGAATGTACCCGATGGGTAGAGGAAAGAAGGAAAAAGACGACAGAATGTATACCTGTCGCCTGCCAAGATAAAAAGGCTCGCATTTAATCAAAACGCGCGGACGCGGTCTTTGAATATCGTGATTTCCTGGGAAAGCAATTCTTCAGGTGTAGTCAGCGCGGCTGCGCCGAGTCGCGCGTCCAAAAACGCGTCGAGTAAATTCCAGGCATTATTGAGATTGGCGTCAATCAAAATGTCGAGATCAAACGTGGCGCGCGGTACGCCATGGAGAACCGCGGCAATTCCCCCAATCACGATGTATCGCACCTCGTGCCGCTGCACGGACATGAACACGTCCTTCAACAGGTTCAGCATTCTTTCGTTCCAGAATCCCGGGGTTGGTCTTCAGCAAAAGGTCTGTGAACGCGCAAAGCATGCCCATCCGCTCGGCGAGGGTCAGCGAACGAAACCAAAGCGTCTTGGCCTCAATCGTCTCTTCGATCCGGTCATGACTTACGGTTGCGTTCGTAGCTCAAATTATACACTCTCGAGCCCAGCCATGCGGATTTCCAACTCCCGATCCTGCCCCGCCTGCATCTGTGCCTGCGGCGCGGGAAAAAGCATTTCTATGCTTTCTCTTTCAGCAATGTCGCGACTTTGCCTTCCATCTTCTTCGCCTGCTCACGATAAAAGGCGATCCGCTCCGTGCGGGATTTACCCTCCAGACGTTTGGCATGTTCGTCGCGGATCTTGCGGACCATTTCAATGGTGTTAATTTTCTTCCTGTCCATAGGTGGTCACCTCTCTGGGGCTGAATATCTGTAAAGGCTTGTATCCAAATTCGATATTGACTGCGTTGAACATGCGAATCTTGTCGAAGCGAACGATGTGTTTGAAGTTCCAACTCACCATCAAATCCGCTTCAGCGATGGTAGCCAGCGCGATATGCAATCCGTCATCATAGAAATTCGGCGTCAAGATACCACGCTTTTGATATTCCTCCGCCAATCCCAACGCACTTTCATCAACGGTGAGGACTTCCGCGTTCAACGACATCAACTCGGCATAAATCCTCTGCACATTCTCGGGCGCATCCCCAACTTCAGCAGCGATGACTTCAGACAATAGCGCTTGAAAGATGCCATTGCGGAAGTCTGCGATCAATCCATTTGACCATTCGGCAAATTCCGAATCAAAACATCCACCGATAACGGAAGTATCGATGTAGATACGTTGAATCTTCATGCGTCTATTATACTCACTCCCATATACAGCCTCGCGGATTTCCAATTCCCTGCGAGCTCTCCGGCGCCCCGTTGTAACCCATTTTCCCATATCTCCTGCCCGCTGGGACGAAATCGCGGGCAGCACAAAGGCGGGCGAATTCATTGACTTCGATTCCCCCTTTCTATATAATGGCACACAGTCCGGCAAGCTGGCAGATTGTCCAAAACTCAGGGGAAGTGTGAATTTCACAGAGAGGAGGTGAGGCCGTCGATTCTGTGTTGGGCTGCTTGTATCCTGTTTCCCGATTAAAATCGCATCAAAGGAGAAGATCACCATGCCTAAATTTTCGTATGTGTTCGGATTACTCGTAGTTATCAGCGTCCTGCTCGCTGCCTGTGCACCCTCCGGGGCGCCCATCACGGTGGAAGTCACCCGTATCGTGGAAGTGGCCGGCGAAGCGCCGACCCCTGTTCCTCCGCCGGTGGCCGGCGGTGAGCGGCTTCAGACGGTGCTCGACCGCGGCAAGGTCATCTGCGGCGTGCACGGCTCGTTCCAGGGCTTCGGCTTCGTGGATTCCGCCGGCGCCTGGAGCGGCTTCGACGTGGATTTCTGCCGCGCCTGGGCAGCCGCGCTCTTCAATGACGCGGAGGCCGTGGAGTTCCGCGGCCTGAGCGCGCAGGCCCGCTTCACCGCGGTCCAGTCCGGCGAGGTGGACGTCCTCAGCCGCAACAGCACCTGGACCTGGACGCGCGACACCGAACTCGGCCTGACCTTCGGCCCGGTCACGTTCTATGACGGACAGGCCATCATGGTCAAGAAGGAGATCGTGTCCGATCCCACCGCCGGCCTCGACGCCCTGGAGGGCGCCAACGTCTGTGTGCAGAGCGGCACCACCACCGAACTCAACCTGGCCGACCAGTTCCGCGCCGCGAACGTAGGCTACACCCCGGTCGTGTTCGAGGATCAGACCGCCGCCTTCCAGGCGTATGATGAAGGCCGCTGCGATGCCATCACCTCCGACCGCTCGCAGCTCGCCACCCAGGGACAGGCTGTGCTGGCCAATTTCGCCGATCACGTCATCCTGGATCTGGTCATGTCGAAGGAGCCGCTGGCTCCCGCGGTTGCGCAGGGCGACGATAAATGGGCCGACGCGGTCCATTGGGTTGTCTACGGCATGATTCAGGCCGAGGAACTGGGCATCACCTCCGCCAATGTGGATTCGTTCCTGTCCAGTCAGGATCCTGTCGTGCGCCGCCTGCTCGGCGTGGAGGGTGAACTCGGCTCCAAGCTGGGTTTGAGCAACGACTTCGTCTACCGCGTCATCAAGCTCGTCGGCAACTACGGCGAAGTGTACGAGAAGAATCTTGGCCCGTTCAACCTCGCCCGCGGACAGAATGCCTTGTGGACGGACGGCGGTTTGATGTACGCCCCGCCCTTCCGTTAATCCATTTCCGATTTTACCGGGCGGCTTGATATACTCAGGCCGCCCATTCTGTTCCAATGAAGCTCAAGGCGTTCTGGCGCGATATTCGTTTTCTGCAGATGCTGGCGCAGGGTATATTCGTGATCCTGCTGGCGCTGGCCGCCGGGTATTTGTACGTCAACGTCACAGCCAACCTTCAGCGTCAGGGGTTGACCGTCGGTTACGGCTTCATGAAAAACCCGGCCAGCTTCGACATCGGCGAATCGTACATCCCGTATCAGGCATCGGATCCATATCAGCGGGCGCTGATCGTCGGCGTGGTCAATACTCTGGTCGTCAGCCTGGTCGGCATCCTGCTCACGACCATCGTTGGCGTGCTGGTCGGCATCGCCCGACTCTCAACCAACTGGCTGGTCAACAAGCTTGCCGCCGCCTATGTGGGGGTGCTGCGCAATACGCCGCTCATCATCCAGCTCATGTTCTGGTATTTCGGGGTCATCCTGCAGCTGCCCTCCGTCAAGCAGGCAATCGAATTGCCCGGCCCGGCCTTTCTCACCAACCGCGGCATCTATCTTCCCTGGACCGAAACCACAGCCACCTTTCCGGCCTGGCGCATGTATCTGATCCTTGCCATTATTTCCGTTTTCGTCATTTGGTTCGTACTGCAGATCGCGCGGTCCCGAGCCAGTATCCCCCTCAGCCCATCCTGGAATTTATCCTATCTGGTCATCCCTGTTCTCATCCTGTGGCTGGGGGCGGAGATCCAGCCCGCACCGCCGATCACGCCGTACCTTCCCGAACTCGCCGGCCTGAATTTCAAGGGCGGCCTGCGGCTGACGCCCGAGTTCGCGGCGCTGCTCTTTGGCCTGGTCTTGTACACCGGTGCCTTCATAGCCGAAATCGTGCGCGCCGGCATCCTGGCCGTTTCACGCGGGCAGGTGGAGGCGGCCCGGTCGCTCGGCCTGACGAACGGCCAGACGTTAAGATTGATCGTCTTCCCACAGGCCCTGCGCGTGATCATCCCGCCGCTCACCAGCCAGTACTTGAACCTGGCCAAGAATTCCTCGCTGGCCATCGCCATCGGATACCCCGACCTGTTCAGTATTGCCGGGACGGTCTTCAACCAGACCGGCGCGGCGATCGAGATCATCGTGGTGATGATGCTGAGCTACCTGAGCCTGAGTTTGTTCACCTCGCTGATCATGAACATCTATAACAGCCGCACACGACTGGTGGAGCGCTGACATGGCTGCCATCGACCTTCGCCCACCACGCCTGACCGTTGGACCGCTGGCCTGGGTCCGCAAGAACCTGTTCAGCACCTGGTATAACACGGCGCTGACCCTCGGTGTTTCCTGGCTGCTCTATTCATCCTTGAAATCCGCGGCATTATGGTCGCAGACCGAGGCCAGGTGGGGCGTGATCGAAGCCAACCTCACGCTGTTCATGATCGGGCAGTATCCCCGCGAGGAACTTTGGCGCATCTGGCTGGTGATCTATTTGCTGGCCGCTTTGGTGGGCCTTGCCTGGGGCACGTGGAGGAACGCCGCGCGCGGCTTTGCGGTGATGGCACTCGGCGCTGGCGCGGCTTTCGCGCTAATCTGCTTCGCATTGAATTGGGAGGCGTGGATCAACTGGCTGATCGCGGACGCGATCCTACTGATATTCTTCCTCATCGGGAATTTTCTGCCCTACGCCTCGCGCGTGACCGTGGTGGGTTGGCTCCTGTATTTCCCGGCAATCTTCCTGCTGGTGGCGGGCAGCCGGCACATCGCCGCCCTCCCGCCGGTGGAGATGAGCGCATGGAGCGGGCTGCTCCTGACGCTCCTGCTCACCATCGTGGGCAACCTTGGCTCGCTTCCGCTTGGAATCCTGCTGGCGCTTGGCCGGCAAAGCAAACTCCCGATCGTCAGGTATTTTTCCATCGGCTACATCGAGCTGATCCGCGGCGTTCCGCTGGTGACCGTGCTCTACATGGCCGATATCCTCCTGCCGCTCTTCCTGCCGGTGGATGTGCGTCCCGACCGGGTCATCCGCGCCATGGTGGGTTTCATCCTCTTCGAGGCTGCCTACCAGGCCGAGAACGTGCGCGGCGGTCTGCAATCCATCCACCGCGGACAGTATGAAGCCGCTCATGCCCTCGGGTTGAGCGGCGCGCTCACCACCGCGCTGATCGTTCTGCCGCAGGCGCTCAGGGCAGTGGTGCCGGCGCTGTTCAACTCCTTCATCAGCCTGTTCAAGGACACCAGCCTGGTCGCCATCATCGGCCTGTTCGACCTGCTGCGCATCGCGCGTTCGGTGATCGCGCAGCCCGAATGGCTCGGTACGCATCGTGAAGTGTACTTGTTCGCCTTCCTGATCTACTGGGGATTCAACCTGGCCTTTACCTATGGAAACCGCCGCGTGGAGCAGGCTCTCGGAGTCGGCAAACGTTAACGTGTGGGAGAAATCATGAGCGACGAAACCAAATCTCAAGAGATCATCATCTGCCGCGATGTGCACAAGTGGTTCGATTCCTTCCATGTGCTGAAGGGGATTAACCTAACCGTGCGGAAAAGCGAAGTGGTGGTTGTGTTCGGTCCGTCGGGTTCCGGCAAATCCACCTTCATCCGCTGCATCAACCGCCTCGAGGAGCATCAGCGCGGGCAGATCATCGTGGATGGCGTGGAACTCACCAACGACATCCGCAACATCGAAACCATCCGCCAGGAAGTGGGCATGGTCTTTCAGTCGTTCAACCTCTTCCCCCATCTGACAGCCATTCAAAACATCACCCTCGCGCCCTTCTGGGTGCGCCGCACGCCGCGGGAACAGTCGAGCGAACTCGCCATGCAGCTGTTGACGCGCGTCGGTATTCCCGAGCAGGCGGATAAATATCCAGGCCAGCTTTCCGGCGGGCAGCAGCAGCGCGTCGCCATCGCGCGCGCCCTGGCCATGCAGCCGCGCATCATGCTGTTCGACGAACCCACCTCCGCACTCGACCCCGAAATGATCAAGGAGGTGCTGGACGTCATGGTCGAACTGGCCAGAAGCGGCATGACCATTGTGGCGGTCACGCACGAGATGGGGTTTGCGCGCGCCGTGGCCAACCGCATGATCTTCTTCGACAGGGGCGAGATCGTGGAACAGGGTACGCCGGATCAGATCTTCAACCACCCCCAGAACGACCGCACTAAATTGTTCCTTTCCCAGATTTTGCGTCACTAATATGCGGGTGTTTCAATATAACGATATCTATGGTCGTCCCTTTATGGTTACATCCTTCTCAGTTGACATTGTTGGGTAACAAACGACATACCTTCATCAGGATGCGTCGTTTTGATGATCATGCATGAGCGGGTGTCCGCATAAAAGACTTGTTCAATGCCCGAACAATGGTTTGTGGCAATTCAATGGGGATAAAGTAATCCGCCGGGAACAGATAATCTTCCCCGCTTTCGTCAATGATCCGCATATCACCGTCGGCTTGCGCCTCTTTATCAGGGAGGACGCGATAGATCTTGTGCAATTCCAGGGAAGCCGGGTATTCGGTATTCTTGATGCAAATGGCAAATTGGGTTGAGGATTTCATCGATTATTCCAGATATCGTTTGCGCTTATATTCTTTGCGCCCAACACCGTGCGATTCATACCAGTGAATCTCCGCCTTTCGTATACGACCGTTGTGAAGCTGGATCATGGCAATCCCTATCATCTTGCGCCAGCGGCCGTCGCCATAGCGCTTTCGAAGACGGGGTAAATCACGGATGGAATTTTATAGTGGCGATTACTTCATTCTCTTCAATATCACTGATGACGTCGAAGGAAGCCACCTTGATTTCTCCAGCCAAATTATACACTCTCGCGTCAAGCTCGCGTATAAACCGTCTTCTGTGGTTAAATTACCGTCATGTCTCACCCTGATATCCTGATCATTGGCGGCGGGCCGGGCGGACTCTCCACCGCGCTGCATCTGCAAAAGATCGCTCCGCATCTCGCCTCGCGCATGCTGATCCTCGAGAAGGAACATTATCCACGCCACAAGCTGTGCGCCGGCGGGCTCTCGGTGGATGCGGAGATCATCCTCGAACGTCTCGGCCTCGACGCGAGCGAGGTGCCGCACGTGGCTGCCAAACGGATGCAGTTCGATTTCGAAGGCAGGGGACTTTCAATCCGCAACTCGAAGAAACATGCGCTGCGAGTTATCCGGCGAAACGAGTTCGACGCCTGGCTGGCAAAAAAAACCGAGGAAAGAGGGATTGAAATCCGGCAGGGCATCACGGTTAAGAACCTGGTGTCGGATGAAAGCGGTGTGACAGTCCAAACCGATCAAGGCGATTTTCGCGCGCAAATCGTCGTCGGCGCGGATGGCTCTAACGGTGTCGCGCGCCGGAGTATTCTTCCGAGAGAGCCGGTGTACACCGCGAGAGTATTGGAGGTAATCACCCCCATCCAACCCGACCCCCACCTCGCTCCTCCCCCATCTTCAAAGAAGATGGGGGAGGATGGGAGGGGGCAGGCAGCATTCTTCGATTTCTTCCCGGTTCCGGAAAACATTGCCGGTTACGTGTGGGATTTCCCCACACAGGTCAACGGCCAGGCGATGCGATGTTGGGGAGTGTACGATACAAATCTGCTTTCCGACGGGAGGCGGCCACCGTTGAAGGAACCCCTTGCAGATGAAATGCGAAAGCGCGGCTTCGAACTCGACGACTATGAGGTAAAGGGATATCCCATTCGTTGGTTCAGCCCGGAGAACAAGGTTTCGGTGCCGCGCGTGATACTCGTCGGAGACGCGGCCGGCGCGGATCCGTTCCTGGGCGAAGGCATCAGCATGGCACTGGCCTACGGATCGCTCGCGGCGCGCGAGATCGACGAGGCATTTCGGCGAAACGATTTTTCATTCAACCGATATAAATTCCGGCTCGCATGCAGCGGATTGGGCCAAACGCTATTCGCACGCTGGTTCCTTGCGAACCTCATCTATTCGTTAAAGTGGAAGTGGTTCCAGTTCCTGTTTTGGAGGTTGTTGAAACCGATTGCAAACGTCATCGCCTGGAACTTCATCCTGAACTGGAGCAAGCGCTTGAAATGAATTCTTCAGGTCGGAAATTCTCAAAAAAAAGCCGATGTGATTGGCACCGGCTTTTTGAATAATTGTATTTCCCAACGGCACAACTTTACTTGTCGTCATCTCCGTTGCAGTTGCTGTCCACCTTGTCGTCCGGTGTTTCGAATGCACCGGGGTTGATCTTCGCATCCTTATCATTGCAGTCCTGGCTGAAAGGATAGCCATCGCCGTCGTTGTCCGGATCGGTATTGACCGGTGGTTGTGTGGGTTCGGGATCCGGCCCTGAGGCTTCGGTCGCAGTGGGCTCCGGCGTGGGCGGTGCAGGGATGACCTGCAGCAGGTTGAGGTCGCCCTGCGGCGTTCCGGCAATGTTCGAGATCCAGCACTTGTCATTCTTTAACTGACTGTACCACCAACTGCCGTCCGCGCTCTTGCCGAGAACCTGGACCTGTTCGCCCGGCAGGGCTGAATTCGCCACCGCATAAGCCACCCCCGGCCCCTGCCGGCAGTTGGCAGGCACCTGAATGGTGAGAATAAATGGAATGAGTTCGG
>Ga0194126_10002651_pt1 | contig 28989 bp, 24 predicted proteins | sample TA2KigC150mmetaG_FD_148641 | JGI IMG/M metagenome (GOLD analysis project Ga0194126, IMG submission 148641) | Freshwater microbial communities from Lake Tanganyika, Tanzania - TA2015035 Kigoma Deep Cast 150m | ecosystem: Environmental > Aquatic > Freshwater > Lake | place: Tanzania: Lake... | reverse complement strand
TGATGGTTTCTCCAATTTCATCCAAAAAGGCCAAATCTTCGGCGCTAAAGTTCAAATCCTTTAGCTGTGAATCGGGTGCACATCCGGTTAGAATTGCGGTTGAACCGATGACTGTTCCTCCCATCAGGAGAACCACAGATTTGAGCGCGTCTCTTCTATTTATTAAGGTCATGTTCGTGTCGGATTAGAGGTTTTGCTTTTTCAATTCTTCAACGGCAAAAGCAGCTGCTCTTGCGGTAAAGGCCATGTAGGTAAGGGAAGGATTTTGGGCTGCAGCAGAAGTCATGCAAGCTCCGTCGGTAACGAATACGTTTTGGGCATCCCATACCTGATTGTTGCCATTCAATACGGAGGTTTTGGGATCTCGTCCCATACGCGCGGTACCCATTTCGTGAATCCCTTGTCCAAAGGTGTATCCATTGTCATAGGTCTTCACATTTTTAAATCCAGCTACTTCGAGCATTTCTGCGGCATCATTCATCATATCCACCCGCATTTTTTTCTCATTTTCTTTGATTTCCGCATTCATGACCAAGGCTTCCATGCCCCATTTGTCTTTTACCGTATCACTCAACTTGATGTGGTTTTCGTGGTAGGGCAGGATTTCCCCAAAGGCAGTAATGCCCATGGACCAGGGTCCTGGCTCGGTAAGTGCTTCCTTCATCGGGCCACCTAGACCTAACTCGGCTACGTCTCTGCTCCATCCACTTCGGCTGGCACCTCCTTGGTATCCAAAGCCTCGAATGTAATCCCGCTTGTCGCCATTCACGTTTCGGAAGCGAGGGATATATAAGCCTGTTGGGCGCTTGCCAAAATAGTATTTGTCCTCAAATCCTTCGTAGGTCCCGTTGGCACCCAAACGGAAGTGGTGGTCCATCACGTTATGACCCAATTCATTGGAGCTTGAACCGAGTCCTCCCGGCCAAATATCCGTGGCACTGCGCATCAAGATGGCAGTGGAATTGAAGGCCGATGCACAGAGAAAGATGATTTTGGCAGAAAATTCCATGGTCTGGTTTGTTTCTCCGTCTATGACTTCTACCCCAGTCGCTTTTTTGGTGTCTTTGTTGTAAATCAATCTACGTACAATGGACCAGGGTCTTAAGGTAAGATTTCCGGTAGCCATGGCTGCAGGCAGGGTAGAAGCCTGGGTGGAGAAATATCCTCCAAATGGACAGCCTAGGGAGCACTTGTTGCGGTACTGACATCCTGGGCGACCAGGTAGAGGTTGCGTGATATTGGCAGGTCTTCCAATGGTCCAAGTGCGAGCACCTTTGTAGTGTTCTTTGATTTTAGCGGCTCCCGCTTCCTCCACGCAATTCATGGGCATGGGGGGCTGAAATTCCCCATCGGGCAATACAGCCAAGCCATCCTTGGATCCAGACACGCCTATAAATTTCTCTACATAGCTGTACCAAGGCGCAATATCCTGGTAGCGAATGGGCCAATCCACTGCAATGCCTTCTTTGGCATTGGCTTCAAAGTCCATTTCCGACCAGCGGTAGGACTGCCGACCCCAAAGCAGGGATCTTCCCCCTACCTGGTAGCCTCTAAACCAGGTGAAAGGTTTTTCCTCCACGTAGGGAGAATCACTTTCGTGTGCCCACCAGTCCAGGTTGAGTTCATTGAGCACGTAATCGCGCTTCAGGTTGGGGTGGTTGTTGAGTTGCTCTTGGGTTCTTCTTCCTCGATGAGGCACTTCCCAAGGCGGTAAGGTGGCAGATTTATAATCTTTGATATGCTCCACCATAGGGCCTCTCTCCAAAAGGAGTACTTTTAGCCCTTTCTCTGTCAGCTCTTTTGCAGCCCAGCCTCCACTAATTCCTGACCCAACTACAATTGCGTCATACGCTTCATTTGCCATATTCTGGTATTTGGTTTACGTTACTTATACATCACACACCTGCACGGCATGACCCAGTGCAGCAATTTTATTTTCTCCTTTGGGTATAAATTCATGGGAAACATAGCCATTGAAACCCGAATCTACAATAGCCTGCATGATGGGAGGGTAATTTATTTCCTGGTTTTCATCCAAGTCATTTCTTCCTGGGTTTCCAGCCGTGTGGTAATGCCCGAAGTATTGGTGGTTGTTTCGAATGGTGCGAATGATGTCTCCCTCGTCAATTTGCATGTGGTAAATGTCAAAGAGCAGTTTGAAGTTCTCGCTTGCTATGCGCTTGCACAGCTCAATTCCCCAGGCAGATTTATCGCACATGTAATCCTTGTGATCCACCCGGCTATTGAGCAGTTCCATGGTAAGGATCACCCCGTGCTTTTCTGCTAGGCTGAGGATTTTTTTAATCCCGATTTCACAGTTTTTCAATCCCGTCTCATCGTCCATGCCTCTTCTATTCCCTGAAAAGGCAATCACGTTTTTGTAGCCTGCCTTTTGCACTAGAGGAATCAATTCTAGGTAGTTTTTTTCCAGTTGGGCATGAAAATTAGGTTCGTTGAATCCATCGGCAATGCTAATCTCCGCGCCGTTGCACATGGAGCAATGAATGTCGTATTTTTTGAGGAGGTCCCAGTTGGCAGGACTTATTAGGTCAATGGCACCTACCCCGACTGATTTGATCTGTGCACAGAGTTGTTCAAGGCTTAGGGGCCTCATGGACCAAGCACAGACGCCATGGTTGATATTGCCCTTCAAGGTCAAGCTTGGGTTTTGTTTGAAATCAAGGGAGGCAAGTGATCCTAGGGCAGCACCGCCGAGGATCATTTTTTTAAAGGAATCACGTCTTCCAGGGTTATAGGTCATGGTGGGTCAGCGTTACGTATTGGAGTTAATTTTTTCAGTTTTGAAAAAAGTAATGAAAAGTAACAAAACCAAGGCAGAAATCCCAGCTGGAACAATCCAGATGGATAGCCAATCGTGTACCCCTTCTTTATTTAAGAAGAATTTTGATACCTGGCCCGCCACCCAAAATCCTATCAGCATCCCGATTCCGTAAGTTGCCAAGGTAATTAACCCCTGAGCAGAGGATTTAAACTTTTTACCTGCATGAGCATCGGTATAAATCTGCCCACTCACAAAGAAGAAATCGTAGCAAATGCCATGCAGGAGGATACCTCCTAGGAGCATCCAAGCTTGGCCGTCAGCATCGCCAAAGGCAAACAGCAAGTAGCGCAAAGCCCAAGCAAGCATAGCGACTAGCAGGGTAAATTTTATTCCAAATCGAGAAAAGAAAAAAGGTAAGGCAAGCAAAAACAAAATTTCAGATACTTGTCCTAAAGCCATCTTACCCGTGGAATTTTTTAATGCCAATTCGGTGAGAAAAGGGCTTGCATTTTGGTAGTAGAAAGCTAGGGGAATACAAATGAGTATGGAAGAGATAAAAAAGATGGCATAATTTCTATGGCCTAGCAAGGCCAGGGCATCTAGTCCCAAGGCCTCCTTTAATCGAAAGGGCCTCGATTGCTTGGCAGGAGGTGGAGTACTGGGTAAGGTAAAACTATAAATTCCTAAAAAAATGGAGGCGAAGGAAGCCAATTTCCAGGTGTTTTGTAACAAGCCTCGAGCCAATCCTGCCTCACTGTCCCACGCCAAAGCAGAAATCAAAAAACCTGCAGCTACCCATCCTATAGTGCCCCAGACCCGGACAGCAGAAAATTCTTTTTCAGGTTGATGCATTTGGTGAAAGGAAATGGAATTGACCAAGGCTAGGGTGGGCATAAACAAAATCATATATCCTAAAAGAATGGGAAAGAACTGGTCAAAGGCATGGCTTTCATGGAGTCCATACAGCAAGGCTGCCCCCATGAGGTGTATAGAGCCTAAGATTTTTTGCGCTTGAAAATACCGATCAGCTATCAAGCCTACCAAGAATGGGGCAAGGATAGCTCCCAAGGATTGAGTAGAAAAGGCTAAGGAAATTTCTGGATCCTTGGCGTGAAGGTTGTTGCCAAGAAAAGTGCCCATGGTAACGTACCAGGAACCCCAGACAAAAAACTCCAAAAACATCATAACCGAAAGTCTAATCTTAATCAGGGCAGGCATAGCGGAATGGTTATGGAGAAAAATGTAATTTTTTGAGATTGAAAATTTAATTTTTGGGGTTTTTGCTGTAGTTTACCCTTCTTCTTTGAAAAGAAGAAGCAAAGGCCTCAAAAATTTCGGAAAAAGATTTTTGATAAGCTATATGGAAGGCCATATTTCTTCTTATTTCAAAGAATTTTCCAAAACAAGTACTTGATTTAAAAGCAATAACCCAATTTAGAACCAAGCGTGTAGTACCCATGTCAACGTCAAAAAAATTGAAATTAGGCCTCGTAGGAGGTGGTCCAGGATCTTTTATCGGTGCCATTCACCTCAATGGCGCTTTGATGGATGGATTGTTTGAGTTGGTCTGCGGATCCTTCAGTTCGGATCCAGCCAAATCTGCACAAAAAGGAAAAGAACTTCGTCTTAATCCCTCTCGAGTCTATTCCAGCTACGACGAGATGTTTACCCAAGAAGCTCAGCTTCCTGAAGGGGAGCGAATGGATGTGGTGGCCATCGTAACGCCCAATAATGTGCATTTTGATCCTACCGTCAAAGCACTGAAACATGGGTTTCATGTAGCGCTCGATAAGCCCCTTACCTTAAACTATGAAGAGGCCAAGAAACTCTACCAAGTAGTAAAGCAGTCTGACCGTCGCTTTTTGCTGACCCATACCTATACTGGGTATCCCATGATCAAGCAGGCCAAACAAATGGTCATGGACGGCACCCTAGGAAAAATTCGAAAAGTATATGTGGAGTACCCTCAGGGTTGGCTGTATAAATTGTTAGAAACAGAAAATAACAAGCAAGCGGAATGGAGAACCGATCCTGCACGCAATGGATTGGCGGGATGTATGGGGGACATTGGGACGCATGCCTTCAATATGGTGGAGTATGTCACAGGGCTGAAAGTCACTCAACTTTGTGCGGATTTGTACATCAAAATTCAAGGTAGACCTATAGATGACGATGGGGTAGTCTTGTTGCGTCTCGAAAATGGAGCCTCAGGAGTACTGATGGCCTCTCAGACAGACACGGGATGTGAAAATAACCTCAAAATCCGCGTTTACGGAGAGAAAGGTGGGTTGGAATGGGAGCAAGAATTGAACAATTCCCTGACCGTACGCTTTCCCAATGTCCCTGCCCAAATCTTCCGCGCAGGTACGGGGTACTTGGGATCTTTGGCTCAAGAAAATACCCGAACTCCCGCTGGGCACCCGGAAGGTTACATAGAAGCTTTCGCCAATTTGTATAGAAATTTTGCTCGATGCATTTATGCCGATCGTGAAGGTCAAAAGCCCAAATGGGAGTGGGAGGACTATCCTGGCATTGAAGATGGTATTCGAGGCATGGCCTTTATAGATCATGTCTTGCGAAGCACGGAGTCGGAACAAAAATGGACCCCCTTTGTGGTAGAAAAATAAACTCAGTAAGCAATTAATATCAAAAGAAGATGAAAACAATCAAAGGACCGGGTATCTTTTTGGCACAATTTGCCGGGGACGCTGCCCCTTTCAATAACTTAAAAAATATCTGCCGCTATATGGCGGATCTAGGATACAAGGCTGTGCAAATCCCTTCTTGGGATGCACGAATGATCGATCTGCAAAAGGCTGCCGAAAGCAAAACCTATGCGGAAGAAGTCAAAGGGATTGTAGCCGAGACAGGAATGGAAATTTCCGAATTATCCACGCACTTGCAGGGACAATTGGTAGCGGTGCATCCTGCCTATAATGAACTTTTTGATGGTTTTGCGCCAGCCAACCTCAAGGGAGATCTGAAAGGTAAGTCTGCCTGGGCTACCCAGCAACTCAAGTACGCGGCGAAAGCCTCTGCAAATTTGGGGCTCAATGCACATGCTACCTTTTCTGGGGCCTTGATGTGGCATACCGTCTATCCTTGGCCACAGCGCCCTGCGGGATTGGTGGAGACTGGGTTTACCGAACTAGCCAAGCGATGGATGCCTATTTTGAATGCGTTCGATGAAGTGGGTGTGGATGTTTGCTACGAATTGCACCCGGGGGAGGACTTGCACGATGGCATTACCTTCGAAATGTTCCTCGAGAAAGTGGGGGGCCACAAGCGCGCCAATATTCTCTATGACCCCAGCCACTTTGTGTTGCAGTGCTTGGACTACTTGCAATTCATTGATTTTTACCACGAACGCATCAAGATGTTCCACGTTAAGGATGCAGAGTTTAATCCTACGGGTAAGCAGGGAGTCTATGGCGGATTCCAAGGCTGGGTAGAGCGTGCCGGTCGATTTAGATCTTTAGGTGACGGGCAAGTAGATTTTGCAGGAATATTTAGCAAACTTTCCCAATACAACTATACCGGTTGGGCCATCTTGGAGTGGGAATGCGCCATCAAGCATCCTGAGCAGGGTGCTGCAGAAGGTGCGCCATTTATCGATTCTCACCTTATTCGAGTGACTGAAAAAGCCTTTGATGACTTTGCTGGCACAGGGGCTGATGAATCTTTCAATAGAAGAATTTTAGGAATTTAAGCAATCAAACCAAATACCCATGAAAACTACATTACGTATCAAATTAGTCGTTCTAGCCCTAGCAGGATTCACTTTTGCTTGCGGAGGAGGAGATAAGACGGCAGAAGGCACACAAGAGTCCAGTGCCACGGAAAGCGCTGCTACTGTGGAGGTATCCCTAGAGGAAAAGTACAAGGACAACCCAATCTACATCAAGGGATTGGAAAAAGTAAAAGCTTCCGATTGTACGGGATGCCATCAGGTGGAGCGCAAAATCATAGGTCCTTCCTATGCAGACGTGGCTGCCAAATATGAAAATACAGAGGAAAATGTGGCCATGCTTGCCCAAAAAGTTATTGCGGGCGGGGTTGGCGTTTGGGGCGAAGTCCCCATGTCTGCACATCCAACCTTAAGCGAAGAGGATGCTAAAGATATGGTTCGCTATATTTTACTTTTAAAGAAATAAGCAATGAAGACGAAATGGATTGCGCTTAGCTTGGGCCTTGGCCTTCTTGCTGCTTTTACTTTTCCAAGGATTGAATCTCTTCCAAAAAATGGAACTGCGGATACTGACAAAGAGGAATGGATTTCTCTTTTTGATGGAAAGACTTTTGCCGGTTGGAAAAAGTACGGAGGTGGAGCCGTTGGTAAAGCCTGGAAAATTGAAAATGGAGAACTTTACCTTGATGCCAGCAACAAAGCAGGCTGGCAAACTGGGGACGGAGGAGATATCGTGACGGTAGAGGAATTTGAAAATTTCCATTTCAAATACGAATGGAAAATTGCTCCTAATGGAAACAGTGGGGTGATCTTCTTGGTGCATGAATCCCCAGAATATCCCTATCCTTGGCAAACAGGACCTGAAATGCAGGTCTTGGACAATGCAGGTCACCCAGATGCTAAAATCATTAGCCACAGGGCGGGAGATTTGTACGACCTGATTGTGAGTAGCCAGGAGACGGTAAAGCCTGCTGGAGAATGGAATCAGGCCGAGATTCGCATCAACAAAGGCAAGTTGGATTTCTTTTTGAATGGAGTGAATATCGTCTCTACTCAGCTCTTTACACCGGAGTGGGAAGCCTTGATAGCAAAAAGTAAGTTCAAAAGTATGCCGGGCTTCGGAAAGTACAAAAAGGGTAAAATTTCCTTACAGGATCATGGAGACGTGGTGTACTACCGGAATTTGATGATTAAGAAGCTGTAAGTTTTACCACGTACGAAGAACCATGTACTAAGTGCCAGGTACAATGAATCAAGATTTTTAAGTAGCTAGTATCAAGTACCAAGTATCAAGATGGAGTAGGAATTTCGTTTCCGATCTTACTTTGTACTTGGTACTTTTTTTTATCTAGGTCACTACTTGGAATCAGCCTGGCTGGGTGAAATAGGAAGAATTGAGATCTTAAATGGTGTTTCTACTTTGTACTTTGAACCTAGTACATCGTACAATTTGCCCTCACAATCGAGTAACTTCGTCCTTCTTGATGTAGGCCACCCGGTCTTTCCACTCGATTTCGTACCAAATGTCTTTGGAAGAAGTAATCGTCACCCGATGGCCAGGCTCTACCAGCTCAATCATTTCCCCACCGGCACTGGGTTTGGTCCGAATCAGACTTGGACTGGAAGTTACTAGCGCGGTAGTTGGACCATCTAAAAAATTGTTGGCTAGAAAAATGATGCCTATCAATAAGAAAGAAGGCCAATAAAACTTGGCTTCGGTGATTTTTTTACCCTTAGACCAAAGTAAAATCAAAGATAAGATTAGAAATAAGGTAAGGGCCCCTACGATGATTTCTTTGAATTCCACCAACAATAAAAAAATCCGCATTCCATCGCTGACTTCGTATCCTATAAGCTCAGCCTGACCGGTAAGGGTTTTTATTTTCGATATGGTTTGGGGGTTTGGACTCAAGTCGTAGTACTTGCTCAAGTACAAGGTAGCATCCTCTCGATTTCCTATCCCTTCGGCAATAAAGGCCATTTTTAACAGCATGGAAGTGGAGTACACCCCTTCTTGGAAGTTGGCCTCATAGATTTCCATGGCCTCCTTGTAGCTTCTTTGGGAAAATAAAGAATCAGCGATCAATAATCTAGGCACATCCGCTTGAGAATGAGCGCTTTGTAGCCATAACCCGAAAAATAGGAAAACTTTTACAAGAAAGATGGAGCTGATTTTTGGCATTTAGAATTCAGAATCATAAATTTGCAGTCCAATTACGGCATTGGGTTTTCAAAAAGCAAATCCCTGTTGTCAAAAATAGAGTATCGATTCCGTAGCTCAGCTGGTAGAGCAATACACTTTTAATGTATGGGTCCTGGGTTCGAATCCCAGCGGGATCACCACCCTAACTTTCATGAAGTTGGGAGAAGTTTCGGGGTGTAGCGTAGCCCGGTATCGCGCCACATTTGGGATGTGGAGGTCGTAGGTTCGAATCCTGCCACCCCGACTTAATATGACTAGGAGTAGTCACTTGGTCCTGTAGCTCAACTGGATAGAGCAACTGCCTTCTAAGCAGTAGGTTTCAGGTTCGAGTCCTGACCGGATCACCATTAAAAGTCCCGTACCTGCGGGATTTTTTTTTATGCCCCTATCCAAGGGCAATCAGCTAGTGTTTTTTCAAAGCGAAATACAGTAGAGATTAACTCCGCTACGCTTGCTAAAATAGTATTGAAATACGAATTGAATTCCCTATTTCCCCGAGCTATCCTACCATAGGCAGGCTCGGGCTATTTCCATTGTATTTCTACCCTATTTCCATCCTATTACTACCAACAAAAAAGCCCCGTATCTCTACGAGGCTTTTGCATTATTTCTTGGCGATGTAGGTCAGCAAGTCGATGACCTTGTTGGAGTAGCCCCACTCGTTGTCGTACCAGGATACCACCTTCACAAAGGTGTTGGATAGCTGAATCCCTGCCTCAGCATCGAAGATGGAAGTACGCGCATCCCCGATAAAGTCGTTAGATACCACCGCGTCTTCGGTGTAGCCAAGCACACCCTTCATGCTGGTCTCAGAAGCTTCTTTCATCTTTGCGCAGATTTCTGCATAGGTAGCTGGCTTCTTCAAGCGTACGGTCAAGTCCACCACAGATACATCTGGAGTAGGCACACGGAAGGCCATACCGGTGAGTTTGCCATTCAATTCTGGGATGACCTTGCCCACGGCCTTGGCAGCACCCGTGGAGGAAGGGATGATATTTTGTCCCGCGCCACGGCCTCCTCTCCAATCTTTGGCAGATGGACCGTCTACCGTCTTTTGTGTAGCGGTAGTCGCATGCACGGTAGTCATCAAGCCTTCTTCAATACCCCAGTTGTCGTTCAATACCTTCGCGATAGGCGCAAGGCAATTGGTGGTACAGGACGCATTGGATACAAAAGTCATGTCAGAAGTGTAAGTATGCTCATTTACCCCCATCACAAACATGGGTGTGTCGTCCTTAGAAGGAGCAGACATGATCACTTTTTTTGCCCCTGCATCGATGTGGCCTTGAGCAGATTCCTTGGTCAAGAAAATACCGGTAGATTCGATTACGTAATCGGCTCCTACCTCAGCCCACTTCAAAGAGGCTGGGTTTTTCTCTGCGGTCACACGGATGGGATTCCCATTGACGATCAAGTTGCCGTCTTTTACCTCCACGGTGCCCTTGAAGATGCCGTGGGTAGAGTCGTATTTCAACATGTAGGCCATGTAGTCCACATCAATCAAATCGTTGATCGCGACTACCTGCACGTCTGCACGCTCTTGGGCCACGCGGAAAGCGAGGCGACCAATTCTTCCGAATCCATTGATACCAATTTTAATCTTGCTCATCTGTACGTATTTTTTATAGGTCTAACTGCTTTTTTCTAATTTTTTCCAAGGAAAGACTAAGCTAAATTCCTTTAATGCAGGCGAATTTATTACAAAATTCGGGTCTACCCAAACCCATTCCCCACCTTTTGGAGTTAACCTGCACCTCTCTGCTTTTCAATCGATTTCGAAATAAAAAAAAGATTGGATTTCTTAGAGAGGAAGCTACCCATGGTTTTCACAGGCTTTCCTTTTTTCTTCTACAAAAAAAACCGGATGAAGACCCGGTTTTATCCTCTATGCCAAAGAAGCTAAGAGTTGCTTGAAGGTGCGGCTAGGTTGCATCGCCTCAGCACACTTCCCAGCATCGGGGCGATAGTATCCTCCTAAATTTATGGCTTTGCCTTGGGAACTGTTGTATTCGTCCACAATCTTGGCTTCTTGTTCGGACAGCGCTTTTGCCAAAGGTGCAAATTTTGCAGCCAGGGCAGTGTCTTTGGTTTGCTTGGCCAATTCTTGGGCCCAATACATGGCCAAATAGAAATGTCCTCCTCGGTTATCTAGCTTCCCAACTACTCGGGCGGGAGATTTATCCTCTTCCAGCCATCGGCCGGTGGCTTGATCTAGTGTTTCTCCCAAGAGAAGCGCAGTGGGGTTGTCAAAGGTTTGTCCCAGGTGCTCCAAGGAGACGGCCAAGGCCAAAAACTCGCCCAAGGAATCCCAACGCAAGTGGCCTTCTTCGGTAAATTGTTCTACGTGCTTGGGGGCAGATCCTCCCGCTCCAGTCTCAAACAATCCACCCCCATTCATCAAGGGGACGATGGAAAGCATTTTGGCGGAAGTGCCTACTTCCAAAATAGGGAAGAGGTCGGTTAGGTAATCCCGAAGTACATTCCCGGTGACAGAAATGGTATCCTTTCCTTCTACGATTCTTTCGCAGGAAAACTGGGTAGCCTCCACTGGGGAAAGGATATAGATCTCCAAGCCTGTAGTATCGTGGTCAAGGAGGTAGCGCTTTACTTTTTTGATCAATTGAGCATCGTGGGCACGCTTTTCGTCCAGCCAAAAAACGGCAGGGGTTTTGGAAAGTCTGGCACGATTCACCGCCAACTTTACCCAGTCTTGAATGGGAGCGTCCTTGGTCTGACACATTCTCCAGATATCGCCTGCTTCCACCTGGTGAGCAAATAATACCTTTCCTTCTTCATCAAGGACCTTTACTGTACCTGAAAATGGGATTTCGAAAGTTTTGTCGTGAGAGCCATATTCCTCCGCCTTTTGAGCCATCAAACCCACATTGGGAACAGACCCCATGGTAGCGGGATTAAATGCTCCATGTTTCTTACAAAAATCCAGGACCACCTGATACACCCCCGCATAGCAACGATCTGGAACGATGGCTTTGGTGTCTTGAAGTACTCCGGCTTTGTTCCACATTTGTCCCGAACTTCGGATCATGGCTGGCATGGAGGCATCGATGATCACGTCGCTAGGTACGTGGAGGTTGGTGATTCCTTTTTCTGAATTGACCATGGCTAATCCGGGTCCCTCTGCATAGCAGGCCTCGATATCTGCTAGTATTTCAGCTTTTTTAGCCTCAGGCAATTTTTCCAAATGAGTCAGCACATCTCCAAAACCGTTATTGACATCCACGCCCAAGGATGCTAGGGTCGCTCCATGTTTGCTAAATACGGGTTCAAAAAATACGCGAACGGCATGTCCGAAGAGAATTGGATCGGACACTTTCATCATGGTCGCTTTGAGATGGAGTGAAAAAAGCACTCCTTGTTGCTTTGCTTCCTCTTTTGCTTTTTTCAAAAAGGCCTTCAGCTGAGACACACTCAAAAAAGAAGCATCTATTACTTCACCTTCTAGGACTTTTAATGCAGATTTAGGTACTTCTATTTTTCCATCTATGCCTTCTAGCTGAATGCTTAGCGTTTTTGCCTTTTCCAAGGTCATGGATTGTTCGCTTCCATAAAAATCCCCTGAACTCATGCTGTCCACATGGCTTTTGGATTGCGAAGACCACTTGCCCATGGAATGAGGATGCTGACGGGCATAATTTTTTACGGCCAGTGGTGCACGACGATCCGAATTGCCTTCACGCAATACGGGGTTTACGGCAGATCCTTTGATTTTGTCGTATTTTGATTTTATGGACTTTTCCTCCTCATTTTTGGGTTCCTCAGGATAGTCAGGTACCGCATAGCCTTGAATCTGTAGTTCCTTGATGGCTGCCTTCAATTGAGGCACGGAAGCCGAAATATTAGGAAGCTTAACAATATTTGCTTCAGGTAGCGTAGCAAGGTGGCCCAGCTCTGAAAGGTCATCGTTGATACGTTGCTTTTCGTTGAGAAACTCTGGAAAATTAGCAAGAATACGGCCTGCAAGAGAAATATCTCTGGTTTCCACCTGAATTCCTGCAGATTTGCTAAAGGCTTGAACGATAGGCAATAGGGAATAGGTAGCGAGGGCAGGGGCCTCATCTGTCAGTGTGTAGAGGATTTTTGGAGTAGTACTCATGGGCAATTCTAAGAATTATTGACATTCCAACGGCAAATTAAGCCTAAAAAAAAGGTAAGGCCGTAAGAATCATGGAATGTAAAATTACAAAAAGGGGATGGGATTTACCTTCCATTTATGGAAATCCCAAGCAAAACTACTTTTTCTCTTGGATGCGAAAATGATCCGCATCTTTCCAAGCCGGGAAAGCTTCCCTGAATTCTTCTAATGGACTCCAAGAGAGGGTAATAATTTCTATGGTCTCCCTTTCTTGAAGGTATAGTAGTTCATTGCCTCTAAAATCTATTGCTGCAGAATGTCCATTGTAGGAAATTTGGTTTCCATCGGTGCCTAGGCGATTTACTCCAAGGACATAGGAAAGATTCTCTATAGCACGGGCTGGAAGAAGCTTGTCCCAAGCCCCAATGCGAGCCGCAGGCCAAGAAGCTACATAGAGGAGTACATCGTAGCCAGCCATTTCATCTTCCCAGCCGTTTCTCGACCAAACTGGGAATCTCAAGTCATAACAGATTTGAGGGCAAATTTTCCATCCCTTCAGGGTAAAAATGGGGAGTTTTTCCCCCATAGAAAATGTAGCATCTTCAGCTGCCATCCGAAACAGGTGCCTTTTGTCGTAATGGGAGGTATAGCCGTCTGGCTGTACCCACAACACGCGATTGTAGTATTTTCCTCGTTCTTCGATGATGGCACTTCCGGTCACTACCGCTTCGGTATGCGCAGCAAGCTGTTTCATCCATTTGTGAATATGCAAATTCATGGGTTCAGCCAAGGTCTTGGCCTCCATGGAAAAGCCTGTTGGAAACATTTCTGGCAATACAATAAGGTCGCAAGCCTGTTTGAGAGACCAAAGTTTTTCTTCTAGCATGGCCAGGTTGGCCGTTTTGTCCTGCCACTTGAGGTCTGTCTGGACCAAAGCTACTCGTAGGTCTGAGTGATTCCCCATCATTTTAAAGGATAAATCATGCGGTAATCTGTTGCTACTTTTCCCTTACTGATGTCGATCAGTTTGGACTGAATCATTCGCTTTTTAAGGCCTTTGAGGTAGTCGATAAATAAAATTCCCTCCAAGTGATCGTACTCATGCTGTATCACCCGTGCAGTCAACCCTGAAAATTCTTCCTCTTTTAGGTTCCAATTCTCGTCGTAGTACTCCAAGGTTAACTTTTCTGGACGTATGATTTCTGCTCTTAGCTCAGGTATGCTCAAGCACCCTTCTTCAAACCCAAAGGCGTCCCCATATTCGTCAAGCAAGATGGGATTGATAAAAGCCCTTCGGATTCCTATTTCCGTATCCTTCTCGTCAAGCATCAAGGTACTGTCGATGACAAATAGGCGAATCCCCTGATTGATTTGGGGTGCAGCTAGGCCTACCCCATTGGCATGATCCATGGTAGCATACATGTCTTGCAACAGTTGGGATACGTCGCTTCCCTCCTGAAGTTCTTCTGCCTCCTTTTTCAAGATGGGGTTTCCGTAAGCTACGATGGGGTAGATCATTGGCTTTCTAAATAGGATTGTAGAATAATTGCAGCAGACACCTTGTCAAGGTTTCCTGCTCTTTCCATGCGATCTTTTTTCTTTGTTCCCATGGAAATCAGGGTTTGCATGGCCATTTTTGAGGTTAGGCGTTCGTCGATAAGCACAACTTTTTTAGAGGGAAATGCTTCCTCGAGTTTGCTTTTTAGCTCCAGCACCAAAGGCGTCATTTCGTTGGCTTGCCCATTCAGTCGAGTTGGGTAGCCCAACACCAACGCTTCTACCTCTTCTTTGGCACAATAGGTCTGAAGGTAGTTCATCAGCTGGGCTGTTTCGATGGTTTCTAAAGGATTGCAGGTAATCTGCAGTGGATCAGTAACCGCAATACCCGTTCGTTTGGTTCCCAGATCAATCGCAAGAATTCTGGGCATCAGTTGGTCTGAATTTGTTTATGTATTTTACGAAGTGCTTCTTTTTCCAATTCCACGGCTTTAGGAAATAGCAATTCGTCCTCTATTTTGGCATGGATGGCCAATTCTTTTTCAAAGGATTGAAGTTCATGGTACAGGACCTTCATGGTAAGAGGGGCATGTTCTTCAAGGGAATAATCTTGAGTCAGCTTTCGAATGCCTAGCATTTCATCGTCATGAATTTCGTGGTGGTCGGCCAGGTACTGAATAGGATCTTTTTCCAAAATGATTAAGGCATCCTGGGTGCTAAATTCTCCTGCTTCAATGTCTTGCAACAATTCAATGCGCTTAAATAATCTACTTTCTTCCTCGTGTATGTGATGTATGAAATCTTCTACAAAAAGGGGAAACATCATCCTAAGGTCAGCCTGTAAAGCCTCATATCCCGGCTCTGGACCAATTCCTGAAATAAGGTTGGATAGAAATGGCAATTCTTGTCGAACGAAGTAGTAATGCTTTTTTTTGAGATAGGCGACCAGCAGCTCAATGGGATTGAGGTAAAGTTCCTCTAAAGAAGGCTCTTGTTGCTTTGCCCAGCTTTCCACTTGAGCGATGAGTTGCCGCGGATTTACCTTATGTTTTTGACAAACTTTTTCTAGGGAGTCGCCTGGATATTGGTAGAAGCTGATGCCGAAATAGTGAAGTACGGCAGCAAACACGTAATTTTCTGTAACCAATTCCCCTACCGAAGATTTTTCGTACATTTTACTTGTTTGCATAAGACAAAAATAATTTTTTTTGAACTAATAAAGGGAAATTTATGTCATCTTTATAGTAAGCCTTCTTCAAAAAATGGAGGATTTGTTTTTAAAATGCCGTATTTTTCGATCTTATATTATTCTTATTGCCTAATTAGAAAAAGTAACTGTAAAATCTCGTGAGTACACCAAAAAATACTACCTCTCAAATTCGACTCCCTCTTTTATTGGCCATAGCCATTTCAGCTGGAATTTGGATTGGCGCCACCTTTGCAGAACCCCAAGGAAGCCAAAATGACCTCAGGGCAGCCTTGTATAAACTGCAAGAAATCATGACCTACATCAACCGAGACTATGTAGATAGTGTCGATACCAATGAATTGGTGGAATTTGGTATCATGAAAATGCTGGAAAAACTGGATCCACACTCAAGCTATATACCTGCTCGAGATGCATCGCTCGCGCAGTCGCAGTTGGAAGGAGAATTTGATGGTATAGGGGTGGAGTTTGGCATCATTCGAGACACTATTTATGTAGTGGCTCCTCTCACGGGCGGGCCTTCCGAAGCCTTAGGTATCCAATCTGGAGATCAGATCATTAAGGTGGATGGAAAAAATGTGGCAGGAATAGGCATTACCAATAGAGATGTGTTCGACTACTTGAGGGGCCCTAGAGGATCTAAAGTGGTGGTGGATATCAAAAGGAAAAATAATCCTCAACTACTCACCTACGAAATCACACGAGATAAAATTCCACAATACAGCATCAATGCCTCCTACATGGTTTCTTCGGAGGTGGGCTACATCAAAGTCACTCGCTTTGCAGCTACCACTTACGATGAATTTAGAAAATCCATTTCGGAGTTGCAGGCGAAGGGAATGAAAAAGCTTATCCTGGATTTACAAGGGAACCCCGGAGGATACATGGGGGCTGCGATTTACATGGCGGATGAATTACTTGGGGGAAGAGATCTTATTGTCTCCCAAGAAGGGAAGGTGAGCCAATACAGTCAAAAGGCCTATGCTTCTAAGCCAGGATTGTTTGAACAAGGCTCCGTGATCGTCTTGATCAACGAGGGTTCTGCCTCCGCCTCAGAGATTTTGGCTGGTGCTATCCAAGACAACGATAGGGGACTGATCGTAGGAAGAAGGTCATTCGGTAAGGGCTTGGTGCAGATGCCTATTGATCTCTCGGATGGGGCAGAGTTAAGATTAACCATTGCCCGGTATTTTACTCCCTCGGGAAGATCCATACAAAAACCCTACGACAGCGATTACGAAGCCTACGAAAGGGATTGGTTGAATAGGTACGAGCATGGAGAGTTTTTCTCCGCAGATAGTATCAAATTTAACGATAGCTTGAAATTTGAGACGAAAAAGGGGAGGACCGTCTATGGAGGGGGAGGCATCATGCCAGATTATTTTGTGCCTTTGGATACCACCATGAATAGTGCCTATGTCAATAAGCTATTCTCCACGGACTCTTCAAGGGAATTCATCTTGGATTATGCCAACAAAAATAAGGGCAACTTCACTAAGGTGTCCTTGGACGAGTACTACCGTAATTTCAAGGTTTCAGATGCTATGCTACAGGAGCTGATCGCCTACGGCAAAAAAAATCAGGTGGAATTTGATGCCAAGGATTATGCCAAATCTAAAGAGTATTTACGTATTTTAATCAAAGCCCATTTGGGTCGGCAATTGTACGATGACAATGCCTTTTACAAGGTGATCAATGACATCAATGAGGTTTACCAACAGGCAATCAACCTCTTTGGAGAGGCGGACAAAATCAACCTTTGAGGTCTTTCAGACCTCGAAGGTTTTGGATCAATTTAACACCAGCCATTGAGGTCTTTCAGACCTCGAAGGTTTTTTTCCAAATTACACAAGAATTTCACGCTGATCTATTGGGTTAAATCAGCGTTTTTTTTGATCAGCGTAAAATAAAAGGTTTCGAAATCAAAGGATAGCATTTAATCCTTCGAGGTTTAGAAAAAACATCAAAGGATTTACTTTACCACAATCAATTCGGAGGTAGGTACTCTAAATCGCTCCCCATAAATGCCTTCGGGAAGCCCTTTTCCGCAGGCGATGATCATCGCAATTTCAGATTCTGCAGGGAGATGGAGTAGTTTTTTGACCCGCTTGGAATCAAAGCCCTCCATGGGGCAGGTATCGTAGCCAGCGGCCTTCATCCCCAGCATAAAGGTCATGCAGGCAAGGGAGGCACTCTTGTGTACCGAGATGCGCACGGAAGTTTCACTCACCTCCCGAACCATGGGTTTGCTAAAGCCTTGGGTAAGGGCAATTAACTTTTTCACCAAAGACCATCCCGGAAATTTGTTGTAGAGCATGGGCACCAACTTGCCGTAATAGCGGAGGGCCAGCTTTACTTTTTTATCGCCCTCACCGGAGGCCGAAGCGGAGATAAAGTCAAAGTTGGCTTTGGCATGGGCTTTCCAGCGGTCTCTACGAGTCAGGACTACTACCAGTTCCCGAGCAGAGGTGGCTGCTTTTTGCCCCATGCAAAGTTGAGCCAAGCGATCTTTCAGGGTAGAGTACTCCGGCACACGTACAAACTGATATAATTGTAGGTTCGAACTGTTGGGCGAAAGAATAGCTGCCTCCAAGCATTTTTGAACGATGGTGCCGTCAAAATTGTCTGTTTGATCGAATACGCGCACAGACCTGCGCAACTGTACCGCTTCAAAAAAATTCATTTCCTGGCTCATTAGAGAAAAGGTTAGGTTTAAAGGTAAAGATCGGAAAATTTATAAACTTCCATCTAAGGAGCTGCTTGGAAAGCATCTCAGCGCTTCATTACCTCCTTAAAAAACTCCCAAGAGTACAGGTGTATGTCTATGTCATTGGGATAATCGTGCCCCCCTCCCAAAACTTTCAATAAAGTCACTTCCTTCTCTCTGCCAGAATAGCTGTATTTTTCTATGATTTTCCCATCCTTCGGATCAGTGTCTGGGAGGGTTTCTCTACTGGGTGCTTGGGTATAGCCTGCGAGTCCTGCCCAATAGGACAAACTTGTTTCGGTTGCAACTACCTTTCCAAAACTACCCGTATTCAAGATGACCTCTCCGCCTTCATAGGGATTGATTTTATCCAAGGTCCCATTGGTAATGAGCATATGCATAGGTTTTCCTTGGGGGATGCAATCCATATTGCTTGCATCGGGAAGGTTGGCGATGATGACTGAAATGGCCATAAAGGTATCTGGTAGGGTCATGGCCAATTTATAGGCCATGTGTCCTCCTCCAGAAGTTCCAATCACCATCACTTGGGTTCTGTCGACTTGGTAATGATGTTCAAAATAGGCAATCATTTCCAAGAAAAATGTTTGTTCATCGATATCCAAAAGATTGGCAGCTGCTGGGGAGGCCTTTCTACATTCGTTCCAATAATTTTGATAGCCCGTGGGAAAGACGGCAATAAAATTTTCTTGGGTAGAGGCCTCTAGAAGGAGAGGAACTCGTTCCATCATCTGAGATCCATTACCTCCGGATCCATGAAGGACAAATACCAAAGATTTATTTTCTTCTTTGGAAGGGGGGATTTGGAAAGTAAATTTTCTAAAAATCCCATCGATGGACAAAGAGTCGGTGATCACCTGCCCTTGCCCATAGCTGTAGGAAAGGGAGAAAAACACCATACAAAAGAAGAGCGACTGTTTCATGAGAGCCAATTTTCTAGAAGTATAGCGAAAAAAAAATGAACCTATCCAGGGGATGGACTCAGCTTTCGATAGGAGCTCGGCCAGACGAAGCCTAGGACTAACTGGGAGTGAGTACATATTCAGTCCACCGGATCTGGCTTTAACACGAGGTGTTCGGCGCTGTGTTTTTTTATTTTTTTCTTCGAAAAATAGGCGGGAAAATAGCGATCCTCGGCCCAGTCTTCAAATAGGTTTTTGTATAAGGGGCTTCGCGGATCTCCCGACTGCCCGGGAGTATTGGTCATCTGGGTCAAATCCCAGTCCGATAGATCGGTAACCATGCGGAAGCTTGCTCCAGCATTTTGATTGTTGCCTGCACCGTTGGCGGCAGGGGTATGGGAGTATCCCCCTCTTGGGAGAGGAACTAAGTTGATTTGTTTTTGGAGGGAAGCATCCACCCATTTCGATAAGGGGTGCTGCAAGGCCACGTGTTTGTAGGCTGCTTGCCCATACTGCCAATGGTCCATGCTTGGCCCCAGTTGTTTGCTTAGTTCCCTCAAAGCAGTAGTCCAGGTTTGAGCAATCAAAAGATCACGTTGCTGGATTGCATTTTCGGTAAAAAGCTGCTCAGGATGCACTACCCAATCGATGATTTTGCTCAATTGAGGCTGAATCAAGCCTTGGATGGAACTGGGCACTTTACGGCTTCGAATCGCTTTGACCAGTTCTTTTTCCCAGGCCACATACAGGCCTGCGGCTACACTTTCGGGAAGGAGTTGGTAATCCCAACCTTCCATCCTCGCTAATGCTTCCTTGGCTTTGGGGTCCGAGATGGGTGCTTGAAGAAGCAGGGGAGTGAGTTGACGGGCAGGGATAGCGGTGACATCCACTTGCAAGGCGATGGAGGTGGCGATGGTGGCGCTGCTGTCTTGTGCCAATACCTCATTCACCCGATCTCCACGGAAAGGATCTGCCCAGGTGAAGGCCAGTGCCTCCGGATAAGGATAGTCCGCTGGAGTGACGTGCTGATTAGCCGTTCCCCAAAATCCCTTTTCGGGATTGCTTAGGCTGGGTTTCAGGCGATTGGACCAATACCCATCCCACTCGTAGCGCCCATCTCCTGGGACCGGTACCATGCCAGAAAAATTGGGGCGCTTGGGAGTGATGCCCACTGCCTGCCAACCAATGGTTCCGGATTGATCTGCCCAGATCATGTTTTCTCCAGGAATGTAGCTGTAGGTACAGGCTTCTTGAAATTCAGTCCAAGTTGTAGCTTGGTTCATGCGTAGCGAAGCCAAATAGGGAGCAGCTCCTGGTTCCAGCCAAGCTGCTCGCAAAGCCGCTGCGCGCTTGTTTTTCACATCGTGATGCATCACCGGACCATGTCTAGTATAGCGCAGCGTCACTAGGCTATCTTGCTGACCTTTGATTTGGATTCGTTCCTCGATCAATAGCATGTCTTCCCACTTGGACTGGTACTTGTATTGGTTGGGGTTTTCGGGATTGAGTTCGTAGAGGTAAAGGTCCTCGGCATCGCTTTGGAAGATCGTCAATCCCCAGGCGCCATGTTCGTTGTGGCCGATGGACACTCCCGGGATGACAGGTTCACCCCCTCCGATTACATTCCATCCGGGTGCTTTCAAATGGACCATGTAGCGGAGGGAGGGAAGCGCAATGCGACGGTGTGGATCGTTGGCAAGAATTGGAAATCCGCTTTGCGTGCGCTCTCCGCTGATCACCCAATTGTTGCTCCCTTCGGGCATTTCCTCCAAATCCAACAACGCATTCAAGGGAATGTCTTCGCTGACCGCTTGGTACAATTCCAGAAGGTCTGCAGCTAGCCAGTTGGGATCGATGGAGGGGTCTAGGCTGAGGTCAGGTTCTCCAGGATGAAACCAGAGCAATTCCTTGATTTGCTGAGCATCCACATGGGCCAGTGCGCGAGCGATAGACAATTCCTGTTCGGCATTGGATCGGATGCCATTGTGCCGGGAGATGACCACTTCAGGTGTCCATAATCCTGGGGTAATTTCCAAGAGGGTAAATTCAAAGGGCAGTAAGGCAGGGTTTTTCCGAGTTTCTTTGATGTACGCATTGACACCTGCCACATAGGCTTCGATGATGGCTTTGCCGTTGGGGTGGTAGTGGTTCAGTTCGGTATCCATGTCCTTGCGGTAGCGCAGAAGGCGTGCACCGATGTCACTTTTGAGACCTGCGGGACCTACCAGGGCAGCGGTGGTGCCGGTGGCTTTTCGGCGCCAGAGTTCAAACTGGAACAGGCGGTCTTTGGCGGCGAGGTAGCCCTGCGCAAAAAATAGATCGTGTTCGTTTTTGGCCTCGATGTGATTGATGCCCCAGCTGTCTCGGCGCACGCTCACTTCTTGGCTAATTCCAACTAAGGATTGGTGTTTTGCTGTGCTACAGGCCCAAAATAAGGTGGCGGTGAGTAGTAAGGCTCCCCCTTTCGATAGTCCCATGGTTTTTGGTCAACTTGTTGACAGGAATATAGTTAAAACTGCTTTTTTATCTTCCATCGTTCGCCGTTTTTTGAGAAAGCAGCCTTGTATTCGTTCTTTATCCTTGTAGTAATTAGGGGTGCCTTCGCTCATGATCTATGGGAGTCAAAATTTATCCTTAGGGCTTTTTTGATCCGAGGGTATCTTTTTTTAGGGTATACTCTAAAGGTGCGATTCTTGCAGATGAAGTTGGTCTCGGTAAAACCATTGAAGCTGGCATACTTTTAAGCCAACAATGGGCTGAGAACAAGCGCCGCATATTAATCATTTGTCCTTCTTCTTTAAGAAAGCAATGGTTAAATGAGTTAGCAGATAAATTCTATCTCAATTCAGAAGTTGTTGAGAGTAAAAATTTCAATTTAAAATACAAAAACGGGGCTACTAATCCATTTGATGACAACACATCAATTAAGATTTGCAGCTACCAATATGCAAGCAAACAGGCAGAGTTGATTCAACTAACATCTTGGGATCTTGTTGTGCTGGATGAAGTACATTATTTGCGCAACGTCCATAAAAACCCAGACAGCATTGCATCTAGAATTAAAAATGCAATCAAAGACCACAAAAAAGTCCTTTTAACTGCCACCCCTCTTCAAAACCTAGAAAACCTATTTTAGTAACAGTTTATGCTGATGATTTACAACGTCATTACTTTTTTATTTACCACTTCAGCGCATAGTAGCCCGATATTCATACGGTGGCTTACGGTCGCCCACTAACGTTTTATATTGAAAGTTTACACCACGTTTTTTCTTTAACTCTTCCTTGGCTTGTTCAATTAAGACTGGACTGTTGAAAAGTTCAGTGGCAGTCATCGCTAAAACTTTGGCAGCGTTTATCATTCCCTTCATGCCAATGCCCATTCCATCTGCTGCCACTGCTTGCCAGGTATGAGCTGCTGTGCCTGGCACCCATGTAGCGGTACCCAATCCTGTGGTAGGCACTAGCCAACTGATGTCTCCCACATCCGTTGAAGCCGGAAAGAAACTTATCTTATTGGGTTCAATCGTCTGTGCCTTTAACAAAGGCGGTGGTGCGTATGTAAATGTGCTTTGAATCTTTTCCGCAAAGTCAAGCTCGTAAGGTGTATAGGTAACACCTCCTACTTTTGTCAGGTTATTGTGCATTACTTTCGCCAACGTTTCATTTGGCAGCAGGCTATACATGCCCGATACGATTTCATGTTCCATGCGGGTGCCAGTACCAAGCGCTGCGGCTTCGGCAGTTTTTATAACGCGATCCCATAGTTCAATCAAACCATTTATGTTGGGATGGCGCACCATGTATTCCACTTCGGCATAATCAGGTATCACATTTGCGGCTAACCCCCCTTTGGTGATTACATAATGAATCCGTGCTTCCTGGGGCATGTGTTCGCGCATCAGGTTAACCATGTAGTTCATGGCCTCAACAGCATCTAAAGCAGACCTGCCAACCTGAGGCGAGCCGGCAGCATGTGCCGATTGACCATAAAAACGAAAATTAGCGCCAATTACTGCCAGGCAACTTTGCGCATCGGCAGCATTTCCATCGCTGGGATGCCAATGTAAAACCGCATCTACATCTTCAAACAAACCGGCCCGCACCATAAAAGTTTTGCCACTTCCGCCTTCTTCGGCTGGAGTGCCATACAAGCGAATAGTGCCTAACTTTTTGTTTTTTGATATCCATTCTTTTAGTGCAATAGCTGCTGCCGAGGATGCCGTGCCGAACAGGTTATGTCCGCATCCATGACCAGTGCCACCGGCAATAATTGGTTTTTTGTAAGGTACTGTATCTTGTGAAAGCCCGGGAAGTGCATCGAACTCTGCCAGAATTCCGATTACTGGTTTTCCGGAACCATAAGAAGCAACAAATGCAGTAGGTATGTCGGCCACACCAGACTGCACTATAAAACCTTCCTTGCGCAAAGTTTCCTGCAACAATGCCGAAGACTTTGTTTCTAAATACCCCAACTCGGCAAAGTTCCAGATGGCTTTCGCAACATCTTCATAGCCTTGTACCTTCGCGCTGATTTCGCTTGCTACAAATGCTTTGTCCAGATCGGTTGTTTTTACCTTCAGTTTTTTCTCTACCTGAGCGACTGCAGGAGTCATGAACAGCAGTAGAATTAATGGCATTAAGTGTTTAATCATAGTTGTAAAGATTTAAATTGAATTATTGAAAAATATAGCGCATACCCAAAAAGCCTCGCGCACCTTGCATGGGCGCATAGCTGTAGGCTGTATCGAACGTATAACCAAAAGGATTTGTATCGGGTCGGGGATTACCGGCATTATCAAAATATTTTCCACCGGGTGTATCGAACGGATCGTTAGGATGCAATAAGGGATTTTTCGGAATAAAGTTTAAAAGGTTTTTTACTCCGCCATAAATTTCCCAAATGCCTTTGTTTGTGTGAATATGTCGTGATAGCTGTAAATTAAGCAGCGGTACCCAAGGCGATTTCTCCGAACGAAAATCATCGGGTACTACTGGCATAAACATAGGACCGTTAACTCTGGCCGTAAGGTCAATCATCCACTTGCTGTTCGGCAATGTGTAGCTTACTGCACCCGTACCGGAAAAGCGTGGTGCCAACAATTGCGGAGTAATTTCTGAATTGCCGCTTTCGATTTGATAGACCTCCATGAGCGTGCCACCCAATATTACTTTTAGTCCATTGGTAAAATTCGCATCGGCATTCAACGTAACCCCGCGCGATATGGCATAACCATCTAAGTTATCGTAGATTATTTTATCAGCATCGGTTAGGAAATCGCCCACAATCCGATTGGTAAAGTAAGTATAGAATACTGATGCATCGAAGTTTATAAAACCATTGTTGAGTGTAACATAGCGCACATAATTCAGATTACCATTCCACGAGTCTTCAGGTTTCAGTTCATTTTGAATCACCACTTCTCGCGATCCGCTGAGAGCAGCATGATCTTCGGTGAACAGGTTCACTACCCGGAAACCACGGCCTCCTGTCAGGCGCAGAATATTAGATTCCTTCCAGGCGTATTTTAAGCTGATGCGGGGCGTAACAATGTTTCCCTGGATATTATGATGATCGTATCGCAGTCCCAACAGGGTGGTAAATGCCTTATTGAATTTGATTTCATTCTGCACAAAGATGCCAGGCAGGTGAGTGATGCCGGGTTTATTGCCACCGCTCTCGCTGGTGCCGGATGTATTATCATCATAAAAGATATACCGGTAAGGCAAGCCAATCAATAAATCTTGTTTGCCTATGGTTTTATTCCAGCGAACCTGCGCAAATGCTGTTTTTTGTTGAGCCTGGTAAGATGTGGTTCCGTAGTACGAATCCTGGTCGTGGTAATTGTAAGAATAATCGAGTGTCAGGATTTCGGAAACTGCTAAAGGATGACTACCGATTACTTCATATCGGTTGGTGTAGATTGATTCTCCATACTCTTGATCGCTGCCGCGAAAATTTTCATTCCATTGAAGTACGCCACCCCAGCGGTTTTCATAAAAAACCCGGCCGGCTATTGATGAATTTCTGCCCGAGCGTGCTTTAAAATTCCATTTGTTAAAAACCGAAATCCGGTTTTGCAGCACCATGTCAATAAAGTTGTCGTTATTAATATCGCGCGGATTTTCGAATCTAAAATGATTAATTCCCAACATGGAAGATGCTTTCCCTACTTTAAATACACCGGCTACATCCAAATTCAGTTCGCCTACACTAGTGCCAAAAACATCGGCCTGGAAGCGGGGGGACTCATCGGCATTTTTAGTTATGATGTTGATCAAGCCACCTACCGCTTCCGAACCATACAGCGTAGAGGCAGGTCCTTTCACCACTTCAATTCGTTTTACCAGGCCATTAGGAATACCCGATAAGCCATATACCGTAGATAAACTGCTCACAATGGGCATGCCATCCAACAGCACCATAGTATAGGGGCCATCAAGCCCGTTGATACGGATATCGCCCGTACCGCACACAATGCAATTAATTTGTGGTTGCACTCCGTTAACCATGGCCAGGCCTTCAAAAATATTAGGTGTGGGGTTCTTCTTGAATAAGGAGGGTGCGTAAACCTCTACGGGTATTGAAGATTCTGACTTGGAAACTTCTTTCAAGGTTCCTGAAATAACAACCTCTTGAAGTAGCGATACGTCTACGTGCAAGTCTATGTTAACTGATTTGTTTCCATCTACGGCAACGGACATCCGCCCGGTTGTATAGCCAATGGCTGTAAACTGTATTTCATAGGTACCAAAAGGTACGTTCTTGATTTGATAATTGCCGACATCGTCTGTAACCCCACCTAATTCTGTGCCTTTCAAGCTTACGTTAATAAATGGAGCGGGTTTGCCTTCCGATGTTACCCGCCCTTGTACAGAACCTTGGCTAGTTTGGGCGATTAAATTAGGCGAAATTGTGAAAAGAAAAATAATGAAAATATAGTGAATATATGAATTCATACATATTTGATTTGATGTAGTTGAACATAAAGTTAAGCAAACCCAAAATAAACTTTATGCCACGGTAGGACCGCGAAGCAAATGCGATGCTTCAAAATGCCTTGTGAAATTAGACGGGGTTGGTGATGGATAGAATGGCTCAATGCCAATAGCTGTTGAATCAACCGGGGTATTGGGCGCAGCCTCTGAATAAAAGACAGCATGAGCGATAATATCTAAAATCCACCACTCACTTTCGGTATGCGAATGACTCTCGAAGGGGCCATCTTGACTGGGAACGTACGGATGGGCATGTTCAATAACTTCACCTGTATGCAACAAGTGGCTATGCCAATACAGCGAGTTATTGACCAACAGCCCGAGTATCATGCTGAGTTGAAGAGCGCCTGCCAAATTCTGTATAGGGTCGGTTTTTATCATTCTGTTATTAGGCGCTTTTTAATAATTGCGACACTTTGTTGTAATGTTAACTGAGCAATCACCTCACCATCCATAATATCCTTTCGGTTTGATTCCCTTCAATCTGAGATAAATGATACACTGACCCCGGTGATGGATGATATGATTTTCCATAGCATGGAATAATCGCCAGCCTGGTATCTGACCTTTACTGAAGTCCACCAAGTTCATCAGCTTTTCATCGGGTAGCGTTTCGATGGTTTGATTAACAAACGCATAAATTTTTCGCAAGTGTGCTAGCACACTATTTCTTTAGGCAAGAATAAAGAGGGCGGCCAAAAAGGGCACTATTGTCATAGCTATTTAGTAATCAGATAACTAATTGCAATATAGATGCAATTATATTGCAAATACAATTTTTTTGATTGAAATTTCAATCTGAAAATTAAATACCGGATATGGCTATTAAAGATATGACCAAGGTGCAAACGCACATGTTCTTATGCACCGGTGGAACGTGCAAGGAGAAAGGTGCGGAGGCGAGCACAAGAATGTGGCCTTAGAACTACTAAAGAAGCTCTTAAACGATGAGTTAAGGTTTAGAAAACAAACCAACCTAGTACAGTCCAAGAAGTTCTCAGAGATGCTTGATGGGGCAGTGAAGAACTACCAAAATAACTTGATCACTTCCGCACAGGTGATTGAAGAGTTGATCCGTTTGGCTAAAGAAATTAAAGATGCAGATCGTAAGGGAGAAGAGTTAGGCTTGGACTTCAGAGAGTATGCGTTTTACAGTGCTTTGGAGGTGAATGATAGCGCGGTGGAGGTTATGGGTGATGACATCCTCAGGCACATTGCAAGAGAGTTGGTGGACATCATCCGTAAGAATACCAGCATCGATTGGACCGTATACTGGTTTTGAAGCCACAGGTTTGTAGGCAATTCTGGACTGTATTTTTTATTTCACTTTTTTAGATAACCAGACTGCTAGTTTACCAAGGTTGGCTTAATCCCATATCGCTACCCCATCCGGATTTAGCTGAAGCAGATTAAGATTTTTAGGGCTTACGATTTGGGGCTTATTTTTTCCAGAATGCCAAAATAGCGGGCAATAAAACCCAAATTACTTAGGGATACCCAAGTTGAAATGCGCCTTTACCATGGATTTGCACTTCAGGAATATCTTCAAGGAACAGGAGTTGGAAGAGAATTCAACTACCGAGGAATCCTCGGTAGTTCACAAGAAGTCAATTCCCTACGAAAGCAGGGCGTCTGTTTCCATCTCCACGAGGTAGCCGTCACCGATCAGGGTGGCCTGCACCAGGGTATTGGCGGGTTGAATGCCTGCAAAGCGCTGCCCATGGGCTCGGGAAATGGCCTCCCAATCGGATGCGCGCTGCACAAAAATCCGCGTCCGCACCACATCCTCGAGGCTGCCTCCAAGGGATCGAATAACATCCAAGAAGTGCAAGTAATCGACAATGTTCTAAACGATCTATTTCAAAAAATTTAGCTTCAATCTTTTGAACCTCTTCGTAGGTTAGGTAGACCAATGGTGTTTTATCAAGCTTAATCTTGTAACCACTAAATGGAAATCTATTGATGTAACCTTTATTAAGTGCGATACGGACAATTTTACTCACCCTGTCATAATGTTTTTTGCAAGTAGTATTTGAATTATTGAATTCAGTTTTTAGAAAAGTTTCAAAACCATCTATAAAATCGAAATCAAGTTCGTACAAGAAGATATAATTCCGTTTATATTTTTTCTTCACGAATTGGGAGACTCTCAGTTGGGTATTTCTGTATTTGATGATGGTGGGTTGAGAGTAGCTTTGACCCTTGAGAGATTTCATCTTGGTCAGTTACTCATCCATCAACTCATCAAAGGTTATCGCCTTGGTTAAACCGTTAACCAAACGATCTTTGATTGTGTGTGCATTGAAAGGCTCACCACTTAATAGCAGTTCATTATAAATTTTTAACGCCCTGGCTTTAATGGCTCCTATTTTCCCATTAATTGCTTCAGCATGGGCAGAAAAACCTTTTACCTTTTGCTTTTTATTATCCCATTCTTTGATGGTTACAGATTCCCCGATTGAATACTCGGTTCTCACCATATTGAGTTGGATTCTAAGAAAGATTGGGGTTTTTTTTTCGACATTTTTCTGGCTTGGTCTGATCCAGATGGAAAGTTTCACACTCATTGATTTAAATTTTTAGTATAAATCTTTGATGTAGAGATAGTTACAAGACACTTGTGCAAAAAAGGGGAATGAATTTTACCATTAGTAAAGGTTAAGTCACCGATAACGCACCAGTTTATTCCCCTTTTGATTTAAACCATTAGAAAACTCGTGAAACGAATCCACACAAATTGCCTTGAATTTTCCGCTATTCTAATGAGCCATAAATTCATGAAATTGATGTCAGACAAGCATCTGAGCCCCTTTTGAGATGGTGCGGGGGAAGAAAAAGCCCAGTCCCCCTTTATGGGGCTGGGCGGAATTCTTACTCGAAGTTCGAGTAAGAAT
>Ga0194126_10002648_pt1 | contig 28997 bp, 23 predicted proteins | sample TA2KigC150mmetaG_FD_148641 | JGI IMG/M metagenome (GOLD analysis project Ga0194126, IMG submission 148641) | Freshwater microbial communities from Lake Tanganyika, Tanzania - TA2015035 Kigoma Deep Cast 150m | ecosystem: Environmental > Aquatic > Freshwater > Lake | place: Tanzania: Lake... | reverse complement strand
CTTCTTTTTTCTCATCAAATAATCATGACATCTTTTCCTATCCTCTTCAACCCCTTTTTCCCCTTATTTTATGACTCTTCTCGTCCTTTTTTCCCTAAAATCTACCCACTCATTTCCACGATGACCCTTTTTGATAAAGTGGTTGATAAGGAGCGGGATATCCGGTTTCCTTTCCCGCAACGGAGGCATCACGATGTTTATCACATTCAGGCGATAATATAAGTCCTCCCGGAATTCCCCGTTTTTCACCGATTCCAGCAACTCCTTGTTTGTTGCGGCTATGATGCGCACGTTTGCCTTCTTTGTCTCGGTGCTTCCCAGGGGGATATATTCTCTTTCCTGCAATACGCGCAATATTTTCGCCTGAATCGATTTTGAAATATCGCCCACTTCATCCATAAAGAGTGTTCCGCCGTCTGCCTTTTCAAACAATCCGATTTTGTCTTTAATCGCTCCGGTATAAGAACCCTTCACGTGACCGAACAATGCGCTTTCCAGGAATTCATCCGTCAGTGTGGCGCAATTTATTGCCACAAATTCCTTATCCTTCCTGCTGCTGTTCATATAAATCGCTTTGGCGATAAGCTCCTTTCCTGTGCCGCTCTCTCCGGTTATTAATATGGTTGCGTCGGTGTTCGCCGCTTTTAACGCCATGTTCATCAGATCGCACATTTTTCTTGAGCTGCCGACGATGCCGGCATTTTTGCTTAATTCCTCAAGACCGGAAGGCAGCAGATGGTCGGAAATGATTTTCTGCTGCAGGATCATGCGGTCGATGTTTTTCAGGATATCTTCGACCTCGAAGGGTTTTGTGATATAGTCGAAGGCTCCCAATTTCATTGCCTCAACTGCCATTTCTATCTCGCCAAAAGCAGTGATCATTAACACCGATGGGTTGTATAATTCCTTTGAGTCTCTCAGGATATCCATCCCGCTGATTTTTCCGGAAAGTCGTATATCCGATATGATAAGAGGAAATCTGTGCTGTTTTATGAGTTCCCATGCTTCTTCCCCCGATTCAACTGCTTGAACTTCCTTGTAGTGTTCCCTCATGGCATTGCATAATACTTTTCGATAAATTTCTTCGTCCTCTATAACCAAAATATTTACTTTTGTCATATTTTTCCTTTACGGAACACTAAATTATCACTTTCAGTCAATATTTTAACTCTTCACACCATATTGTTATTATTTGAATCTCTGAGTTCGTTACTAAAAGATTACGCACATTTCAGTTTCTTTCCCATTCTTTCTTATTGTTCATAAGTTTATCTGGATAAGATGAAAAATTTGTTTGCCATAACATTAGACGACAATATACATGGCATATAACAAATAAAAACATACTTACTGTTTTTTATAATCGTAACAATGCTTCTCATGACATAATTCAATTTTCCAGACACAGCAATCATATCAGTTTATTTGAAAACATACTATGACATTGATCACACAAATTTTTTAGCAAAAAAAGACCAGGGAGAGGTTAAATCTCTTACATCCTGGTCTTTTGTTAATGATGAAAACAAGTTCGTTTTTTGTCCTTGCAATATGCTGATTTTATAAAATATAATAAGTTCTTATGAAACATACGATGAATCTTAATACTGATTGGAGTTACTGTCTTGAAGTGTAAAAGTTCCAGTTTTAAAGTAATCGCAACGGTAGTAGAAAAGGGAAGTTGTAACTATTATAAAAAAGGAGATTCTTTTCCATTAACGGGATTCACCCCAAAAGGAGTTTGTGATTGCGCATATGCAGTTCTTTCAAGAGACGCTCAATCACTGCGCTATGGCGCAAGATTGCCCTGGCAGACAAGCGAAGATACCTTATTGACTCATTGTCCCGATCCAACGGGCGCTGTGTGGGAATTAAAAAAAATTCCACGTGAAAAAACGGATACGGAACCTACTCATTAAACAATGGACAACAAAAATTCAATGGAAAATGAAGAAGCAAAGATTCGTAAGATGTTAACCGATTACGTATCCGCTAGCCCTTACAAATTTAATCCTGATACAAAAATCGTTGACAGGGTAATTAAAGGTCTTGTGATGCGGAAATCGAAATACGGGCATGCCTATTGTCCATGTCGTATAGTCACCGGCAATATGGAAAAAGACAAAAAGGCTATATGTCCTTGCGTTTATCATAAAGAAGAAATCGAACGTGACGGAGAATGCCACTGTAATCTTTTTGTGCGTGGCAATTGAAAATAAACCATGTATAGAAGAGGAGAATGAATTATGGCAGAAGGTTTAATCGAAATAACGGATTCAAATTTTGATGATGAGGTTCTCAAAGCAAAAACCCCGGTACTCGTTGATTTTTGGGCATCATGGTGCGGTCCATGCAGACAACTTGCTCCCGTTATTGATGAACTGGCAAAAGAATATAGCGGTAAGGTAAAGGTGGGAAAACTTAACACGGAAGATAATAATAGCATCCCTGCCAAATTTGGCATTACGGCAATTCCTACGATTATAATATTTAAGAATGGAAAGGCAGCGAATAAAATGGTGGGTGTAAAATCCAAAAACGATTTAAAAAAGGCGCTCGACGCTCAGTTATAATTACGCTACGTACCTAACAAATCGCGTATTTTTGCCGGGATATTATCGCTTTTCATTAACGTTTCTCCAATCAGAACTGCGTGAATGCCGTTTTCCCGCAATTTTATCATGTCAGATCGTGATTTAATTCCACTCTCGCTTACTACGATTTTATCTTCAGGAATCTGCGCTTTTAGCCGGAACGTAATTTCCAGGTCGGTAGTGAAGGTTTTTAAATCACGATTATTAATGCCGATAATAGCTGCTTTCGTTCGCAGGACTTTTTCCAATTCGTCCCCCGAATGCACTTCAACAAGGCAATCCATTCCCAGTTTTTCCGCATCTTCCAAAAAGGATTGTATTTGATCTTCCGAAAGAAGCGCTGCAATGAGAAGTATTGCGTCAGCGCCAGCGGCGCGAGCTTCATATATTTGATACGAATCAATAATAAAATCCTTCCGCAAGATTGGTAAGCGTACGGTATTTTTAATGTCGGTTAAATATCTCAGAGATCCCTGAAAAAATTTCTCATCCGTTAAGACTGATATGGCGGCAGCCCCGCTTGCTTCATACATTTTGGCAATCTCAACCGGGTGGAAATCTTTTCTGATAACACCAAGGGAAGGGGAGGCTTTTTTCACCTCGGCAATAATATTTATTTTTCCGTTTGTTTTTAATGCATGGCCAAAGGGTTTAGCGGGAGTTTTTTTCTGTATGTTTTCCTTCAGCAGTTCAACGGGAACATGTTTCTTGTTTGCCGCTACTTCAGATAATTTATAATGGTAAATTTCATCCAAAATTGTCATTTTTCTTCTGTCTTGATAGAAATCCAATAAAACGATTGGTTTTGTCGGGAAATGCATTCGTTTCAACAAGTATTCTCATTGACGAAACTGACTGGAGAAGCCGGTAAGAAACCCACGCACTCAGCAATAACCGCAACAAAATATATGTTGTATGATGAACAACAAATCTGTAAAGAAAATTGCATGAAAGCGCCACAAACAAGATCAAAGCAGCATGCAAACAATATTTATAACGGTATCTAATTCCGTAACCAAGTCCGATCATAAACATCCCTATCAGAATATAAAGTGTTCCATATCCCCGTTGTGCAAGCCCATTACTAATAGTTAAAGCAACAATACTTAAAATAACACCTAATATTCCAAGAAAAATAACAAGGTTAGCGACTTTACCCACTTTTTGTGCCTGAGAAATCGTATTTTTTCCTTCCATGTCACATTTTACCAAATAAAATCAGAACACCTACAATAATAAAAGTAATTGCTGCTCCCATTTTAATATAGTTAAGTGGCAACATTTTTGCCAATACCGACCCTATGGTGACACCAAGTATTGTCACCAATGCAAAGGCGAACATTGTGCCAATAAATACCAATAACGGCTTATCCGTTTTGCTTGACATAAGGATAGAAGCAATTTGCGTTTTATCTCCAAGCTCTGCCAAAAAAATAGTGATAAATGTTGTAATGATAATTTTCCAGTGCACGGAATTAACTCTCCTTACTAAGATATGCAGATACGCAACAAAAACGAATTGAATCCTAACAATACATCATAGTGGATAAAGTTGTCAATGGATTCTCTACTATTGGCGAATGTATACTACCAGAAAAATCTTTGATATCATTATTGAAAATACTATAAAAACAAAAAACCTCCTGCGTTTGATAAAACGCAGGAGGTCTATGTAAAGAGCCCTTCAATTGAAGAACTCTTAGTGGGCTCCTACCACGAATTCCTCTTCATCATTGTAAGAATCTTTCCTATGCCCAAACATCGAAACCACCGTTCCGGTTGCAAGTCCGGTAATAGCGGCCACAATAAGGGTGATAACAACCCCTTTTATCTGCAAGCCGGGAACAGCGCTGCCTACCATAAAAATTGCCGCCAGGCCACCTAAAATTCCAGGCATACCATGAAGGTTATGAACACCGCAGGTATCTATCCCCTTGATTATTTTCTGAACGCGAGGCTGTATAATGGCAAATCCAATAACACTCAAAATACCCGCAATAAAGCCTAAAATCAAGGATGCTTTTGGCGTTGTCATTGCACATGAAGAACCGATAGCAACACCACCGGCAAGGGCTGCATTTGCCATGTCTTCAATAACAATTTTCTTGCGAAGCAACGTTGTCGCAAGGTAAGTTGAAATTGTCGCGGCACATAAGGAGAGAATGGTGTTTATCGCTGCGGTAACCATTTGTGACGCCTCTGCAGCCGCTGCACAAAACGATGGCCAGAAAATCCAAAGCACCATACTTCCAAGCATCGAATACTGGTTGCTTATTTTATCAGAATCGATGCTTTTGGGAAAATCTTCTTTCGTGGTCATCTTCATTATCACACCTAACCCGAAATATGCTCCAAACTGATGAATAACTATTGATCCTCCCGTGTCAATGAGTTTTCCTTTCGGTATTAAACCCATTCCATGATCTAACATAATCCATTCGTTAAACATATAGGAAGGAACGAAAAGTATGGCCGCAATAATGTATTGAGACATTTTTAATCTTCCCAAATATGCCCCCATTGCAATAAGCATTGATGCCGCACAAAATTCCGCAAGGATTAAACGGTCGATTTGGAATTCAGCCGCTTCACCAAACAACCCTTTTGATTTTAAAAACATGTAATACGGAATAACAAAACTTACGGCAATATAGGTAGCGGTAACAGAACCCCAGCCGTACTTTTTCACGAAAACCATTAAAAATCCGAAACCTACCATCAACATTGCCATAATGTGGATGGATTTACCGTATTTACTTACTTCAAGCAACTCCTCCACCGCAGAAGCGGCCTCTCCTCCCACCGCGCAAATCTTAAATAGGTCAAAGTCTGCATTAACCGTCGTTTTTTGTTGCGCATTATAGCCCACTAAACCAACTTGCGGATGTTTAAAATGGATGCCGGAAATATGATCTACTGTAGTCCAGCTTTCACCATTTATGCTAAAAGCGCCGGAAAGGCCTTCACTGGATTTTGTTAATTTCAGATATATCGTTGTCAGTGAAGTAGCAGAAGATTTGGAGCCTTCCGTTTTTGAAATTGACCTGCTCATCGCAACGTTATGAACATCGTCTTTCTGACGGGTAAGCATGACATAATTTTCTTCATCCTCATAAATAATAATTCCCGCCTGCTGAAACTTATCTTTCGGATCGTAAGTCATCTTGGTGACAATCTCAAAGTCGCCATGAGGGCCGCGGCGAAGAAGTTTTATTTTATTATTTACATTTATTTGCCAAAGATCCTCAGCCTTTGATATGATCCTTAAATGCCCAGGATTTTCAGAAAGACTGATATCACTCTGATTTTCACGAATAATAGTCCATAAATTTTCTAATGTGCTGCTGTCAAATTCATCTTCAAATAATTCACTTGCATGGCTAGTCTTTGTTCCCCCTATTAACGGAAAACATATCAGGCCGATGAATAAAATATACAAAAATAACATTCGCTTTTTTATCACTTGTTTATCCCCCTTTCTTAAAATAAATTTTCCCCTATCCTATAAAATATTACATCCTTTTTTCAAATAAACATCAAACGAACGTAAAATTTCAGCCAGTTTTTCAAATCATTTCCACCAGTTTTTCAGATGCTTGTACTCGTGAAACGTTAAAGCTATTGATCGAATCCTTCCGATTCCAAGCAGTATAATTAAGAAAATATTAGTTGCTTCTTATTGATATTTTTCGGGATATATATATTTTATTTATAAAAAAATATCAAGCGAAAAAGTATAGGCGTCATAAATTAATATATTGAAAGCAGCGTTAGATCTGTTAAACAATAAACTAAGTGCGAAATGTATGCCAGAGACATGTTTGAGTGATGCGTTACGACATTTTGATGAAAATAATTTTGTGTGAATAATACGATATCTTAGCAGAAGGAAATAATAAAGTCCGGTTAATTGCCTGTCAGTTGAGCTTTCTTAAATTCGTAATCTTCTTTGGTAATTATTCCCTGTTCCATTAGTTCCTGGAGTTCCGATAATTTTTCATTGTTAACTTCTTCATCTGCAAGATCATATGAGAAGTTATCCCTTCCTGTTAATTCTTTATATTTGTGTTTATAATCATCCTCTGTAATAAGTCCTTTATGATATAAATCTTCCAGTTCCTGCACCTTTTCATTATCGGCGTTTTCTTCAACGGCAAAGGAAGGGGTTTTTTCTTCCGTATTTAATTCATTATACTTATGTCTGTAGTCTTCCTCTGATATCAGTCCCTCTTTGTATAACTCTTTCAGCTCGTTAAGTTTCTCTTCTGTTGTGGAATATGTTTGAGTGGGCGGAGAAAGCGGAAGGGCGTTCTCTTCTGTGGTAAGAACAAGCTCTTTTTTTTTGCTTTGAAAATCTTCTTCGGAAATCAGTCCTTCCAACCTCATTTCATGCAACAGTTTTAATTTATGATCTGCCGGCAACGCTTCAAGTTCTGAAGCAGGCCCATAATCCTCTTGTCCATTTTCATTTCCGGTTTGTTCATCCTGTTCTTGCCTATCGAAACCATCGTCATTACGATTATCAAATGGATTTGGCAATGTGTATTGATTACTACTATCATATGCATTTTCCGCCAGGTGTGCATATTTATCCGCCTCTTTTAAGATAGTTTCCTCTTTCGTTAGCGTATTTCTTTTCATTGAGCGCTTTGGATCGGGAAGTGTTTCTATATTTCCGCCCATTATCAGCGCGTCTTTCTTTTTTTCGTATTCTTCCGCAGAAAGAGTACCTTCATCCTTTAACTGCAGGAGTTTCGTTAGTTTTTCATGCAAACTTAATATGTCAACTTCAGAAGGTTCGGCGGATACTGTTTTTTTTGATTTTCCCCCAACCCTCTCTTTCGATGTAAGATAGCTGTCCGGAGCGATACCTTCCTTTTTTATTTGAAAATCATCCTCATCGTGTGAAGATAAAGCAGCTTTTTTTTTTCTCCGTTCATCAGCTTTTGCAACTTTTTCCGTTTCTTCTTCAGTGTCTTCTATAGTTTCTTCTCCGACACCTTCTTCCAATGAGCTGACTTCCTCTTCTCCCTCTGCATCCCTTATTTTAGCATCAGCAAGCCTTTTTTCTTCTTTTACACCCCGGTCTGTTCTTTTTTCTTTTTTGATAAATTTTTGATCCCTTCCATCGAAAGGGGGCGAAAAAATAGAAACAGCCATGAATGTTTCATCGCCGGTATTTACAATTTTATGTACTGTTTTGCTTGGAATTTGCAAAATGGAACCCGGTTTTACCAGATATCTCGTGCCATCAAGTATTGCTATACCGCTCCCTTTTTTTACATAAACAACTTCGTCATGACGTTTATGGTAGTGTGCAGAAATCTCTGCGGTTGTACGCACTTGAAACAAATGCATACTGGAATTTTTGTTTTCGCCAACATCAGTAATTTTCACGTTTTCACCATCCTGAAGCGGGTTCTTTTCCACAATCTCTTCGATATTTTGAACAGTAAAATCAAAAACATCGGGAAATTTGGTCGGATGTTTCAGAGATTCTACAAAATTGGAAGGATAATACTTAACTGTTGTGCAGCTTATACCAGGGATGAAAAGGAAAAGAAGAATGAAGAGAAAATATTTACTTTTTATGTATGCCATTATCGTATGTTTAGTATAATAATTATAGTTTGTAATGGTTTTCTAAAATTTTCGCAATTTTAGGTTATTAAAGCATAAAGATATGGCGCAAAGCAAGTTCTTATTATATGAATATTACCTGAAAAATATTTAAGGAAAAGTAAAATGTCTGTTAAGAATGCCGAAAGAAGATTGTTTCTCAAAAAAGCATTATCGATGGGAGGCGGATTTTGCGCATCGTCAATCTTTGGAAAATACCTGACATATTACTCCTCATTTCTTACCTATGGAAGTGACATCCAAACAACCATTCTCCCGGATGTAGTTATCGGACGGGATGATGCTATTTTTTCAGAAAATGGCAACGTAAAAGAATCGAAAATAACGCACATCCTCAATAAATCCGTCATGCAATTGACCGGCGTCTCATCGAAAGAGAACGCATGGCAGAAACTTTTTAATCCTTCCGATATCGTGGGAATAAAACTTAATTGCCTTTCAGGCCGCATCATGTCGCCGCGTGTCGCAATAGCCGATTCCATTCTCCAAGGGTTGAAATTGGCGGGGGTAAAAGAGGAAAACATCATTGTGTTTGAACGGTATAACAGGGAACTCGAAGCCGCCGGCTTTCGGGTAAGACGTGCAACACAGGGCGTGCAATGTTTCGGAACCGATGAATTACCGCAGGGAGGTTACGATTCAGAACCTCAAACCGCAGGAAGCGTAGGAACATGTTTCAGCAAAATAGTCTCTCAAATGTGCACTGCCATTATTAATGTGCCTGTCCTGAAAGACCATGACCTGGCAGGCATTAGTGTTGCCATGAAAAATTTTTTCGGTGTAATACATAATCCGAACAAATATCACAGCAACAACTGCAATCCCTATATTGCAGAATTAAGCAGCCATCCCTATATTGCAAATAAAGTCAGGCTTATTGTATGTGACGCCATATTGGCTCAGTACAATGGAGGACCGAGTTATAAACCTCAATGGACATGGAATTATAACGGCATTATCGTGGGAAGAGACCCTGTTGCTTTTGACCGGATATGCCACACTATCATCGAAGAACAGAGGAAAAAGATGAAGCTTCCCTCTTTGCAGCAAGCCGGCAGGGAACCGAAATATATCTCCACTGCCGCCATGATCGGGTTAGGAACAGATGATATATCAACGATAAACATTGTCCATATTTAACAGGTTTCCCTTTTGTACCGGAACCCCCTGACTTCCCTAAAATGTATTGATTTGAGGGATAGCATGTGTTATTATTTGACATCAAAAGTACTTAAGATGTGTTAAATTCAATGGATACAGAACAGAGGTCATGTCTTGATGCATGGCCTTTTTTATATGCGTAATGAATAATAATACATTAGCAAGCAAATACGTTAGGAAGACAACATGTCATCATCATTTACTGAAGAACAGATAGAACGATATTCCCGTCACATTATTCTCCCCGAAGTCGGAGGCAAAGGTCAGCAGAAATTATTAAACGCGAAAGTATTCCTCGTGGGTGCGGGAGGACTTGGCTCTCCGGCTGCATTTTACCTTGCCGCTGCCGGAATCGGCAAAATAGGCATTGCCGACAGTGATTGTGTTGATTACTCAAACCTTCAACGGCAAATATTACATTCAACAAAAGATGTTGGGCGTTCCAAAGCTATTTCCGCAAAAGAAACCATGGAGGCTTTAAATCCCGACATCGAAGTAATTCCCTATACAGAACGTTTAACTTCCGGCAACATAATGGATATTATAAAGGAATATGACATCATTCTTGACGGCTCCGATAACTTTCCTACAAGATATCTTGTGAATGATGCCTGTGTTTTTCTCAGCAAGCCGCTTTCACACGGTTCCATTTTCAGATTTGAAGGACAGGTTACGACTATTCTGCCATTTGACGGACCTTGTTACCGTTGTCTTTATGAAGCGCCCCCTCCCCCCGGCTTGGTGCCTTCCTGCAAGGAAGCAGGCGTATTGGGAATATTGGCCGGTGTGGTGGGTACTATTCAGGCTACGGAAGCCATTAAGTTTATCCTGGGAAAAGGACAACTGCTAAAAGGCAAACTGCTTATTTACGATTCGTTAAACATGGAATTCAAAAAAGTGAACGTGAGAAAGAATCCCAATTGTCCGGTATGCAGCGACAAAGCAACGATCAAAGAACTTATTGATTACGAAGAGTTTTGCCGGTTAAACGCTTAAGATGTTAAAACAAATCGTCTATTTTGAAAAACCAGGAAAAGAAAACACGGAAAAATGCATAGAAATAGCCGCATCCGCTGTTGCTGAAGGATATAAACATATCGTTGTCGCAACTTCCGTCGGAGAAACCGGCGTTGCAATGGCAAAAAAACTTTATGGCAAAGAAACAAACCTTGTGGTTGTCACTCATTCTGCCGGTTTCCAGGAACCCAATCATCTTGAATTGCTTCCTGAAAATCGTGATCAAATCGTATCCCTCGGAGGCAAAATATATACCGGTACCATTCTTACCCACTCAATAGAGACCGCCTTTTCACAAAAATTCAACGGACTTTATCCAACAATGATTGTTGCCCAATCGTTACGAAGATTCGGCGAAGGGCTGAAGGTATGCTGCGAGATCGTTATGGAGGCATGCGATGCGGGACTTATTCCTGAACGGGAAGAGGTTGTTGCGGTTGCCGGAACAGTAAGAGGCGCCGATACGGTATGTATAATAAAATCCGCCTCCTCAAAAAGATTTCTCGAACTAAAAGTGCTTGAAATCCTTGCCAAACCGCGTTGTTAATAACGATATCCTTTTCCGGTTTAACAAGTTCTTTTTTTAAACCCAAAGTTTTGGATAACTAACAATGGAAGTATCTGAGAATTTCCTGCAAACAGCCATTGACGGCATTCGCGCATATATCAATATTGTTGATAAAGACTACCGTATTATATTTGTTAATGATGCCATAACAAAAAAACTGCAAAAACCCCGGCAGTCAATCGTTGGGAAAAAATGCCATGAACAATTGTGGAAAAAGGACGGGCCCTGCGAGAACTGCGTGACTCCAAAAGTTTTTGAAACAGGTCAGCCTCAGCAAATATTAAGCTGGGACACAAACGTTGATGGGGAAAAACGCTGCATCGAACATTTCGTATTTCCCATACCAAACAAACAAGGCCATGTAGAATATGCGGTAGAAATTTTTATGGATGTCACCGAAAAAAAACTCATGGAAAAAGAACGGGAAGAACAACGTCTGGAATTAGGCAAAAGAATACGCGAGCTTCGCCACGCCTACGAGGAACTGAAATCTTTACAAAACCAGCTATTACAGGCTGAAAAAATGGCTTCGATAGGACTTCTTGCCTCCAGCCTTGCGCATGAGCTTGATACTCCCCTTGCCACAATATCAGGATACTGTGAATTACTAATGGAGGACGTTCATGATGAAAAAGCGCTCGGCAAAATCAAAACCATTTCCGATCAAATTGCCAAATGCCAAAATACTGTAAGAAATTTGCTGGTCTTTTCCAGAAAATCAGATAGTGAAAAAAAGGAATATAATATAAATACGCTGATAACCACTATACTGGCGCTGGTCGAACACCGGTTGAAAATCAATAAAATAAATATCCACCGGACATTTGATAATCAATTGCCTCCTTTATTCATAGAAGGGAATCAAATTCAGCAGGTTATCTTAAACCTCGTGAACAATTCTGTGGACGCCTTGCCGAATGGCGGAGACCTGTTTATCAAAACGAGAAAAAATATTGAAGAAAAATCTGTGGAAATTGTATTTGAAGACACCGGAACGGGAATTCCCGAAGAATACCATAGCCGTATTTTTGAGCCATTTTTCACCACAAAAGAACAGGGAAAAGGCACCGGACTGGGATTGTCGATCTGCAAGGATATCATTTCCGCCCATAACGGCAGTATACGACTTGACAGGAATTCAGACAAAGGAGCAAGATTCATTATCTCGCTCCCTTGCAAATAGCTTTTCATAAGGAATCATACTCTGAAAAAAATATTAGTGGTAGACGATGACCTGGCATTGGGAGAAATGTGCACGGAACTCCTGAAAAGCAAAGGATACGCAGCGGACTCCGTTACAAGCAGCGTTGATGCCATTGAAAGAATTTCGAAAAATCCGGAGTATACCATTGTCCTTACGGACTTCTTAATGCCGGAAATGGACGGTATACAACTGCTCACAAAAATAAAACAACTCAATTCCGCTATTGATGTAATCGTAATGACCAGTTATGGCACCGTCTCAAACGCCGTAGAAGCAATGAAACACGGAGCGTCGGATTACATAACAAAGCCTTTTAAACGAGACGAACTCATTCTGGTGATTGAGAAAATATTCCGGATGCAGCGTCTCGAAGGAGAGGTGGATAGATTACGGTCTGAGTTAGGAGAAAAGTACACCTTCAGCAATATCATCGGGGAAAGCCCTAAATTAAAAAAAATATATGATATCATCTCCCATGTCTCCGGCACTGAGGCAAACATCCTTATTCAGGGCGAAACGGGAACCGGAAAAGAGCTGGTGGCAAAGGCGATACATTATAACAGCGCCAGGAATAATCACCGGTTTGTAAAAGTCGATTGTTCCGCATTAACGGAAACCTTATTGGAAAGCGAACTTTTCGGGCACGAAAAAGGAGCCTTCACCGGAGCGACAAAAGACAGGGTTGGCCGTTTCAGAAAAGCGGATCATGGCACGATATTCTTGGATGAAATAGGCAATATCTCCCTTGCAGTTCAGGCAAAGTTGCTGCGGGTGCTGCAGGATAGCGAATTTGAAGCCGTCGGGAGCGATGATCCCGTAAAAGTTGATGTGCGCATCGTTGCCGCGACGAATGCCGACCTTGAAGACTATGTTGAGAAAGGACTGTTCCGCAGGGATCTTTTTTACCGGCTTAACGTGATACAGATATTTCTCCCGCCGTTGAGAGAACGAACGGATGACATTCCTTTGCTCGCCTCTCATTTCCTCTCTGTGCACAATAAAAAAAACCGGAAAAACGTGGAAGGGTTTTCCCGTGATGCGTTAAACATACTCATGACATATTCATGGCCGGGCAACATCAGAGAACTGGAAAACGTGATCGAACGCGCGGTAATTCTCTGCAAAAAGAACATAATCACTCCCGAAGACGTTCCCCTGTATCAGGAGAAACCCGGGCCGCGCCTTGATCTTTCAGGGAAACCGCTTCATGAATTATTGGAACAGGCCGAACGCCAGATAATTATAAATACATTAGAAGTCAATAATGCCGATAAAGAAAAAACCGCAAAAATCCTGAAAATCTCACGTGCAAGCCTCTACAATAAACTCAGCAAATACAAAATAACCGGAGATTCCCCGAAATAATAGCGACTTGCACTGCTACATCCTCAACAAATTTGAATTAACTTGCGTTTACATTTCATGGTATATTGCCTCTTATGCAACGTCGCGTTCGCGCTTCTTTTTGGACTTTTGCCTGGCGGGTATCACATCAGGCATATCAACCCTCTTTTCTTGCTCCTCCTTCTTTTTGGCTTTCGGCTCGTCATCCCAGCCGATTTTTTCAAGGAAGTCATCATATTTCCCCAAAAAAAGCTGCGCATTCTCTCCGTTGAAAATGATCAACTTTGTGGCGATGTCACGAAGGATCATTTCGCTATGCGTAACAATGATGACCGCCCCTTCGTATTCGTCGAGCTGTTCGGTAAGTTCTTCTATCGATTCCATATCGAGGTGGTTGGTCGGTTCATCGAGAAGCAGAAAGTTCGTCGGATTGGCCAATATCTTACCCAGCAAAACACGGCTTCGTTCACCGCCGGAAAGCACTTTGATCTTCTTTTCCGCAGCATCACCGGAAAACATCATAGCGCCGGCGAGGCTTCGAAGACGCTGGTTATTGAGCGAAGGGTTCGACATGATCAATTCATCCAGGACGTTGCATTCAAGGTCAAGCCGCTGAATATTCGTCTGCCCGAAATGGCCTGTTTTTATACTGGGGTGCGTAATCATACTGCCGGTGAGAGGTTTCAGCTCGCCGGCGAGCAGGTTCAGCAGCGTTGATTTCCCCTTGCCGTTTTTTCCAATGATGGCGATACGATCCTGTGTCTCCACCGTGAATGTCAGATCCTTAAAGAGTGCGTTATTCAGATTTCCGTCGTAGGAGAATGACAGGTTGTGCGCTTCCATTACAACTTTGCCGGGACACTTTACGTGATTAAAACGAAATGCCAGCATTGCATCATGGTCAAGCTTTTCGATGCGCTCTATCTTGTCCAGCAACTTCAGGCGGGACTGTGCGCGACCTGCCGTGCTGGCACGCGCCATATTGCGCGCCACGAACTCTTCGATCTCCTTTATCCGTTTCTCCTGGTGAATGCGTGCCTTTTCGTGAATTTCGTCCTCATGGGCAAGTGTTTCAAAAAAGGTGACCGTATCCCCTTTCAGCTTGCGGAGTTGCCTTCTGACAATCCCCATCGTGTGGGTAGTCACTTCATCCATAAAACCACGGTCATGCGTGATGATAATGGCCTCTCCCTGGAATGACCTGAGCCAGCCTTTGAGCCAGCGAAGACTAACGATATCAAGGTAATTTGTCGGTTCATCCAGCAAAAGCATGTGGGGGTTTTGCACCAGCAGCTTCGCAAGGTTCATCCGTATCTGGTAGCCGCCGGAAAAACTCTCCGGCGGTTTTTCCATATCCGGCCCGGAAAAACCCAGGCCGAACAGTATTTTTTCCACTTTCCAGTGGTCATATATTTCGTCTTCCGAAAGAGCGGTTGCCACCTCTTCCAGCACCGTTTTCCTGGTGAATTTGAGGTGCTGCTCCAATGTTCCGATTTTATAACCTTTTGGCTTGCTGATGATGCCGCTGTCAGGCTGCTCCTCACCAAGGATGAGACGAAAGAGAGTTGATTTCCCACTACCATTACGCCCAACAAAGCCTACTTTTTCGCGCGAGCTGATGCTCAGGGTAACGTTGCTGTACAGCTCCTGCTTGCCGTAGGATTTTGTCAGGTTGCTTATTTGTATCATGTCATTATCCGCCTAAGAATAAATTCCGCTTTAATTAAATTTTTGATATTATCAGATGCCAGACGAAGATGAAAGACAATTAAGGGAGGTATACAAAATGCGCAGAATTTCTATCAGTTTTACATAGCATCATTATTAATCAGATACGAAAGAGAAATGATAAAAGCAACGATATTTGATATGGATGGTCTGATGTTCGATACTGAATCGGCATACTCTATTGTGCAAAGTTCTCTGTCGAAAAAGAGGGGAAAGGTGTTCACTCATGAAATAAAGAGAACATTGATGGGGAAAAAGGCAGATGAAGTTATGCACCTATTAAATACCTTTTGGGGAAAGAACGAAAGGATCGAAGACCTGCTCAAAGAACAGGATAAAGAATTAATAAATGTTTATAAAGGTTTTGTTGAAAAACGAGATGGTCTTGACGAACTCATTGCGTTTTTAGATCAAAATCATATAAGAAAATGCATTGCCACTTCATCACGCAGGTTCCTTGCAGATATCTTGCTGGAAAAGCACAAACTCACAGATACTTTTGAGTTTATAGTTTCCGGAGATATGATAGAAAAAGGCAAACCCGATCCTGAAATATACCATCAATGCCTTGCAAAACTTAATGTGTCAGGCAGAGAATGTCTTGTATTGGAGGACTCCTTAAACGGAATAAAGGCAGCAATTGCAGCGGGGTGTAATACGTGTGCAGTAGTGTCGGAATATACAAAAGACATAGACTTCTTATCTGCGACGCTTGTATGTAGTTCTCTGAGAGATCAAGCAATAAGAAACTTTATTCTTCGATAGAGCAGAAGAGTAATAAAATAAAATGAACAAAAACCTAACCGGGCAATACTGTCATTCAATATAACTTCATTTTTGTACTTCTCTTTATTTTTTTGAAGAATAAATTTATCACAATTTTTTCAGAGTACTTCATGGGGGATTTTGTGTCATAAGATACTACATAATATCTTATCTCGGCGCGGTTTAAGTTGACATGTATTGGATATTGATATAATATTTGAAATCGAATAATCGATTATTACATTACAAATCAAGTAAGTACATTTATTGATTTATAATCTTCAAAAAGATACTTCATCAACATTTCTAATTAGAGGTATTAAGACTGATTACTTTAATCCATAATACATCTAAATTTTATCAAAAAATCCTTGCCCACGAACTTACCCTCAAAAGCCCCTCCCACGAATTAAAAAAATTAAATCAAACCCTTGCTTCTTCTACCGTTGACCTTAATCCCCACCAGATAGACGCCGCATTATTTGCCTTCAATTGCCCTCTTTCAAGAGGAGCAATTCTTTGTGACGAAGTTGGTCTTGGAAAGACTATAGAGGCAGGGCTGATAATAAGTCAACTCTGGGCTGAGGGGAAAAGGAAAATTATTATCGTTGTTCCCGCATCACTGAGAAAACAATGGCAAAATGAACTCTTTGAGAAATTTACCGTTCCATGTGTTATTGTCGATGGTTCAGAATATAAAATATCAAAACAAAATACACTAAACCCATTTGATCGTAAGAATCTTGTAACTATAGTTTCTTTACCTTTTGCCTTCTCTAAAAGAGATGAAATAAAAGCCGTCGGGAAATGGGATTTGGTGATTATAGATGAAGCTCACAGGTTAAGAAATGTGTATAAAAAAGGCAATAAGATTGCTCAGGGATTGAGAGAATTATTTCAGGGACAACCGAAGGTTCTTCTTACCGCAACACCACTTCAAAACTCACTTTTGGAACTTTACGGCCTTACAACTTTTATAGATGACAAACTTCTTGGTACGGAATATTCTTTCAAGACCAAGTATATGAGTGACAGACGTGGTCTTGAAGCAAACAACCTCGATGAACTTAAATCCCGCCTTTCTTCCCTTTACATAAGGACGCTCAGAAGACACGTTCAGGAATACATTCCCTATACCAACCGTATCAGTATGGTAGAAGACTTTACCCCCACCGTTGAAGAACAGCACCTTTACGAGAAAGTCTCTGAATATTTACAAAGACCGGAAGTAGCAGCCATCAAGCACAGCCAGCGTGCCCTCATGGTGCTTGTTTACCGGAAAATACTTGCAAGTTCAAGTTTTGCTATTGCCCAAACTCTTGAGAGTCTCATGGACAACCTTGACAGGCAGTTAAAGGGTATGCAGCCAGAATCTATTGAAAACCTTGTGAAAGATATCGATGGCTATGAAGAAGAATTAGAGGAAATTGCTAAAAGAGAAGATGGTGAAACTATAGAAGACGAAAGAGAGGAACAGGTTAAGGCAGAGAAAGAAAGAAGTTTTGCACAAGAAGAAATCGAAGCTGAAAAGAAAGAACTATCTGAATCAAAAAAACTTGCAGAAGGTATACAGAAAAACTCAAAAGGTGAGGCATTGATTACTGCCCTTAAAAAGGCATTCGAACATAATAAGAAAATGGGATGGCCTGAAAAAGCAGTCATTTTTACTGAATCAAAAAGGACACAGAAATATCTGTTTAACTTACTTTCAAATAATGGATATACAGACAAAATAACACTTTTTAGCGGAACAAATGAAGGTTCTATTGGAAAACGGGCCTACGAGAGATGGGAAAAGGATAGGATTCGTCACGATAAAGAAATAAAACTCTCAAAAGAGGCCGCAATTCGTGACGCCCTTATCCATGAGTTTAGAAATTATACAAACATACTGATTGCAACTGAGGCGGGTTCTGAAGGCATAAACCTTCAATTCTGCAATATTGTTGTTAATTATGATCTTCCATGGAATCCGCAAAGAATAGAACAAAGAATCGGACGTTGCCACAGGTACGGGCAAAAATACGATGTAGTGGTATTAAATTTTTTGAACAGAAAAAATGCCGCTGATAATCGCGTCTTCGAACTCCTCGATAAAAAACTCAAACTCTTTGACGGAATTTTCGGCGCTTCAGATGAAATACTTGGCGCTATCGGGTCGGGGGTTGATTTTGAAAAACGCATTCTTGAAATTTATCAATCGTGCAGAACAGAGGAAGAAATACATAGGGCATTTGACGTATTACAATCAGAATTTTCAAGGCAGATTAATGAAACCATGCTGCAGGCGAGATCAAAACTCCTGGAACACTTTGACGATGAGGTAAGGGCAAGACTCCGAACAAGAGACGAAGAAATAAAGAAAGAGATAACGGCCTTTGATGAAATGCTTTTAAAATTTATGGTTGGCAGTCTTAACCTCTCCGATTATACTCTTGATGACAATACCTATTTCCTTACTATCTCTTATTTTCCGCCAAAGATAACATTGAAGATACCGGGGAATGTAACACCGGGAACCTTTTTTATCGGGGAAGGAACGTCTGAAACCGCAGAAAAGTTGCATCTCGATCATCCCCTTGTAAAAGCTTCACTTATAGCAGCAAAAGAAACACCGGTAGAAAAGATTTACTCGGTTACATTTTCATATACGGTTGGTAAACATAAAATTACCACATTAGAATCTTATATCGGTAAATCAGGATTTTGCGTTTCCTGCAAATTAACATTTCGAGGTCTTGAAGAGGAAGACCATTTGAAGCATTTATTTTTTGTGAAGGATGGCAATAACTGGAAACCTATGAATACGGATCTCAGTGAGAAGATGATGACCATAACAATGCTTGAGTGTGACGTTATAGAATATGAAAAACCTCCGGAGGAGCTAATTAATAAGTCATTCGAAAATATTGAAGATTGTCTTATGAAAGAAATTGGCACACGTAATGAAGAGTATTATGAGAGAGAAATGGACAAGCTGGAACTGTACTCAGAGGAGGCAGTCTTAAAAATGCAGGATGATTTAAAGAAGATTGAGGATGCATGGAAAGAGGCAAAGAGTAAAAGGCAGAGGTCTCTGTCCTTTGAAGATCGTATGTCTGCAAGAAAAGAAGTGCAGCGTCTTGAACATGAATACAGTAAAATGGCGGACAAAATAGCCATCGAGAAAAAAAGGCTGTTTGAGGAAAAGGACAAAGAACTTAAAAATCTGGAGAAGAAATTGAAAATCAGCGTTGAAAAGGAATTGATAGCACAGGCATGCTGGAGGATGGAATAGAGTACCTCAACAAGGAAAATTACTTTGGAATAATCACAAGTTACACAATGCTCGTTCCCAAACTCTGTTTGGGAACGCATCTGGATAAGAAACTTCGTTTCACGAAAAACCATAGCTAAATCTGGATTTTACATAGCGCACCCACACGAAACAGAGTTTCGTAGCAATTGTGTTCCCAAACAGAGTTTGGGAACAAGCACAAAGGAATTGCATACTGGAGGATGAAGTAATGTCTCAGCAAGAAAAATTGGTGTGGAATAATCAAAACCTGTTTTCAAATAACTATCTTGAACATCGCTTGTTATCAACTTCTTTCCTGGAAGATAAAGAAAAGGAAATTAATAAGGTATTTGAAGCGGTAAAAAATGCCTACGAAAGAAGCACGGTATTAAATTTGGGGACCGGGGAAGAGGCAAGTCTTGAAGATAAATTTATAAGACCGATGCTTAAAATCCTGGGGTACGAATGGGATGTCCAGCCAACAACGGAAAGGGGAGCCAAAAAGAGGCGTCCCGACTATGCCCTGTTTAAAGATAAACCCTCTCTTGAAGGTGCCCGTAAAGAAAAGGAAAATATAACACGCTTTTTTTCATATCCATTAACTATTTTAGAAGCAAAATACTGGGGAAGACGCCTTAATGATGCCGATCCTAAGGATACCCTCGACCGCCGCGATCCTACCGCTCAAACGGTAAAATACCTTGATGACGTTTACCATGCCACAGGAGGCCGCATCCAATGGGCAATGCTTACCAATGGTAAGCATTGGCGACTTTTTTTCTACCGCGCAGCTTCAAGGTCAGGGAATTTTTACGAAGTAGATTTAGAAGAAATCATACGAAGCAACAGCCTTAATAACTTCAAATACTTTTATCTCTTCTTTGCAAGGGATGCTTTTATTCCTGAACCAGTAACAGGAAAAACATGGCTCGACCAGCATCTGAAAGGAAGCGAGGACTACGCTACACGGGTTAGTGAAAACCTTAAAGAACGCATATTTGACAGCATTTTTGAATGTCTTGCCACAGGTTTTATCGAGTATCGCCGTACAGAGTTAGGAATCAAAAAAGAAACCGATGAAACGCTGAAAGAGATATTTAACGGATGCCTGACACTCCTCTATCGACTCTTATTCTTGCTGTACGCAGAATCAAGGTCACTTTTACCGGTAAATGACCAGGATCGTTATTACAAAAAGAGCCTGAAAAAACTCAAAGAGGATATCGCAAAAGATTTGGAAACAACAGGCCTCGAAGGCATGAGCCATAAGGCTTATGATTACTGGTCACGGCTTGAGTCCCTTTGCAGAATCATTGATACAGGTGATAAGGCATTAAATATTCCCATCTATAATGGCGGTCTTTTTGAACCCCGTGATTTTTTAACAACAAATAAGATTTCCGACCCATATATTGCTGAGGCAATTGAACTACTTACCGTAGATCAGGAAGGTGAATATACGCCAGGCCAAAGGCCCTTTATTGATTATTCGTCCTTAAGCGTTCGTCATCTTGGGGATATCTATGAAGGGTTGTTAGAATTTCACGTGAGGATTGCGGCGGAGCAAATGGTTGAGGTGAAAGAAAAAGGCAAATTACTCTGGAAAAAGGCATCTGAAACTGATGAAAGCGTTAAAAAATCTAAGAAAAAGCAAAAAGGGGAGATTTACATAGAAAACTCAAAGCACGAGCGCAAGGCAACCGGTTCATATTACACCCCTCACTATATTGTGGAATATATTGTGAAGAATACGGTAGACCCTGTGTTAAATGAGAGGCTTGAGAAGGCAAGGGAAATCCTTTCTGAATTGGAAGCTCTTTATGATAAACAGAGGAAACAACTAAAAAAGCCGAAAGACTGGAAACACTGGGAATACCCCGGAGAGCCAAAGGGGAATCATATTGATGAAATTAAGCAACGTGAACAAGATATCTTCGAAACCATATTTGACATCAAGGTGCTTGACCCTGCTATGGGAAGCGGACACTTCCTTGTTCATACGGTGGACTTTATCACAGACAGGATCATTACCTTTCTGGCTGATTACCCTGAAAACCCGGTAATCAGAAAAATTAGTGAAATGAAAGGGGAAATACTTGAAGAAATTGCCCGTCAGGGGGTGAAGATTGACGAAACCAGGCTCACCGAGGTGAATCTCATCAAGCGAACAGTAATGAAACGCTGCATTTATGGCGTTGACCTGAATGAGATGGCCGTGGAGCTTGCAAAACTATCTCTCTGGCTAGACTCGTTTACCCTTGGTGCACCGCTCTCCTTCCTTGATCACCATCTAAAATGTGGTAATTCTCTTATAGGCACAAATCTTGAAGCCCTGGAAAACGCAACAAAGAGCACATTGATTAAGGTAAATATGGAGCCTTTAAACAGGGCTATCAGAAACATGCTCTTTGTATCCAGTCTTTCAGACGCCACATACCAGCAGGTAAAAGATTCAGAGCAAAAGTATCGGGATGCAGATAAAAATATCGTGGGATACAGGATTCTCCTGGACATCCTTGTTGCCGAATACTTTGGTATTGATTTCGGCAAAGGAAAATATAAAGAACTTTTATTAACAAACTGTAGTAAAATGGACTTTGATAAAGCAGAGAAATCCATTAATTTACTGGACAATTTTGACAAAGAAAAAGTTTTTTCTGTTCGTACAATTGCAAGAGCAAAACGGTTTTTTCACTGGCAGATTGAGTTCCCGGAGGTCTTCTTTGAGCGTGTTGGGGTACTGGAACAGAAGGTAGAGAAGAAAGAAAATCCAGGGTTTGATTGTGTGATTGGAAATCCACCGTATGTACGACAGGAAGAACTTGGGAGTCTAAAGACCGATTACCTGAAACCCAATTATAAGGTATTCCATGGTGTTGCTGACCTTTATACATACTTTTTTGAGAGAGGAATTGAACTTCTTGAAACTGGCGGAAAATTCGGGATGATTACATCGAATAAGTTTATGAGGTCAAATTACGGCGGGCCTTTGCGCAAATATTTGAAAGGTAGTGCAAGGTTGATGGAAATTGTAGATTTTGGGGAACTCCCTGTATTTGCAGAAGCGGCAACATTTCCAGCAATATTTATTATAGAACGTGTAGGGACTGGCTTCAAACCTGCCCCTACGAAATACGCACCTATTCGCACATTGTCCTTTGAATCGCTTGAGTCAGAGGTGGCAAAATTAGCGAAAAAGCTTGGGCATGAGGCTTTTGAAGGCGAGAACTGGACATTAGAAGGTAGAGAAGCCCTTTCTATTCTTAAGAAAATGGAGGCTGTGGGAATCCCTCTTGGGGAGTATTGTGAAGGTGAAACAAGACGTGGGATTCTTACAGGTCTAAATGAAGCGTTTATCATAGATAATGAAACTAGGAACAGCCTAATAAAGGCTGATCCTAAAAGTAATGGGTTTATAAAACCGGTAATTGTTGGAGATGACGTAAGAAAGTATGAGATAAATTATAAAGATACATATATGATTGTCATACCAGCCATGTTTACAAGGGCTTCTATTCTCAAAGAAATAATTACTAAAAGGGGCTTTGTTATTGATGATATGTCTGATATGTACATGTTATTAAGGTGTATTGAGGATAAAGAAAAATGGAGACTAAAATGTGACGAATTACATATTGAATGTGGGGGAGATAAGGTTAGAAGAGAACTATTAGCCAATTTAGAAAGTAAAACAAAAAATGCTTTTGAATGGTTTTACGAAAACAACACTGCGATTGCCGATTATTTGAAACAATTTGAAGAAAAGGCGAAAAATCGTTGGGATAAAGGAGATTTTTGGTGGGAACTAAGGCCGTGTGACTACTACGAAGACTTTGAAAAATGTAAAATTATTTACCCTGATATCGGAATGTCACAAAGATTTACAATTGACAATGAAGGATTTTACCCAGAGGCAACATCGTTTGAAATACCTACAGAAGATTATTACTTGCTGTCTTTGCTCAATTCACAATTACTTTTTTATTATATTAAATCGTTAACTCCAGTTCTTGGCGATAGGGATAAGAAAGGAAGGTTTCGTTTTAAAACAGTCTACTTAAAAAGTCTTCCAATTTACCGTATTTCCTTTACATCAACAGAAAAAACGAGAAGAGAAGCGGTTGAAAGGTTTATGTCTCTTTATTTATCCAACAAATATGACGATATCATTACAGATGTCGAAACCTGTCTGCCTGAAAAGTTAGATGTTGTCCACGACCTTTTTGCCTATCTTGCTGAGCAAATGATTGAAATGAATAAAAGGAAGAATGATGAAATCAAAGGTTTCTTAAAGTGGCTCGAACGTGAAATTGGCGCTGAGATTGATAAGCTTGCAAATAAGACGGCCATAAAAGAATATCACGAACATGAATTCAATCAACTTCTCGAAGTCCTCAAAAAGAATAGAAACAAGTTATCCCTAGACCCATCAGACCGAAAGAAGCAGGAATTGCTGGAAAAGCAATTTGATCATAGCAATTCGATCCTCGAACCGTTGAAAACCAGAATTAAGGCGACAGACGAATTAATAGATAAAATAGTGTATAGGCTGTATGGATTAACAGAATACGAAATAAAGATTGTTAAAGGGGAGGTTTAAAGGAGTATGGTGGGAAATAACAGCAATCATGAACCTATAATCCCATCGGGGGAAGAGGCTATCAAAGAGTTTTTCGATAAATTAGCCTCTATTCCGAAAGTAAACCCTACAATAGCAGAAGTACTCAAAAAATTGCATAACGATGATAATCTATCAAAACAAACCATCATCGATGCCCTCAAGTCTCTTCGGGAAGGTGAATCATGACCATAAAGCTGAAAAAGATAGAACTAAATGGCTTCAGAGGATCACTACACACCGTTTCCATTAGTTTTCCTAATAATGGAGATGGGAGTATCATATTGTACGGGGAAGGCGGTTCTGGCAAAACTACCTTCACAGAAGGAGTTGAATGGTTTTACAAAGATAAAATAGATAGTTTAGAAAGAGAATTCTGTGGAAAAGAATGCTATTTTAATTTGCGGTTAGATAATGCCCAGAATGCAACTGTAAATATTGAATTTAATCAGATTGTCTTTAACAGCACGAAGACTCTTTATCGTACAAGTCATAACACTTATAGTAATAGGAATTCTGAGTTCAAAACCTATCTGGAAGCTAGTTCTAGAGAAAATTTTATTTTGAGACATCATGATCTAAAAGATTTCGTAGACGAAAAAACTAAAGCAAAAAAACTTGAATATTTTGCAAAACTTATAGGATTTGAAAAAGTTACTGAAACAAGAACAATCCTAGTGCAAGCATTTAATGCCTTAAAAGCTTCATCAGAAATTAATGTGATTTCTGGTCAACTTAAGGAAGCAAAGAAATTTTTAGTTGATAAACTCAGAACTGAGATCGTCACTGAAGAAGCAGTTTTAGCTTATGTACGGGAACAGTTGAAATTACATAAGCCCGAACTTCAAGTATTAAAACTGGATGAAATCCCAGATATAGCCAAAAAGCTTTATGCATTAGCGGATACTTCTGCTATAGGAAAAAGAAAGCACATATTAGAGTTGTTGAACGACCAATTTAACAATTCAGAAAAAGAATGTGGCTCAATACTGGGTGATATAACAGTGTGGATGAAAGACTATAAGACGTATCTCAAAGATATAGAGTCAATTCAAAAGGAATCTCTATTAAATCTTTATACGATTGGTAAGAGAATAATAACGAGTAGAGACTGGCTCGAAAAAGAGAAATGTCCGCTATGCGGGAGTGTAATAGATGATAAAGCCTTAATTGAACATCTCTCAGCAGAAATCGTAAAAATTGAGTCATCCCTCGAAAAGAAAAAAGAACTCGAGAAAAACTTTAAAGTCCTAAGTTCAAAAGTATCAAGTGTCATATCTAAGCTAAAATCCGACATTGAGAATTTTACCACAAATAAAGACAATGAGAAGTTGATAGAAGATAATAAAACAAGTGTGGTTTCATTATTAACTAAAGTAATGGAGTGTTATCAAGATATAGCAAAGCAGCTCAGTGATGACTTTAAAAACCTTCGTGATGTATCCTATGAATTTGGAGTTGTTCTGGCTTTAACTGATGACCTTAAAACTAAATACAAAGAGTTCATAAGCTTATTGCAGCAAGAAATAAACTCTCTTGTTGTAAAGCCTGAAATACAGCGTTACATAGACACAGCAAAACTCCTTGAAAACTTTTATGCTCAATTTGAACGTTCGATGAAACTGTCTCTTGAGGTTGAAAAAATAAATGAACAAGCGGACAGCTTGCAAGCAATTCAAGAGGCATTTGAAGAAAAAGAGAAAGAAGTATTTCAAAAGATTATTTCAGTTCTTAGTAAAGATATTGATACATATTATGGAATATTAAATCCAGGTGAAGGCGTTGACAAAATAACTTTATTTCCGACAGAGGATAAAGGGGCAGGCAGGGGACTTGAGATAAGCTATAAATTTCATGGTACGGAACAGTACCCAGCCAAAAAATATCTCAGCGAGAGTCATAGAAATTCTCTGGGTATTAGTATATTCCTTGCTTCTGCAAAGCATTTCAACAAAATTAACAAATTCTTGATACTAGATGATATTTACACAAGTCTTGATGTTAATCACCGGGAAAGATTGGTTAGTCTCTTCACTCATTCAAGTCTTTCAGATAAACAGTTTTTAATTACGACCCATGATTTGATATGGTTTAAAACCATGCAAAGAACGTTACAAAGTAACTCAAATTGGAAATTTATGGAAATAAGAAAGTGGAGAATAGATACCGGAATCGAAATAGTAGAAGCCCCTGAATCGATAAGGAAAAGAATACTTGATTTTCTAAATAAAGGCGAGATTTTCCCGGCTTGTAAGTCTATAAGAAGTTACTTTGAAGAAACATTGAAAAGGATAGCAAAGAAACTTGAAATTCGAGTGCCTTACAGGGAAGATGCGAGATGGGAGCCTAGCGAATTTTATTCAGGTATCAGAGAGCGAATAAGTAGTTCTTCCTTGTCAAAAGAAGCTAAGGTTACTTCAGCCGATCCAGCCTTGTTTATTGCCAACCTTGCCACTCATGAAAACGATGTAAATATAACTTCTGGTACAATAAAATCTCTTGTGAAATTAATAGATGATTTCGAAAAGGCTTTCCATTGTGATAAATGTCAGAAAAATATTTGGCATGCAAAACGGTCAAATAGCGGCTTTCAATGCCAGTGTGGCAAACTTCAGTGCTGATAGGATAAAATATTATTTTAAAGAAAATTGATCAATAGGGATGTTCGGTCAAATAGGATGTATTAATCGGCGCGAACCCATCAATGCCTTTTTTTGTTGGGTGTGCTTCGCTTCAGCCAACCTTTTCAAGGATTAGAGGTTTTTTGATTTGAACTGAAGATATGGCCAAATACAATATTTACAAAATCGAGAAGGCCAAGGAACTAAGCTTGCTTGAAAAACTACAAACCGTTGGCCTCTCCCTTGCTGGGCAGAAAAGTGTTAGCGGCTTTACGCTTTCTTTTTATTTCTCAAAAGAACCTGAGGACATTGATATTTGGTGGGTTGATCTGTACGAAGATTATTTTGGATCAAATAGTAAACCAAAGAACAAAGTTTATTTTGGAGTATTTTTGATCTCGAATACGTCATTGTCTTATGCAATCAGCATGGGAAAATCACACTTTTATCTCAAGGATTTTTGCGATACGGATTTTGGGATCAATCTTGCCGAGAGGATAGCAGATAACAATCTCAAGCTCAAAAACTCAAAACTGTTTGGCGGCAAGAAAAGTAAAACAATCATATCTTATCAGGAAAATAGCGAGTTTGAATATGACAGTGGAGAATCTATACACTATGTCAAGGCCAGGACGATTGATAAGGATAAATGGGGAGAGGTTGCGAGTTTTGGCAATTCTGCACAGTTGCATTTAGAACTCCCGCCAGATGATTTGCCTGGATTAGTCCAAGCTATTGAGGAGGAATTACAGAAAAGCCCTAAGATCATTTTGCCCAGAGCAACAGCTATTGCAGATAAGACAAAAATAGCCGAGCTGGATCAAAAACTTGTACAAGAAATTCTAAACAGTACGAACGCTGGTTTACAGCCAGCAGAGGCCACCGTTTCGGGTGTTGATTTTGTTTTTCTGGGTAAAAACCAGTATCGTTTTATATTTGACAGACGAGGGCAGGATATAGAAGGAGAGCCTAGCCTTTCCGCTCTTCACGATTTCATAAACCAACACAATGTGACCTGGCGACTAATATTAACGAAGTCAAAATCAAAGTTTCAGACGAGCATAACAAGGGTTATACAAAACCATTGAAATATTTTCTTGATTATGTCGATGACGAGAGGCATTTTCTCCGTGATGGCGGTTGGCATGTTTTTAACCAAAACTATATTGATTTTCTGAAGAAACAAATTGATGATAGAATCACCTTTGAAAACCCAAATATCAACTTCTCTAATTCGGTGTTTGAGCAGTGGCGAAACGGCCTTTCTGAGGAAGAAAGGGTCGCTCATGGTTACGCCGAATATCATTTCAATTCTTTGAGAGAAAATGATGGTTATCTGATGTTAGATAGGCATATAACCACTTTACAACTGTACAAAATAGAAAAACTGGATTTGTTCAAAGACAATACAGCGTTTTTTGTTAAAATCGGCACTCCGCAAAAGTTTGCCTATGCAATAGATCAGGCAGTTGCGACAGTTAAAATTTTACAAACTCGAACCTCCTCAATCCAAATCGATGGACAAGACATCAAACCAAAAAAGATATGCCTTTGGCTTATTTATGAACGACAAACGCCGCTCACAAAGATTTCCGAACTCAAATCATTGATTTTTCTGATGAAACTTGCCGAGTGGCAAAGACAATGTTCTAACGCTGGATATGAGGCGATTGTTCGTGTAGGATATAGGCAGCACTAGGCTGCCATCGAATTAGCTTAGTAGGATAGTCGAAGCGGAGCGAAGTCATCAATGCTTTTTTTGTCAGAAAAGCCTTTGGCATGCAAAACGGTCAAATAGCGGCTTTCAATGCCAGTGTGGCATACTTCAGTGCTGATAAATAAATTTACGAATCGTTTTTCTCAAAATTATTTGATAAAATAATACCAATTAAGAAAAGAAATAATGAGGTAACGAAATATGAAATTTGATCGCATTACGATTGATCCCAACGTTTGCACAGGTACGCCATGTATCCGTGGTCTTCGTTTCCCTGTTTCACGTCTCCTGGGGCTTCTTGCATCTGGAGAAACAAAAGAAACCATTCTTAAAGCATATCCCTATTTAGAGGCCGGAGATATTGATGAGGCTTTACGCTTCGCTGCATTTCTTGCAGAAGAGGAGACGGTAGAACTTTCACAATGAAGTTTCTTGTTGATATGCCATTATCTCCAGAACTGGCAGTTTGGCTTTCACAACAAGGCCACAATGCCGTTCACGCCCTTGATTTAGGTTTAGGACGTGCTTCTGATATAATAATTTTAGAACGTGCTCGAATTGAAAAACGTATAGTAATTACGGCTGACTTGGATTATTCACGTCTTTTAGCATCGACAAAATATGAAGAGCTAGCCCGAGTTTCCTAGTTATGAATAGCGCTTTATCTAACTATTTATTATTCCTCATGTTATACACAGAGATGCCTTACCCTAAAACAGTATTTTCTTCCAGATTGATCAGCA
>Ga0194126_10002646_pt1 | contig 29000 bp, 15 predicted proteins | sample TA2KigC150mmetaG_FD_148641 | JGI IMG/M metagenome (GOLD analysis project Ga0194126, IMG submission 148641) | Freshwater microbial communities from Lake Tanganyika, Tanzania - TA2015035 Kigoma Deep Cast 150m | ecosystem: Environmental > Aquatic > Freshwater > Lake | place: Tanzania: Lake... | reverse complement strand
CACCGTCAGGCGCTTGTCGGCGGCGTTGCGCAGCTGCCACTCCTCCACGACCACCGGATTGCGCTGGGAGCAGTAGACCGTGCGGGTGGCGACGAGGCCCTCGCTGGTGGGGTAGACGACCGTCAGCATCCCGTCGAAGGCCACGGTGGCGGGCGCGTGGCACCGCAAGGGCCTGCCGTTGACCAGCAGCCTGGGAACGGAGTTGGTGCCCCCGTCGGCCACGACCCACCCCTTCCGGGTGAGGTCCGGATCCACGTGGAAGAAGCGCGCACGGTAGGAAAGGCCCGCCGTCCGGTCCACCTGCACCTGCATGACGACCTTGCGGCCCTGCATGTTCAGCACCACGGGTTCCCCGCCGCCGCCCGTGCGGACGATGCCGCCCCGCGCCGCGTCCGGCGTCCAGAAGTTCGCCGGCCTCGGCTCGCCGGCGACGGCGGAGAGCAGCGAAGCGGCGGCGAACACCAGGCACGGCACGGTCGGATCTCGTCGGTTGTTCATGGCTCTCTGCCCCCGGTCGCCTTCCTGGCGTTGCCCCGTTCGTTTCCCTGTTCGGCCGGTGCGCCGTCCGGTCCTGCGAGCACGGTCAGTTCGTTGGCGCTGGAATCCGTCCGGACGAGTCCGACGGAATTCGACGCGGTCACTTTGACCTCGTGGATGCCTGCGGGCAAGCCGGCCATCCGGTCCGCGGGCAGCGTCCAGGTCCCGTTCCGGTTGTCGATGCCCCGGAAACTCCTCCCCGCGATTTCCACGGTCAGGCTGTCCGTAACGCTGCCCAGGGTGCCGGTGAGCTCGGCCGGCCGGCCGGCCCTGAAGGCGAGCGGAGACACCGTGACGTCCGGGGGCAGGCGGTCGAACGCGAACGTGCCCAGTTCGAATCCGATCCTGAAGCCCCGCGCCTCCAGCACCTGTCGCACCCTGGGAATCAGCCGGGCGGCGTTCCAGTAGTAGATGTGGTTCAACACCGGGTCCGGCAGGTGGAAGCCCTCCATCCTGGGCCCGCCGTGCAGGCCGCTGGTCACCTCGCCTGTTTCGAGGAGTCTACGCTCGTTCAGGAAACCGGCGGCCCCGCCGCCGGCGGCGAAGACGTCGGAGCCGAACAGGATTCGGTCGCGGTGCTTGATGTAGAACGCGCGGGCCTTGCTCGCCGTGTAGCGGGCCGGCTGCCGGGTGTTGTGCGTGAAGGACAGGTCCACGAAGACATTTGGGCACCGGTCGAAGATCCCCTCCAGCTTCTCCATCCCCCGGTCGCTCTGCAGCATGAACAGCCCATGGGCGAAGATGAAGGTCGTCCGCGGGTGCGCCTCGGCCACCTCGACGGAATCATCCTCGAACCTGGGGAAGGCGGCGTGGTCCCCGTCCTTGGTGCCGGGATCGCCGGTGTGGAATCCCACCAGCGGCATGCCCTGCCGCCCGGCCTCTTCAAGCTGCGCATGGATCCCGGGGATCCTGCTCGTGAGGATCCTGCCGTGCGGCCACAACTTGAGCCCGACGAAACCCTGCTCCTTGAAGCGCCGGATCTCGTCCGCCTCCCACCAGATGCCCTGGCTGGGGATCGTGAAGGCTCCGGGGCAGAAGAGAACCCGGTCGTTCAGCTCCTCCCGCACGTACACCATGTCGTTGGTCGGCATCTGCCGCACGCTGGCCGGGCTGGCATTGCTGCCGCGGTTGTCCTTCACCCAGAACAGCCCCGCCAGCGAGATGCTGACGGTGCCGCCCCACTGATCCATGGCCTCGACGCACTTCGCGTACTGCGGCCTGGCATCCATGTGGGTGTGCATGTCCACCCGGGGCATGGCGGACGGCGGGTAGATCGCCTGCTGATCCGCCCGCGCCGGAATCGCCAGGGCCAGCAACAGGCACAGCGGGGTGGGGGGCCCGAGTCGTCGCTGCATGCGTGTGGTCCTGGCCTCCATCCGGTGGGTTCCTCGCGCGGCGCACGGCTAGGCCTGGATGGCCTCCACCATCGCACGGAAGTTCTCCATCGGCGTGTCGAGCTGCACATGGTGCGTGGGCCCGAGGATCAGGCCGCCGCCCTTGCCGAGGGTGGCAAGGCGCGTGCGCACCTCCCGGCGCACATCCTCCGGCGTGCCGAACGGCAGCGTCCGCTGCTCGTCGATCGAGCCCCAGAAGCACAGCTTGTCGCCGAAGCGCCTTTTCAGAGATGCCGGGTCCATGCACGCGGGCTGGATGGGGTTGAGGACATCGAGGCCGATCTCGATCATGTCGGGAATGATCGGGTCAATGACCCCGTCCGAGTGATAGACGATCTTCAGCCGGGGATTCATCCGCTTCAGCTCGCTGAAGAACGCGGCCCACATCGGCTTGAAGATCCTGCGCCACAGCTCCGGCGGCAGGACCATCGCGTTCTGTGCGCCGACGTCGTCGCCGACCCAGATCGCGTCCACGCCCATCTCCACCAGCTTCTTCGCTGCCGCCAGGTGATAGCGGTAGGGAATGTCGAGGATGGCCCCGGCCAGATCGGGGTCGGCCACCAGGTCGATCAGCAACGCTTCCAGCCCCCGTAGCGCCCAGGCCGTCTCGAAGATCGTCGTGACGGTGACGCCGACGATGAAGTAGTCCCGCTTGAAATCCCGAATCAGGTGGGCCGCGTCGGCATACAACCCGGGCCGGTTCGGGTCGGGAGGCCGGTAGGAGGAGATGGCGTTGTCGTCGGCCAGCGGATGGCCGGCGATCTCGGTGTAGTAACCCGTGCCGAAGGGGGTGGTGTATTCGCAGGACCTCCAGCCGACGCCCCACTCGTCGGTGTACGGTTCTCTCGACTGGTAGTAGCTGTTGGCCCAGCCGACGCTCGTCAGCAGGAGATCCTCGCCCAGGGCGCGTTCCAGTTCGTACGTGTTGCCGCCCCCGTGGGGGTTGTGTCCGGTCCCGTCGGCCAGCCCCATGTCCGCCCGCAGCCGGGCGGCGAACTCGGGCGTGAAGCTGATCTGCATCGGGCAGCGGTCCGGCTGCTCGCGGCTCAAGGCCGTCAGAACGCGATCCCTCGGTTTCATAGTCGAACGCTCGCGTTGCCGACGCGGCCGTTTCCCGGACGCCATGCGCGCACGGGGCCTGGGGCGAAAGGACTCGCGATCCGACGTGTGTTCACAGGATCCTCTCCAGCGTTTCCTTGTCCAGGGATCCGTTTGGGCGGAACCCGTCCGAGCCGACGTAGCGCAACAAGCTGCGCATCAGCTGGCGCGCCTCGGGATGGCCCTGCAGGGACGGCAGGTCGCTCGCGCAGACCAGCAGGCTTCCCTTTCCGACCGAGGTTTCGAACAGGAGGCCGAGCTTGTGGTTGCGGGCGAAGTTGTCGATGACGTGGATAATCGGTCGATAGCCGGACGGGGTCCCGTCGAGGATGATCGGCCGCGCGTTCGTCACGATCCGCCACCACTGCCAGTTGCTGTGGAACTCGGTGGGGAACTCCGCCAGCGCCGGATGCTTCGGGTCGCACAGGAAGCCCTGCGTGCCCGGCGCCGGCTCCCGCCCCTGCGCGATGGCGCCCTTGGCGAACATCGGCCAGCACCAGAAGTCGGTCGGGAACGCGCCGGCCACGCTGAGCTTGAGTTCGTCCAGCTTCGGAAAGAGCAGGACTCGTCCGCCATCGGCCAGGACCTTGAGCGCCGCCTCGTCCAGGCGACGGGTCACGCACACGCCGTCGGGCGCACGGGTGTCGGCCTCCGGCGGATACACCCAGAGATCGTACCGGTTGAGATACGCGGTGCCGGGGATGGAGATCGTGACGTTCAGCTTCTTCGGCGCGTCGACGCGGTTCAGGGGCGCGCGGATTTGGCCGACCGGGAAGACCCCGCCCTGCCGGATGGTCACCGGCCCCAGCGTGCCGGACGCGAGCGCGGACGCCCCGCCGTCGCCGACCATCCAGTTCACGCGGGCCTCGCGGAGGTCGGCCGGGCCATAGTGGGCGACCTTGACCTCGCCGGCGAACGTCTCCTCCGTGGTCCAGGCGTACTTCGGCATCAGCAGAAGCGGCACGGTCTCGCAGCAGAACTGCCGCCATGCCTCGGGCGTCGTGAGGCCCTTCGATTCCATGAAGACGTTGAGCATCCCGACCAGTGCGGTCCCCTGGCCGGGGAAGTCCATGATGTCGAGCCACTGGAACCCGTCGAACCCCGGCGTGCGCAGGGCGGCCTCGATGTCCTCCCGCTGGCAGATGGCCGCCAGCGCGCCGGACGCCCGCATGAAGTCGTGCGACAGGTCCAGCATGTCCGCGTCCTTCAGCCGCTGCCGGAAGATCTCGAGATTCCGGGCCTTGAGCACCCCGGTGTACTTCGGGATCTCCCGGAAATCGGGCGTCACCTGGAACTCGCCCGTTTCATGCGCGATGACCGGGACCGGAACGTCGTGGATCGAGTTGCGGTAGTCGATCCGGGACGAGGGCGGCTCGCTGTAGATGTGGCCGCCGCCCGGGAAATCGCCCCCGAAGAAGGCGCCGCGCACGGGCCGGTCCTTCCCGGTTTTGCCGGTGACCCAGAAGTCATCGCCCTCGGCCAGGCTGGGGTCCCAGTGCATGTTGTTGGAACCTTGGGCGTACAGATGCCGGGGATCGCGCTCGCGGAACCGCGCCACCAGTTCGTGCATCGCAGGCGTCCGGCCGAGCTCGTTGCCGAGGGTGAACATGGCGAAGGACGGGTGGTTGCCGAAGTGGCGGAAGATCAGATCGGACTCGCGGACCGCGTACTCGTAGAGCGAAGCGTTGGTATTCGCGCCCGGCACGTCCAGGTAGTCGATGTTGCGCTGCGCCGCCTCCGTGCTCTCGGGGGACTTGAACGCGCTGCGCTTGTTCGGGAGTTCCGGCTGAAGGTAGAACCCCAGTTCGTCCGCGGCTTCGAACGCCGCCTCGGGCGGACACCACGAATGAAAGCGCACGTGGTTGAGGCCCCAGTCCTTGAGAATCCCCAGCACGCGCCGCCAGCCCTCCCTGTCCATGGGCGGATACCCCGTCAGCGGGTAGTTGGCGCAGTCCAGCCGGCCGCGCAGGAAGACGGTGCGCCCGTTGATGGCGAGGCGCTGCCCGTCCCGCTTGAAGTCGCGCAGGCCGAAACGGACGGACCGGCGGTCGCCACACGCGCGGCCGGCGGCGGCGGCCTGCAGATCCAAGTCCAGCCGCAGCAGGGCGGGCTGGAATTCGTCCCACAGCGGGACCGCGTCGCCCGGGCGGTAGGTGAAATCGACCGCCGTGCGGCGCGCGAGGGCCTGCGCCGCGACGGACATCTTCGCGAACCGGGCCGGAATGGCGACGTTGCAGCTTTCGCAGGCAACCTCCACCCGGCCGGTGGCCGGCTGGCCGGTGATGTTGCCGATCACCAGGCGGACCCGGGCCTCCTGCCTCGCGGCGTCGGGATAGACCTGCGCGTCCTCGATCCAGACCGGGCCGGTGGCGCGCAGTTCCATGCGGCCGATGATGCCGTTCCAGTTCGACTGCGTCCGCTCGTCCACCGCGTGGGCCGGCCCGACCGGAGGCAGCCTGGCGTTGTCCACCAGCACGGTGAGCACATGGCGGCCCGGCTTCAGCGCGCCGGTCAGGTCGAAGATCTGGAAGCCGCTCAGCGTGTCGTCGCCGCCGCAGTCCCGGTCGTCCACCCACACCCGCGTGGTCTTGGTCCGTTCCAGCAGCAGCGTGATGCGCCGGCCGCGCCACGACTCGGGGATCTCCACGTCCCGCTGGTACCAGGCGGGGCCCTTCCAGTACCAGACCCGCGACAGGCGATCGATCGCGTTCTCGTCCTTGAGGACGCCCTTCTGATTCGTATCCGTGGTCCCGGGAAGCGTGATCGCGTCGTCCAGCGTCTCCGCGAACCACTTCCTCTCGACACCGACGCTGTCGGGGTCCAGCCGGAACCGCCAGGTGCCCGCAAGCGACAGGCAGCCGTCGCTCGTGGACGCCGGCGCGCCGATGGCCGCGGCCACGGCCTGGACACAGGCGAGCACTCCCACGACGCGACGCAGCCGCGGCCGGTGATCTCCGTTCCTCTTCATTCGCGATGTCGTCCCATCCAGCTCCCGCGATCGTGCCCGGCTTTCACCGCCCCGCGCGGCCGCGGCGGCCACCGTGCGGCCGACGAGGACCCGGGCGCGAGTTTCGATGCCTGGACGGAGGGTCGTCATCATCCGCCGATACGGATCGTCGCCTCCTGCGTGAACGTCCGGCCGAACCAGATGATCGTCTTCCACTGATCCCGCTCCTGAATCGTCCCGCATTGGAAATCCCTGCCCGCCTGCAGCGCCTTCCCATCGATCTGTATGGCCGGCGCGTCCAGCCGCGCGCCGTTCAACACCAGCGCGAGCCCGATGGCCGGATGCGCGTCGCTGGCGAACAGCGTGCCCTCCACGCGGCCGGGGCCGGCGCCGCTGATCACATAGGCCCGCTCCGCGGGTTCGTAGCGGGCGTTGCCCTGCTTCAGTTCGAGGAGGGGATGCTGCAGCCAGCTCCGCGCGAGCGGCACCAGGTCTTGCGGCGGCTTGTCCCACATGCCGTGGAGCATGATGCGCGTCTTCACGCGCTCATCCATCCGGTAGTCCTTCCACTGCGTGAAGGTGGTGAGGTTGAAGTGGGACGGCTGGTCGTTGTGGACCACCCACCGGCCGTCGCCCGGCACGAGCGCCAGCGGCCAGTGGTTCCACCAGCCGTATACGCTGGGCACGGAGGCGGGCCGGTACTTCAGCGAGGCCTGCGCCGCGGAATAGGACCGGAAGAACGGCGCATCGTACTTGCCTTCGGCGGACTCGAACGGATCGGGCGGAACCATGTAGAACGGCCTGTGCCGGCTCTTCAGGTTCACCACGTGAATGTTGGCCCGCGGCGGGTCCTTCATCTCGACCGGCAGGTTGTTCCGCCACGAGTAGTCATGGCGTTCGCCGGCCATGTTGACGAGCGTGACCTCGGGGTCGTGGATGACCTCGTCCGGATGCCGCCCCGGCGGCAGCAGGATGAGCGCCTCCTCCCAGTCGTGCTTTCTCAAGGGCTTGGAGTAGAACAGGTCGATCCTGCGGATGCCGATGCCGTCGGGATAGATGATGTAGTACTCGTCCGCCCATTCGCCCTGGCCGTCGACATCCTTCGCGACGAAACGGTATTCCGTATCGACCAGGGCATAGCGCCAGTGCACGACCGCCCGCGCGGGCGAGTTCTCGATGATGCGCACATGGCTGAACCGGCAGTCGCGGTCCATCAGCGGCTCGGCGCAACTGACCACGTCGCGGCCCCACGTCTCCATCCATTCGTTCGCATACCAGATGTCGTTCTCGGTGACCCAGCAGGGGACGAAACCCGTTCCCCGCCAGAACACGAGGCGGCACCGGTGCGCCCCGAAGCGCAGCTCGACGTCCGGGAATCCCCCGACGCGCCACAGGCGATCCCACTGCCTGGTGTAGTTCAGCCGGGTGTAACAGGCGCCGAATTCCGCCGGCCCGTCCGGGTTGGGCGGAAACACCCGGGGCGGCGACTTCACCGCGGGCAGGGGGCCGCGGCTTTCGTACATCGTCCGGATTTCCCCGGCGACGAGCGCGGCGCCGTACACCGCCACGTCATCCAGGCGGCCATCCAGGAAGGCGAAACTGTTCGTCGCCACATACTGGTAGTCCGGCCACGTCTCGAGGATCGCGTTGCGGCCGATCGTCAGCCGGTGATCCGCCGTCGACCGGAGAGCCGGGGCGGAGGGTGCTTCGCCCGCCGGTTGGCCGTTCACGTACAGCCGGGCGGTCCGCCCGTCCACCACCAGCGTCAGCATCAGCCACTGCCTGAGGGGCAGCAGCGGACCCTCCACCTCCACCCACGTGTCCGGCTGTCCGAGGGCTGCGACCAGGTGGCCCGCGCGGTTCACCCCCAGCAGCACGCCGTCCTTCTCCCCGCGGCGGAGATCGAAGACCGGGCTCCGGAACCACGGATACGACTCCAGCGCCAGCCAGGCCTGGATCGTGAGGGTCGGCGGGAGGTCCCGGCCGAACCTCTCGCGCTCGACGTAGCCGGTGTAGCCATCCAGTTGAATGGCGCCGCGATCGAAGCCGGAGACAGGATCATGGAACCCGACGATGCGCTCCGCCTGCCCGGACACCTCCTCCCGCGTGGTCGCCTCGGTCAGCGCATCGAACGGCCATCGCGCCACGGGTTCGTGCGCCGCGAGGTCGACGCCGCCCGCGAGGACCGCGGGGGCCGCGGCGATGGCGAGGATGCTCCGTCGCCGCGTCATTTCGGATCCCTTCGCGCCCGGTACGACTCGGGCGGGCCGAGATAGGAATCGTCCGGCGCCCCGGTGAAGAGGACGATCTTGTCGAGGACGACGCCCGGATCGACCATCCAAACGCGGAGCGTATGCGGGCCGGGCTTGTCGATGGCGAGACGGGTGGAGTAGCGGCGCAGGTTGGCCAGCACGTCCCCCGCCGGGCGCGGGAGGTCGCCCAGCACCTGCGGCGGCCCGCCATCCAGGCCGACCGCAAGACGGACGCCTCGGCCGGGCGCGACCGGCTGGGTGGGCAGTGCGTCGATGCGAAGCTCGCATGACCCGCCGTTGAACAGGTGAACGTCGTATTCGAGCGACGGACTGTGCGCGAGGATGTCGGCCGGTTCGCCGCGGCTGTCGCCCGTCGGCGGGAGCACCGTCACGGCATCGCCGCTGCGACCCAGACCGCGGACCGCCTCCCAGGCCGCGCCGTCACGCCCGGTTCGGCGGGAGAAATGCTCGGCCTCCATGCTGACGCAGCCATGACTCTCGACGAAGCCGCTCACGGCATCGCGCGCCGGCGCCTCCGGGTTGAAGACGGGCACGATGAGCTGCCGCTTCCCTCCGGTGCCCTGAATCTCGATGAGAGCTTCGAGGTTCCCCTTCGGCGCGGCCGTCCAATCGATGCCCACCCACAGGCGCTGTTCGCCCTCGAAACGGCCTTCGGCGGGATCGATCTTCACCCAGGGCGCGGAAGCCCGTGCGACCCACTCGATCGGCCCCTGGCCCCGGTTGAAGAGGTCGATGAAGCGCCGGCCCTGCGTGTACACGCTGAGGTCGGCGACGACGTCTCCCCGCCCGCCCTCCGCCCTGACCTCGAGCGCGGCATCGCCGTCGCCGGCGAAATCGCTGAGGGGCGGCATCTCGAATTGCCTGGCCTGCGCTCCCCACGGGCCCGGCGCAGGGCTCATCATGCGCTTCCACCTGTTGCTCACGGTGTGCAGGCCGGTGTTGTAGTGCGTCGTGAGCTCGACGATCCGGGCCTCGGCGGCCCGGGCCCGGGCCGCGTATCCGGCCGCGCCGGCGCGGCCCTGTGCGGCGCAGCGCGCGTTCCGGTCCGCGCAGATCACTTTCTCGTTCATGAGCGCCGCGCACTGGACGGGGTAGAGCACGAGCTGGAAGAAGGCGTCCTTGCGCTCCCGCGGCAGTTGATCATGGACGGCCTGCGCGCGGCGGGCGAGGTCCGCGTACCGGTCGAGCCGTTGCTGCGCCTCGTCGTTGTGGAGGTCGTGGCTGAACCAGGAGTAGCGGAGTGGCTGCTCCGCGCGGTACTGCACCAGATGCTCCGGGCGGCGGGTGTATCCAAGGCGGAAGTGTTCGTCCAGGATCGCCGCGATCTCGGGCGCCGCGCCGGCGTCGAGGTCGCGGGCCGCCCACTCCACGAGGAAGTCGCGGATGTTGTCGTGCCGCCAGCGCCGGGGATTCCAGGCCATGTCGAGGAAGAACTCCGTGCCGATCTCGCCCGGCTTGATGTCGCCGACGTTGAGGACCCAGAGCGTACGCGCGCCGTACTCCCACGCCTTGTTCATCTCCTCCCAGATCAGCGACGGCGGAGTGGTGTTCAGCCACGTGTACGCGGTCGTGGCGCCGTTGAGCCACTGAAGGTGGTAGTAGACGCCGGATCCGCCGCTCCGGGCCTGCTCCGCGGCGGTCGGCAGCCGCCGGATGTAGCCGAAGTTGTCGTCCGGCCAGCAGAGGATCGCGTCGTCGGGAACCTTCATCCCGGCGTCGTAGAGGCCGAGCACCTCGGTGTACGGGATGAAGACCTGCGGGACCTTCGCCGGGTCGGGATTCACGTGCCGCGCCAGCAGGGCGCGCTGGTCGGCGAAGATCCGCTCCATGAGGGCGATCTTCTCGCGGACGGTGGCGCCGCCCTTCATGGGCTCGTCGTCCTTGCCGCGCATGCCGAGCGTGTAGACATTCTCGAACTTGCCGTTGGTCTCCAGCCGCCGGGCCCAGTACGCGCGGATCGCCTCGGCGTTCGTCTCGTAGTTCCACTCGCCGCCGCCCTCGCGGTCCCACTCGGCGCCCGCGATGTTGTTGCGCAGCAGGGGCTCGATGTGGCTCGAGCCCATGACGATGGCATGGTCGTCGGCGACCACCCGGTTCCCCGGGTAGCCGTTGAACGGGATGGTTCCCCGGTGCATCGCCGGCCAGAGGTGGTTGGCGCGCAATCGCAGCAGCAGTTCGAAGATCCTGGCGTACGTCTTCGGCCCGAGGCCCTGTCCCTCGTCGGGCGCGAACGTTTCCGCCGCCCAGGGACGGATGCCCCACATCTCGTCGTTGATGAAGATGCCGCGGTACTTCACGGCCGGCGGGCCGATCCGCACGCGTTCCGGCGGAACATGGAGCGCGGTGCGCCGCGCCGGCGGCACGTCGGCCCACCAGGACCACGGCGACACGCCGATCCGGCGCGACAGCTCGAAGACGCCGTAGGCCGTGCCGCGGCGGTCGCTGCCGGCGATGACGAGGCCCTGCGCGACGCCCGGCAGCGGGTGGGGGACCGCGGCCATGACGCACGACTCCCACTGCCCCGCAATCCCCGTCACGTCGAGCCGGCCGGACGCGACGAGGTCGTCGATCGCACGGCTGCGCCCGAGGGTGCCGATCAGCACGGCGTTCGACGCGAGCGACGCCGTGTCGTGCCGGAGCGCCGGCCGCCGGCCGGTCACCCGTTCGATGTCCTGGACGAGATTCGATGCCGCGATGTGCGCGACCTTCCAGTCGTCCGCGCCCACGAAGACGTCCGCGACGCCGCCCGTCGGGGCGAGGGGAAAACCGCCGTTTCCCGGCTCGCCGGCGATGGCGCTCCCAGCCGCGGCCGGTCCGGACGCCAGGGCGAGGTGGAGAACGGCCAGCGCGGCGCGGCCGGCGGCTGGGGCGAAATCCCTCACGGTTGCCGGATCGTTCGAGCGGAGGACAGGGCGGTCGTGAATTCGCCGAGGCTCATCACCGTGGGCGACGCCGTGCCGGCCTCGATGGCGGCGATGCTCTTCTCCAGGAGCTTCACCTGTTCGTCGTTGCTGCCCTTTCGCCCGCTCTTGAGAAGTTGCTGCCGCATGTCCTGCAGCTGCGGGAGGACCGCCCTGGCGTGGACGCCATAGCGCCCGAGGCACTCGAGGCACTTCGGCAGGCGGTTCCCCGAGCCCCACCGGTCCAGTTCGATCACCGCCACGCAAAGCGGGATGCCCTCGCGGATGTGCAGCCGGGACAACAGGTCCAGCCCCGCCAGCCGGATACCGTCGGCGAACATCTCGTTGCTGGGCGCCAGGGGGGCGATCGCCTTGACGATGGCCGGCAGCATCTCCGCCAGGTCCCGGTCGGTCAACTTGCCGTACACGCGGCCCAGCGAGCCGCGGGCGACGCTGTCCTCGTTCTCCAGCAGGGAGCGCATGGCGGGGTACAGGAGGTCGCGGTCAACGCCGTCGAGGGATTCCCTGAGAATGCTGTTGGGTTCGCGGGAACCCGGGTAGGACGAGAACAGCGCCGCGGCGGCGGCCCGCTGCGCCATGCGCCGGGGGTCGGCCGGATTGGATCGAACGGCCATCCGCAGCATGTCGTTCACGCTGGCCTTGCGCGCCTCGGGTCCCAGGGCCGGAAGCGCCAGGCACGCCAGGCTCTGCATCCACGGGTCCGGATCCTCCAGCAGCTTGCGCAGCGGCGCCGCCGCAGCATCGGCCCGCGGCCCGAGGCAGCCCAGCGCCTCGACGGCCCCGTAGCGCGCGTTGCGGTCGGGAGCGGCCAGCATCCGGAGCAGCGCGGGCACGAAGTCCCCTTCGCGCCGGCCCAGCGCCTGGGCCGACCGCTTGCGCACGGCGGGCGACCAGCTCGACAACCCGGCGAGCAACCGGTCGGTGGTCCGTCCGTCGTAGGCGTTCTTCGCGGTCGCGGAGCTGTAGTCGCGCCCGGCGGCGATGACCTCGTCCGCCTCGGCGCGCGTGAGCGCAGGAACCGAGAACGGTTTCCTGCCGGTCAGAAAGAGGCTCCGCTGCGACACCGCGAACGCCAGCAGGTAGGAGCCGGTGCAATCCCAGTTCTTGTACTTGCCGTGCTCCTCCTCGCCGACGGGCGAACCGGGATACCCCACGCTGCCGTCCCATCCGCGCGCAAGGTCGTAGTACCACGACTGCTCCCTGAAGTAGGCGCCCGCCGCCACCGGGCCGCACCGCAGCACGCCCGGCAGGGCCCAGAGCATGTTGAAGTAGTTCCCGGTGTGCCCGCGTTCGCGCTCGGCGTAGGCGGCGCAGGACATCCTGGCGAAGAACCCGGCCGCCTCCCGGTCTCCGAGGAGATCGAAGAGCACCGCGGCGCTCGAGCACTTGCCGTTGTCCTCGTGGCCCGGCCAGGGCTGATGGTCGCCGTAGGGAATCGCACCCTTGTTCACGAACCACCGCAGGAAACCGGCGGCCTTGTCGATGGCCCGGTCCAGCACCGGGTCCTTCACGCCGGCCTCGCGAGCGAGCGCCATCCCGACGGCGAGGCTGAGGCCCGGCTGGTTCATGCAGCCGTAGCCGTTGAGGTTGCCGGTCGGCAGGGCGAACTTGTGCCCCCACGTGCCGACGGCGCTCTGGCCCCGGGCCGACTCCAGCGCGATCCGCCGCATGCCGTCGACCACGGAGCGGTCGCCGGTGGCCATGACATACTCGGCCAGGAAGATGTTCGCGTAGCCGTAATGCCATGTCGCCATCGAGTCGGCGCTGAACTCCGCCGCCTTCCGGGCGTAGTCGGCCAGCAGCGGGCGGTACTCCGGCCGGCCGCTCGCCAGCAGGGCCAGCGCGTTCAGATCGTTCGGAATGGACACCCCGGTCAGCCCCTTCGTCGCGATGGCCGCGCAGGCGCGGTCGAACACCCGCTTCGACTTGGGACAGTCGAATGGCGCGGTGTCGCTGTACGTGCCCAGGACGTCGAGCTTGAGCTGCACGACGTCGGTCTTGCCCGACCGCCAGCGGACGAGGCGGAGCATGCCCGCGCCTTTCTCCTCCTCCGCCGCCGTGACGGCACGGCCGAATTGGATACGCGCGTCGCCGCTGAACGGCTGGCCGCCGACGCCGAGAATGACGTCGCCGGGGCTCAGGATGCCGTCCGCCGGTGACCCCCCGGCCACCGCGGTCACGAGGATCTGCCGCGCCTCGGCCGTCTGGCCCTTCGAGCCGTAGATCCATCCGCGCGCACCCGTCGGCCCGAGGTTCCAGTCGTGCGAGGCGTCCGGCTGGCCGCCCTGCGTGAAGTCGGGAACGGGGGCCGGGCCGGCGGGGCGGGCCGCCGGAACCGTCGCCGTCCACGCCAGCCCCAGCAGACACAACACGCCAACCGCACTCGATGTCCTTTGCATTCCTGTCTTGGCTCCTTTCCCGCAGCCGGTTTCGGCCTCGAGCCGATCCCGGCGAACACCCCGCCGCCCGTCTTCCCGAACCGACCCTGCCTGTCCGGACCGATGCCGGCAAGGCGGACTGCGTTCCGCCCGCTCGCGGCGGTCGTGGCCCCGGACCTACCGGATTCCATGTTCAAGCTGGTCGAAGATCGCCTTGTCCGACGCAACTTGATTCTGGCGACGTTCCGGCAACGGCCAGAACCGGTTGAACTCCGAACCTGCGCGGGCCTGCTCCATGATGGTCGCGATCCTCGCCACGATGTCCGGACGGTCCGTCGCCATGTTATGGGTCTCTCCGATGTCGGAGTCGAGGTCATAAAGCTCGATCGGCTCTCCCGTCCCCCCGAACCGGATGCCCTTCCACGAACCCAGGCGGACCGCCTGCTGTTTCCCCATGTGGTATTCCCAGTACAGGTACTCGCGCGCCTGCTGCCGCTCCGGCTGTCCGAGCAGGGCGGGCACCAGCGAGATCCCGTCGGTGTGCGCGGGCCGCGCAACCCCGGCCAGTTCCGCCAGGGTGGCCATGAGATCCCACCCCGCGGCGGGAAGGCGGCTGGTTCGGGCGGGCGGGATCCGGCCGGGCCAGCGGGCGATCATGGGCACGCGGATGCCGCCCTCGTAGAGGAAGCGCTTCTTGCCTTTCAGCGGACCCGTCGCCCCGAACCGTCGGGTGTACTTGTAGTAGCTGTTCTCGTCTCCGTTGTCGCTGGTGAACAGGATGACCGTCTTCTCGTCAAGGCCCTGGTCCTTCAGCTCCCGGATCATGCGCCCGACGTGGGAATCGAGACGCGTGATCGCCGCCGCATAGAGCTTCTCCAGGTGCGTCCACTCCCGGTCGGCGTACGGCCCGACGTCGGGCACCTGGATCTCGTCGCCATCCCGGGGGGAGCGGCCGTGTGGAACCTGCGTCGGGAAGTAGATGAAGAAGGGGTTCGCCTTGTTTCGCCGGATGAAATCCAGGATTTCCCCGACGAACAGATCCTGCGAGTACACCCCCCGGGTTCCGACCATCCCCGGCCGGCGGACGTCGTCGGGCCGGTTCTCCTCGAAGGTGATCTTCCCGTCGTTCTTCCACAACTCGAGGGGATAGTACTGGAAGGCGTCGCCCGTGCCCCTGAATCCGAACCAGTAGTCCCATCCATGCCGGGTCATCGTCCCCGCCGGAAGCGGGATTCCGGCTTCCAGTTTCCCGAACTGGGCGGTCGCGTAGCCGGCTTGCTTCATGACCTGGCCGAGGGTCGTACGCCGCGGGGGCCACAACTCGACGGGGTACGCCTCCATGTAGCCTGCGAAGCCCGGGAGATGAGGCAGGAAGTTGTCGCGGATCGGGGCGTGACCGGGATGCATCCCCATCAGCATGCCGACGCGGGAGGGCACGCAGACGGTATTGGCCGCGTAGAAGTCCGTGAAGCGCATGCCGTCCGCGGCCATCCTGTCGATCTCGGGCGTGAGGATGAGGCGCTGGCCGTAACAGCCCAGGGCGCCGTAGCCCAGATCGTCGGCCATGATGAGGATGACATTGGGCCTGGGCGGCGCGGCATCGGCGGCACGGGCGCCCGGTCCCGGAGCGCAGAGGAGAAGGCTCAGGGCCGCAGCGGGGACCGAGGGGCGTCTCATGGGACGGTGATTCATGGATGGCTGTTGGAACGCCCGGGCCGGCTGCGGCCGGATGCCTTGGCCCGATCGAGGAGCGCCTTCAGTTCCCTCACGATCTCGGGGCGCTCATGGTACAGGTTCCTCGTCTCGCCGGGGTCGGTTTCCACGTTGTAGAGCTGCCCCGGAGCGCCCGGCGCGGTGTCGGGAAGGATGAACGGCCTCAGTCCGGGGTTCTTCTCGTAGTTGTTTCCGCCGGAACCGGCGTGGTCGAGGTACTTCCACGGGCCGCGTCGGATGGAGAGATAGCGCGCCCCCGCAAACGACTGCTGAAGCAGATAGGGGCGGATGGGACCGCGGTCCTGTCCGAGCAGCGCCGGGAGCATGGTGAAGCTGTCCTCGGCCGAGTCGTCGGGCAGGTCCGCGCCGACGATGCCGGCGACGGTGGCCATCACGTCCGTCAGGCTGGCCGGCTGCGCACTCGTTGTGCCGGGCTTCACCCGGCCGGGCCAGCGGACGAGGAGCGGCACGCGATGGCCGCCCTCCCAGCCGTCGCGCTTCATGCCGCGCCACGGCCGTGCGCCGTCGTGGTCGTGGTCGGCGCGCATGCGGATGACGCTGGTGGTCTCGGGGCCGTTGTCGCTCGTGAAGATCACCAGCGTGTCGCCGGCCACGCCCAGCTTCCCGAGTGTGGCCAGCAGTTCGCCGACGACGAAATCGAGTTCATGGATGAAATCGCCGTGGGGCCCCGCGCGGGTCTTCCCCTGGAACGAGCCGGCGGCGAAGCTGGGCAGATGCACGGCCTGCGTGGCGTGGTAGAGAAAGAAGGGCTTGCCCGGCGTGTTGCGCACGTGCGACTCGAGGAACTCGCGGCTCTTCCCCAGGAAGACGAGGTCGATCTCCTCCATCGGGAAATTGGTGGCGATGAGACCGGCCCGGCAGTCGTCGGCATAGGGATGCCTCGGGAGCCGCGACCTGTCGATCGGGCCCGCGGGCGGAACCGGCACGCGGTCGCCCTCGATGAATGCGTAGAGCCAGTCCGTGCCGGGACAGCACGCCGTGCCGAAGAAGCGGTCGAAGCCGTGGTCCAGCGGCCCCCCTTCGATGCGGCGGGAGAAGTCCACGCGCCGGACCGCTTCGACGCCGTTGTCGGGAACCGGCCGGCCGTCCCGATCGCGGAACGTGAGGCCGACGTGCCACTTGCCGACGCACGCCGTGGCGTAGCCGTTGGCGCGGAGCATCGCGGGCAACGTGAGCCGCCCGGGCTCGATGAGCGACGGGCCTCCCACGCCCGTGAAGACCGTGCCGCCGCGCGGGACACGGAAGGCCATCTGTCCGGTCATCAGGCTGTAGCGTGTCGGCGTGCAAACGGTGGCCGGGCTGTGGGCATCGGTGAAGCGCATCCCCTCGCGCGCGAGCCGGTCGATGTTCGGCGTGGGGACCCGGGCCCGGTCGTTGTAGCAGCCCACGTCGCCGTAGCCGAGGTCGTCGGCGAGAATGAGGAGGATGTTCGGCCGGTCGGCGGCGAGGACCTCGGCGGCCGGGAACCGCGGGACGGCGAACCCGAGCAGGAGGATTCCGAGGAGCCTGCCGGCGGGCCGGTTCGCAAGGCGGGGTGTGCTCATCGTTGCAGCTCGCAGGAAGCCGGAACCGGGAACTTCAACGACACCGGGCCCAACAGCCCCGACGGCAACAGCGGCGCGTTCCCGCCGAACTTGCGGGTCAGGTTGGTTCGCGTGATCCGGGCTTCCGGCGCGGCCCGCGCGTCGCCGGCGAGGCGGTTGTTCCAGGTGTTGACCACGGTGATCTCGAGCTGGTTCCGGCCGGATTGCACGAGGCGGGCGATGTCGACTCGGCGCGGTTCCTTCCAGAGCACGCCGGCTTCGCGTCCGTTCACCCGGACCACGGCCACCTCCTTCACGGCGCCGAGATCGAGCACGACGGGGGTCCGCCCCCCGCTGGCCGTGTCGGGCAGCGTGAACGCGACACGGTAGGTCGCGTGGCCGGAGAAGTGGCGCACGCCGGGATCGGACGATGCGGTCCAGTCGGCGAGCGCCGGCATGGCGACCTCGTTCGGCGCACCCCGGCCTTCCTCGAACGTGACGCGCCAAGGGCCCTCGATGGCTTGGTCGGCGGGAACCGCCTCGACGACCATCTTCCCCGTCAGGCCCGCGGCGGTCTGCACCCGGTAGACGCCGGGCTGCCAGACCCTCGCCTGAACGCCGCCGGCGGTCATCGCAGGCACTTCGATCTCCGGGCGGTCCCCGGCCGGGGCGCCGGCGTCGGATGCGGCGGTCCGATCGATGCGGACGAGATGGTCCCGGCCCGCGTCCTTGGCGAAGACGACGAAGACCGACGAGGCCGGAGCCAGGTCCAGCGTCACGCGCGTGAAGCCGCCGTCCACCGTGTACGCGTGGCACGGGGTCACCGCGCCATCCCCGGCATGCCACAGGCTCGGGCTCCGTCCCGCGCCGACGCGGAACCGGCAGCGGACCACCTCGCGGTTGGTGCTGCTGTTGGATACGAAGTAGATCTCCTCGTCGCCGGTGGTGCGATGGATATGGTCGATGTGCCGGTCCGCGAGGACGACGTTCTCAGCCACGAAATCCGCCGCGACTTCCATGCCGGCGAGAACGTCGGCCAGCGGGATGTTCCAGACGACCCTGCCTTTCCCGAAGGCATGACTTCGCACGCGGTCCCCATCGCAGTCGCCCCAGATCCGCGCGGCCAGTTCCCGGACCTGGCGATCGCAGTCGGGGAACCCCCGCAGGCTGTTGGATCGCGCCGGCCGCGGGCCGGCCACGGTGGCGCCCGCTTCGACGAGTTCCCCGATCCGGCGCAGGACTTCCGGGGAGATCGCCGTGCGATCGGGCAGCACCAGGAGACGGTAGCTCACGACGTCCCCGATGGGTTCGCCGGGCTTCGCGGGGCAGGGTGGCAGCACGAGCCGGCCCTCGCGGACCTGCATGCGCGTGAGGATCGCCTCCTCGTTGATGTAGTCGTAATCGTAGCCGGGTCCGAGGGAGTCCAGGTTGACCGGCTTGGGCCGCCCGCAATGCGCGCAGAAGTTCGTGCCCCATTGCGACGTGATGGTCGGTGCGATGCGCCGCGCCGGCACGAGGTTGGGCGCCTCGTCGCCGTAGTAGGCGCAGACGTCGGCGACCGGGAGCCCCTGCTGCAGCATGTGGCAGCACCGCGCCATGTCCGCGAGCATCGGTCCGGCCTGATCCCACCACGTGGCGTTGACGTTGAAGTGCTCGCCGGCATGGTAGGCGAACCCGGGCAGCCCCGCCTCGGGCGGGTTGTGGGCGAAGGTGTGAAACGTGACCTGGTTCAGGCCGGCGCAGAGCGCGATGTCGAGCAGCCGCTTGTAGGCGGCCGGTCCGTCCTGCCAGTTCTGCCAGCCGGTGAACGACTCGGCGTTGACCAGCGTCTTGCCGTAGATGTGCGCCGCGCTCGCGGCTTCCTTGGTCACCCAGTTCTTGCGGTGGTTCCAGAACTCGCCCATCGGGATGTCCGTGGCCCCGAGCGCCTTGAGCGGATCGACCCGGGCGTAGCCGCCGTGGCCGGCCTCGGCAAGCAGTTGCAGGCCGCGCCGGTTGAGGATCTCGCGTTCCCGGGCGAAGTGGTTCTCGATGATGAGATCGCTCACGGTCTTCCGGTAGTCGTGCAGGAACCGCTCGCTCGTCTCACGGCCGCCCACCGTCCAGCCGGCCAGCACGGGCAACCAGGGGACGGGATCGTAGCCGGTGTGCGCGACGAACGCCTCGATGAAGCCGGGGGTCCAATCGACGGCGGGACGGACCTCGTAACTGTCGAGCATCAGGCACTTCAGCGGTCCGAATCCCTTGCGGCCTTCGGACAACGCGTCGAGGATGTGGGCGAGGTGAGCGTCGGCGGCCTGGCGGCTCAGGTGATCGATGACCAGGCCCCTCGAGTTGGGACTCGGGCAGTTGAGGAACTCCCCGGTGTCATCGCACACGAAGCGCAGGATCCGCCACGCGCCTGAGGGAACCGACCACGCCAGGCGGCCGTCCGCGTCGAGATGGGCATCCAGCCGGAGGGCGCGTCCGGAGCCTGCGAGCGCCCTGCCCGCGTCGTCCGGCACGGCGAGAACCGCGATCTCCTGGTACGGCTTGGAGACCTTGTCCGGCAGCGGAAGGGCATCGGAGAACTCCGCCGGCCCGCGAACCGTGATCTCGCTCCAGCGAAGAGCCTTGCTCCCGTCGCGCGGCGTGATCCACGTCCCGCCGGCATTCCAGCTGCTCGAGGCGAAGAGGCCGAGTTCAAGACCGAGGCGCTCCGCCTCATCCATGGCATGATGAATCGACCGGACCGATTCGGGCCCGAGGAATGGCGGGCCGGCGGGAATGACCCTGTCCGGGTCGGCGATGCTGCCCACGTCCCAGATGATGGCACCGCGCATGCCCTTCGCCTTCATCTGCTCGAGCTCGCGGGTGATCTGCTTGTGATCGACATGACCGTTCAGCCAGCTCCACAGGCAGGAGGGCCGCGCCCGGAGCGGCGGGTTGCGGAACTCCTCCTGCGACAGGGCGGCCGATGCCGCTCCGGGGAAGGTGAGTGCCATGCACGCGATCAGCATGCCCGTGAAGGGGAGTCCCCCGGTTGTGCGGGAGTTCGTCATCGAGCGGCCGCCCCGCTGATCCTGACAGGAAACCGCTTCTCGGGCGGCAGGGGCACCCTGTTTCGCCCCGCGGGCTTCGGAGGGCATGCGCCCGTCGGGACCGGCCAGACGCAGCGTTCTCATGGCGGTGAAGCTGCCAGAGCGCTGAAGGGAAGGCAAGAACGCGACGCGAAGGCGCGTTGGCGGGATCGAAGCGCGAGGAGAGACAGCCCGGCCCCGCCGCGGGGGCTCCACCGTTCGCGTACGCCACGCCCCGCTCGTCGTCGTGGCACCGTCTTCGCCCTTCGGGCTACGCCGCGACAAGGTGGTCGTTCGAGGCTTGCCACGCCGTAGCGGGGCTGGTGGCGCTCCCTGCAGCCGACGAGGAACGCGTCGAAATGCCGGGACATCGCAACGCTCACGCGCAGATGACCGTGCTCGATGGCGATGCGCTCACCGCCTTCGGTCCGCCGATGATTCAGCGCGCCGGAGAAACCCTCCGAGTTGGTCAAATCAGCCGCGATTAACCAACCGGCGGCCGGGAGCAAGAAGGGGGCGATGAGGCGGCTCGCGGGCGTGATGCCTCAGGGGGCTGAAAACCCGTTCTTGAGCAGCGTCTCCATGGGCGGGGCCGCGCCTCCGCCGCTGTCCTCGAAACCTGACTCGGACTTGCCGCCGTGGAAACGAACGCGTGCGCCGACTCCGGTGCCCAGGGTGAGTCCGGTGATCTTGAGCTGCTCGATCTTGTCTTCGGCGCGCACCGCGAGTTTCGTTTCATAAACGGCGCAGTCTTTGATGACGACATGCGCGCCGCCGCGCTTTCCGGGGCCTCGCACGCGGAAGGCGACCTCGTTGTCTGAGAAGACGCAGTGGATGATCTCGGCATCGACCCTCTCCTTCAGGTTCAGCGCGGCGATGGTGCTGATCTGCGAGGGCTGGTTCCAGCCGTGCATGTGGCAGTTGCGGACCATGAGCCGGCAGCGCTCGCCATCGGGCTTTGTCTTGGAGTCGAAGGCGTTCTCGCCGGGTCTCTCTCCTGCTTTGAATCCGAGCGCATCGGCGGGCAGCGGTCCGGTCCAGAGATCGCAGTCCTCGATCACCACGCGACCCTGTGAGGCGCGATCAGGATCAAACTGGACGCAATCGCCCGAGGTGTGGGAGATGTCGCAGTTGCGGATCGTGACATCGCCCCACCGTCCGGTGACGCCGTGCGCGTCCTCCTGCCTGGCAAAGGTGCCGTTCAGCAGGTGATGGATGCGGCAGTTTTCGATGACGACCTTGGTGCCGAACACGCCGATGGCATTGCCCGTGGCGTTGCAGATCTCGCAATGGCGAATGGTGACGTTGTCCGCGGTCACCTTCACGATATTGCCTCCCGCACCGTTGGCATCCACAAGGTAGTTTTCATAGACGCCAGGCTCGGTGATCTCGAGCCGGGAGACCTTCTTGGGATTCGCGAGCGTGCCCACCGTGCCGTGGGTGCCCACGGCTTTGGGCGTGTCCGCGGCGTGCAGAGCTGTGAGAAAGGTGAGTCCGAGGAGCAAGGCGGGGAGTTTCATGGGGCGTGGTGGAGTGGTGGAGTGATGGAGCGGTGGATTGGTGGAGTTCAGCATCAGATCCTCACGAAGAACTTGTTTCGATACATCCAATACACCACCAGCCAGAAGGTGAAGCCGATCGCGGAGCAGCGCAGCACGGATTCCGGCTCCGGTCCCGCGATGAGAAAGACATCCTTCCCGAGGTAGCGCTGCCACAAGCCGCCGACCCACGGCTTGAGGAGCTGCGACATCATGTAGAGAGCGAGGGAATTGGCCCCGGCGACCATCAGCGGAAAGGTCCAGCGCTTCCATCCGCGCATGTCCACGATGTAATGGAACGCGGCGAGCATCAGCACGCACATGCCGGTGCAGACGAGGCCGAAACTGGGCGTCCAGATGCGCTTCACCAGCGGGCACAGGCCGCTGTGGCCGATGATTTCGCCGACGAGCACGAGCGCGGCGCCCGCGATGAGCATGACACGCAGCTTGCGTGAGGCGTCGGCGTCCTTTGCCCGCACCCAGTCCGCGCACGCGATGCCGCCGATCATGGTGAAGAGCGACGGCAGGAAATTGAGCGTCTGATAACCGCCCTCGTTCGCGACAAAGGGCGCGTTTTGCGGGAACAGACCCAGGAACCACACATCGAAGGCATGGGCGACATTCGAGCACTTCCACCATGCTTGCGACATGCCGGCATGATGGGCCGCGGCCCACTCGGGCGTGACACCGGGGCCGAGCTGCGATGAACCGCCGTGCAGCACAAAAAGCAGCCACGTCACGACGAGTGAGCCAGACGCCACGATGGCCTGCACGCGAAAACCACGCCCGACAACCAGCGCGGCTAGCGGATAGCACAGGCCGATCTGCGCCAGCGTGTTCGTCAGCGTCCAGGCGTCCTTCGGCCTGCTGTGCGAGGCCAGGAAGATCCCAAGCAGGATGAGCACGCCCGAGCGAATCAGAGTGTGACGCACGATCCGGCCGCGCGTGTGGCCTTCGCGCTCGCGCCTGGCCTGGGAAAAGGGCATCGCCATGCCCACCATGAAGATGAACGCCGGCATGATGAGATCCCAGAAGCCCCAGCCCGCCCACGGACCATGATCCAACTGCGCATGAAGAAACCGCCACCAGCCCGACTCGGGATGCGCCTGCATCTTCAGGTCGCAGAACTTTGCCAGCCCAAACCCGCCCCAGCTCAGGCAGATCATGATGAAGCCGCGATAGGCATCCAGCGAGAGCAGACGGGCTGAGTTGGCTTCGGCAGCGGTGCTTGGAGTGGTGGTCATGGTCGTATCAAACAGGCGTGGCGAGCAGCGCCGTGACTCCTTCCGGCAGATCGAAGGCAGCGTGCGTGATTCCTCCTTCCACCATGCCTGATAAGAAATCGTCTTCCGGCCGGTACTGGCACGCTTCTTCGCCCTGCGGGCTTCGAGGGCATGCGCCCGTCGGGACCGGCCTGAAGGGGCGTTCGCATGGGGGCGAAGCTGCCAGAGCGCTGAAGGGAAGGCAAGAACGCGGCGCGAAGGCGCGTTGGCGGGATCGAAGCGTGAGGGAGAGAAAGACCGATCCCGCCGCGGGGGCTCCGCCGTTCGCGTACGCCACGCCCCGTTCGTCGTCGTGGCACCGCCTTCGCCCTACGGGCTACGCCGCGACAAGGTGGTCGTTCGAGGCTTGCCACGCCGTGGCGTCCACGCGGAGGCGGGTCGCCGCAGTCGAGGAACTTGCTCACGACCTCCGGGATCAATCCAGTTTCTCGCGCGCGTACTTCAAGCTTTGCTCAACGTTGCGGCGCTCCAGCGCAAGCCGTTGGGCAGGGGCCCGTTTGGAGACCTGGACCTGTTTGGCGGAACCTCTTTCCTTCGCCAGCTTGAGCGCGGCGTCCATGTCGCTGCGCGGACGGCCCGGGAACGTGGCCCAGTACTGCTCGGTCCGCACGGCCACCTTGATCGGATCACGGGTGATCGTTTCGAGGTTGAAGTTCACGTTAGGCTTCGCCTTCCGCAGAATGCCCACGATGGCCGGCAGATCGAGAAAGCCTTCGCCCAGCGCTTCGTCGGCAAGCCAGAAGCCGTCCTCCGATTCGCGGATGCTCTGGTCTTTGATGTGAACGGTCATGGCATACGGCGCAAAGGCACGCGCGGTCTCGAGCGGGTCCTCCAGCAACGCGAAGTTGTTGATCACGTCCACGCACAAGCCTACGTATTCGCTGCTGATTTGTTTGAGGACGTCCAGCTTCTCGGCGATCAGATGGTCTTTGTGGTTTTCCAATGCCAGGCGGAACTTGTGCCGCGCGGCGACCGGCTCGGCCAGCCGCAACGCTTTCAACCCTTGTTCGCAGGCGCGCTCGTAATCCGCCCGGGTCTTGAACTGCTCGTAACGCCGGCCCGGCAGCAGGGTCATCCGCGCGACCGTGGCGCCGGCTTCCTTGGCGGCGGCGACCTGCTTCTCGAAACGTTCCACGTCCGCCTCGTTCTGGGGAAACCCCAGGATGCTCTCCACGTGCAGGCGGTATAGTTCGGCCTTTTGGCGAAGCCGATTTGAATAGGCCGAATCCCTGACACCGAGCGGCACCTGCATCCCGCCCGCGCCGAGGCGATGGCATTCTTCGAGGAAGTTCAACGGATCGTTCAAGGCCGGCAACGACTTGTTGGTCCTGGCGGCGCTGTGATGGACGTTGAACACGTAGGTCACCAGCCCCATCTTGGAACGCGGGGCGGGTGCCTGGCCTCGCACCGAAAGGCCGGCGCCGGCGGCGAACGTGGCCGCAACCAGCTTGGCCGTGAATTCTCGACGGGGGATGGAGTGGGTCATGGATTTCACATGGCGGGCAGTTCAAAGCCGGGGCGGCGGGGGCGGTCTCGAAGCGCATCAGCTTCGGCATCGCCCGCGAAGGCTTCCGTTTCGGGATTCCAGCGCAACGGACGGCCCAATTCGCGGGCGATGTTGGCGAGGTGACAGATGGTGGCTGAGCGGTGACCGGCTTCCACGGGCGCGTTGGGTTCCTTGCGGGTCTTGATGCATTCGATCCAGTTCTTCACGTGCGGGCCGGCGACGTGGCCGGGGCCGTTCCAAATCCGGGCAGCCTCGGGACCGGGTCCATCGCGAACCAAGTCGGGCGGATCCACTTTGAACTGGTTCCGGTTCATGATCAGCTGGCCGCGCTCGCCGTGAAACACCCATCCCCTGGCTTCCGGGGTGAAGCGCAGTTCCACGCCATCGGCGTAGCGCATGGTCACCGGACGAGACCTCGGCTCCACGGGCTTGCCGCCCGTGTCCGGACGGATTTCCACCGGGCCGGTGTGATCCATGCCCAACGCCAGTTGCACCATGTCGGCGGAATGCGCACCCCAATTGGTCATCAGATGGCCGGAGTAGTTCCGCCACACGTCCCAGCCCCGCCACAACACGCCGTCCACCTTGAAAACGTCCTTTTCCCAAAGCCGGCGGTTGTAGGGCAGCAACGGCGTCGAGCCGCAGAACAAATCCCAAGCGAGGCCCTTGGACACTGCTTCCTCGGGCAGCGCCGCCATGGGCATCGGCCCGGGATGGTTCGGCAGGTCCACGCGTGAGATCCTCCCCAAACCGCCGCGCCGGATGAAATCGCAGGAGAACCGGTTCATCTCCATCGAACGCTGCTGGCTGCCCACCTGGAGAATTCGTTTGGTTTTGCCCACGGCGTTGACCAGCGCGCGGCCCTCGGCAATGGTCAAAGTCAGGGCCTTTTCCAAATACACGTCCAATCCCGCCTGGCACGCGAGCATGGCGGGCAGGACGTGCTGATGATCCGGCGTGGCGATGATGACGGCGTCGAAGGCCTTGGGCCGGTCGAGCAGTTTGCGGTAGTCCTGAACGGTGGCGCAATGCGGGGCGTCCCGTTCGCAGAATCGTCGCAGCAGGTTGGCAAACTCGCCGGGCGGACGCAGCGTTTCGCGCATCCGGTCTTCGTGGCAATCACATATCGCCACCACCCGCGCCGACTCGGGCAGGTCGCGGATGAGGTACTTGCCACGGCTGCCCATGCCGATGATGGCCAGGCGCACCGTGTCGGAGGGTTCCGCTTTGCCGCTCCGCACCGCCGCCCGAAGCGAAGGTGCAAGGACGCCGCCGGCCGCAGCCACGACACCGTGTCGAAGGAAACCGCGACGCGAGACATGGAAGAAGGCACTCATGTCAGGCCTGCCCCACGCGCAACGCTTTCAATTCCTTGTCCCATGGCGCGCGATACGGCCGCACCAGCATGGCGTTGGCTTCCTTGTCGCCGACGACTTGTTCCTTGTCTGCATCCCAGACCAGCTTGCGCCCGCCCAGCCGCAGGGAGATGTTGGACAAGTGACAGGCGGTGGCGATCTGATGGCCGCTTTCCAGGTCGGAGAGCGGTTGCTGCCGCGATTTGACGCAGTCGAGGAAATTCCGCCCGTGCCGGGCGTAGTCCTTGATGGCATCGCCGCTATCGTCGCTGACCGACTCGGTCCAGGAATCGCCCTTGGTTTCCGGTTCCAATTGCGGACCGCCCACGGGGTGGCCCTTCACGCCGAGAATGCCGGCGACCATGTTGTTCGGGTTCACCTTGGGATCGCCGTGCAGGTCGAATCCGGAGCGCGAGATGGGCAAGCAACCGTACGTGCCGTAGAGGGTGAGGCCGCCCATGCCCAATCCGCCGCGGCCCGCCGTGGCTTCGCGGTATTGGCAGGTCACCGTGAATCCGGGGTATTCCATGATCACGTCCTGCGTGTCGGGCACTTCGCAGTTGTCCTCGAGGAACCAGCGTCCACCGTGACTGTAAACGGACTTGGGCGCCTTCACGCCGAGCATCCAATGGACGAGATCGAGCGAATGCTGGCCGAGGTTGGTCGCCTGTCCGCCGGAGTAGTCCCAGAACCAGCGAAAATGGTAGATGGACCGATTCGGATTGTACGGTCGCTTCGGCGCCGGGCCGAGGAACAGGTCGTAATCGAGGTCGGGCGGGGGCGCCTGGTCGGGCGGGTTGCCGAAGCCGGGCGAGACGTTGCGGGAGTTGTTGTTGGTGGCCGACACGATCCGGCCCAGCTTACCCTGCTGGATCAGTTCGTGCGCCTTTTGGAAGGGCGGACCAGACCGGTTCTGCGTGCCGATCTGGACGACGCGTTGGGTGCGGCGCGCCACGTCAAGCATCCAGCGGCCTTCGCGCACGAACAGCGTGGTGGGCTTCTCGACGTACACGTCCTTGCCGGCGGCGCACGCCATCATGGTCATGAGCGCGTGCCAGTGATCCGGCGTGGCCACATACACGGCGTCCACGTTCTTGTCCTCGAGGAGTTTTCGGAAATCGCCGTAGCGAGCCGGGCTGCCGCCGGCCATCTCCGCCGCCTGTTCGACGCGCCCTTTGTGCACGTCGCAGACGGCGGTGACCTGGACGTCCGGCTGCGACGTGAGTGCGGACATGTGAAAGCGGCCGATCAAGCCGAAGCCGATCAGGCCGACGTTGATGCGCTCGTTGGCACCGAGCACGCGGCTGGCCGAAAGAGCGGTAAGGCCGACGGCGGTGGTTTTCACGAAATCCCGGCGGTTGATGCCGGTTGAGTTGGTTGTGTTGTTCATTGTCGCCGGTTTCTGGATGTGCATTACGAGTTACTGGATGCCGTGTACTGGACTCAGGGTGCTGGATGCTGGGTTCTGGATACTGGAAACTGGATGTTGGATGCTGGGCGTCAGCCAACACGAGGGACCTTCCGTGCCAGCACGGTGTCTTGGGTTGCCTGATCTTCGCGCTTCGGCCGCGTGCCGAGCAGCGCCGCGTCGGCGGGCCTGATGCTCTTGAACGCGAAATGCAAGGCGGCCTCGATGGCTTCGGCGGATTGGCAATGCAGCCCGCTGCCCAGCACCTTGAAGGCGACGCACGGTTTCGGAAGCTGACGGATGACGCGGGTCATGGCTTCGCGATCCGCCGCCTCGAAGACCTCGCCGCAGCCCTGGGTTTCGAGGCCAAACACCGGATGGGAAATCGCTTCTCGGCCGGTAGGGGCAGCCTGCTTCGCCCTGCGGGCTTCGAGGGCGGGCGCGCCCGTCGGGACCGGCCTGACGCAGCGTTCTCATGGCGGCGAGGCTGCCAGAGCGCTGAAGGGAAGGCAAGAACGCGACGCGAAGGGGCTCCGGCAGTCGGGGCATTCCCCGGCCGGAAGCGTGCAGAGCCCCTGGCGCAATCGCACCGGATCACCGCGCTTGGGCCGGCGGCTGGAGTTCTTCCGGTCACGTCCCGGATTGCGCGTGGGGACATGCTTGAGGCTGACGCATACGAAGTCGAGCACCCGGCGCTTGAATTCGATCCAGTTCGAGTTCTGTTTCCGTTGTGAATCAGAAACGTATCCCGATCGAGATGGCTGCAAGCGTGACCGGAAGCACGGTCCGGCCGGCGCACGGCGTCGGGAAGCCGAGGAGAAGAAATGCCGATGGCTCACGGCCACGGAGGGGACAGCGGGACCTTGGAGGCGAGGGTGAGCGCCCTGGCCCCGTCGTTTCTCCTCGTGGTCGGGCTTGCATCCGGACGCCGGCGTACAGTAGACAAGCACCAGCGGCTCGAGCCACATGCACAACAGCCTGAGATTCCTGCTCCTGGGGGCATTCCTGGCCGTATGCCCGATCCTGCGGGCGTACGATATCCCGGGCTTCACGCCGGACCAGGTCATCTCCTACAAGCAGACCACGAACAGCACGGGCGGGGCGGTGACCCTGTACCTCCACGTGTTCACGCCTCCCGGCCACAAGCCGTCCCACCAGCGTCCCGCCATCGTGTTCTTCTTCGGCGGCGGCTGGGCCAGCGGTTCCCCGAGCCACTTTCACCCCCAGTGCGAGTACCTCGCCGCACGCGGCATGGTGGCGATCTCGGCGGAGTACCGGGTGAAGGACCTCCACGGCACCACGCCGCAGGAGTGCGTGAGGGACGGGAAGTCGGCGGTCCGCTACATCCGCCGGCAGGCCGCCGCGCTGGGCGTCGACCCCAACCGCATCGCCGCCGGCGGGGGCTCCGCGGGAGGCCACGTGGCCGCCGCGGCGGGCACGCTCGCCGCGTACGAGGAACCCGGGGAGGATCTCGGCGTCAGCTCGAGGCCGAATGCCCTGGTGCTGTACAACCCGGTGATCGACAACGGCCCCGGCGGCTACGGCTACGAAACGGTGCAGGCCTACTGGCAGACCATCTCGCCCATCCACAACATCACCAACACCGCCCCGCCGACGGTGTTCTTCCTCGGCACCGGCGACGCCTTGATACCCGTTGCCACGGCGGAGAACTACAAGACCCTGATGGAAGCCCAGGGACGGCGCTGCGACCTTCACCTCTACGAGGGCCAGCCTCACAGCTTCTTCAACTACGACGTGCCCGGAGACTCCGGCGGGCCCTTCTACGGCTACCGGGACACCCTGTTCAAGACCGACGAGTTCCTGGTCTCGCTCGGATACCTCGCCGCGCCCCGCGGCGCCCCGGCCCCGGTCGCGGGGTGGGGGACGGTCTCCGGCAACGCGGGCTTCGCCGGCGGCAGCGGGACGACCGCATCCCCCGTCACCACCGACGCCGACGGGGACGCCATCGCGGCCAACGTCAGCCCCGTCACCCTGGCGGACGGCCAATTCGTTCGCCTGACCGGAACCGTGACCTTCAATGCGCC
>Ga0194126_10002644_pt1 | contig 29005 bp, 21 predicted proteins | sample TA2KigC150mmetaG_FD_148641 | JGI IMG/M metagenome (GOLD analysis project Ga0194126, IMG submission 148641) | Freshwater microbial communities from Lake Tanganyika, Tanzania - TA2015035 Kigoma Deep Cast 150m | ecosystem: Environmental > Aquatic > Freshwater > Lake | place: Tanzania: Lake... | reverse complement strand
CAGGGCCAGCCGGGCCCGGCCCACGGTCAGGATCTCGTCGACCGAGCTGTCACCGACCACCCGCCGGACGACGGCTTCGGTCATGGCCCGGAAGGTCTTCTCGGCCTGGCGCATCTTGAACAGGAAGTCGTAGGCGTGCTTGATCTTGTACTGGACGATCCATTCGGCGACGACGACGTTGAGGTCGCCGGTCAGCATGACCGATTCACCGCGGGCCTCGGCCGGCGTCGCGTATTCCGTACGGATCCCCGGCCGCACGGTCCGAAAGCCGAATTCCATCTTGAGCTGCCGCTCGACGGGGACTTTAGTCAGGCGCTCGATGCCCAGGGGGATCTTGACATGGAGCCCGGGGTTGGTTGTCCGGACGAACTTGCCGAGCCTCAGAATGACCCCGATCTCCTCGGGGCGGACCTGATAGAAGGACCCGACGAGGAGGACGATCACGGCCAATCCGAGGAGGACGGCTTTGATGGTCTTGGGAGGGATCTTCGGCAGCTCGGGCCGCTGGAACGATTGGAAATCATAAGCCATGTCCACCTCTCTCCGATGAATTAGGCCGGAATTGATGTCCTTCCCGGCATGTCTCCGGCCTTGATGGGCTTATGATATCACATTTTTGACCTGAGCAAGCCGAAAAGCTGTGAATCGAGGTCGGTCAGTGTCATCCGGTGGAGCCTGGAAGGAGAGGGCCCGGAGGCCAGAGGCGTCTTCAACCCGCTTCCCGTGAGAACGATGACGGCCTCATCGCCGGGTCCGATGACGCCGCTCCCGGCCAGCTTCTTGAGGGCGGCCGCCGTCGTCGCCGACTCGGGCTGGCAACAAAGCCCTTCGTTGACGGCCAGCTCTTGATGGGCCTCCAACATCTCCTCGTCCGAAACGGCGACCAGGCGTCCGGCGCGGGCCCGGATCATCGTCAGGACCGTGTTCCCCGCGGGGGGCGCCGGGTTGGAGATGGCATGGGCGAGCGTCCGGGCCTCCTTAAGGCGCTCATAGGTTGGCAGACCGGCCTCGAAGGCCCGGACCAGAGGCGCACATCCCAGCGCCTGGACGCCGACGAACGTCGGAAAATCGGCGATCAGCCCCTCCCGTTCGAGGTCCTCGAAAGCCCTCATCAGACCGAGAAGATGCCCCCCTGAGCTCAACGGGACCAGGATGAAGCGGGGCGCGCGTCGGCCCAGCTGCAGGAAAATCTCATATCCCGTGACCTTGTATCCTTCCATCCGGAACGGGTCGATGGAGTTCATGAAAGAGATGCCCAATCTCCCGCCGACCTCGAGACTCTTATGGAACAGGGCTCCGTAATCCCCGTCGACGGTGATCAAATGAGGTCCGTAGATCCCCGACGCCTGCAGGGCGACGGCCGATGTGCCCTCCTTGAGCAGGACGAAGGTTTCCAGGCCGGCCCTGGCCCCGTAGGCCGCCGTCGAAGCCGCCATGTTCCCGGTCGAGACCGTCCCGATGCGCTTGAATCCCGAGGCGACGGCTTTTTGAACGGCCACGGCCGTCCCCCGGTCCTTGAAGCTGCCGGTGGGGTTCTGGGCTTCGTTCTTGGCGAAAGCGCGGGACAGCCCGATCTTCGGCCCTAGACGATCCAAAGGGAGCAAGGGGGTGTCGCCCTCGCCGAGACTGAGCTTGGGGTCGAAGGAGGAGAGGGGCAGGAAATCGAGGAACTTCTCGATTGCCGACCCGGCGCGCTCCCGGATGGCCCTTCGCCCGGAGCGTTCCGGGCGGGACACGAAGAGAGGCTCCCGGCAGCCGGGGCAAAAGGGCGAGAACGAGCCGCGGACATCGACCGGCCCGCAGGCCAAGCACTCGAACGAGTCCATCCTTCGCTCCTCTCGCGGATTCCCCAGGATTATAGGCCCTATGGGCCGGGAAGGGAATAGATATTGTCCTTGTCGGCCCGTTGAAGGTAAAATGCGGTTGACGATGAAAATTCGGGTACCAGGAAATGATCGGCTTTTCATGAGGGCCGCCCTTCGCGCGGCCGAAAGGGCCGCCGCCGCGGGCGAGGTCCCCGTCGGGGCCGTGGTCGTCAGAGAGGGGATGATCATCTCCCGGGGCTCGAACGCGCCGATCAGGAGAAAGGACCCGACGGCCCATGCCGAGATCGTGGCCCTCCGCAGGGCGGCCCGAAAGTCGGGGAACTACCGGCTCCCGGATTGTGACCTGTTCGTCACCGTCGAGCCCTGCGCCATGTGCCTCGGCGCCATTGTCCAGGCCCGTGTCCGGCGCCTCGTCTACGGAGCGGCCGATCCCAAGGCCGGCGCCGTCTCGTCCATCATGGCCTTTCCGTTCGAGCGGACCAACCACCGGCCCGAGGTCGAGGGCGGTGTTCTGGCCGAGGAGTGCGCCAAGGCGATCCGCGACTTCTTCCGGGAGAGAAGACGCCGCCGCGCCTGAACAGGCTCCGTCCCGGATGGAGCGCCGCCTGTTCTCGGCCCCCGATTTCGGGTATAATGCTCATCCTTCGAGCGACCGTCAACGCGGAGAGGTGGCCGAGTGGTTGAAGGCGACGGTCTCGAAAACCGTTATCTCGAGCAATTGGGATCGCGGGTTCGAATCCCGCCCTCTCCGCCAGTTCTTCCCCCCGTCCTCGGGGGCTCGAAACGATCATCCGGAGGAAAGGCGATGAAGTCGGTTCATCTCGTGGTGACAGGCTTCGGAAACGTCGGCCGGGCGTTCGTCTCGCTCCTGCGGGAGAAGCGAGACGATCTGACCCGCCGGTACGGGCTCGAGATCGACGTCGTGGCGGTGGCCAAGGCCGACGGCTGTTTCTTCAACGGCCGGCCCTTGGACGTCCGCCAGATCTCGAAAGGCGGCTCGCTCTGGACCGCCGGCAATCCCGCCTGGCGCGAAGGGATGAGCTTCGGCGACCTCTTCGACGGATGGGAGCCCGGCGGCTGCCTCGTCGAATGCACGCTCTCGGATCTTCGGACGGGAGAGCCCGGATTCTCCTATATCTCCCAGGCGTTCAGGAGAGGGTGGAACGCCGTGGCCGCCAGCAAGGGGGCCCTGGTCGTGAGCTTCCGCGAGCTGAAGGACCTGGCCGCCGAGACCGGCCTGTCCCTCAAGTTCAGCGGCGCGACGGCGGCCGCCCTGCCGACCTTGGACGTCGGGATGTTCTCCCTGGCCGGAACCAGGATCGAGAGCATCCAAGGGATCCTCAACGGCACGACGAACTACATCCTGACGCGCATGGCCGAGGGGCTGGACTACGACGAGGCGTTGAAAGAGGCCCAGAGCAAGGGCATCGCCGAGCCCGATCCCGCCAACGACGTCGAGGGCTGGGATTCCGCGAGCAAGATCCTGCTCATCACCAACGCCTGCCTCGATGGGGATCACGCTCTCCGGGACGTGCACGTCAAAGGGATCGCCGGGCTGTCCGCGGACTTCGTGCGGTCGGCCGCCCGAGAGGGCCGGGTCGTCAAGCTGATGGCCACGGCCGCGCCCGGAAGGAAAGGCGGCCGATGGAGCCTCGATGTCCGGCCGTCCGTGCTCAACGCGACCCACCCTCTGTTCCACGTCAGCGGGACGGAGAAGGGGATCACGTTCCTCACGGATTCGATGGGCACGGTGACGGTGACCGGGGGCCGTTCGAGCCCCCGCGGCGCCGCGGCCGCCATGCTCAAGGACATCATCAACATCTACAGGCGCCCGTTCTAATCGCTCTCGCGGTCTCCTCCGAAGGCCCCGAAGGGTCCCCGGCCGATTGACCTGCCGTGTCTTTTTTGATACGTTTGTCTTCGCTTCGGAACGCGGATAACGCCGCAGCCGGCGAACGGAGAGGTGTCCGAGTGGCTTAAGGAGCACGCTTGGAAAGCGTGTGTGTGCCGCAAGGTGCACCGCGGGTTCGAATCCCGCCCTCTCCGCCACCACATCGCGGGACCGTCCGCGAGATCTGACAAGGAGTCGCGACATGGACAGCAAAGACCTCATCCATTTGGAAGACGTTTACGGGGCCCACAACTACCACCCCCTGGACGTTGTCGCCACCAAGGCCCAGGGCATCTGGATGTACGACGTCGAAGGCCGGAAACTCCTGGATTTCCTGAGCGCCTATTCCGCCGTCAACCAGGGACATCGTCATCCCCGTATCGTCAAGGCCCTCATCGAGCAGGCCCGCCGGTTGACCTTGACCTCGAGGGCCTTCCGCAACGATCAGTGGCCGCTTCTGGCCAAGGAGCTCTGCGACCTGACAGGCTATTCCATGGTCCTGCCCATGAACTCCGGCGCCGAGGCCGTCGAGACGGCGGTCAAGACGGCCCGCAAGTGGGCCTATCAGAAGAAGGGCGTGGCCCAGGACCAGGCGGAGATCATCGCCTGCCGCGACAATTTCCACGGCCGGACCGTGACCGCGATAAGTTTTTCGACCGAGCCCTCCTACCGGAAGGATTTCGGGCCTTTCACTCCGGGCTTCCCGATCGTTCCCTTCGGCGACCTCGAGGCTTTGGAAAAGGCCATCACCCCCCGGACGGCCGCCTTTCTCGTGGAGCCCATCCAGGCCGAAGCGGGGATCCTCATCCCGCCCGACGGCTATTTGAAGAAGGCCGCCGAGATCTGCCGGAGGAACAACGTCCTGTTCATCGCCGACGAGATCCAGACCGGGCTCGGCCGGGTCGGCAAGCTCTTCGCCTGCGAATACGACGACGTCCGCCCCGACATCGTCATCATCGGGAAATCCCTGGGTGGGGGCTGCTATCCCATCTCCGCGGTCATCGCCGACAGGGACGTCCTGGGCGTCTTCAAGCCTGGGGAGCACGGCTCGACCTTCGGCGGCAACCCCCTGGGGTGCGCCGTCGCCCGCGAGAGCCTGAAGGTCATCCTGGAGGAAAAGCTCGTCCAGAACGCCGCCGAGCGGGGCCAGTCCTTCATGGACAAGCTGCGCAAGATCCGGAGCCGCCACATCAAGGAGATCCGCGGCCGCGGCCTGCTCATCGGCGTCGAGCTCAAGCCCGAGGCCGGCGGCGCCCGGCGCTTCTGCGAAGAGCTGATGAAAGAAGGGCTCCTCTGCAAGGAGACCCACGACCACGTCATCCGCTTCGCTCCTCCGCTCATCATCAGGGAGAAGGACCTCAATTGGGCGCTCAAGCGGATCAAGACGGTCTTCAAGAGGCTGGCCTGACCGGCGACTAACAAGGTGTTGGGCTGAAAATGCCGCTGTCCTCAAAGGAGGACGGCGTGCCGCCCGGACGTTCCTGCCAGGCCTGATGCGCAGCTTGGCACGTCTTTTGCTTAACAGAGAAATAGGAGGAGCCAAATGAGAAAGCTTCTGGGTATCCTGACTCTCGTTGCTCTGGCGGGGGCCGCCTGTTATGTCTTCGTTCCCTATGACGATTCCCGCACGCCGCCGCGCCGGTCCCGCCCTTCGGAACCGGCCCGCGGGTATTACGACCGGATGGACGTCTCCTATTTCTATGAATACCTCCAGCCGTACGGCCTGTGGGTCTCCTATTCTCCCTACGGGTACGTGTGGGTCCCCCGTGATGTCGGCTACCGATGGCGCCCCTATACGAGGGGACGCTGGGCCTGGACCGATCACGGCTGGACCTGGGTATCCGTCGAACGGTGGGGTTGGATCGCGTTCCACTACGGCCGCTGGGGCTGGGACCGCCGTCTGGGGTGGTTCTGGGTGCCCGACATCGTCTGGGGGCCGGCCTGGGTCGGCTGGCGATGGGGCGGCGGGCACATCGGCTGGGCGCCGCTGCCGCCCGGCGCGGATTTCATCCCGGGCCGGGGATTCGGGCGCCGCGACTGGGATATCCCTTATCAATACTGGGTCTTCGTCCGTGGACGGGACTTCATGGACCGCTCCCTTGATCAGTGGGTCCTGCCCTATGAGAGGAACACCACGATCATCAACATCACGGTCCTCAACGTCAACATCTCCGCCCGGGGCGATCAGGTCGTCAACGAGGGCGCGGGGCTCGAACACGTCCGGCGCGAGACGAATAGGACCATCACCAAGACGGCCCTCAGGGACGCCAACCGGCCTGAGGATGTCCGCTCGTCCGGCCAGGAGGTCGTGGTCTACAGGCCGGAGATCTCCCGCAACGAGCTGGCCCGTCCGAAACAGGTCATCGGTCAGGAACAAGCGGCCGAGCGCCTCGATCCCGAAAGGACGGAGCGCGTTTATCGCCAACCCCCGGCACGGGACACCGCCGAGCTCCGCAAGGCCCATCAACAGGAACAGAAGCTCATGGAAAAGAGCCAGGAGGTCGAGATCACCGAGATCCGCCGCAAGGCGGCCGAAGAGACGAGCAAGATCCAGAACCCGGAAACCCGGAAGACGTCCGAGCAGCAGGTCAACTCCAGGATCGGGGAGCTGAGGAAAAAACACGTGGACGAGAAGGCCGAGCTCGCCAAGAGGCAGAAAGAGGAAGAAGAAAAGACCAAGAAGCGTCCGACCCCGGTCAGGAAGAAGGACGGCCTTTAGGCCGAGGGCCGGGACTGCGACATGGATCTCGCACAGGCTCTGCCGGCGCGGAATCACGGCGCTTATTATATTCCTTTTCCTTGATATTTGTCCGGTTTGTGCTAATATAATCTTTACTTTTTCGGGGATACGATCCGTTCCCGACCATCGACGAGCGGCCGAAACCCATGTCCTATAAGATCTTCGCCTTGAAATACAGGCCCCAGACCTTCGAGGAGGTCGTCGGGCAGAAGTCCGTCGTCCGGACCATCCAGAACGCCATCTCCACGGACCGGGTGGCCCAGGCCTATCTTTTCTCGGGCATGCGCGGCACGGGCAAGACCACGGTGGCCCGCATCCTGGCCAAGGCCCTCAATTGCGTCAACGGGCCGACCCCGAATCCCTGCAACGCCTGCGCGTTCTGCCGGGATATCTTCGAGGAGAAGGCCATCGACGTCCTGGAGATCGACGGGGCTTCGAACCGTCAGGTGGACGATATCGAGCCCATCCGCGAAACCGTCAAGTACAAGCCGGTCTACACCCGGTTCAAGGTCCTCATCATCGATGAAGTCCACATGCTCTCCACGCACGCGTTCAACGCCCTGCTCAAGACGCTCGAAGAGCCGCCGCCGAACACGGTGTTCATCTTCGCCACGACGGAATTCGACAAGGTGCCGGCGACCATCGTCTCCCGCTGCCAGCATTTCGAGTTCAAGAAGATCTCCCATCGCGACATCATCAACCACCTCATGGAGATCACCCGGAAGGAGGGCATCACGGTATCGCCCTCCGGCCTGGCCATGATCGCCGAAGCCGCGGACGGCAGCATGCGGGACGCCCAGAGCCTGCTCGACCAGGCGGTGGCCTTCAGCGGGGAGCAGATCGGCGACGAGGATCTCCGGACCATTCTCGGCGTCATCAGCCAGGACCTGCTGTTCGGCATCTCGACGGCCGTCCTCGAGGAGCGGCCCGAGGACGTCTTCGGTCTGGTCGAGAGCGTCATCTCGGGAGGCCACGACCTGAGGTCCTTCTTCGGCAAGCTCGTCGAGCATTTCCGGGCTTTGCTCATGGTCCGCTCCGTGAAGAAGCCCGAGGACCTGCTCCCGGCGAGCCCCGACGAGCTCCGAGCCCTCCGCGCTCAGGCCGACAAGGTCACCCCGGAAGACCTGTTGCGCTATCTCATCGCCCTCCAGCAGGCAGAGCCCGGCCTGAAGTATTCGGCCGTGCCCAGGATCTACATGGAAACGTTCCTCATCAGGCTCTGCCATTTCCGCAAGATCGTCCCCCTGCAGGACCTCATCCGGGACGTGGAGTCCTTGAAGAGAGGGGGGGAGGCCGGAGCGCCGGTGCGCCCGGCGGCCGCCGGACCGGCGCCGGCGCGCGTGTCCGCTCCGCCGACGCCTCCGCCTCAGGCCGGGCCGCGGCCGTCCCCCGCGCCGCGGAAGGACCTCTTCGCCCTGGCCCTCGAAAAGCTGGCCGTGGACCGGGCGCCTCTGGCCGCCCTGCTTTCCCAGTATTCGTCGGTCCGGGTCAGGGACGATGCCCTCGAGGTCTTGTTCGACCGGGGCAAGGGCTTTTTCGCCACCAGCATCCAGGAGAAGGACCTGAAAGCGGTCGAGAAAACGCTCGCCGAGGTCGCCGGCCGGAAAATGGCCGTCCGGTTCGCCGAGCACGACCCGGAGAGCGGCCCTCCGGCCGCCCCGGGGCGGGAGATCGAATCGGCTCTCAAGGACCCGGCCGTCCAATTTTTCATGAACACCTTCAAGGCCCAGGTCCTCGCGGCCGACCCGATCCGGGACCCGCGGGACAAAGATCCGAACAGGACGCCGCCCACGGAGGAGGGATCGTGAAGAACGTCATGGATCTCCAGAAGATGATGAAAACGGCCAAGGACATGCAGGACCGCCTGCAAAAGGAGCTGGCCGGGATGCGGGTCGACGGCACGAGCGGAGGGGGGATGGTCCGGATCGTCCTGGACGGTCACAAGAACCTCCTTTCTGTCCGGATCGAGCCCGAGGTCGCCGACAGGAACGAGATCGAGATGCTCCAGGACCTGATCGTCGCGGCCGCCAACGATGCGTCCCACAAGGTGGACGAGGCCCTGGCCCAGAAGATGGGCGGGCTGACCGGCGGACTGAAGATCCCGGGGCTGTTCTGATGTTCGAGTACGCTCAGCCCCTCCATGACCTCATCGAGGAACTGAGGCGGATCCCTGGGATCGGGGCCAAGACGGCCCAGCGCATCGCCTTCTATTTCCTCAGCCTGCGGACCGAGGACGCCGACCGGCTGGCCGAGGCCATCCGGGAAGCCAAGCGCCGGATCTTCTATTGTTCGGTCTGCAACAACATCACCCACGTCGACCCCTGTCTCATCTGCTCGGACGGGCACCGGTCCGACGACGCCTTGTGCATCGTCGAGGAGCCGTTCAACATCTCCTCTCTCGAAAGGACGGGCGTCTACCACGGCCGCTATCACGTCCTTCTGGGTCCGCTCTCGCCTCTCAAGGGCCGGGGGCCGGACGAGCTCCGACTGGAGAAGCTAGCCAGGAGGATCGAGGGCGGGACCTTCAAGGAGATCATCGTGGCCACCAATCCGACCGTGGAAGGGGAGGCCACCGCGCTTTACCTCCTGCGGTTCCTCAAGGATCAAGGGATACGCATCACCCGGCTGGCCATGGGCCTGCCGGTGGGCTCGGACCTGGACTTCGCCGACCAGGTGACCATCAAAAAGGCCCTGGAGGGCCGGACGGAGCTCAAGGAATAGTCCCGGAAAACCAGCCGCCGATGAGCGGCACAAGGAGTCAACCATGAAAAAAGACATGCAGACGATCGACGGGAACACGGCGGCAACGCACGTTTCCTACGCCTATTCCGAGGTCGCGGCCATCTATCCCATCACGCCGTCCTCGACGATGGGGGAGCTGGCCGACGAATGGTCGGCCGAAGGCCGGAAGAACATCTTCGGCCAGACGGTCGACGTGGTCGAGATGCAGTCGGAGGGCGGCGCCTCGGGCGCGGTCCACGGCGCGCTCTCGGCCGGGGCCCTGACGACGACCTTTACGGCCTCCCAGGGACTGATGCTGATGCTCCCGAACATGCACAAGATCGCCGGCGAGATGCTGCCGACGGTCTTCCTGGTTTCGGCCCGCTCGCTGGCCTGCCAGTCCCTGTCCATATTCGGCGACCACAGCGACGTCATGGCCGCCCGCAACACGGGCTTCGCCCTGACCTGCGCCGGCTCCGTCCAGGAGGCCCAAGACCTGGCCATCGTCGCCCACCTGGCGAGCCTCCGGACCCGGATCCCCTTCCTCCACTTCTTCGACGGGTTCCGGACATCGAACGTCGTCGAGAAGGTCGACGTCGTGCCTTACGAGACATTGGCCCGCCTGTTCGAGCCCGAGCACCTGGAGGCCTTCCGGAAAAGGTCCCTCAACCCCGAGCGCCCCGTCCTCAAGGTCGGCCAGCAGAACCCGGACGTCTACTTCCAGGGCCGGGAGACCGTCAACCGGCATTACGCCGAATGCCCGGCGATCGTCCAGCACTATATGGACAAGGTCGGCAAGGTCATCGGCCGCGCTTACCGTCTCTTCGACTACTTCGGGGCCCCGGACGCCGAGAAGGTCATCGTCATGATGGGCTCGGGCGCCGAGACCGCCGAGGAGACCATCAATCACCTCAACGCCAAGGGCGCCAAGCTCGGCCTGGTCAAGGTCCGTCTCTACCGGCCCTTCGACGTGGCCGCCCTCAACGCGGCCATTCCCTCAACCGCCAGGAAGATCGCCGTCCTCGACCGGACCAAAGAGCCCGGCGCCATCGGCGAACCGCTCTATCTCGACGTCGCCTTGTCCCTTTCCGGGCGGCCGGTCAAGGTCGTCGGCGGCCGCTACGGCCTGTCCTCCAAGGAGTTCACGCCGGCCATGGTCAAGGCCGTCTACGACCACCTCGACGGCCAGGCCACGAACGGTTTCACCGTGGGCATCACCGACGATCTCTTCGGCACGTCCATCCCTGTCGGCCCGGTCCTCGAGACCGAGCCCGAGGGGACCATCCGGTGCAAATTCTGGGGCTACGGCTCCGACGGCACGGTCGGCGCCAACAAGAACTCCATCAAGATCATCGCCGACCACACGGAGCTCTACGGCCAGGGCTACTTCCAGTACGACTCGAAGAAATCCGGCGGCGTCACCATCTCCCACCTTCGCTTCGGCAAGAGCCCCATCCAATCCCAGTACTTCCTCAACACCGTGGACTTCGTCGCCCTCCACAAGCCGTCCTACATCGGCCGGCTGGACATCCTCGAGGGCATCCGCAAGGGGGGCACGTTCCTCATCAACTCCAACTGGAAGAGGGAGGAGATCTTCGAGAACCTGACCGAGGACATGCAAAGGACGATCATCGACAAGAAGATCAAGGTCTTCAACATCGACGCCCTGAAGATCGCCGGCGAGCTCGGCCTGGGCCTGCGCATCAACTCTATCATGCAGGCCTGTTTCTTCAAGCTCTCGGGGGTCCTGCCCGAGGACGAAGCCATCGCCCTCATCAAGAAAGCCATCGAGAAGACCTACGGCCGCAAGGGGAAGGATGTCGTCCAGATGAACTGGGACGCCGTCGACCGAAGCGCCGCGGCCCTCGAGGAGGTCCCTGTTCCGGCCCTTATCACCAGGTCCGCCCCGAGGACCAAGATCGTTCCCGACGACGCCGGTGATTTCGCCAGGGAGGTCATCGATCCGGTGACCCGGTTCAAGGGCGACAGCCTGCCGGTCTCCAAGATGCCCCTCGACGGGGCCGTCCCTACGGCGACCTCGCGTTTCGAGAAACGGGGCATTGCCGTCGAAGTCCCGAAATGGATCCCCGAGAACTGCATCCAGTGCAACCAGTGCTCGTTTGTCTGCCCTCACGCCTCGATCCGGGCCAAACAGATCGCCCCGGCCGACCTCGAGGGCGCACCCGAGGGCTTCACGTCCGTCAAATCCAACACCAAGAACGACCGGGACCTCCAGTACCGCATCCAGTGCTATATCGAGGATTGCGTCGGCTGCGCCGTCTGCGCCGAGGTCTGCCCGTCCAAGGCCAAGGCCTTGACGATGGTCCCCATAGAGCAGGAGAGGGGCGCCGGCGAGGCGGCCAAGGCCGAGTTCTTCGACCGCCTGCCCGACAACGTCGTCGACGGCGCCAAACCCGAAACGCTCAAGGGCAGCCAGTTCCTCCGGCCCCTGTTCGAGTTCAGCGGGGCCTGCGCCGGCTGCGGTGAGACGCCCTATGTCAAGCTGGCCACCCAGCTCTACGGCGACCGGATGATCATCGCCAACGCCACGGGCTGTTCCTCGATCTACGGCGGCACGTTCCCGACCTCTCCCTACTGCGTCAACGCCGAGGGCAAGGGCCCGGCCTGGGCCAATTCCCTGTTCGAGGACAACGCCGAGTACGGCTTCGGCATGAGGCTGGCGGTCGACGCCAGCCGGCGCCTGCTGGCCGCTTCCATCGAGGCCGCGGCGGCCGCCGGGACCACGCCCCAGCTCACCGACGCCCTGACCAAGATGAAGGGCGTCTGGGCCAGCACGGGCGACGAAGCCAAGGCCGCGGCCAAGGCCGTCAAGGCCGCTTTGCCGGCGGCCCTGGCCAAGGCCAACGGGGCCAAGCCCTATCTCACGAAGATCGCCGAGCTCCAGGACTTCCTGGTCGAAAAGAGCGTCTGGTGCATCGGCGGCGACGGCTGGGCCTACGACATCGGCTACGGCGGGCTCGACCACGTCGTGGCCATGAACCGCAACGTCAACCTGCTCGTCCTCGACACGGAAGTCTACTCCAACACCGGGGGCCAGGCCTCCAAGGCCACTCCGCTCGGGTCGGTCGCCAAATTCGCCGCCTCCGGCAAGAAGACGACCAAGAAGGACCTGGGCCGCATGGTCATGAGCTACGGGTACGTCTACGTCGCCTCGGTCGCCATGGGCGCCAACATGAACCAGTGCCTCAAGGCCTTCCTCGAGGCCGAGGCCTTCCCCGGACCCTCGCTCATCATCGCCTACTCGCCGTGCATCAACCACGGCGTCGACATGAGCGAGTCGCAGGCCGTCCAGAAGCTGGCCGTGGACTCGGGCTACTGGATCCTCTACCGCTACAATCCGCTGCTGGCCCGGGACGGCAAGAACCCCCTCCAGCTCGACTCCCGGGAGCCCAAGCTCGAGTACCAGGACTTCCTCAAGGGCGAGATCCGCTACCGGACCCTCACCCAGCAGTTCCCCGAGATCGCCAAGGAGCTTTTCGCCCGGGCGGCGGAGGAGGCCAAGAAGCGATACGCCGATTACAAGAGAATGGCCGAGTGACCGAGCGCTCCGGGCCGGATGACCATCATCAGCGCGGAATTCAGATAAGCTTCAGAAGATCAGGTAGCGGCCGTTCTCCATGATCGGCTCCGGCGGCGCGTCCGGATAATGGAAGACGACGGACCGGACCATGACGCGCGGCTGGGTGGCCGGGATGTAGATGCGGTCGAGATGGATGACCTCTCCCGGCGAGGAGAAGTCCCCAGGCCCGACGCGCCCGCCGAAGTGGTCGCTGCGCCCGAAGGCCACGTGAAGGCCCAGCTTCTCGTCGAGCAGGATCTCCCCGACCGGCTCGAGCCCGAAATCGCCGAGGACCCCGAATCCCAGCTCGGCCATGTTCCCGTACGCGGGCTCCCGCCTGAGGTGATCGATCTCGGCTTCGAAACCCGGCCCCTGGCCCTCGGCCGAGACGGCTTTGTTGGCCTCGATCTTGAAGAGAACGATCCCCCCGTCGATCTGGACGGGAAGAGTGCCTTTCGTGCGGCTGGGCTCGGCCCGTTCTCCCTCGTAAGGCACGATATAGGTCTCTCCGCTGGGCAGATTGCCAGCCGTGCCCTGGTCCGGGAACCGCCCGCCGCTCTCATGGGCGCTTCGCCAACGAAGATCGAACAACATGGGGCAGAGCCGGCCCTGGTCGGTCTCGAAGACGGCTTCCGCGCTCTCCGCCCGGTCCAGGCGTTGTTTGAGAAGGGCGACCCGGCGTCCCACTTCCCCGTAATCGATCCGCAGGGCCGGGAGCATCGTCGCGGAGAACCCGGGCATGGTCGCCGCCCGGAAGCCGTGCGTCCTGGCCGCGTTCTTGAGCGGGGCCGTCGCCGAAAACTCCGTCGGCGCCAGGAAGATCTGAATGCTCTCGAAAAGGGACTTGAACGTCCGCTTTTCCCCGGCCGACGCGAGTCCGGCCGCCTCGGGAGGAAGCTCTCCCGCGACGAGGAAGGCTTCGGCCGGCAGGTCCGCGTTGTTGGAGCCGACATCGGGGTAGGCGACGAGATGGACGGCCTCGAGTGGGATCAAAGAGCCGCCCTCTCTCAGGGCCGAGGCCCATTCCCCGGCCATCGACCGGCGGAGCTTCCAGGCCGCGTTGTCCAGTCCGGGCTGCCGGGGGACGTCCACGAGAACGCCCAGGGCGCGGTCCCCGGGATGGGGGGGGAATACGGAGCGGACGAGATCGACCAGATCGCGGGTCGTCAATCGGGACATATCAGCCTCCTTATTTCTCGGATTTTCCGTCCGCGGGCCCCGGCCCGATCGCGATGCGGAGGGCCTTGCCCGGATCGAGGACGTCCTGGATGAACGAATTCATTTCGTCGAGGGTCACGCCGGCGATGGCCTCGAAGATCCCGAGGAGATAGTCATGGCCGAGCCCCAGGACCTCGAAGGACCCGGCGATCCTTGCCCGCATCGGCTTGCTCTCGACCGAGCGGAGAAAATGGGCCGCGGCCATGGTCTTGCCCGACTCGAACTCCTCCTCGGAGAGGCCGTCCTCGCGAAGGGCTTTGAGAACATCGTCCATGGCGGCCGACGCGCTTTCCGCTTTGAGGGCCTCCGTTTCCAGGTACGCCTCCAGAACCCCCGAAGTTCTCGTCCAGACCGTTCTGGCATTGACATTGTAGGCCAGTTTGCCGGTCGTCCTCAGCTCCCAAAGGCGGGAACCGGGGCCCCGGCCGAGGACGATCTCGAGAAGGAGGGCCCTGGCATAGGCCGCCGGCCCGGGAGCGGGAAGCACGAACGCCCGGCCGACGTAGGTTTGCCGCGTCTCCCTGACCAGGGTGATGTCCCGGTCCTCGGGAAGCGCGGGGTGCTGCGGAGGAGGGTCGAGAGGGCTGCCGGCGGGGAAGTTCGTGAAGTGCTTTTCGAGAAGGGCCCGAACGCGTTCCCGTTCCAGGTCCGAACCTACGGAGAAGAAAAGGCCGGCCCGCGTGAAGAACCGGCGGCGGAACTCGGAGACCTCCTTCCGGCCGAGCGACTTCAGGCTGGCCTCGGTCCCGAACGCGGGGGTCCCGTATCCGCGGTTCCCGTAAAGGGCCTGCAGGACCGCGTCCCGCCCGGCAGCCTCGGCGTCGTCCCGCACGGAGCGCCCTCTCAGGGCCATCGTTCGTTTGGTCCGCTCGATCCGGACGCCTGTCAGAAGAGGGTCCTGAACGATATCCGAGGCCGCTCGGAAGGCCGCCTCCAGGTTCTCCGAGAGGCACTCGAGGTGGATGATCGAGCAATCCTCCCAAACCGACAGGTACATCCGGGTCGCCTGGGCCATGAGGTCCCGGGCCTTGCCCTCGTCCGGGATCTCCAAGGACAGGGACGTGGCCAGGTAGGCCAAGCCGTCGAAGCCCTCAGGGACCGCGCTCTTCCCGCCGGCGATGAAGATCTGGACGACGGTCGTGGGTGAAGCGGCGTCCCGCTGATAAAGGCAGGTCAGTCCCGTGGACAGGACGATCTTTTCCGGCCCCTCTTTCCAGGGGGTTTGGGCCCCTCCGGCCTGCGGCAGGGCAAGGAAGACAGCGACGGTCATGAACAGGCGGAGAGCGGTCATTTCCGGGCCCGGCCCCCCGCGGCCGGAACGACGGCCACGGCGGCGGATTCCCCCTTGCCGAAGTATTTCATGGCCACTTTCCGGATATCGGCCGACCGGACCCCCGCTATCCGGTCCAGATAGCGCCCGGGGTCATCGCGCGTGTTGAGGAGCATGAAACGGGCCAGGGAGGCGGCCAGGGCCAGACCCGACTCTTCGGCCTGGCCGACCGCGAAACGGACCTGGTTCTTGGCGCTTTCCAGGAAATCGAAGGCGAAGAAAGCTTCGTCCCCCACGTGATCCGACCTGGAATACGATCCGCTGTGGGCCCTCTGGAGGTAGTTCAGGGCCTCGTTACGGGCCAGGGTCAGGTCCTTCGGTTCGACGCGCATCGAGATGACGACCGCCCCGCCGAAGCGGTTGGCGAAATAGGCCATGTTCAGCGTCTGGAAGAGGTTCCTCTGGGCCCGCAGGGCGGCCGGGAGGAGGGGGTTGACCCCTCGGCCCAGGATCTCGACCAGGAGGTCCATGGCGTACTGGTCGGGATCGTTGAAGGCGGGGGCGACGAAGCCGATGACCAGGGTCCCCCCGTCGACGTCCTTCGACTCCCGATGGAACGCTGTTTTTCCGAGGACGGCCGCCGTCGGGAGCGGCGCCCGGGCCAGGCCGGAGCGGGGGAGAGGTCCGAAAACCTCCCGGACCATCCGTTCCATCTCCTCCATTTGGAAATCGCCCACGACGGCCAGGGCCCCATTGTCGGGGACGAAGAACGAGCGGTGAAAATCCGCGAGACCGGCGGCCGTGGCCGAGGCGATGACCTCTTTCCGTCCGTAGACCGACCGCCCGTAGGGATGGTCGGGGAAAAGGCTCTGAAGGACGAGGTCCACGGACCATCTTTGGGGATCGTCCTCCATCTGGTTGAGCTCCTCCAGGATGACCTCCTTCTCCTCGTCCAGCTCCTCCTGGGTCAGGGTGAACCCGAACAGGATGTCCTTCTGGTTCCGAAGGCCGAACTCGGCGAACTCGGAGGGCAGCGAGAGCTCGAAGACGGAGAGATCGGGACCGGTGTGGGCGTTGAAGTAGGCGCCGTGGCGCCGGAGATCGCGGCTGACCTCCCGGCCGGAGCGCGTCTCCGTGCCGCGGAAAAGGATGCAGTGCTCGAGGAGATGGATGAGTCCGCTCGTCCCGTCGGACTCGTCCTTGGAGCCGACGTCGAAGGCCGTAACGACGTTGAGCAGAGGAAAGCCGCGCTTTTCGTAGAGAAAGACACGGAGGCCGTTGTCGAGCCGGAAGGACCGGCCCCGCTCGCCCGAACCGGCGCCCCGGACAGGCGGGACGAGGAGCGCAAGGAGCGGCAAGGAGAGCAAAAGGAGCTTCGATCCGGCGGATACCCTGGCTACGGCCCTGATCACCTGACTCCTCTTTTCCCAGTTTAGCACAATCCCGGGACCCTCTCCAAGGCGCGCTCCGACGCCCCTCCGGATTTTGCCGCCGGACGGGGACTGTGTTAGAATCCGGGCGAAAGAGGGACGAGACGATGAAAGCCGAGAGAGCGGCCAGGATCCTGGTCATCGACGACGAAGAGAACATCCGCAAGACCCTGAGGATGATCCTCGAATACGAGGGCTACGAGCTGTTCGAGGCCGCCTCGGGAGAGGACGGCCTCGAGGCCTTGCGGCAGGCCGTCGGCATCGACCTCATTCTGTTGGACATCAAGATGCCCGGCAAGAGCGGCCTGGAAGTCCTGGCCGAGGTCAAGCAGCTCCCGTTCTCCCCCGAGGTCGTCATGATCTCCGGTCAAGGCACGATCCACGCGGCCGTCGAGGCCACCAAGCTGGGGGCCTTCGATTTTCTGGAGAAACCCCTCCACCGGGACCGCGTCCTTCTGAGCGTCCGCAACGCCCTGAACCAGACCAGCCTGGCCCGGGAGTGCCTGGACCTCAAAAGGAAAGCGGAAAAGCATTACGAGATCGTCGGCCGGCATCCCCTCATCCAGACGCTCTGGAAGGAGATCCTCAAGATCGCGCCCACCAACGCGACCGTCCTCATCCACGGCGAGAGCGGCACGGGCAAGGAGCTCATCGCCCGCTCGATCCACACGAACAGCCTGAGGGCCCGGGAGAAGTTCGTCCAGGTCAACTGCGCCGCCATCCCCGAGGAGCTCATCGAATCGGAGCTCTTCGGCCACGAAAAGGGGTCCTTCACCGGGGCCACCGAGAAAAAGTCGGGCAAGTTCGAGCAGGCCGACGGCGGGACGATCTTCCTCGACGAGGTCGGCGACATGAGCCTGAGGACGCAATCCAAGGTCCTCCGGGTCCTCGAGGAAGGCGAAGTCCAGAAGGTCGGCTCGAGCCGCATCGCCAAGGTCGATGTGCGGGTGCTGGCCGCCACGAACAAGGACCTCCGGGAGGAGATCGGGGCCGGGCGGTTCCGTGAGGACCTCTACTTCCGGCTGAACGTCGTTCCGCTTCACTCGCCGCCCCTTCGGGACCGCAAGGAGGATATCCCCCTTCTCGTCGACTACTTCTCGAGGACCTTCGCCGAGGAGAACAACTTCAAGCCCCGGACCTTCTCGGCCGGCGCCATGGAGGTCCTCGTCCGGCACCCTTGGAAGGGCAACGTCCGGGAGCTCAAGAACACGGTCGAGCGCCTGCTGATCATGACCGACCGGGAGACGATCGAAAAAGAGGACCTGCCCGCCCCGTTCGGGAAAGCGGCCGAGGGCCCCCGGTCCGACGTCTCGGGGGCCAAGACGCTCCGCGAGTTCCGGGACATGGCCGAGCGGGATTTCCTGCTGGCCAAGCTCGAGGCCAACAACTGGAACATCTCCCAGACGGCCCGGGACATTGACACGCCGCGCAGCAACCTGTATAAGAAGCTTGAGCAGTACGGGATCAGGATAACGGCCGGAGTGGGCGAGGCGGTCGCCGCTCCTTCCGACGAGGAAGGAGGGGAGGAAAGTCCGAACTCCGAAGGGCAGGATGGTCGCTAACAGCGACCCCGGGCGACCGGGGGAAAGTGCCACAGAAAACACACCGCCCTCCGGGCGAGGCGCAGCCTTCCCGGGGAGTAAGGGTGAAATGGTGAGGTAAGAGCTCACCGCCCCGGCGGAGACGCCGGGGGCAGGGCAAACCCCATCCGGAGCAAGGCCAAACGAGCCCCGTTTTGGGACGGCCCGTCCCAGGGGGCGGGTCGGCCGCTCGAGCCCCGGAGCGATCCGGGGCCTAGACAAATGACCGTCACCCGTTTCGGCGGGGACAGAATTCGGCTTACGACCCGCTCCGGCCGTTCTTTTCATCCCCGGGCCCTTCTCTGGGCTGGCCCGGCTGTCCAAAGGCGTTTTTTTGTGCTATAAGCGGGTCCATGGTCCCACAGATAATGCCGCGTTTCGCGTGGTGGAAGGAAGCTTCTCCCGACGCCCGCCGGGCCCTCGTCGCGGCCTCGTTCGGCTGGATGCTGGACGCCTTCGACGTCATGCTCTACGCCATGGTCCTGGCCTCCGTGATGGCCGACCTCGGCATGGCCAAGTCGACGGCCGGGCTGCTGGGCTCGCTGACCCTGATCGCCTCGGCCTTCGGGGGTCTCGTCTTCGGCATCGTCGCCGACCGGCACGGCCGCCGCACGGCCATGATGTACAGCATCCTCATCTACTCCGTCTTCACCGCGGCCTGCGGCCTGTCCACGAGCATCCTCATGCTGGCCGTGTTCCGGGTCCTGCTGGGCCTGGGCATGGGCGGCGAATGGGCCAGCGGGGCGGCCCTTGTGTCCGAGACCTGGTCCGGCGAGCACCGGGGCAAAGCCTTGGGCGTCGTCCAAAGCTCCTGGGCCGTCGGCTATGCCCTGGCGGCCGCCGTGGCTGCGGTCGTGCTCCCCATCTGGGGATGGCGGGCCGTGTTCTTCGCCGGGGTCGTCCCGGCCCTGTTCACGCTCTGGATCCGGAGGAACGTCCGGGAGCCCGAGATCTGGAGGGCCCGCCGGTCACGGGGGACCAAGGGCCTGGCCGAACTGGCCGAGGTCTTCAGCCCCGAAAGGGTGCGCCTCACCGCGCTCGTGACCCTGATGAACGCCTGCACCTTGTTCGCCTGGTGGGGCCTCAATCTTTGGATCCCGGCCTATCTCTCCATGACCGCCGAGCAGGGCGGGATCGGTTTGAGCCCCAGGCTGATGTCGGGGCTGGTCATCTTCATGCAGGTCGGCATGTGGCTGGGCTATGTCTCGTTCGGCTTCATCAGCGACCGGTTCGGGCGGAAAAGGACCTACATCGCGTTCCTCGTCACGGCCGCCGTCTTCGTCGTCCTCTATTCCAGCACCAGGGACCCGCTGGCGCTCCTGGTCCTGGGGCCGTTCGTGGCCTTCTTCGGGACGGGATACTTCAGCGGCTTCGGGGCCCTGACGGCCGAGCTCTACCCCACGAAGATCCGGGCCACGGCCCAGGGCTTCACCTACAACACGGGGCGCATCGTCAGCGCCGCCGCCCCGTTCATCGTCGGCTCGCTGGCCCAGGTCCGGGGGTTCGGTTTCTCTTTTTCTCTCATCTCCCTGGCTTTCCTGGCGGCCGCCTTGATCTGGATCTGGATCCCCGAAACGCTGGGCAGAGAGCTCGACTAGCCGGGAAAAATTCCCCTTTGACTTTGCATTCGGATTTGCTATAATGCATGGCGGTACCGCGGGGTAGAGCAGCCTGGTAGCTCGTCGGGCTCATAACCCGGAGGTCGCTGGTTCAAATCCAGCCCCCGCTACCATTTTTTTTTGTCCGGAAACCCCCGCCTGGTCCCTGTCCCGAAAAGTCACTCGAAGAGACGCGGGCTCTTCGCCGTATCGTCGACCCCGTCCCAGCAGTATGTGCAGACTTTGGACTTGGGCAGCCCGATGGCCTTGACGAGGTCGTCCAGCCGTTGGTACCGAAGAGAGGTCAGCCCCAACGATTGGGCGATCCACGCGACCATGGCCTCGTATTTCTCGGAACCGGCGCGGGTGTATTCCCCGTAATCGGTGGAGTCCGGACCATCCAGGGCCCGGATGGCCTTGCGGGCGGCCAGGTCGAGCTCCGAGCGCGACCGGGAGAAATTGAGGAAGGGGCAGCCATAGATCAAAGGAGGACAGGCGGGCCGCATATGGACCTCGATGGCCCCCGATTCATAAAGGCGTTGGATGGTGTCCTTGAGCTGCGTTCCGCGGACGATCGAATCCTCGCAGAAGAGGAGCTTTCTGCCCTGGATGATCTCCCGGATGGGGATGAGCTTCATGCGGGCCACGGTGTCGCGGACGTCCTGGTGCTGGGGCATGAAGCTGCGGGCCCAGGTGGGAGTGTACTTAACGAAGGGCCGGCGGAAGGGGATATGGGCCTCCGCGGCGTATCCAAGCCCGTGGCCGATGCCGGAGGAGGGGATGCCGGCCACCAGGTCGACCTCGACCTTCTCGTTGCGGGCCAGGATCTCCCCGCACGCGTTGCGGACCGTCTCGACGTTGATCCCCTCGTAGTTCGAGGCCGGGTACCCGTAATAGACCCAAAGGAAGGCGCAGATCTGCAGGGTATCGCGGGGCGGGACCCGGGTCTCGAAGCCTTCGGGCGTGATCATGACCATCTCCCCCGGGCCGAGGAACCGTTCCGTCTCGAATCCCAGGTTGGGAAAGGCGCAGGTCTCGAAGGTCGCGGCGTAGGACCCGGGTTTCTGCCCGAGGACGATGGGCGTACGCCCCATGCTGTCCCTGGCCGCCAGGACGCCCTCGTCCGTCAGGATGAGGATGGAGCAGGAGCCCTCGATCATGTCCCAGACGTGCCGGATGCCCTCCTCGAACGATTCCTTCTGGCTGATGAGCGCGGCGATGAGCTCGGTCGGGTTGATGGCCCCGCCCCTCATCTCGGAGAAGTGGATGCGCTTGGCCCGGAAAGCCCGTTCGACCAGGGCATCGACGTTCCTGACGATGCCGACCGTGGCGATCGAGAAATGTCCCAAGTGGGACCTGACCAGCAGGGGCTGGTCCTCGAAATCGCTGATGACCCCGATGCCGCGCGATCCGTGGAGCTTGCGGACATCCTCCTCGAACTTCGACCGGAACTGGGCGTTCTCGATGTTGTGGATGTAGCGGGCGATGCCGCCGGCGTTGCCGACGGCCAGCCCGCCCCGTTTCGTTCCCAGGTGAGAATGATAATCCACCCCGTAGAACAGGTCCTGGACCACGTCCTTTTTCCCGACCACGCCGAAAAAGCCGCCCATTCCCGTCTCCTTCGTCCTCGGACTCGTTACCAGGTCGCTCATCATATCACCGGGCCCGCGGCATTTCAAACCTTCGTAAAGAGTTGTACGCCGCCCGATTATCTGTTATAAAATCCCCTTCGAATCCACAAGGAGGACGATATGTTCAAATCCGAGATCTATGCCCGCCGGCGCAAGCTCCTGAAAAAGCGGATCGGCCGGGGGATCCTGCTGTTCATGGGCAACGAGGAATGCCCGATGAATTATCCGGCCAATACCTATCCTTTCCGCCAGGACAGCTCGTTCCTTTATTACTTCGGGCTGAATTCCCCCGGGCTGGCCGCCGTCGTGGACATCGACGAGAACAAGGATATCCTTTTCGGGGACGACATCGGGATCGAGGACATCATCTGGATGGGCCATCTTCCGAAGATGAAGGACCGGGCCCGCGAGGTCGGGGTCGGCCGCACCGCCCCGCGCAAGGCCTTTGAGGAATATGTCACAAAGGCCCTGTCCGCGGGACGGCCCGTCCATTACCTGCCTCCCTACAGGGCCCAGACGGCCAGGGTTCTCGGCGAGCTTCTCAAGATCCCCCACAAGGACCTCAAGGCCAAGGCCTCCGGCGCCTTCATCAAGGCCGTCGTCGACCAGCGGCTGGTCAAGTCCAAGGAAGAGATCAAAGAGATCGAAGGGGCCCTGGAAGTCACCCGCGACATGTACCTGGCGGCCATGAAGCTGGCCAAGCCCGGCCGCTATGAGCGGGAAGTCTCGGGAGCCATGGAGGGCATCGCCCTGTCCCGCGGATACCGTCTGGCCTTCCCGCCCATCGTGACCGTCAACGGCCAGACCCTTCACAACCATTATCACGGCAACCTGCTCACCAAAGGACGGCTCCTGGTGGTGGACGTCGGGGCCGAGTCGGAGATGTCCTACGCCTGCGACATCACCCGGACCGTGCCCGTCGGCGGGAAATTCAACCGCCGTCAGAAGGACGTCTATGACATCGTCCTTTCCGGGCAGGAGGCCGCCATCCGGGCCATGAAACCCGGCGTCATGTTCAAGGACATCCACCTGAAGGCCGCCGGGACCATGGCCCGGGGCCTCAAGGACCTGGGGCTGATGAAGGGCGACGCGGCCGAGGCCGTCGCCAAGGGCGCCCATGCCCTCTTCTTCCCCCATGGATTGGGGCACAACATGGGCCTGGATGTCCACGACATGGAGGACCTCGGAGAGAACCACGTCGGCTACAACGACTCGGTCAAGAGGAGCGACCAGTTCGGCCTGGCCTATCTCCGCATGGCCCGCGAGCTGCGGCCCGGATATGTCATGACCGTCGAGCCCGGGATCTATTTCATCCCGGCCCTCGTCGAAAAATGGCGCAAGGAAAAGAAGCACCTGGAATTCATCGCCTACGACAAGGTGGAGAAGTTCCTCGACTTCGGCGGCGTCCGGCTCGAGGACGACGTCCTGGTCACGGAAAAGGGCCGGCGGGTCCTGGGCCCCCCCATCCCCAAGACGCCGGCCGACGTCGAGAAAGCCTGTCGTTGAGCCTCAAGATCGCCCTGATCCAGCAGCACGCCGGGCTCGAACCGGGCGAGAACAGGGAACGAGGCGCGAAGGCTTTTCTCCAGGCCGCGCGGGCGGGGGCCGGGCTGGCGGCTTTCGCGGAGCTGGCCTTTTCCCGGTTCCTGCCCCAGGTCCCGGCCACGGAAGCCCGGCTCCTGGAAGCGGAGCCCGTCCCCGGCCCGACGACGGACCTGTTCGGCCGCCTGGCCAAAGAGACCGGGGTCGTCGCCGTCCTCAACGTCTTCGAACGCGCCGGCCGCGCCACCTACGACTCTTCGCCGGTCATCGACGGCGACGGGAGCCTGCTCGGGGTCACCCGGATGGCCCACATCATGGAAGGACCGGGGTTCCACGAGAAGGGCTACTATGCCCCGGCGGATGCCGGCCGGCTCGTATTCCCGACATCTGTCGGCAAGATCGGGGTGGCCATCTGCTACGACCGCCACTTCCCGGAATACATGAGGGCCCTGCGTCTTCAGGGCGCCGAACTCGTCGTCGTGCCGCAGGCCGGCGCGGTGGGGGAGTGGACCGAAGGGATATTCGAAGCGGAGCTCCAGACGGCCGCTTTCCAGAACGGCTATTTCGCGGCCCTCGTCAACCGCGTCGGGCGCGAGGAGGAGATCGAGTTCTCCGGCGAGTCGTTCGTCGTCGACCCGGACGGCCGGGTCATCGCCCGCGCCCCCCGGGGCGCCGATCACATCCTCTATGCCGAATGCGATCTCGGTAAGAACCGATCTTGTCACGCCCGCCGGCACTTCCTCGAGGACAGGAGGCCGGGCCTTTACCGGCGCCTCGGGCTGACGGACGACGGGCCATAGGTCAGGAAATGGCCGCCTGGTTCGTCATCAACACCAAGCCCAAGAAGGAAGCCCAGGTGGAGCGCCTTTTCCAGGAGGGCGGCTTCACGATCTACTGCCCCAAGTACGTCCACGAAAAAAGGGTCAGCCCGTTCTTCCCGGGATACGCCTTCCTGTCCTTCGACTTCCCCAGGCAGTACCAGACGGTCAAGTATACGCGCGGCGTGAAGAGGGTCGTCGGCGGCGACGAGGGCCCGACCCCGATCCCCGAAGAGGTCGTCGCCGGCATCCGGGCCCGTGAAAGAGACGGGCTGATCGTCTTCGAGAGGTACGGGGAGGAACCGGCGGTCGGGGACGAGATCGAGGTCGTCGAAGGCCCGCTCAAGGGGCTCAAGGGCATCTTCCAGAAGGAGGTCGGCGACCGCGAGCGGGTCATGATCCTCCTGAACTACGTGTCCTACCAGGGCATGCTGCTGATCGAAAAGAACAAGCTCAAGAAGAGCTGAGGGCGGTTTTCCGGCCGACCCGCTTCGGCTTTTTCGGGGCCTTTCCGGAACCGCCTCCGCCGGGCGTTTCCACCCTCAGGACATCCCCCGCCCGGAGCTTGATGTTGACCTTCGAGCCGAGGGCCGTGCGGACGCCCTTCGAGACCAGGATGTTCCGGCCCCGCGCCCCGGGCGCCCCCCCGCGAACGCCGTAGGGGGCGAATCGGCGGCGCTCGGACATGATCGTCAAGGCCGCGGCCACGTGGAATTCGTACTCGCGGACGATCCCATCGCCGCCGCGGGAGCGCCCTGCGCCGCCCGATCCTTTTCTGAGCCCGTAGGAACGTATGGTCAGGGGCAGGTAGTTCTCCAGGGCCTCGACCGGGGTGTTGAGCGAATTCGTCATGTGGGTGTGCACGCCGGACAGCCCGGCCGTGCCCGGCCCGGCGCCCATGCCGCCGCCGATGGTCTCGTAATAGGCGAAGGGCCTTTTCCTCCAGGGGTCATAGCCCCCGAAGGCGATGTTGTTCATGGTCCCCTGGCTCGCGGCCGGGATCCTTCCCGGCAGGGCCTTGACCAGGGCCCCGAGCAGGACGTCGACGATGCGTTGCGAGGTCTCGACGTTGCCCCCGGCGCAGGCGGCCGGGAACTCGGCGTTGACGATGGACCCGGGCGGGGCGACGATCTCGAGGGGCCTCATCAGCCCCGTGTTGAAGGGGATGTCGTCCTCGACGAGGGACCGGAAGACATAGAGGACGGCCGAAGAGGTCACGGCGAGATTGGCGTTGACCCCGCCTTCCGTCTGGGGCGATGAGGCGCTGAAATCGACGACCGCCCGGTCTCCCCGGATGGTCAGCCTGACGGCGATCTTGATCGGCCGGGCCGAGATCCCGTCGTTGTCCAGGAGATCCTCGAAGTCATAACTCCCGTCGGGGATGGCCCGGATGGTGTCCCGAAGGAACTTCTCGGTATAGTCCTGGATGAGCCCGGAATACAAGCGGACCTTCTCGACCCCGAAGCGGGTCACGGCCTCCTCGAGCCTCGCTCGCCCGACCTCGTTGGCCGCGAACTGGGCGAGGAGGTCGCCCCGGCGCTCTTCCGGCGTGCGGACGTTCGAAAGGAGGAGGTCGAAGACGCCGTTGTTCATCCGGCCCCGGGAAAAGAGCTTCAGCGGCGGGATGATCAGGCCCTCCTGGAAAAGCTCGGTCGCCAAGGGCATGGAGCCCGGGGTCATTCCGCCCACGTCGGAGTGATGGGCCCGGTTGGCCACGAAGAAGCTGCGCTTCCCGCCGATGAAGACCGGGGAGATGCAGGTGATGTCGGGCAGGTGGGTGCCGCCCCGGTAAGGGTCGTTGAGGATGACCAGGTCGCCCGGATCGAACGTCACCGACCGCATCGCGGACTGGACGGAGAGGGGCATGGCCCCGAGATGAACGGGGATGTAGGAGCCCTGGGCCAGCGTCTCGCCCTTGTCGTTGAAAAGCGAGCAGGAGTAATCCTTCCGCTCCTTGATGTTGGGGGACAGGGCGGTGCGCCCGAGGACGGCCCCCATCTCTTCCGAGACGGCGATGAAGACGTTCTTGAAGAGCTCGAGCTCGATGGGGTCGTAGGACTTCATCGGGCCGCCCCTTTGCGGATGATGAGGTTCGAATATCCGTCGACCCGGGCCGCATGGCCCGGGGGGAGATAGATCGTCGATTCGGGGTCGATGACCAGCGCCGGACCGCGGACGGAGTTGCCGGCCCGGAGGCGCGACCGGTCGAGGACCAGGCCGTCATGGGCGGACCGGCCGCAAACGATCGACTGCCTGCCGACCACGGCCCGGGGGTCCATGACGGGCGAACCGCGCTCTTTGACCAGCGGGACCTTCGGCGTGACGGCCACGGCTTTGACCCGGAGGTTGACGATCTCCACCGGCCGGCCGTCATGACGGTAGGAATAGAGCGCCTTGTGTCGGCTGTGAAAGGCCTCGAGAAAGGCCCGCGCGGCCGTGCGCCCCTTGCGGTAAGGGACGTCGATCTCGTAGGACTGGCCGAGGTAGCGGCAGTCGAGGGAGCGTTCGAGGACGAGGTCCTTATCGGCGAACCCGTCCTCGGCCATGTCGCGGCGGCTCGCTTCCTCGAGTCCCCGGAACTCCTTTTCGAGCTCGGGCAACGTGACCAGGGAGTCCGGCTTCATCAGGGACCTCGTGTAATCCTTGATGGAGTCCGCCATGAGCAGCCCGAAGGCCGACAGGACGCCCGCGTTGCGGGGGACGACGATCGTCGGCAGGCCCAGATGGGCGGCCATCTCCGCGGCGTGCATCCCGCCCGCGCCGCCGAAGGGGAAAAGAGCGAACCCGCGGGGATCGTGACCGCGCTCGACGGATATGACCCTGATGGCTTTCTCCATATTGGCGTTGGCCACGGCGACGATGCCCAAGGCCGTGTCCAACATGGACTTGCCGATCCGCCGGCCCAGGGCTCCCACGGCGGCCCGGCTGCGCTCGGGGTAGATGCGCATTTTCCCGCCCAGGAAGAAATCGGCGTCCAGCCGGCCGAGGCAGAGGTTGGCGTCGGTCACGGTCGGCAGGTCGCCGAGACCGTAACAGGCCGGGCCCGGGTCGGCGCCGGCGCTCTGCGGACCGACCCGGAGCGAACCTCCCCGGTCGGTAAAAGCGATCGAGCCTCCCCCGGCACCGACCGAGTGGATGTCGATGATCGGCAACCGAATGGGGAAATCCCCGATGCGGGCCTCGTGCGTCCGGCGGATCCGCCCTTCGATGAGAGAGACATCCGTCGACGTCCCGCCCATGTCGAAGCTGATGACGTTCGGGATCCCGGCCGCGACGGCCAGGACGCGGGCCCCGACGACACCTCCCGCCGGGCCGGACAGCGCGGTCTTGATGGGCTCCAGGCGGGCCCGCGCCGAGGTGATGTAGCCCTCGTTGGATTGCATGATCCTGAGCTCGGACCGGCCGAGACGGCGGTCCAGTTCGGTCAGGTAGCGGTCCATGACCGGCATGAGGGTGGCATTGATGGCCGTCGTGGACGTCCGCTCGTATTCACGGTGTTCGGGAAGGAGGCGGCTCGAGACCGAGGCCATCATGCCCGCCTTCTCGAGCTCTTGGGCGATGACCTCTTCGTTCCGGGGATTGACATACGAGTGGAGAAGGCAGACGGCCACGGCCCGCGCTCCGGCTTTCCGGGCCCTGGCGATGATCCCGCGGACCTCGGTCCGGCTGACGGGTCTCTCGACGCGGCCCGTATAAAGCGTCCTTTCCCGGACCCCGAACCGGAGGCCGGCCGGGATGAGCTCGAACCTGTCCTCGGGACGGAGCGAGTAGAGGTCCCGCCGGGTCTGCCGCCCGATGGCCAGGACGTCCTCGAACCCGGCCGTGGTGATGAGGGCGACGCGACCCCCTTTTCTCTGCAGGAGGGCGTTGGTGGCCACGGTCGTGCCGTGGACGATGAAAGCGCCGGGGGCGCCGCCAAGGACGTCGCCAAGCCCTTCGAAGATGGCCTGCGAGGGGTCGCGGGGGGTCGACAGGACCTTGCGGTTGGAGAGCCGGCCGCCCTCCCAGACGACAACATCGGTGAACGTCCCGCCGGTGTCGACCCCGGCCCGGACGGCAGGGGACGGCCGCCGTGGTGTCTTGCGCTCGGGCCGTCCTGTCCGTCCCATGATAGGTGCTATTTAATCGTCAACGGGATCGATAAGTCAAGGGAAGAAAGACCGAAGGCGGGGGGCAGGAACGCCCGACGGATCAGCGGCAGGTGCCGCAGGATTTCGTCGAGCAGCTCGTACAGCCCGACGAGGAGGCCTTGATCCGGCTCGATCCTCCGCCGATGCCGAAGCAGGAGATCGTCTTCCTGGGCTCGCCGGCGCCGCACTCGGGGCAGGCGACGTCCTTGTCCCTGCCGGCCGTCACCAGGCACTCGAACGCATGGCCGCATTTATGGCATACGTACTCATATATGGGCATAACGGCTATTTGACGAGCGCGACGGCCTCGATCTCGACCTTGACGTCGCGGGGCAGCCGGGCGACCTGGACGGCGGCCCGGGCCGGGCTGGGGGCCTTGAAGAACTCGGCGTAGACCCCGTTCATCCGGGCGAAGTCGTTCATGTCGTGGAGGAAGACCGTGCACTTGACGACGTCGTCGTAGGACGAACCGGCCGCTTCCAGGACGGCGCCGAGGTTCTTGAGGACGAGGCGCGTCTGTTCCTCGATCGTTCCGTTGTTGAGCTCTCCGGTGGCCGGATCGATGGGGATCTGGCCCGAGCAGAAAACGAACCCGTTGGCGACGATGCCCTGGGAATAGGGGCCGATGGCCTTCGGGGCCCGGTCGGTTTGGACCTGCTTTTTCATGGCCTTGCTCCTTTTTTGACCGGCGAAGAGCCCGGATACGGCCGCACCCAGGGCTCCCGCCGCGACAAGAAAACTTCGTCTGTTCACGCTGCGGTCCCCGCTCTCGCTCCCTGTCACTTCGACAGGTCGGCCAGGGCCGTAGAGAGGAAGACCCAGAATTTCTCGACCGAGCCGATGTGGACGCGCTCTTCGGGGGAATGCGGGTTCTTGATGGTCGGGCCGAAGGAGATCATGTCCATGCCCGGGAACTTCTCGCCGATGATGCCGCACTCGAGGCCGGCGTGAACGGCGACGATCTCGGCCTCCTTGCCGGACATCCGCGAATAGACCTCCTTGAGGTTCTTCAGGAGAGGGGGGGCCAGGT
>Ga0194126_10002641_pt1 | contig 29029 bp, 29 predicted proteins | sample TA2KigC150mmetaG_FD_148641 | JGI IMG/M metagenome (GOLD analysis project Ga0194126, IMG submission 148641) | Freshwater microbial communities from Lake Tanganyika, Tanzania - TA2015035 Kigoma Deep Cast 150m | ecosystem: Environmental > Aquatic > Freshwater > Lake | place: Tanzania: Lake... | reverse complement strand
TGTAGAGATGCGTCTTGCTACCGCAGTCGGGCCGTCAAACGTGAAACGTCAAACGTGAAACGTCAAACCTTATTTTTGCGCAAAAATCGGGGGGTTCTATTAATGGAGACCCCTTAGTTTTGCGCGAACTGAGCAGCTTTGAGTCGAGAAACGGTTTGAAAAGTAGCTTTTGTGTCCAACAGTGGGTCAAAGGGTCTCCGACTCAAAGCTCCCCCTTTGTCAAACGCTAGTTTCACGCAAAAGTCGGGGGGTTCTATTAATGCAGCCCCCTGAGTTTTGCGTGAACTGAGTGTACTTTAACATAAGTTCATAGCATGGTGGCCAAAGGGTCTTTTTTAGCAAGCCCCCCCTTTGCATCTCTGCCCAAGGGCATCGGTAGTGCAGTAGGGTCAAAACAAATCCCTGGGGACGACTGCCCCATCACGTTTGACAATAGCCTGCTGAGGCGGATAATAGCACTGCTTCACCAAAATCAACTTAAGGAGGAAGTGCTATGTCTGTCCAGATCGTGCTTGACGAGATGAAGGGTTACTGTTCCTTCGTCCCCTTAGCCGTTGTCGGCTACTGCTTCACCCGTAGTGGGCTCTTACAGCCGCTATGGTCTGCCCTTGAGGTAGACATGAAAGTCTACCACCACACGCCAGAGGCCAAGTTGCAAGATGTGGTGGTGGCCATCATGGCTGGTTGTCGCAGTCTGGCCCAAGTCAACACACGCCTGCGGCCCGAACGGGTCTTGGCCGCCGCGTGGCAACGGTCATGCTTTGCAGAACAATCCAATCTCGCCCAGACCTTGGATGCCCTGAAGCAGCCGCACATTGACCAACTGCGGGCTGGACATTTGTTGCTCTCGAAGCAACACTCTCAGTTGCACCACCATGATTGGCGTCAGCAATTGCTCTTGGACATCGACGCCACCAGCCTGTTGGCCTCCAAGCGGGCGGAGGGAAGTCGCAAAGGATGGGTAAGCGGGAAAAGAAACAGGTACTGCCGCCACGTCATTCGCTTCACGATGGCGGGCTACCACGAGAGTCTTCTCTCACTGCTCTACCCTGGCGATCGCCATGCCTATGAATATGGCAAACCAGCTTTGAAGCAACTGCTGATGCACTGGCTATGGACGCAGGACCAGCGACGCCAGATTATCGTTCGCAGTGATGCCGAATTGGGCACCGATGCCAACGTCAGCTATATCTTGTGGGAGGGATTCCCGGTGCTCATGAAGGGCTACAGTGGACGGCGCACTCAAGCGTGGGTCAAATGCACCTCGGCAGCCTCGTGGCAAGTTGACCCCCAGCGGCCTGACCGCTGGGCAGCTCCTGCGCCCAGCCGATTGCGCCTGGGCCGTCGCCTGGATGCCTATCTGTTGCGCTGGTACAATCATGCCCAACAAAAGCTGGACCATGCCACTCTGTTGTCCACCCTCCCACTTCCCATCTTTGACCTGTGGAATGTCTATGATGGCCGTGGAATCACAGAAGTCGAAATTCGCTCTGACAAGTCGGGAGGCCTCGGGCTTCATCTGCGTCGCAAGCACTCATTTAGCGCCCAAGAAGCCTGGATCGTGCTGACCGATGTGGCTCACAATCTCGTGGCTTGGCTTCAGCCTTGGATGCTAGCCGGATCAGCTTTTGAGAGCTTTGGCCCCAAGCGATTGGTCCACGACCTGTTCACCATTCCAGGCCAAATGATCTTCGAAAACGGACGGCTACATCGGGTTACTTTGTTAAAGAGCCATCCCTACGCAGATGAAATGCGCTATTGCTTGCAGCGTTTGCTCACTACTTTTGACCTGGACTGAGCTCCTGCCAGTCTGGGGGAGCTAGGGCGCTAAAGGGCTTCGCCATGAAGCTCACCCTTTCTCTTCCACGATTTTCACGCAAAACTCGGGGGTCTATTAATGCAACCCCCTGAGTTTTGCGCAAAAATATAGTTTTACGTTTTACGTTTCACCAACCCCATCCGTGCCGCATAAGCGATCACCTGCGCTCGATTCTCGAGATGCAACCGCTCCAGGATCTGCCCCATGTGATATTTGACCGTGCGCTCGCTGAGATGGAGGGTCTCTCCGACCTCCCTGTACGTCATCCCCTGGGCCACCAGGGTCAGAACTTCTATCTGGCCGGGGGTCAGTTCCGCCACCTTCCCGGCTTCCGCCGCTGGCCCGGCGCCGGCCGCCGAACGGGCAAACTCCTCCAGGATCCTGGCGGCCAGGCCGGGCGACAGGGGCGCTTCCCCCCGCTCCAACCCTGCCAGGAGTTGGAAGAACCTGTCGGCGTCCAGGCTCTTGACGAGATACCCACTGGCCCCGCTCTTGATGGCCTCGAACAGGTCCTCGTCCTCTTCGGACACGGTGAGCATCACGATCTTGACGTCGGGCATTTCGGCCTTGATCAGCCGGGTGGCGGCCAGCCCGTCGCAGCGGGGCATCTGCACGTCCATCAGGATCACGTCGGGGCGCAGGGCGCGGGCCTTCTCCAGCGCCTCCAGCCCGTCGTCCGCTGTGCCGAGTACCTCGATGCCGTGGGCGCTCAGCAGGTTCTGGAGGCCTTCTCGGAACAGGGGGTGGTCGTCTACCAACAGTATCTTCACACGCGTCACTCCTGAACACAGGTACATTGGTAAATTCGTAAATTCGTACATTCTCCCAGCGTACCAATCTACGAGTCTACGAGTCTACGAATCTACGAATCTACCAGCCTGAGCGGAACCTGCACCATGACTTTGGTGCCCTGGCCTGGCGCTGAACACACCTCCAGGCTGCCCCCCACCGCCTCGGCCCGCTCGCGCATGAGCTGCAAACCAAAGTGCGCCCCCTCCCCGGCCCTCCCCCAACTTTGGGAGAGGGAGGCCGGGTCGAATCCCTGACCGTCGTCCTCTACCGTCACCAGGGCCTGGTTGCCCTGCACCGCGAAGCTCACCTGCACTCTACGGGCGCCAGTGTGTTTCCTGACGTTGGTGAGCGCTTCCTGGATGATGCGCAGCAGTTGGACCTCGACCACAGGCTCCAACATTCCCTCCGCCAGGTCGTGCGGGATGATCCGTTCCGTCTGGATCTCGTAGCGCTGCTCGAATTGCCGCAGGTAGTGATCCAGGGCAGTGAAGAAGCTTCCCTCAGGAGAGAGGGCCGCTTTCACGCTCAGGATATACTCGCGGACGTCGGTGTGGGCGTCCTGAGCGATGACCGCCAGGCGGGCCAGGTGAGCCTCGGCGTCCCTGGTTCGGCCGCTGGAGAGCAGCTCGCGGGCGGCCTGGGCCTGCACGTTCACGTAGCCCAGCACTTGGCCCAGGCTATCGTGCAGCTCCCGCGCCAGCCGTTCCCGCTCTTCCAGCACCGCCAATGCCCGCTGCTGCTGGAGTAGTTGGGCATGGATCCGCTTGCGCTCAGTGATGTCGTGCCAGACGATCAACTGGCCGATGCGGCGACCGCGCCCATCCCTCAGCGGCGAGCAGCGCACGTCGTAGCACGGCGCGGCGTCACCTTCGCCCAAAACCAGCTCGGTTTGCGTCATCGCTTCGTCTTGGCAGAGAGCGATCAAATCAGGCAACACCTCGGCCACCGGTTGGCCGATGGCCTGGGAAGCTGGCCGCCCCACGATCCTCTGGGCGGCCGGGTTGAGGTCCACGATGCGCTTCCCCGCGTCCAGCACCATCACCCCATCGTCCATGCCCTCGACGACGGTGGTGCGGGCGACCGGCACCAGGTCGAGCAGCCGGTAACGGAAAAGCCCCCAGGCCACCACGACGCCGGACAGGCTCAGAATGGCGGGAGCCACATCGTGGCGGGGGATGGGGCTGAGGCCAAAGTTGTACAAGGCGTTCCATGCCACCGGCAAGAGCGTCCCGATCAGCAAGACCGGGGTCTGTCGGCGGGAGAGGGGCGACGCCCGCAGGGCTGCTAGAAAGAGATAGATGGTGAGGGAGAGCAGGAGATAAGTGTACACGGCGTGGACCCAGAACCACGGGCCGAAGGTCTTGCCGATCACCGGGAAGGGGCCAGCCGTATCCAGGTGAACGCCCCGCCGCATCAGGCCGTGAAGAGGGTTGGTCCAGACCAGCACTGCCGTGATCAGCGGCTCGATCATCAACAGGGCCAGGTTGCGGCGCGTCAGCCACTCGTCTCGACGGGTGTAGTGGAGAGACAGGGCCAGCCAGGCCAGGGGGAGAGTGACGTAGCACAGGTACTGGACGTTGGCCCAGAAGAGCTTGGTGGGCAGGTCGGTGCCCGCCATCTCCAGGGCGTTAGCCAGCGCCCAGGCTGTTGCTATCAGCATGAGGATGGCGAAAGGGGTGGCGCCGGGCACGGTACGCTGCCGCCAGGCGTAAACCCCCAGCGCCGTCGTCACCGCTGCTGAGGCCAGCAAGAGCCATACGTAGGGGATGTACTGGAAGTGCATTGTTCAGAGGACGGACCAAATCCCTCTATTCCACCTTGATCTTGGTGGCCTTTTTCTTGGGTTTTTCTTCGGTGCACTCAATAGCCGCATCGAGCAGGCTGCGCATGGCCAGCAGCATCTCGCGACGGGCGGCTTTAGTGTGTTGGCGGAACTCCTCGGGCAGGAACGGGCGGAGCTCCTTGCACCTCGCCCGAAAGCCTTTGATGCCCTCGGCCAGCCAGTCCTCGAAGACGAACTCCCTCTCTTCTGCCATGCTTCTCACCTCCCAACTACAGTAACGAGTCAACGAGTGACGAGTAAACGGGGCAACCGCTGTCCGCAAGATAATTATACTACGATCTGTTTTAGCAGTCAAAGGTTCCGCTGCCGATGCTCAACCTCTCCACTGCTTCCAGTATCTGCTCTGCGGTGATATTCCGCACGCAGGGATGCTGGTACAGCTCGGCGGGGGCGTAGTCGAGGCGGTTGCAGGGGATGCAATCCATCTCCGAGGTGACGACGATGTGGCGGGCCGGGTCGCCCCAGGGGCCGAAGGCGCGGCTGTCCACAGGGCCGAAAAGGTGCACGGTCGGCGTGCCCACGGCCACAGCCAGGTGCAGAGGCCCACTGTCCACTCCCAGCACCAATCGGCAGCGGGCCATGATGGCTGCCAGCTCTCCTAAACTGGTCTCCCCGGCGGCCACGATGGGGTTGCTGGTCATTCCTTCGGCGATGGCTCTGCACAGGGGCGATTCCTCTGCTGAGCCGGTCAGGATGACCTTGGCGCCGTACCGTTGAGCCAGAACATCAGCCACCTGAGCCCAGGCCTCGTTTCTCCACAACTTGACCGCCGCCCCGGCCCCAGGATGAATCCCGACCAGCAAATCGCCATCCTCCACTCCGTGACCTGCCAAATAGCTGTTGGCGAATGTCTCGTCTTCAGCCGTCAACTGAAACTCCAACGGCCAATCTACGCCCCGTGCCCTGATCCCTGATTCCTGGTCCCTGGTCCCTGATCCCTGTTCCACCAAGACCAGATTCTGCTCCACCTCGTGGCGATGGGGCGAATAGGGCACGACGTCGGTCAGAAAGGGCCGCACCTCGGCCACGTCGTAGCCCACGCGGCGGGGGATGCCGGCCAGGTAAGCCAATAGCGCCCCCCACCAGTGGTCGAAGCGGAGAACGACGGCCAGGTCGAAGTTCCGTTGCCTCAACTGCCTGGCGTATTGTAGAAGCATCACATAAGGCTCGATTATGGATCGCTTCCTTCGGCTAGCCTCAGGACAGGTCTTCTGACAGGTGAAGCCGGGGAAGGGGCAGAGGGCGATTTCGTCAAGGTGGGGGTTGTTCTCGATGACCACTTTGGCCCAGGGGCCGACCAGGCAGGTGATGCGGGCCTGGGGGAAGGCTTCCCGCAGCAATCTGAGAGCAGGGGTGGTGAACAGCAGGTCGCCCAGGTGGTCGGGGCGGATGAGGAGGATGCGGGCAACGGATGGGGAGCCGATAAGCGGATGCTTCCTTCGCGGCTTCAGGGGCCAGGTCAGATAGGGGATGAGGCGTAGCAGGTGCAGGCGAATTCGTTGGCGTAGGGTTCTTGTTGCCATTTCTTGTAAGGAGTTCAGGTGACAGGCACTTTCATCAACTTCTCAGGAACACCAGCACTTCTAGGCCAAGCAAGCTTGCTCAATCAGCCGGCTATTCGCAAGTGCCTGTCACCTTGGCGGCTTCTCCCACCATCTGCCTGAACGCTTATGATTGTTGGAATACCAAGATCACTCTGACAATACCCGAACGAGTTCGGGAGTCCGACCGACTTTACCCACGTGACATTCGTGTTTCATAGACCTGGTCGAGTTTGGGAACAATGTGCCGCCATTCGTACCGCTCTTCTACGAAACGCCGCGCTGCCTGCCCCAGCCGTTCCCGCCGGGCGGCATCGTCCAAGAGCTCGATCACCCGCCGGGCGAACTCCTGCGGGGTGTCAGCTATGGCCAACTCCCGACTGGATACCAGGCCCTCGAATCCCTCGCAGCCCAGCGAGGTGGAGACGATGGCCTTGCCCATGGCCATCGCCTCCAGCAGCTTGAGGCGGGTGCCGCCTCCTATGCGCAACGGCACCACGTAAACCGAGGCCCCGGCGATGTAGGGGCGCACGTCGTCCACGTAGCCGGTGACGGTCACCGCCGGATCCTCGACCAGGCGCAGGACGCGGCGGTGGGGGCTCTGGCCAACGATGTAAAAGTGCACCTCGGGCACTTTCCTCTGTATCAAAGGCAGGACTTCCCGACAGAACCAGAGGGCGGCGTCCACGTTGGGGCGGAAATCCATCTTACCAGTAAAGACCAATGACCAATGACCAATGACCAATTGGGATTTGGTCATTGGGATTTGATCATTGTAAAATTCGGTGTCTACGCCGTTGGGGACGACTGTGACCTCCAGGCCCGGCACGAGCCGTTGCAGAGCAGCCTTGTCCGCCTCGGAGACGGCCACCACCTGGTTGGCCAGCCGGCAGATCGTGGCCTCGTAGCGGCTGAGCTTCTTCCACTGGATGAGGGAGTAGAGGGCCGCCACCCAACGCCTGGGTTGTCGAATGTCGGTCTCGAAGGCTCGCTGCTGCAAAACGTACTCAGCGTTATGATCATCGAAGATGGATATTGGATATTGGATATTGGATATTGGACGTTGGAGGTTGGAAGCTGGATGTCTAGTTCCATCATCCAATTTCCAACTTCTAACTTCCAATTTCCAACTTCCAACTTCCAACATCCAGGGATACGCCATCTCGAGGCCTTCGATCTGCACCACATCGAATCGCTCCCGCTCTAAACAGGCTCGCAGCTTGGTTGTGAACTCCGCCGACGGCAGGCGCAGGGCCATGTCGGGCAGGGGGGAGAGGAACAGCGAGAGAAAGCGTTTCCACGGGGAGCGGCGGGGAACGAGGACGGTTTCGATGTGGCGACAATGTTGGTGCAGCGGGGTTGCTCTCGCTACTTCATCCTGGGAGTGCACGAAGGAAAGCAGGTGGATGTCGTGGCGCGGGGCCAGGTTGGCAATCAGGTTGTAGTTCCTGATGGTTGTGCCCTGGTGGGGAGGGTAGGGGAGCTGAGGGGTAAGAAACAGGATCCGCATCACTCAGTCACCCTGGGCGACGCGCTGGTAGAGCTCCAGTGTCTGGAGCGCGGTTTTCTCCCAGGAGAAGCACTGCGCCCGCTTGAGCCCCTTGGCGATCAACTCAGCTCGCAGGGCCTGGTCGGTCAAGACCCGCCAGATGGCTACGGTTAGCTGTGAAACATCTTCGGGGTCAACCAGCAGCGCGGCATCGCCCACCACCTCAGGCAACGATGAGACGTTGGAGACCACTACCGGCGTGCCGCAGGCCATGGCTTCCAGGGGCGGCAGGCCGAAGCCCTCGTAGAAGGATGGTTGCACCAGAAGATGGGCGGCATTGTAAAGATGTAACAAATCCTTAATAGGTACTCGACCGAGGAAGAGGACGTCGCTGGCTAGCTTGAGCTCCTCCACCAGGGTAAAGACCTCCTCGGACAGCCAGCCTCGCCGACCCACTACCGCCAGTCTGACGTTATTCTGGTAGTTATCTAACAACTGACGATAAGCCCTCAGCAGCGTAGGCAGGTTCTTACGGGGTTCGATGGTGCTCACGAAGAGGATAAAATCGCCTGTGATGTGATATTTGCTCTTCGTCTGGTCCAGGATTTCCTGGTCGTTGACCGGCCGATAGATAGGGTTGGCTGATTCGTAAATGACGGTGATCTTGTGCTCCGGCGCGCCCAACAGGCGGATGGTATCTTGCCTGGTGCTCTCCGAGACGGCGATAATGTGATCGGTACGCTTCACCGCCTGGTCAATCTGGCCGTAGTAGTGGGCGCTATCCCTGGTGAGAAAGTGGGGGTAGAGGAGAAAGGCCAGATCGTGGATGGTGATGATGGATTGGCAATTGCGGCGGAAAGGAGGGATAAAATCGGGGCTGTGCAGGACGTCCAGGCCCAGGCGTGAGATCTCCAGACGCAGGGCAATCTGTTCCAGGCGATGATGGCTTGGCGTCCAAAGGGACACCCGCTTGAAATTGGGCTGATCAACAATGAGGTGTTTATCCTTACGGCTCTGTAGGATGATGAACTCATTTTCTCGGTCGCTCTCGGCAAGTCCCTGAATCAAGCGCAGGGTGTACTGGGTGATCCCCGCCTGACTGTAGTAGACCAACCGCGCGTCAATGCCGATGCGCATTGGCTATGTTTCTCCTGGCTTTTGCTCCAATTCTTTTGTCCTACGGGTCTTTAAGCAGTTGTGCGAATTCCTCCACCGTCAACTCGGCATCGGCGAGAATACTCTTCAGCACCTTTGGGTGCAGGACCTTGCCTGCATGAAACGGCACTGTCACCCGCTTGCCCATTGCATTCTTGTAGATTCTGTGGCTGCCGCTTTGATGGGCTAACCCGAAGCCAATCTTCTCCAAAACACGAATAACCTGCAGGGCGGTGACACGCGGCAACCGAGGATTCACGCCTGGACCTCCAGAGTTGCCAGACTCACCATCTCAGCGGTTGGAATAGATTCGCCGTTGGCTAAGCGATCTGTGATGTGCAAGCGAATGGCATCTTCGATGTTGGTCAGGGCTTCCTCAAAGGAATCGCCTTGTGTGTAACAGCCCTGCAAAGCAGGGCAGAACACGAAATAGCCATCTTTGTCTTTCTCAATGACAATTGGTAACACAAACCTACGCATTGTCTTCTCTCCCACCTAAGGCTTTCTCCATTTCTAACAGACGACGCTTGAGGTCCAGACCACCCCCGAAGCCGCGCAAGTCCCCGTTGCTGCCCATCACGCGGTGACAGGGCACCACGATGGGCAGGGGGTTGGCAGCCATGGCCTGCCCCACAGCTCGGGCTGCCCCTGGCGAGCCAACCTGGCGGGCTATCTGGCCATAGGAGCGGGTCTCTCCGTAGGGAATGTCTCGCACCGCCGACCAAACCCGGCGCTGAAAGGCTGTTGCCCCTGTCAGGTCCAGAGGCTCGTCGAACACGACTCGCTGGCCATCGAAATACTGTTGCAACCTCCTTTTCAGGCCTTCGAGCCCCGGATCCTGGTAGAGTTGTGCTTCCCCCCACCGTTCGAGGAGCGGCTTCAAGGCCCTCTCCTGGGTGGGCTCAGGCAAGGTAAGGACCAGCAGTCCGCTGGGGGAACTGGCTATCCCCACCCAGCCCCAGGCTGTCGGGCATGAATCTATAACTACCTTGGCATCTTCTTTGCTCATTTTGGTTTTCTGGCCTCCTCGGTTTCGAGTGTTCGCGCCTCTAATTATAACCATTGTGCCTTGCCCGTCAAGGTTGCGTGCCCTCGGCTCAGCTTACTCAGGGTGTACTCTGGCTGCCTTTCGCTATGGACCTTCAGCCTCGCTCGCTGACTTTCGACGACGGGAAGATTTACGGCTCTTTTCGAGGTATTCATCCAGCATCCTGAGGCTATATCTGCGATGGCCGCCAGGAGTGCGGAAGGGAATCAAACCTCCCTCGTTCTCCATCCTTTTCAGGGTGTACAGGCTCACCCGCAGATACTCGGCGGCCTCCTTCGCGGTAAGGATGGTCATTTCCTGGTCTAACATTTCCTCTTCCGCCATATCCACCCTCCTACTTATGGCGGAGTGGCAAGTGGATGGTGGACGCCGTCCTCCTACCCAGCCCGCTTGCCATCTCACGGCTTCTCTTCGATTCACATTTTATCACAATACAGCAAGCATGTCAATAGCTGTATTCCACGCCTCGAAGTCTGTCCCAGCCATAACAAAAAGCGCACGGTACCTCGACGGTGTCCTGCGCTCTCGTCTTGCCCAAATGAGAATTGCTTACATCAGATCCCCCAGCGGGCCCAGGCTGAGGTTCAGCACTTCATCCTCCAGGCCGAAGATTAGTTTTAGTTCCTCCATGCGCGCGTCCAGTTTCATGAAGGTCTGGCCCAGCCGCTCGATTTCCTCGTCGTCCAGGGAGCCGGCTTCGATGCGTCGCAGGGCCTGGCGCTCCATGAGCTGGCGCAGGAGCTCGATCAGGGTCAGGACCAGCTTGGCCAGCCCGCGTTCTACCCCCTCAGGGTCGGCGTTGACCCGGCGGGGCAAAGGGCTGGTGGCCTGCTCCAGCTCGGTGGCGAAGGTCTCCAGATCGCCTGGGTCATGTAGTAACTTCTCTCCCACTTGGCTATCCAAGTCAGTCACTGGCATCTTTCCTAAGCGTGAAACGTAAAACGTGAAGCGTGATGCGTGAATTCACGTTTGGCGTTTCAGGTTTCATTCACTGTCACAAAGTTGTAGGCGGGCCAGGGGCCGGTGCAGAGGAAGCGCAGCGCAGGGTAGGTGGCGCCGAGGGCTTCCACTTCCCGCCGAAAGGCCGCCACCTGGTCCCGCTCCACCAGGTAGGCGGCCGTCAACAGCAGGCGAGGGGTGATCAGCACTTGCCGCGTGCTCTCCGCCGCCAGCCGGGCCAGGGGGGTGTGGATCTCCCCGGCCAACGCCTCCGCCCGCTGTCGCCAGGCCTGCCGCTGACGCTCCTCCTCCAGGCGAGCCAGCAAATACGCTCGTCCACTGTTCTCCTGAGTTCCTCTCAGTTCCCCTGAGTGTCGCTGGGGAACTCTGGGGAACTCATGGGAACTCGGAGGAGTCGGGGATTGGTCAGCCTCCCATAGCACCCGCAGGCTCAGCTCCACCCGACCACGCACCCGTTCCAGGGTGGCCACGAAGTCGGCGTAGTGCTCCGCCAGGACGGCCTGAACTGCGTTGTCGTCGGCCAGCATGGTACCGAAGCGCACGGGCAGGACGGCGCGGTCGGCCATCAGAGCCTCCTCCACCGCCTCGTGCCGCCACAGGTTGTCCTCCGTCGGTGGCACCTTGGCTGTGGCCAGAGGGCTGACTACGGCGGCGATGTCCTGGTGGGTCACACTGAAAAGAGAAGTGCCCTCCAGTCCAGGCTCGGCGGGCACGGGTAGCTCAGGTCGGTCGGTGATGGCGTAGAGGTATATCATGTCGCAGGTCACAAGTCGCGCGCTTGACGTTTCACGTTTCACGTTTCACGTCCCACGCTGATTGCCGAACGGCTGCCATGCTCCGCATCTGCTCGGCCTTTTCTATCGAGGTCAGGAGCACCTTCAGGCCCAGGTAAATGAGGTCCACGTCGGCCACGGAGATGGTCACGTCGCCAAACAGGATGACCCCCTTGTCGAGGATACGGTCCAGCAGGTCCAGCAGAGTGACCTCTTTCTCCTTGGCCACCAACTCACTCATGGGCAACTCTCTCCTCGAGGCCAATGGATACGAAGTTATAGGGCGGCCAGGGGCCCGTCATCTCGTAGACGAATCCCAGGTCGCCGTGCTCCTCTGCCAGCCTTTCCAATTCAGCCCGAAAGGCCGCCAGTTGATCCTCGGCCACCAGGTAGGCTCCGTTCAGAACCATCGCCTCTTTGCGGCCGGTGAGCTCCCTGCTCTGCAAGGGGTTGATGACGGACTCTTCGGCGTGATTGGATAGACGGTCGTGACTGCGCTGAGCATATTCGTCACTGGCCCGCTCCACCTCCTCGGCGATGGCCTCGTCCATCTTCTTCTTCAAGAAGTACGCCGCCCCCCTTGACTTCCGCTCCATCTCCGCCCTGAGCTCCTTGACCCTATCGCTGGCCTCTCCAACCCTCTGGGCCAGGGTCTCCCCATCACAGAAAACCTTGACCCCCCACTCCTGCTTGCCCGCCAGCCGCCCCAGGGCCTCCACAAAATCGTCGTAGTGCCGGGCCAGCATCTCCTGCACGCCGCTCTCGCTGCGATAGATGGTGCAGAACCTCATGGGGACGAGGGTGTGGCTGCCCAGCACCGCCTCGAGGACGCGCTGGTGGGCCAGCACCTTGGCCTCCACCCACTTGATGTCATTCAGATTGGCCTCCAATGCCTCCTGGCCGAACTCTTGCAGCGACACTTGGCTCACGACAGCCTGGATAGCTTGATAAGGCAGAGCGTAGACGGGATGGGCCGGGTCAATGCCTTTGGAGAAACCGGGTTTTTCGGAAAAAACCTGGTTTCTTTCCCCAACACTGCCCACGATGCCGTAGACGTAGTAGCCATGACCCTCTTCCTCTCTACTCGGGACACTTGGTTCCTGCTCGGCTGGGGGCTCCTGCACCTCCTCGGTCTCAACGGGAGACACCTTGACCTGACTCAAAAGCCTCTCGTTCTCCGCGATCTTTTTTCTGATGGCCTGGATCTCTTGCTGAATCTGCTCCTCAGTCTGTGCCGAGGAGCTGAGGTGCGGAGGTGCAGGGGAGCTTTTCCTGAATTCTTCGGCCCCCTGGCTCTTCGGCTCCCACCCCCCACCGCTCAAGGGCACAGGCATGGCACTGCTGCCGACGCTTTCCAACCCCTCCAGGGCGCGCTCTAGGATAGCCTGAACCATCGTCCCTTTGATGATCGCCTTCGCCTCGGCCAGAGCCTCGTTCCTGGCCTCTTCGATCAAGGCGGCTATCTGCTCATCAGAGAGCTCAGCCAGGCTGTCTTCGAGTTTGCACCTCAAGCGACTGGTCATCTCATCCATTGCTGTCTCCATATTGTAGTGGCGACTTCAGTCGCTTGGGCACCATCTCAGACGACTGAAGTCGTCACTACGAGCAGGCTACCCTATGCCGGCACCTCCATATTGTAGTGGCGACTTCAGTCGCTTGGGCACCATCTCAGACGACTGAAGTCGTCACTACGAGCAGGCTACCCTATGCCGGCACCTCCTGCCGTCGGATCGCAATCAGCAGCGTCTGTTCCACTGTTTCCCTGCTGAAGCGGACTTTCGATTTCGCTCCCTTGCTCCTCTGCTCCTCTGCTCCCTTGCTCCCTTGCTCGGCGTAGGCGGTGAGGAGCTCGTAGGCCTGGGTCAGCTCGGCCATGCGGGCTTCGGCCTGGGGGTCGTCGGGGTTGTGGTCGGGATGTACCTGGCCAGCCAACCGGTGGTAGGCCCGCCTGATCTCGCCAGGGGTAGCCATCTCTCCCAGGCCCAGGCGGCGCCGGGCCTCGTCAACCATCTCGAAGGAGGGCACTTCCACCTCCACGGTGGCGAAGCTGTAGGGCGGCAGGGGCCCTACGCAGCGGAAGGTGAGCTGGCCCTCGAACTCCTCGTCCAACAGCTCTAACTGCTGGTTCAGCGCCTCCTGCCCAGCCTCATCCACCAGCAGGGCCACGTTGGCTACCATGCTGTCGCCCATGGGAGGATTGATCACCAGATCCAGGGACACCTGCTTCAACCAATGGGTCAGGTAGTCCCGCAGGGAGGCTCTGCGTTTCTCCAGCGATGCCTGCACCATCTGGCCGATGGCCACCCGCTCGGTCATCGTCTCTTCGGGGGGGTGGCCTTCTACCTGGGCTTTGAGTTGGGCGATGTGCTCCTCCTGGCCGATCTCCTGGAAAACCTGTTGGAGGTTCCACAGGACCACTACTTCCATCTGCACCCGGTCGGCGAACTGCTCCAGGGTGGTGCGGAAAAGAGTCTCTCCCTGCGCCAGGAGGCGATGCACCCAGGATTCGGCGGGCAGGACGGTACCGAACTTCACCGGTAGGAGAGGGAAATCCTGCATCACCGCCTCGACGACGCGTTGGTGGGCCACCAGATAGTGGGCCGCCTGGTCTCGTTTCAGACCTCGGTAATCCCCCAGGGGGCTGGCGCTGACCACAGCGGCGAAATCGCGATGCGGGACGGTGTAAACCTCGTCGTGCTCGTCGTCCATTCCAGCTACCTCATCAAAGATCACCCGACTGCTTGTGGGGATGATAGCGTACACGTACGTTGCGGTCATCTTCGTGACTCTCCTTGATTTCAAACAAACGGAAGCGAGGGGAAAGGAGCATTTCAGTTTTGGGGCGAGTTGCAGTAAACCTGCTGCCACATTGTATCAAACCGGTCACCCATAATCGCTCCTCGAATGGGGATCAGTCGTTCTATCCCCGCCCGGCTCCAGCGCATCCCCGGACCACAAAATCGGCCCTTGAATTGCTTACATCCACTCTCTACCATCCCGCTGCCAATCACAAATTCATCTTCGCGCATTTCCAGGTACTGCATACGCCGCTTGTTCTTGTTGAAGTAACTAGCTTGAGTCAGCAAATCATCCGCTACCTGGGGATGACTCTCCGCTGCTTCGCTCAATTCAACCGCAATCCTTTCAGCATGGCCTTGGTAGAGGGTAGTCTCTGCCCACCTGTACCACCGCTTCGCTGCAGCGGAACCTTCACCGTGCAATAGCTTGGCTGCCACACCTAAGTGCTCTGTGGCGTGATACCAATCCACCACCTGCCGACTGTCATAGAAGTGTTCTCCCGCCAAGTTCCATATCCAAGGTGCTCCATCACCAACGACTTGAGTATCCACCGCTTGCTCCCAGCCGCGAGCTCGTGCTTCCGCCCAAACCATCTGCCCAAATAACTCCGGCCCACCCAAGTGGGCTACGTAACTGTTGTCAACAGCATGAGCTAGTTCTACCCACTCTTTGGTCTTCTTGTCCCAAGTCGGTCGTACCTCAATTTCAAACACACAGCCCACTTTCAGTTCCTTCCAGCCTTCATCACGAATATGAACCATCCCTCCGTCCATGCTGACGCCCATCCGCTCGTCAGTCTCGCTCATTCCTCTATACACATCGTTTCGACCAGGCAACGCATTGGCTCGTTCTCGTTCAGTGTCCTCCACCTCTTTGAACTTCCCTCCCCAGCCCTGAACCCGTCGCCACACATTGCTGTCTGAAATCGACAAATGCCCCACTCGTTTCAGCATCGCTTCCGCCTTCTCATAACTGCCCACCACCCCGCTCACCCATACCATCTCCCTCAGCACCCCTTCACTGTAGTGCTTGTCCCGCAACTCAAGCTGCCGGTCTAGGGGGAAAAAGACCGACCTTGCAATCAGGACAGTGATAGTACCCTCGCTCGATGGTCAAATCACCCACCCAGCTCTCTACGGCCACCTCCTTTTGCCCCTTGTACCGCATCTCCTGTTGACACTTCGGACACCCGGGCCCCGGCACTGGTTGCCTCGCCTCTTGGACGTTGACCACTTCTAAGGCCATTTGCTCACCCAACGTCTTCCGTAGTCTTTTCACCAGAGCCTCGATCTGAGTCAGATTGGGCTCCGATGTGGTCTCACTCCAATCCAGTAACTCATCGATCACCTCTTCGGCGACCTTCATTAACCTGGCTTTTCTTTCTTCGCGAGAGCTCTTCATCCTCACTCACCTCCGACACGATTTGCTCTCGCTATTATCGCACATTCTGCCCCAAAAGTGAAATGCACCTCTGGCCGTAATTTTCTTGACAAAACAGCTCATATCTAGTATAATATACTTAGACTGGACTCGTAAGTCCTGGGTCGGGCTGCTCCTACGTAAGTAGGTGATACTCCGTCTGGCTTTAGGCCCGCCTTTGGCGTGAACGGTGAGAATCGGCCTCCAGGGTGAGCCAGTCATTTTGTTTTCCAAAGCTCTTCTATGACGATTTTGTCCTTCACCAGCCTGTAGAAGCTCTCATCCCCCCTTTCATGCTTCTGGAACAGTGCCCATGCCACAGCATCAGCTACCTGTAAAACGCTCTCACTCTCGGATTCCGCGTGCTCGATAACTAAGATTGCTTCCTGCAAGGAACTGATTTCCTTTAGAATAGCCGTATTCTGTTTCTCTCGCAGATGAGGGTTAGTATAACGCTTATCCACGCACAAAGAAAGCTGAGGATGCCTCTCCAAACATCGCCTGACAGCCGAGGCACAGAGTTGCCTGTAGAGAATCTCCGGGTCATCCAGATCGCCCATCACCTTTCTATTGGCTATCAGGGCCACAATCTCGCATTCGGTTTGGGCAGCATGTTTCAATAATCTCTTGATGATTCTGACATCTGTCTTGAATGCCTTGAACTCTGGAATGTCCTTTCGCCTTTTGTTCAACCCCTTTCTCGTCTTGGCTACAACTTTCCTAAGCCGTGTGGGATTATCGGTTACTACAACAACGATGATCAGGTTGCATGAAGAGCCCTCAGCGTGTCCCACATCACCTGATTCATCCAAGAAGCCATATTCCATTACTCATCCCCTTCGCTCAACGAATTCGGTTGGTATCATGATCAGCTTCCTGGCCTGTCTCTCTTCCTCGAAGACGATCAGTTCGGCTACATCGGGATCCACCTCGGCCAGGTCTTTGCCAAAGACGAGGTCCCAGTACTCTTGAGTTTTTTCTACTGTCTTCATTGTTCAAACTCCTTTGTTTGATTAGGCTCAACACTTTTGCCATGTTACCCGGATTACTCAATATACTCATTTGCCAAAGACATCATGTGGCGTATATCCTTCTGCCGAACATCTAATATCTGTTGTTGGTTTTTCTCTCCCCTTCTAGCGTTCGTAGCCATGTCCCTAGTTGGTCCATCACCATCATCTGTGGCCTTTCATCCCCTTTCTCCCGCTCTCTACCCTCCCTCTCTGCCTCCACTAATGGTTTCCTATCTAGCGTCCCTGTCTGCCAGAACTCGATAAGCTTCTCAATGAGTGCCTTGGCCGCTTCCACCTGTCTTTCCTCTGCCATCCCTTTCGCTTTCTCGATAATTTTTTCCACCGCCTCATCCAGCACATAGCGGTTAAAGCGCAGGGCGTAAGTCATCGCCTCGACATACTTAGCGAATGCCTCCTCACTTTTTTCTTCATCAAACAACACATGACCCTGCGTCACCCGTAGCTGCGCCAACTGGTCCCAGTATGAATACCTCTGCGCCAGCCTTTCGGCCTCCTCAGCGTAGGACGGAATCTTGACAGAGCCACCTTGAAGATAATGGACATTACATATAGCAACAGCATTTCTAACTACGTTATAGGCATCTTGGCCATCTTTTGCCGCCTGAAGAGCATCAATGTAGCTCTTCATCGCCCGGTCCCAGACCATCTTTGCTTCGTATGCCACTCCCATTCTAAACAAGATTCTACCCCTTTGATAGCTGTCACCTGATTCCTCATAGACAATGGAACTTTGGCTGTAGTAATCGATAGCTTTGTCCATGAATCCTTTTTCATACCATATTATTGCTATTCTATATTTAGTAATTGCAATATCATATGCACTGTCCAGTCGTTCTCTTATGGATAAGCTATTCTGGAACCTCTCGAGGGCTTTATCAAACTCTCCTCTTAGACGATTTATTTCTCCGCAAGTGTATTCGAATTCTCCACAAGTATATTTTACAAATTCCTCCTCTCCAGTGACGGAATCCAAGATTTGCTGCAAGTGCTGCGATGCTTGTTCATGATACGTTGCCGCTTGAGCCAATCTTCCTAAGGCCTCACTGTTTCTACCCAGATATTGGAGAGCACGGATTATCCCATGCCCATAATCGGTTTTGCTAAAGCCGTCTAGGCTTTGTCGAAGCAATCTATTTGCCTCTTGAAACCTCCCCTGCCAGAAGCGCGCTCTGCCTAGCTCATACAAAATACGATACTTCATAAATAAGTTCCTCAATAGCTCCTTATCAGTAAGCAGCTCTTGGTAGACTGCTTCTGCTTTATCAAACTCGTTGTAATAACAATATGCCTGTCCCTTACAGTACAGAAATTGATGTTTATCTTTTACAGAGATGAACCGATAATTCTCGGCATCCTGTATCAATACTTTGCAGAACTCATGTTCGTACCATCTTGCAGACTTCTCAAATTCTTCTGTGAAAGAGGCAGCTTCTCCTATCTGTACTCGATGATAAACTCGCTCAAGTGTAAATCGCTTCCACCTCTCATTGAACCTACCTCCTATGCGCTCAATCTTCTCTAATTCTTTCTCATAGAACTCCGCTGCCTGTTTGTTCAGCTTCAAGTACCTATCTGAATCATCCCTTTGCCACTTATCGAGAAGGAGTTGGCGCATAATCTCATGGTACTCATAGCCGCTGGGGGAATGAGGCTTCACAAAGGAGCGGTATTCGGTTACCCTGTCTAACAGCGCTTGGCTGCTGTACTCTGTCCCCTTCAGCGCCCTGATTATCCCCGCATCGAACCAGCGGGGGATAGCGCAAAGCCATATTCCTTCCGCAATCTCGCTGTCTAAACGCTCCCAAACCCGCTTTATTAGTAACTCTGTTCTCATCCTTTCATCAAGCTCGTCCTCGAGGGTAGGGAACATCTCCTTAGATATCCGCTCGCCTCTCTTTATGCCCTCGCCAATCAAGGTTGCTGCCAGGCCTACACCCAGGGGATGGCCTTTGGTGTGCTCTAGAACAGCCGTCGCTAGTTCAACATCTACAGCCTCCGCACCTATTTCCATTTCCATCGCCAAACGGTGCCTGATTTCCTCAACAGAGAAGTATTTGAGTTCGTGAGCGCTGATGATCTGTTCCCAGCCATCGCGCCAGGCCAACCTATTCCACCCTGCGACAACCGCCATCAAGTTCGGTAGGCCACCATCCTTCAGCCCAGTCAACAACTTCTTCTGCAAGAAGTTAGCGAGCTCAATGTCTTCTACTTTCTCGAAGGTGTCGAAGAGCAAAACTGCTTCCTTCTCCTTAACCAATCGCTCCAAGCACTTCATGAATTCGCTGGTTGCTTCATCTTCCTTCCTTTGGAGAAGCACCCTCCTGCTAATGTCGTTCAGTGATGGGTACTCCCTTTGTTGCTGTGCTCTAAACTCGATGTACTCTTGCAGTTTATCGCTGAAGCCAACGAAATACTCCTCTCCCAATTGGTGCTGGATGGCATCGAGAAGAGTTAAAGGATCATAGGCAGCTTCACGGAAGTCGATCATCGCCCAAACAACGCCCCCATCTTGGCACTCCTTCGCCAGCCTGTTCACCAGCCACGATTTGCCAATGCCCGGAGCACCATAGATAGACATGATCCGTTCTACTGTCTTTTCCTGAAGCATCTCCTTGAACCAAGCAATTTCCTCCTCACGGCCAACGAAGTCCTTAGGCACAGCTACAGTGGGGCGTATTGGCTTAATCTTCCTACGGCACCATCGCCGCCAGAGTATGAAGCCGCCTACCGCCAAGGCAACAGCGATAGCGACAGCCACCACCAACGTCAGGCTGACCCCGCCGAGCCAGTTTAGGGAGATGCTGGGCAGAATGCCCGCTAACACCCCTGCTACGTAAGTGATACCGATGATGATCAGCCCAGCGATTACATTGTCAATGATCCCATAGAAGCGCTCTTTGAGCCATTGGACGAAACTGCCTCGTCTTTTCATGCCTATCCCCTCAGGCCAAATCCCTCAGCAGCTATCAGCGCGTTCAGTGTATTCAGTGTTTCCACATGCCTGGCCAAATCCTCCCCCCTGGCCCAGGCTGCCTCTACCAAGGCATACAATCTGCCTGAGACCAGGGAGTGGCCGCTTAAAGTCTTTGTCATCTCCTCAGAGATTTTTGTAGATTTCTCGACGATGCCTAACCCGGAGTAAAACGATGTCTTCGCCTTCGATGTCATAGCGAATACGATAGTCTCCCACTCGCCAACGCCATTCGCCTGTCTCGACGGCTTTAACTTTTCTCCCTTGGTACGGATCTTGTTTGATCCGCTCCAAAGCTGCCAGCACTCGCTTTTGCACCTCGGGCGGTAGCTTCTTGAAGTCTCTGGTAAATATCTTGGTGGGGACAATCTCGAATTGCTTCACTCGGTGCCCTCGGCGATTTTGTAGAGGTCTTCCAATGTATCCACTTCACCGCGCTTATATTCTGCTCTCGCTTCCCTGATGCTGGCCAAGTATTCAGGGTCAGACAATTCGCCGACGGTTTCCATCAAGTCCTCGAAGTCGTCAATGCTGATTAGCACAACTATGGGGAGACCGTCCCTCTCAATAAGCAGCCGGTCTTTACTGCGCCATATCTCCTCAGTTAGTTGTTCGAAATCCATCTTGGCCTGTTTAAGGCCGATCATTCTCGTCATCTCATCCTCCTCATTTTGGAAGCTGAAAGTTGGAAGTTGGAGGACTAATCTCCAGTATTCAATATCTAATCTCCGATCTCCAGCCTTTCAGTACTACAGTGTTTCCACATGCCTGGCCAAATCCTCCCCCCTGGCCCAGGCGGCTTCCACCAGGGCGTACAGGCCGCCCGCGACCAGGGAGTGGCCACCCAGGACAATGGGGATGGCGGCTGCGATGGCCGCTTCGGTGAAACGGCGCACCCAGGGATCAGTGATTTTCTGCGGTTGGCGCAGGTCGGAGTAGAAGCGATCGGCAGCGGTCGGCCAGATTCGCCGGTGGGCGAAGAGGACGCGGCTGTCCAGGAAGGCAGCCTGGCTCATTTTCGCCAGGGTAGCGAAGAATCTCTCCAGCCCTACCTCCTCCAGATAAAACCCCAGCAGGGACAGGGCCTCGCCCCGCGCCTGGCGACCACTGGCACGCATGCCCCGCTCTTCGGCGAACAGGCGCACCCGGCAGGCTGTCTCCTGCTCCAGGTAAGCCCAGGTCGAGGCCGACACCCGCCCCGCTACCAGCACCTCGGCGTCGCGGTCGGTGAGAAACTCCAGCGCGTGCTCGATGTGAGAAGTGTCTAGCTCCAGGCTATCCAGGTAGCGCCGGGTGTGAGGCCCCACGCCGGGGTGAGGTTTCAGAGTCATCAGGTCGGTAGGTGTGTCTACGTCCAGTTGAGTGGCAGCGGTGCGAGGCAGTTCCTTGCATGGCAGGCCGGCCTGCTCCACCAGGAGCCAGGCGAGATCATTATCAACGGTCGGGGGTTCTATGGATTCGATCGCTTGAGCCGGGGCGAAGGCGGCAAAATCAGTCGAATAGAAGTTGTTGGCGATAACGAGTTCGTCGGCGGAGAGGAGGGTTTCGGCGATGTGGCCTATGTCCTCACTGAGGAGCAGGGCGCTGCTTCCCCCCCCAATGTAGAAGACCTTTTCCATGCCCCGCCCAGTGATCAGTTCTCGCAGCCGCCGCCCGAAGTGGAATTCCTCTCCGGGCACCTCCAGTTCGACGTGCACCGCTTTCCCTCGTAAGCTCTCAGCCAAAGAGGCGGAATCGGTGACGATCACGATGCAGCCGATGGCTTCGACGGCCAGGGCTCTCTCCACGGTGTCGAGGGTGATGGCCTCGCGGGCCAGGGCCACCATCCTCTCTACCTCGCTATCCCTGCCGGAACCTGTCATGATCACCAGGGAAACCAATGAACTGGGCATATCGGGGTCACCTGACTCCTGGATATTGGGTATTAGAGATTATAAACCCCGACCTGCTTTTTGTCAAAAGATGGGCTGCCCCCTGATCTCGCGGAGTTGGACTCCGTGAGCTGCCCTGTGGTGGGTGGGCCAGTCCCGCAGTACAACTGCGGGACATCGAAAGGGTAAAGGGCTTAGCGCCGCGCCGGGCTGGGTCGCCCTACGGCTTTGAAAGCCAGCTCTGTCCCCAGGTAAACCTCCTGTCCCCAGCCGGCGGCCACCCTCGCCTGGCGGTCTGTGCGGGCCATCTGGACCTCTACCTGCCCTGCGCCTGCTTGCCGAGCCTGTGCTTCAACGTGGGCCGACATCACCTGCTGCGCGTAGCCCACGGCCTGCTCCAGGTCGTCGAAATCGTGCACGCCGTTGGGCAGGTGCAAGCGGAACCGTTCCCCCCCGTCCAGGGGGCTGATCAGCACCCGCTGCCGCTGGATGACGCCGCCCGCCACAGCCCCCACCGCGTTAGCTACCTCCGCGTGAGGTGGGATGATCAACTCGGTGTGCAGTTGCTCCGCCGTGCGAGGCATGTAGGCCTCCACCGGCGCACCGATGGCCACCACGGGCCGCCGCAGCGTCAGTTCGCAGCTCAAATCCCCATCTCCTGGGCCGTTGAGCGCTCGCTCCAGCAACGCCGCTGCCGAGGGCTCTCTTTCCCAATCGGGCGGGCCAACCTCGTCTTCTAGTACCTTGCTTATCAATTCCGTCGCCACCCGGTCCGACACCCCTCGCACTACCTGCTCGCACAGAGTCTCCACCGACAAGCCGGCCTGGGCGGCCAGTATTTCCGCCCCCAGCCGGGAGGCCTCCGCGTTCCAGAGTTGGAGCCGACCCAGCACGTGCAGCGCGTCCGTCGGGGTGAAGGCGGCCCGTTGTACCACCAATTGGGCCTCCAATTCCTCGATCCGCCGTCGGAGAAGCCAGGCATAGTGCATCTCACTGATCAGTCGCGTCAGCGACTGTGGCCCTGCCTCCAGCCGGCGCAGCAAGGCCAGGTCCTCGTCCGAGAGCCAATTGATGGGGCGTCGCCAGGAGATCACGAATTGGGCGGCTTCGTCTTTCCTCTCTTGCGCTGCAACCTGGCGGCGAAGCTCTTCTATCACCTCAGGATGCTCGCTGGCCAACAGGCAGAGGGGCACGACCCGCCGCGGGCCGATGAGCAATTGCCCCTGCCGGTCTAGGCGTGCGTGGCTATCGCCGCCCAACCCCGTGGTGTGCACGTCCACCGCCTCGACCATCGTCCGCCAGCCGCCGACCCGCGCGCCCTCCGGATTGAGGCGGGGTTGGCCGTCGTTAAGGGCAGCAATGTCGGTGGTCGTGCCGCCTACGTCCACCACCCACACGCCATGCCCTGAGTTTATCGAAGGGTCACGCTGGCCAGCCAGATGCCAGGCCCCCACCGCGCTGGCCGCTGGCCCGGAGAGGATGGTCTCGATGGGGCGTCGCATGGCCCACTCGGCCCGCACCAGCGAGCCGTCCCCTTTGACGACCATCAGCGGGGCGGTGATGCCCTGCCCGTCCAGCGTCTGACGCACAGTGGCGATCAGTTCCCGCAGCAGCGGGATCAGGCGGGCGTTGAGGGCTACCGTCGTCGCCCGCCGCACGGCGTTGAGCTGACTGGTAAGCTCGTGGCCACAGGTGACCGGTAGGGACAACCCCTGCGGTTGCCCTCTCGCTGAGGCGGTCAGTTCCTCCACCAGCGCCCGAACTCGAATCTCGTGCCTGGGATTGCGCACCCCGAAATAGCCCGACACGGCAAAGGCCTCGACCTTGTCGCGCCGGGTCAGGATGGCCTCCCGCGCTGCGTCTTCGTCCAAGGGCGAGACCTCGTCGCCCAGCACGTCGTGTCCGCCGCGCAGGTAGACGACATCGTCAGTGACCAGCTCATGTTGAAAGCCGTACTGCTCCATCAGCTCCTGATCGTAGCCGATGAGGAGCAGGCAGACGGGGCTGCCCTGCCCCCCGGCGATGGCGTTGGTGGCCAGCGTGGTGGAGAGGGCGACCAGGTCCACTTCCTCCGGCGATATAGACCTCCGAGGTCTGGCAGACCTCGGAGGTCTCTGTGCTGCTTCAAACACAGCCGCGATGGCTTCTCCGATACCGATGGACAGGTCGTACCGCGTGGTCAATGCCTTGGCTCCGGCCAGCACTGCGCCCGTGGCGTGATCCACCAGCACGGCGTCGGTGTACGTCCCGCCGGTGTCAATCCCCATTTCGATTTCCGATTTGCGACCCTTCGACAGGCTCAGGGCAGCGTTTCCGATTTGCGATTTGCTCACTACGCCAGGGCTACCTTCTCCTCGGCCTTGTGCCGTTCGTCGGCCTGGGCAATGATGTCCTTCAGCCTGTTCTCCACGTCCTTGGGGATGGGCTCGGGTTCGTAGGTCTCGATCAGTTTGATGACCTTCTCGTGCACTCGAACGCCCAGGGTCTTGGACCCGGCGGCCTCCCAATCATCAACTTTGGTTCGGTCAATGAGCTCCGGCAGCCAGAACTCCCTGAAGTGCCTGAGGGTGTGCTTCTCGCCCAGGAAGTGGCCACCGGGGCCCACCCTGGCAATGACATCCACGGCCAGGGTCTCTTCGTCCACGGGGATGCCCCCCATGATGCGCTTGACCAGGCCGATGATCTCGTTGGACATGACCAGCATATCGTAGGAGCCAACCAGGCCGGATTCGATGTACCCCACGTCGTGGATCAGGCTGGCCCCCGATAGGGCCGCCACGGCAATGGAGATCGCACCCTCGATGGCTGCCTGCTGGTCTACTGTCTTGGCATCGGTGCAGCCTGCAGTGGAGAACATGGGCAGGCCCAGCCATTTGGAGATCTCGGTTAATCCGGCGCTGAGCAGGGTTAGCTCTGGCGCCCCATAGGAGTAAATGGTGGTGAGCATATCTATGATGGTCACCACCCCTCCCATGATCACAGGAGCGCCTGGATTCTGCAATTGAGCGATGACGATGCCCGACAGGCACTCGGCCAGGGCCTGCACCAGAATGCCAGCCATGGTGGCCGGCGCTGTTCCACCAGCGCTGGGGCAGGGGGTGATGATGGCCGGGATGTTCTTTTCGGCGGCGAAGAGCACTTTCTCTGTTGCATCCTTGGTGTTTTCCAGGGGCGAACTGGGCTCGATGTAGATCACAAAGAGGGGCTCATTCTGGAATGCTTCTTCACCACCGACCACCTCACAGGCCATGTAATACTGATCGGCCAGGCCCTCTCTGTCCACCGCGGTGACCACCAGCGGCTTGGTCACGCCCTGGAGCGAAGCCAGGAACTGATGGCGGTCGTAGGTGCCGATGGGCACGTCCGAGGTCAGTCCCAGCGGCATGTAGAAGTCTATGTGGGGCAGGGAATCGGCGATCCTGGCAGCGTTGTAGCTGTCCTTGTAGGTGTAGCGCCTTCGTTCATTGGTGTAGGGATCGCGGATGAAGGGGCAGTCGGAGCCCGTGCCAAAGAAGACGTGGTCTTTCTCCAGGGTGATCTTCCTGGAGCGATCTCGCCCGGCGACGACGATCCGCGTCGGGGCCATCGCCACGGCCTCTTCGACCAGGGAAGCTGGGAAACGTACCAGCGTGTCGTCGGTGACGTACGCGCCGTTCTCCCGCAACAGCTCCACCGCCTCTTCCTGATAGACCCTCACTCCCGTTTGCCTCAGCACCTCCAGGGTGGCAAAGAAGATCTCCTCGATCTGGTCATCGGAGAGGATGCGGAACTGAGGCGTCGTATTTATTTGATAGTTTACTCTCATGGTCTTTTCTCCTTTATGCCAGCCCCAGCAGCCCCTTGGCCAGATCCACCGCCGCCGGGGCGCTGGAGGCCGTGCCGTCGGCGCCGATCTGCCTGGCGAAGTCAGCGGTCACCGGCGCCCCACCGACCATCACCCTGACCTGGTCCCGCAGGCCGGCCTCCTTCAGGGCGTCAATGGTGCGGCCCATGTTACGCATGGTGGTGGTCAGCAGAGCCGACATGCCCACGATGTCCGGCTTCTCCTTCTTGACCGAGGCCACAAAGGCGTCAGGGGCCACGTCAACGCCCAGGTCAATGACCTGGAAGCCGGCTCCTTCCATCATCATGGCCACCAGGTTCTTGCCGATGTCGTGAAGGTCGCCTTCCACCGTGCCCATGATGGCTTTGCCCACCGCTATAGACTCGCCTGCGGCCAGCAGCGGCTCCAAGGCGGCCATGGAACCCTTCATGGTGCGGGCGGAGAGCAGCACCTCAGGCACAAACATCCGTCCGGCCTTGAACTCTGCACCCACGTAGTCCATGCCCGGCATCAGCCCGCCATCCAGGATCTCCTTGGCACTGAGGCCCTCGTCCAGAGCAGCCCTCGTCAGTTTGGCGATAGCGTCCTCGTCGCCGACGACGACCGCCTTCGAGATTCTCTCCAATACGTCGCTCATTTTTTCCTCCTCAAGATTTGTTATTCAGCTTCCCGCGCCTCGGCGGCAGCCAGTATCTCCTCGATCTGGGCCGGCACGCCTTCGGGCAGGGCGGGCGGCTGGTAGGTCTCCAGTATCTCCATCAGCTTCTCTTGCACCCGATCGCCCAGGGTCTTCGATCCAGTGGCTTCCCAATCGTCCACTTTGCGGCGGTCCATCAACTGCGGGAGCCAGAATTCCCTGAAGTGCCGCAAAGTGTGCTTCTCGCTCAGGAAGTGGCCGCCGGGACCCACCTGGTGAATGACGTCCACCGCCAGGGTCTCAGGCGTGACCTCGAAGCCCTGGCGGATGTGCCTGGTGTAGCCGATGACCTCGTTCATCATCACCAGTTGCTGCAGCGAGCCGGTCATGCCGCCTTCTATGTATCCCACGTCGTGGCACAGGTCACCGCCGCTGAGGCCGGCGAAGAGCACCGACAGAGCGCCCTCCAGCGCCGCCTGCTGATCAATCACCTTGGCGTCGGTGCAGCCGCCGGTCGTCCACAGCGGCAGCCCTACGTAGTGGGCCAACTCGGTCAGGCCAGCCTGAAGCAGAGACAGCTCTGGCGCACCGTAGGCCAGGACAGCGCGCTGCATGTCCATGATGGACACCACGCCACCCATGAAGTAGGGCAATCCCGGCGCGATGAGCTGGCTGATCACCAATCCCATCCACGATTCCGCCGCTGCCTGGATCAGGATGCCCGCCAATGTAGCCGGGGCTGTCCCGCCTGCGCTGGGGCAGGGGGTGAAGATCAGGGGCACGCGGTGCCGCGCGGCGAAGATCAGCTTGTTAATAGCTTCCTCGCCGCCCACCAGGGGGGAGAGCGGCTCGCAGTAATGGATGTAGTTGGGCCGTTTCTCGAAAGCCTTCTGCCCGCCCGCGGCGGCCACCGCCATCTTGTGGATATCCTCGCCGTCCTGCCAATCGTAGGACCAGGCCACGATGGGCTTGCTGGTGTGGGCGAACATCTCGGCGAACTCGTAGGTGGCCCCCAGGCTGGGATGGACATCGCTGACCGTGCCCAACGATTCACAGAAGGCGATGTGGGGCAGCGCGTCGCACACTTTGGCCACTGCAGCGGCATCCTGGCGCACGTATTTGCGCCGCTGGCCAGTAGTCGGGTCCAGGAAGTTGGGGCAGGTGGGACCGGGGCCATAGTATGGCCTGCCCGGGCCAATGTGCAGGTTCTTTTCCGGATCGCCGTCCCGCGCCCAGACGGTGAAGCTGCGCGGCGCGGTGGAAAGGGCCCGCTTCACCATGTAGGACGGAATGTGCACCCGCAGGTCTTCCACCCTGGCTCCATTGTCGCCCAGGATCTGCCGTGCTTCCTCGTTGTGGACGTTGACCCCGACCTCCTCCAACACCCTCAGCACGGCATGAAACATCTCCTCCAGTTGATCATCGGATAGCACCCGGAACTGGGTGCTGGCGTTCGTTTGATAATTAACTCTCATAAACCTTCCTCCTTCGTTCAGCAATCAGGAAATCAGGGATCAGGAAATCAGTAGTTCCTGATTCCCTAATTCCTGATCCCTAATCCCTTAATCGCTGGCGGTAGGCTTTGATCCACCGTGCGCCCCATTCGTCGCGTCCCATGGCCAGATCGGCGGCCAGGATGGCCGTGGCCACCTCTTCGTGCAGCGGGTTGACGATGGGACAGGTCAGGCCAGCGTGGATGGCCATGGCGATGAAGGCGGCGTTGATGGCCTGGCGATCGGGCATGCCAAAGGAGATGTTGCTCGCGCCCATGGTGATATTCACCCCGAACTCGGCGACGATCATCTCGATGGCGTCCAGAGCGATCCTTCCGGCGCGGTGATCCGCCCCCAGCGTCAGGGCCAGCGGGTCAATCACCACGTCCTCAGGTGAGATGCCCAGCTTGCCCGCCCGCTCGATGATTTTCCTCGCCACCGCCAACCGTCCCTCCGCCGTAGTCGGGATGCCCTCGTCGTCCATGCACAGTCCGATCACCGCCGCGCCGTACTCCTTGACCAGCGGCAGCACGCTCTTCAGCCGTGCCTCCTCGCCGTTGACGGAGTTGATCAGGGCCTTGCCGTCGTAGACCTTCAGCCCTGCTTCCAGGGCCTGCGGATCGGCAGTGTCAATGCACAGCGGCACGTCGGTGACCTGGCGCACGGCGTGGATGGCCTGGACGAGCAGCGCTGGCTCGTCGGCGCCGGGCACGCCCACGTTGACGTCCAGGATGTTAGCTCCCGCCTCGACCTGGGCCACCGCGTCCTGGCGCACGATGTCAAAGTTGCCCTCTTGCAGCGCCGCCGCCAACTTCTTGCGCCCGGTGGGGTTGATCCGCTCGCCGATGATGACGCAGGGTCGGTCACGGCTGATGAGGACTTCCTTTGTTTTAGAACTGACAACAGTCGTGAGATTCTCTGCCATTTTCCCCCCTTTGCAACGCAATCACGCCTGCTATGACCAACCCGCCCCCAATGATCTGCAGCCAGGTTAACGATTCGCCCAGGAAAAGGGCGGCCCACAGGGTAGCCATCACCGGTTCGACAGTGACCAAAATAGCGGCCACCGTGGCTTCCATGAAACGCAGGCCAAAGGTGTACAGCGCGTAGCCAACCACCGTTGGCAACAGCGCCAGGATCACCAGCCACAACGCCGCGCCAGGCTGAGCGAAGGCGGATACCATGCCCGATGGCGATGCTTCGACAGGGCTCAGCACAAGTTGCGTGACCAGCAGAAACAGCGCGCCGGCGGCGAAGGTGTAGGTGATGACCGTCCAAAAGCTATAGTGCCCCACTGCCCGCCGGCCGAAGATGCCGTATAGCCCATAGGTCACGCCGCTGCCCAGTCCCCACAGCAACCCCACCATATTCAGCGACAGGAATTGGGCGTCGAAAATGCGCACGATCAGCGCTACTCCCGCAGCCGTCAACAGAAGGGCCAGCCCCTTGCGGCGATTGAGCCGCTCGCCCAGGAGAGGCCAGGCGAATAGCACCGCCCAGGCTGGCGATGTGTAATTGAGCACCGTCGCCACCCCCACGTCAATCAGCGACACGGCGTACGT